>Ga0074195_1001528_pt1 | contig 31851 bp, 28 predicted proteins | sample EPASupsiteHSE623_FD_64525 | JGI IMG/M metagenome (GOLD analysis project Ga0074195, IMG submission 64525) | Bioremediated contaminated groundwater from EPA Superfund site, New Mexico - Sample HSE6-23 | ecosystem: Environmental > Aquatic > Deep subsurface > Groundwater > Contaminated ... | reverse complement strand
ATAGGCCAGAAGTGTAAGGGGGGCAACTCCTTCAGCTGACTGGTACTAATAGGTCGAGGGCTTGACCTAAACTTAGTCCGCTTATCTTGGTTGACTTTTCTCACTGTGTGGTTTTGAGAGAACGTGACATGTACCGCCCTAACGGGTGGACAGGTCAAGGTACGGCAAGTGGCTGAATCAGTTGCTTGCATGGAAACTGAATATGAGTTTTCCGGTGACGATGGCGGAGGGGCCACACCCGTTCCCATCCCGAACACGGCAGTTAAGTCCTCCAGCGCCGATGGTACTTGGACCGCAGGGTCCTGGGAGAGTAGGACGTCGCCGGGAATAAGTTTAAGACCCCATAACCATAACGGTCAAGGGGTCTTTTATTTTTTTTTAGAGTGGCTGTAAACGAAAGGAAAGCAACCCGCTTCATTGACAAATAAAAGGTTTATGTGGTACCATTTTCGCAAGGTATTTGGCAGGTGATTAGAAAACTGAAGTCTGGCAATTTTCCAATTGCCGGTTTGTTTTTTGTTGACGATAAAAATGGCCATTACCGGGGCCTTCAGGAGGAATGAATGTGGTTGAAAAAGGAACATGGACTGTAAAAAAAGGCCTAGCAGAGATGCTTAAGGGTGGCGTAATCATGGATGTTACTACCCCTGAGCAGGCGAAAATTGCCGAGAGCGCCGGGGCGTGTGCCGTTATGGCCTTAGAGCGTGTACCGGCCGATATTCGGGCCGCCGGCGGCGTAGCGCGGATGGCCGATCCGGCTGTAATCCTAAGAATAATGGATGCTGTGACCATTCCCGTTATGGCGAAGGCCCGTATCGGTCATTTCGTCGAGGCTCAAGTTCTGGAGAGCCTGGGGGTTGATTATATTGACGAGAGTGAAGTGCTGACCCCTGCTGACGAACACCACCACATTAACAAGAATGAGTTCAAAGTCCCATTTGTCTGTGGAGCCAAGAACCTCGGGGAAGCTTTAAGGCGCATTGGCGAGGGCGCAGCTATGATCCGGACGAAAGGGGAACCGGGAACAGGAAACGTTGTTGAGGCCGTACGGCACATGAGGGCCGTTATGGGTGAAATCCGGTGGTTGCAGAACCTTCCTGCCGAGGAATTGATGGCCGCGGCTAAAAATATGGCCGCCCCGTACGAATTAGTTAAAGAGGTGGCCGAAAACGGAAAACTGCCGGTTGTTAATTTTGCAGCGGGCGGGATAGCTACCCCAGCTGACGCAGCTTTAATGATGCAGTTGGGTTGCGACGGTATTTTTGTAGGATCCGGGATTTTTAAGTCCAAGGATCCAGCAGCCAGAGCTAAGGCCATTGTGGCTGCTACTACCCACTTTAATGACCCGAAGACCCTGGCAGAGGTATCACGTGATTTAGGTGAAGCTATGCCCGGGATTGAAATATCCAGTCTCACGGCATCGGATCGGATGCAGGAAAGAGGTTGGTAGGTCGGGGGAGGCATGGGAAGATGAACATCGGGGTCCTGGCTTTACAGGGAGCATTTCGGGAGCACAGGCTGACTTTGACCCGATGTGGCTGCGAAAGTACGGAAATTCGACACAGGGAACAACTCGCCGGTGTAGACGGATTGATTATCCCCGGCGGGGAAAGCACGACAATCGGCAAGCTTATGCAGGAATTTGACCTGATGCAGGAAATTGCCAGCCGGGGCGCTCAGGGAATGCCCATTTTTGGGACCTGTGCCGGAATGATTATGCTGGCCAAGGATATTTCGGGGAGTGTGCAGCCAAGACTTGGGTTGATGGATATCTCTGTGGCCCGAAATGGGTTCGGCAGGCAGGTTGACAGTTTTGAAGTGGATCTTACCGTTCCGGCTCTGGGAACAGAATTGCTGAGGGCGGTATTTATCAGAGCACCCTATGTGCTGGCCGTTAAGCCTCACGTGACGGTGTTAGCGGAACACGAAGGCAGAATCGTTTTGGTTCGGCAGGAGAATTTTTTGGCGTGTGCCTTTCACCCGGAATTAACGCCCGATTTACGAATACACATGTACTTTCTGGATATGGTCAGCGCCGCGCAAACAATAATTCGGGCTTCGTAGGCCGGAATGCCCATGTCAAGCCAGGTATTAGGACCACTTATTTTCGACCCAAGGCAGCCGGGGTTTCGTTACCACCTGGCTTAAGGCAAGTTTAGCGGGGAGTTTTTTTGGTCTTGCCAGGGTAGGGTTTCTTGAATATAATATTGCTATATTGGTGTAATGGGGCACCTGTTGGGGCGAGGAGGTCCTTGGTAAGGCAGTTTCATGTCTCTGTCTTCCTGGGGCCTTTTACATTGGAAGAGATTTACCAAACCGGGGTGAAAGAATGTACCGGGCACGAATTGTTTTAGCCGTCACGGATGATCTGTGTCGCCGGGATCTAAAAGCATTCCTCACCCGGGGAGGCTACTTCCCGGTAGGGGAAGCTGTAGAAGGGTCCCAAGCTTTAAGGGTCATTCGTTCGACAAAACCGGATTTAGCGGTATTGGAAGGGGAAATGGCCGGTCTTTCCGGCCTTGAGGTGGCCCGGATAATTACCGAAGACCAACTTGCCCCCGTTCTTCTGGTCACAACCGGGCTTGAAAGAGGGGTTCTTGACCAGGTTGATGAATTTGGGGTCTATGGTTACCTTGTCAAACCGGTGACTGAAGCGGCCTTTCTACCGGCCCTGGAAGCAGCGCTGGCCAATTACCAGCGGTACACGAGGTTGGAGAAGCAGCTCATTGGCCTGAAGCGGAAAGCAGCCTCAAAATCAATCATTGAAAAAGCCAAATTAGTTCTGATGAAAACCAAGGGGCTGTCCGAACCGGAGGCGCACCGCTGGCTGCAAAAACAGAGCATGAATGCCTGTACCTCGATACAAACAATAGCGGAAGGAATTATCCGGACATACGAAGCTCAAGTAGGGAAACAGCCGGGCTAGGTTTAAGAGCGGTCTGGTTTTTGTGGTACAATGGGAAAGGGCAATTAGACGGCCAAAGGCGGTCGGGGTTACCGTATTCAGGGCAATGGCGTCCTTCGGTGAATGTTTAATTGCGTCCACCGGTAGGGCGATTTTTGTTTTTCATACCATATAATTAATAACCCCTAATGGGGAAAGGAGAAGTGTTAGTCATGAAAAAGGACGATGTTTTAGCAAAGGCGCGGGAAGAAGGGGTTAGGTTCGTACGGCTGCAATTTACGGACATTTTTGGGATTTTGAAAAACGTGGCCATTTCTGTGAACGAACTAGAAAAGGCCCTTGATGGTGAGTTGATGTTCGACGGATCCTCGATTGAAGGGTTTGTTCGGATAGAGGAGTCCGATATGTACCTTCGACCGGATCCCGACACCTTCGTGGTGTTTCCCTGGCGGTCGCGGCAGAACGCCGTTGCCCGGTTAATCTGCGATGTCTATAACCCCGACGGAACCCCATTTGCCGGATGCCCGCGGAACACCCTGAAACGGGTTCTGGAAGAAGCCAAGGGCAAAGGATTCACCATGAATGTGGGACCGGAAGCGGAGTTTTTCCTCTTCCACATGAACGAGGGTGGCCCCACAACGGACACCCACGACAACGCGGGCTATTTTGACATGGCGCCGGTTGACAGAGGCGAGGACGCCCGCAGGGATATGGTGCTAGCTCTTGAGGAAATGGGGTTTAACATCGAGGCATCGCATCACGAGGTGGCGCCAGGGCAGCACGAAATTGATTTTACCTATGGAGATGCCCTGAAGACAGCTGATAATGTAGTCACTTTCCGGTTGGTGGTCCGGGCAATAGCCCAGCAGCATGGCCTGCATGCCACCTTTATGCCCAAACCGGTATTTGGGATTAACGGATCCGGAATGCACCTCAATCAGTCCCTGTTTTCCGGTGGGGCGAACGCCTTTTTTGACGCCAATGCCCCTTTGCAGTTAAGTGAAATAGCCAGGAATTATATTGCCGGGCTGCTGAAACATGCCAGAGGTTTTGCAGCCATAACCAATCCAACGGTAAACTCCTATAAGAGGCTGGTTCCAGGGTATGAGGCCCCAGTCTATATTGCCTGGTCACCTCGTAACCGCAGTCCGCTGATTCGGGTGCCGGCGAAGAGGGGTTCCGCGACTCGGATTGAACTAAGAAACCCGGACCCCTCATGCAACCCTTACCTCGCATTTGCCGTCACGCTCAAGGCGGGGTTGGACGGAATTGCCAACAAACTGGTGCCGCCGCCGCCGACCGACCGGAACATTTATCACCTGACGGATTCGGACCGGCAAGAGTTGGGGATCCCCAGCCTGCCTGGGAATTTGGACGAAGCCCTGTTAGAACTTGAATCTGATGCCATCGTCAAAGAGGCGCTTGGCACCCATATCTTTGAACGGTTTGTTGAAGCAAAACGCATTGAATGGGATCGGTACCGTACGCAGGTTCACCGCTGGGAGATTGAAAATTACCTGAGCAAGTTCTAGGAGTCTGCTGCAAAACATGTTTAGGCACATGATTTGTATAATTTGACTCGAACACAAGACTAGTTGAAAAAGCTCCAGATGCTAGGCGCATCAAGCATTCGCAGCGATGGCGTACTAAACGTACGTCGAGCAAGAATGCCCGGATGGAACGACGCAGATGGACTTTTGCAACGGTCTCCTAGGAAGGATAATTTTCATCTGATGCTTGCAAAAGTGTGCGCCTTGTATTATGATTATGGCTAAACACGGAAACACGATGACGAGGAATAGTAGAAGGGTTCCCTCATCAGAGAGTTGGTGGTCGGTGCGAACCAATTATGAGGGCCTTCGAATCCACCTCCGACGTGGTTGATGGAACCCCGGCATGGGAATAAGTCAAACCGGTCATGTCCGTTAAGCATGTCAAGTGGGCCGATTTATGCGGTCAACTAGGGTGGCAACGCGGGAGAAAGCCTCTCGTCCCTGATATTTTTCAGGGCGAGAGGCTTTTTAGTTTATTTTTGAAGAGGTGAAAGCCATGTTCAGGGAAAAACAACTATTACTTCTGCCCGGGCCAACACCTGTGCCGCCGAGGATTCTTCGGGCCATGAGTGAGCCGATGATTAATCACCGCGGCCCGGAGTTTAAAGCACTTCTTAAGGAAACAACCGCCGGGGTCAAACGGGTCATGCAGACGGAAAACAGCGTCTTTATTCTGCCTTCGTCGGGTACGGGGGCGATGGAGGCAGCCGTGGCCAACTTCATCTCCCCCGGGGACAAAGTACTCGTTGTCACTGTAGGGGTTTTCGGCGATAGATTTGCCAAAATCGCCCAAACTTTTGGAGCCGATGTGGAGAAGCTGAGTTACCCCATGGGCCAGGCAGCTGACGCCAAAGCGGTTGGCGATCGGATGCGTCAGGATAAAGAAGGGGCTATTAAAGCGGTACTGATCACTCACAACGAAACGTCAACAGGAGTATTAAACGACCTGGAAGCGGTTCGAAGAGAAATGGGTGAACACCCGGCCCTGTTAATTGTTGATGCGGTCAGCGGCTTAGGGGCGGCCGAGTTAAAAACAGATGGGTGGAAGCTTGATGTTGTGATTGCCGGGGCCCAGAAAGCGTTCATGTTACCGCCCGGATTGGCCTTTATCAGTGTCAGTCAAAAGGCATGGGCAGCAGTGGCACAATGCCGGTCACCACGTTTTTACTGGGACATTATGTCCGCCCAAAAATACTTGGAAAAAGGGCAGACCCCGTATACTCCAGCAATATCTCTATTTTTTGGCTTGCGTGAATCCCTGGCTATGATGGAAGACGAAGGCCTGGAACGTTGTTTCACCAGGCACCGTCTCCTGAGAGACATGGTCAGGGGGGGGGTAAAAGCATTGGGGCTGAAACTGTTGGCGGAAGACGCGTCAGCATCTCCTGCCGTAACAGCTGTTAAAACACCTCCCGGGATAGAGGCCAACACCGTCAGGCAACTAGCCCGTGACAAATATAATGTGATTTTGGCAGGGGGGCAGCAGAGCCTTGAAAACAAGATATTCCGTATTGGTCACCTCGGTTGGGTACAGCCTCTGGACATGATTGCAGCGCTGGCGGCGGTGGAAATGGCGCTTATCGCTGCGGGGGCCGATGTGCAACCCGGAGCGGCGGTTAAGGAAGCACAGACTGTTTGCATAGAGAGATGGTGATTCCTGGTAACTTCTGATTTACCAAGGTAATCAGGAAAGAAAGAGGGAACGGCGGGAAATTTGAGAGAGGATGGGGGAATTGGTGGAATGAAAATAATCATTGCCGAAAGAATGGCTGAGGTCGGGGTTGATCTGTTAAGGCGCGAATTCGAGGTGGATGTTCGTTTTGGTATTAGCCAAGCGGAACTTCTGGAGATCATTGGGGGATATGATGCGCTGATAGTAAGGAGTGCCGTCAAGGTTAACGAAGAACTTGTGAAGCGGGGGACCGGGCTCAAGGTGGTAGGCCGGGCGGGCAACGGGATTGACAATATTGATGTGGCTGCATGCACCAGGCGGGGCATTCTCGTGGCCAACACGCCGGACAGCAATACAATCTCGGCTGCGGAACACACTATCGGCCTATTGCTGGCTTCCGCCCGGAACATTCCTGAGGCCACGGGCCTCCTCAAACAAGGAGGTTGGGGGCGCAACCGGTTTAAAGGTGGCGAAATCTTTGGTAAGACTGTGGGGATTGTCGGCTTGGGGCGGATCGGATCGATGGTGGCCACCCGGTTGGCGGCTTTCGGCGCCACAGTCATTGCCTATGACCCTTACATACCGGAAGAGAGATTCGAGCGGTTTGGTGTAGAAAGAGTAGAAAACCTTACTGATTTGGTCTGCCGCTCTGATATAATCACTGTTCATACCCCCAAGACTGAAGAGACTTTTGGGATGATCGGGCGGGAACAATTCCGAATCTGCAAGAAGGGGGTCAGAGTCGTTAATTGTGCCCGGGGAGGCATAATTGACGAAGTGGCCCTTTCGGAGGCCCTGGAAAACGGAATAGTGGCGAGTGCCGGAATTGACGTCTTTGTGGAGGAACCGTCAATTGGAAACCCCCTGTTTAAGTTTGACAATGTTGTGGTCACGCCCCACTGCGGAGCCTCCACAGAGGAGGCCCAAAACCGGGTGGGGATCAGTATCGCCATGCAGGTGGCCAGCGCCCTTAACGGGGAGGTTGTTCCCAACGCCGTCAACCTTCCAGGTCTGCTTGACGAAGAACTGCCAGCACTGAAACCATACATTGAACTTGCGGCAAAGCTGGGGCGGCTGTATTTCCAACTTTACAAAGAGCCGGTGGAAAGGTTGGAGTTGTCGTTCAGTGGGGAGATCGCCCGGAAAGAAACCAAGATGGTGACCATTTCTTTTGTCAAGGGGTTACTGGATACCGTACTCCCGGGACGGGTGAATTATGTCAACGCTATCCTGTTGGCCGAGAGCAGGGGTATCCGGATTCATGAAGCCAAAGGGGAAAAATCGGCCAAGGGGTTCACCAGCCTGGTGACAGCGGATATTTACCATCGAAACGGGAAAGTCACTTTGGCCGGCGCCTTAACTGGGGATGGAAAACCCAGGATCGTTGAGGTAAACGGGTATCTTACTGATATCAGTCCCACACGGAACATTCTGTTTGTGGAAAACATCGACCGGCCCGGAGTTATCGGCCCCTTCGCCACCATTCTCGGTCAGGTAAATGTCAATATTGCGATGATGCAGGTCGGCCGGCATGTAAAAGGGGAAGTAGCCTTAATGACTATGAACGTGGACAGTGACGTTAACGAGGAAACAAGGAAGAGGCTCAGGGAGGTTGACGGGATTTTGTCCGTGAAAGCGGTCCGTCTTGACTGAAACCCGGCGTGGTTAGGGCATAATGGGAAATAGGCTAGAGTTGGGGGGGCTGCATCAATGTTGGATCTAAAGTTTGTGAGGACTAACCCCGGGGTTGTTGGGGAAGCCCTGAAAAAGCGCGGGAACACCGACACAGGAATCAACCAGTTTCTTTCCCTCGAAGAAGAGCGGAGAAAACTATTGGTCCAGGTAGAAAGCCTGAAGAGCCGTCGTAATGTGGTTTCCGAGGAGATCGGAAAGCTGAAGAAGGCGGGTCAGGAAGCCGAGGCTATGGTGCTGGAAATGAGAGAGGTATCACAGCACATAAAGGACCTTGATGATAAACTCAAGGGGATTGAAGAGCGGTTGGAACAGATCCTGCTGACCATTCCCAACATTCCCCACCCCTCTGTTCCCGTAGGTCGAAACGAGATGGATAACCGGGTTACCCGCACCTGGGGTAGCCCCAGGAAATTTGCTTTTGAGCCAAAAGCCCACTGGGATATCGGTGAGCAGCTGGATATTCTCGATTTTGCCCGCGGTGCTAAAATCACGGGGGCAAGGTTCACAATCTATAAAGGCCTTGGGGCAAGGCTGGAACGGGCTTTAATCAACTTTATGCTTGACCTCCACACCGGGAAGCATGGCTATAAAGAGATTTTCCCTCCCTTCATGGTCAACAGGGGCTGTATGATTGGAACCGGGCAGCTGCCCAAGTTTGAAGAAGACATGTTCCGGGTAGCAAATACCGACTACTTCCTCATTCCCACAGCAGAGGTGCCGGTAACCAATATTTTCCGAGATGAAATTTTGGATGAGGCGCAGATGCCAATATATCTGACGGCTTATACCGCCTGTTTCCGGGCGGAAGCTGGTGCCGCCGGGCGCGATACCAGGGGACTGATAAGGCAGCACCAGTTCAATAAGGTGGAACTGGTCAAATTCACCTCAAGGGACAACTCATATGAAGAGTTGGAGAAGCTGACCAAAGATGCGGAAGAGGTCCTGCAGGCACTGGATCTGCCTTACAGGGTTGTGGCTCTCTGCACGGCCGACCTGGGGTTTTCATCGGCAAAAACATATGACCTGGAGGTCTGGCTGCCGAGTTTCAACGCTTACCGAGAGATATCCTCATGCAGCAACTTCGAAGATTTCCAGGCGCGTCGCGCCAACATCAGGTACCGCTGTGGGCCCAAGGGTAAACCGGAGTTCGTGCATACTCTTAATGGTTCCGGTGTGGCTATCGGGCGAACGGTTGCGGCCATTTTGGAGAACTGCCAGCAGGAAGATGGGACGGTGGTAATCCCCGAGGTTCTCCGCCCCTACATGGGTGGGGTTAAAGCCATCGGTTTGGCTGATTGATAAGATTGACACCTCGGTTGCCCCGTGCTATACTAAACACTGTACTTTTGAACTGACGGGGTTTTATTCTTCAGCCGGAGGGGTGTCCGAGCGGTTGAAGGAGGCGGTCTTGAAAACCGTTGAGCCTTTACGGGTTCCGTGGGTTCGAATCCCACCCCCTCCGCCAGTGATAAATCGATGGCTTTTACGGAGAGATGGCCGAGAAGGTCGAAGGCGGTCGCCTGCTAAGCGATTAAGCGAGCCTAAACTCGCTTCGAGGGTTCGAATCCCTCTCTCTCCGCCATTTAGGAAAGATAACCGGTCTGATTGACTGGTTTTTTTCATGCCTAAAAACGAGGGTGTCCTCCAATGGCCCCAATGTGGAAAAGTATTTAAACGTGTCACCTAGTTACCCCCTTCTGCATATGATGCAGTAGCAAAGCGGCCAAAAGTAAAGATACAGGGCGCGGCTGCGGCAGACGACAAAAAGACGTTCGAAGTGAAAGGGGGTAATTTTGATGTTTTTCCAAAACAACAACTTACTGTTAATTCTGTTGATCATCATCATTTTCTTTAACCTGCAGGACAACGATCATGACCACTGTGACGATGACAACAACCTGTTGCTAATTATCGTGGTTATTATCGTTCTACTGTTCTTTTTCCAGGACAACGAACACGACGACTAAGAATAAGGGCATATATGTGGGGCCAACCGGAAGTGGTTGGCCCCACATATTTTTATTTGGAGTTAGGGGCGGGTAAGGCCACCGGAGTGGAGTTGTTTTCCGTTACTGGTGGGGCAATGTTAATGGTCGTCTCCCTGTTCACTAGAAAAAGGATGATTACCAAGGAAATGATGGTTGTCAGTTCGTTCGTAAGTAACCCGCGCATGGCCCCTCGTTTTTCCTGTCGGGTCATGGTGGTGTGCCTTTGATCCTGGCAAAGCTTCATGAGGGTTTCAATAAGGTTTTTGGATTGGGAACTAACAAAAGGTTTCATTGCCGCCAGGAAAACCAGCCCTTGGTTATTGATGGGTAACAAGATTTTCGCCCTCCTGTCCTCATAAAATTCTACAAACATAATATGAAAGTGGACGGGGGGAGTTACCTTTTTTAATTGGTGCTGCCACCCTTTGGTTCGGGTTCTTCCTTTTTGGCGCTTTTGGCTAATAAGCCAAGCAAAGGTGCCAGAGAGCTGTCGCCTTTGCCGTCCCGGAGCAGGTTCATAATCAGAGAAGGGTCAATTTTTTGGCCGGACTGAGTTAAGGAACTTGCCAAGTCGAAAAGGGGATTTTTGGTGCTTGTGTCCACGTTGCTCTGGCCAGATCTGAGGACGACGTAATTGTGGGCAAACCCCATGGCGCTGACCAACCCCAATAAGGCTAGAGCCACTAAGGCAAGGCCAATATCCGCCTTCTCGGAGTTTCTGGTTGTATTATTAAGGACATTTAGAACGGTATCGACCAAAGATTTGTTTTCCATTGTAAACAGACTGGAGTCGAATTGTTCTGTCATTTTGGCACCTCCGCACTATTTTACCGGGTAAAACCGGACCGTCCATAATTTATATGTGGTAAACCGGAGTAATATGTTTAATTACAAATTGAGGCTGGTCAGTGTCAGTGGTTGTCAGTCGGCCTTACCTTATGCAGGAAGATTGCCAAACATTGTCGAAAATGGTACAGAAATTCGCTGTTCGGGAGAGAATTCATGACACTGGAGAAAAAATCTCTGATTGGCATTGGCCTGACAGTAGCCAGTGTAATAGTTGTATTGTACTTTGCATCCCGAATTATCATGTTGGGTGGTTTTGCCAAACTCGAAGAGCAGAATACGGTACAGAATGTTAAGAGGGTTCAAGAGGCTATTACTGAGGATTTGGCCACTTTGAATGCCACCGCCGGCGATTGGGCCTCGTGGGATGACACCTACGCCTTCATCCAGGACGGGAATGACGATTATATTAATAATAACCTTAAGGATGCAACCTTTGCCAACCTGAAATTAAACCTGATGCTATTTATCAATTCAACGGGAAGGATTATATATGGAAAAGGGTATGATCTGTCAACCGAAAAGGAGGTAACCGTACCGGCGAGCCTGGATAAGCAGATTACCCCCGGCAGCCCATTGTTACAGCACCTGAACACGGAAAGCAGCGGAACTGGTGTGGTACTTTTACCGGAGGGTCCGGTCCTTGTTGCTTCCCGACCCATCCTAACAAGTGGTAGGATGGGTCCAATTCGGGGCACGCTGGTTATCGGCCGCTATCTGAACTCCGCCGAAATTAAGCGCCTGGCTCAGAGAACCCACGTTTCTTTCACCATTCAAAGGCTCAATGATCCTCAACGGCCTTTTGACGTACGGCTTGCCCTTCCCCTCCTGTCCAAAAAGACCCCTGTTCAAGTGAGGGCTCAAAATTTAAACACAGTAGCGGGATATGCCTTGTTGCCGGATATTTTCGGGAAGCCCTGTCTCGTCGTGAAGGTTTCCCTACCCAGAGATATTTACAAGCACGGTCTGGCAAGCGTACATCTTTTCTTGTTGGCACTTCTGGTGGGCGGGTTTGTATTTTGTGTGGTTGTCGGACTCTTGTACAAAGTTTTGGAGCAGGCCAGGAGGAAACGGTGGGAAAGCGAAGAACGGTTTCGAACGCTGGTAAATTCGATGGACGACATTCTGTTTACTCTCAACCGTGAACTAATATGTGACGGGGTATTCGGTCCCTGGGTTCATAAACTGGGTTTGAATCAGCAGTTTTTCGTGGGGAAAACTCTGCCCGAGGTGTTTGGCCCCGACGCGGCGGATATTCATGTGGCAGCCGTTGGCAAGGCCCTAGCCGGGGAAAATGTTGTTTATGAATGGTTTTCCGAAACGCCCGTGGGAATCAAGCATGTCCAGGCTTCTCTATCGCCAATTCACAACAGCAAAGGGGAGATTACGGGGATTGTGGGGGTGGGACGTGACATCACGGGGCACCGGCGGGCAGAAGAGGCTTTGCGCCATCAGCTGGAGTTTCAAAACATTATTGCGGACATATGCTCAAACTTTGTCCACCTGCCGACTGAAGAGATGGACTCCGCTATTAACGTGGCGCTGCAAAGCATCGGACAATTCATTGGTGCCGACCGCGGTTACGTGTTCCAGTTGTCCAGCAATAAAATTGAAATGGTCAAAATGCTTGAGTGGTGTGCGGAAGGGGTTGAACCTCGGGTTGGGAGCCTTTCGCGGTTTCCTGTTGCTGCCTTCCCGTGGTGGATGGGAAAACTGAACCGGTGGGAACCCATTAACGTTCCTGATGTGGCCAGTCTGCCGCAAGAGGCCAGCGCCGAAAAGGAATTACTGCAGTCGCAAGCGGTTCGGTCGCTTCTTGTCCAGCCGATGACCGACGCTAAACAACTACTTGGCTTTATCGGGTTTGATATGCTGCGGGAAAGAAAAAACTGGAACGAACAAGCGATAACCCTACTGCGAATAGTGGCGGAAAAAACCCTGCATGCGCTGGAACGAAGGCGGGCTGAGTATAGATGGCGCCTGGAAGCCAGCGTCTTTGAAAACGTGTCGGAGGGGATTTTAGTAATTAACACTGAAGCGATCATTCAGTCGGTAAACCCCGCTTTTTCCACAATCACTGAGTATGCCGAAGCAGATGTGGTAGGTGACCATCTGTTTTCGCTGGCGTCCGGAGGGCCCAAAATAATCGGGTATGAGTTGATGCTCGCATCGTTGAACGAGTCGGGTCACTGGCAGGGAGAGGTCCTGATCCGGCGCAAGAGCGGGGGTGTTTTCCCCGCCTGGTGGTCCGCCAGTGCCATTAGGGACGAACATGGCCACGTTTCGCAGTATGTTAATGTCATCAATGATTTTACCGAACAGGTAAAACTCCGGGAAGAAAGGCAGCTGCTCCACGAACAAACAGCACGGGCGCAAAGGCTGGCTTCCTTAAGCACGATGTCGGCTGGAATTGCCCATGAAATCAACCAGCCTTTGAATGCTATTAAGCTGATCGCCGATGGGGCAATGTACTGGTACCAAAAAGGCCGTTCGCCGGAACCTGAAAAACTCATGGAAAACCTGCAAAGAGTCTCGGCACAGGCTCGAAGAATCGAAGGCATCATTAAACATATTCGCTTGTTCACCAACGCGGGGCAGGCCAGGGCACTTTTCCCATGCAATTTAAACGAAGCTGTTCATGGTGCCATGGGCATAGTGGGCAGTCAGATGGCGGCCCACGATATTTCCGTTAACATGGCTCTTGCCGAGGAATTGCCACAGGTGCGGGCCAATTCCAGCCGGCTGGAGGAAGTGGTTATCAACCTCTTGGTCAATGCGCGGCAGGCGCTGGATGCGGTAAGTTACCCGCAAAAAGAAATAACGTGCACCACCTGGTTCGAAAACGGTAAGGCTATCTTGGAAATAAGCGATAACGCCACCGGTGTTCCTGACGAGAACAAAAACAAGATTTTCGAACCGTTTTTTAGCACCAAAAAATCGGAAGAGGGCGGAATGGGCCTCGGCCTGCCCCTCGTGCAGTCAATTATCGCCAGTTTCAAAGGGCAGATCGATGTGCGCAACAATGACAAGGGCGGTGCCACCTTCAGGGTGGAGTTGCCGGCGCTGGAATCAAATGACCTGGGGTGATTGCGATGAACATACTCCTGGTTGAGGATGAGCAGGATAGCAGGACATTGGTCGCCGGATTCCTCAAAGAGATTGGTCACCACGTTGTGGAAATGGAGAATGGTTTTAAAGCCCTAGAGGCTTTTTCGGCTCAAGAGTTTCATATGGTTCTAACCGATATACGGATGCCGGTGATGACGGGCCTGGAACTCTTGCGGAAACTCCGCGGTCTGCCAGAAGGACAAAACGCCGATATCATACTCTATACAGGGTTCGGAGACGTGGAAACGGCAGTCGAAGCTTTGCGTTCCGGCGCGTACGACTACTTGATTAAACCCATAAATGTGGAGGAACTGGTCAAGGTAACCGAAAGGGTGGCGGAACATCAGGCCCTAAAAAGGGAAAACGAGGTTTTGACCAGGAAATTTGAGGATGCTGTAGAAGCGGCCACCGAAGAGGCGCGTCAGGAACTGATGCGCCTTAAAAAGGCTTATTCGCAGGTTTTGGGAATTGGTGGCATCGGTATATTCTCTAAAGCCATGAAAAAAGCGGTTCGGGTGGCCAAACAGCTTCACGCCGATCGTTCTATTCCCGTATTTATTGAAGGGGACACCGGGACAGGCAAAGAGGTCATCGCGAGGCTGACCCATTTTGGCACTGGCGATGAAACGGCGCCATTTGTTGACCTCAATTGTGCCGCAATTGCGCCGAACATGTTTGAAAGCGAGTTGTTCGGGTACGAAGCCGGGGCCTTTACCGGAGGGCTTCCAAAAGGAAGCAAAGGCAAGCTGGATCTGGCCCAGGGAGGCACCCTTTTTCTGGATGAAATAACCGAAATGCCGGTTAGTCTTCAGGCAAAATTGCTGCGCGTTATTCAGGAAAAAGAGTTTTATAGGGTTGGCGGTTTGAAAAAAATAAAGACCGATGTCCGTATCATTTGCGCCACCAACGATGATATTGAAGCGAGAGTTGCTGAGGGGACTTTTCGACGGGATCTGTACTTTAGACTGAACGTCGGTAATATTCACATACCACCTTTGAGGGAACGCCCAGAGGACATAATTCCTTTAGCTCAGCTGTTCCTGACCACATTCGCTCAGGCAAAGCGGAAACGTTTTAGCGAAATTAGCCAAGAAGCTGCTGACATGCTGCTCTCGCATAATTGGCCGGGCAATGTGAGAGAATTAAAAAACGCGATGGAGTGGGTAGTTTTAATGTGGGATGAAAAGGTTCTAAAACCCACTCACCTTGGTATTCTACGAGAGCATAAAGCCAGCGTATCCTCAGGGGCTTCCATTCCCGGGGTAATAGACAGCCACGATTTCACGCTCCCTTCCGGGGGCCTTCCGATTGATGACTACACTAATAATATTATTCGCAAGGCTTTGCAGCTGCATGGCGGCAATAAGACGGAAACGGCCAAATACCTTGGCATCTCCAGACGTTCCCTTCACTGCCGCCTTAAACACTTTCAGCAATAGGTACCAGGGGCGTACCTAAAAGTACGGGGGGACTATTTGGTGCAGGCTCAATTTAAAAGGGTATTTAACCCCTTTTTTTTGTGCCTAATTCGTAATTCCTCGCCCTCCCGGCAGCCACTCTTACAGGTTCGGAAGAGGAATCTCCCTCTAGTGAGGAGACCTGAAGTAGTATGTACCAAAAAGTCCATATTGTACCATTCGGTGTACCGATACGTTCAAATCGGGGGGGACCAACCTCCCGATTTTTTTTGCGCAATTAGACAAAATAGGGCTTAGTTCCCAAATGTTTCACCAATTTTCGCAACGAGGCACGCATCTTGCTTTATTACATACTAAAATTCCTGATTATCCGATCAATTTGCTTTTTTCTGAGGCATCTTGAGGGAAGGTGGTGATAAAGCACCAAAATTGCATAAAGACAAAAGGGGGGAAAAAAGAGCTGGTGCGGGCAAATGAAACGAGCTATGGAAAGGAGGGAAAACAATGTCGGAAACTCTGACCAAAGAAATGCAAACCGTGGTTTTTGCGCTGGGCAAAGAAGAGTATGGGATTGATATCAGCAAGGTTCAGGAGATTATCAGGCTGCCAGAGATAACCAAACTGCCCAACACCGCCGATTACATACTGGGCATTATTAACCTGAGGGGGAATATCATCCCTGTTCTGGACCCTAAAAAGAAGTTCCTCGGCGCTGTGTCTGAGTATGGGGAAGAAGCCAGAGTGGTCGTTGTTGAGACCGGATCAGCCAGAATGGGCCTGGTTGTGGACTTGGTTTCGGAAGTAAGGAAACTTCCTCCGGGATCGGTAGTATCGCCCGACTCGCTCGGAACAGGTATTCATAAAGAATACCTGCTTGGGATAGTCAAATTGGATCAACGTCTGCTGATTTTACTGGATGTTGACAAAGTTTTCAATTGATAGTTGGGCCAATGGAGAAAAGAGACAGGCGCGGAAAGGTTTCGCAAATTGAAAGGGGGACCGAGTGATGAAATGGTTTTATAACCTCAGGACTGCAACCAAGTTGGTTTCCAGCTTTATTGTTGTTGCTCTGTTTATTGGTATCGTTGGTTACGTGGGAATAACCAGCCTTAAGAAATTGAACAAAAACACGGAGAATATTTATACAGACGGCTTAGGCTCAATAATGACCCTTACGAAGGTTCAGGAAAACCTTTTGAATGCACGGGCGGAAACATTAGCCATCGCTTATAACGATGACGTTTCCCAGATTGCCAAATCAATTGAAACCATTAATAAGCTCTCCGAAGATAATAACAGTCTAATCAAAGAATATAACAGTTCCTCTCTTAATGACGAAGAGAAAAAACTTATGCAAGAGTTCCTTGACAATTTAAATACATACCGGCCCTTCCGAGAAAAAATCATCAAGCTGGTACAGGAAAACAAACGGGCTGAAGCCATTTTAGCAATAAAAGACACCGCCAGTGCCAGGATTGGTGTCCAGGAATCCGTGGCCAAGTTAATTGAACTAAATAAGAAAATTGCTGAAGAACTTAAAAACCAAAGCGATGTCCAGACTGCAAAAACCAACCGAACCATGATTCTGTTTACTTTTGCCGGTCTTGTACTGGCCATTATCTTCGGGATCATTATCAGCCGAGTTATCACCGGGCCTCTGAAGAAGGGGGTAGAGTTCGCAGAGGCTTTTGGCAACGGTGATTTGACCAGGTCAATTGACCTTGACTCCCGGGACGAGATTGGCATCTTGGCCCAAGCATTAAACAGGGCAGCCGAGAACACCCGCAGGTTGATTAAAGAGGTTGTAGCCAATGCCGGTGAGATGAGCGCTTCCAGCGAGGAGCTTTCGGCTACAGTTGAAGAAATCGCTGCCCAAACGGAGAATATCAATGCCGGCACCCAGGAAATCGCCGCCGGTATGGAAGAGACCAGCGCAGCCACCGAGGAAATCAACGCTTCCGGAACTGAAGTGGCAAATGCAACTGTTCAACTGGCGCATAAGGCCGAAGCCGGAAACCGTGCCGCCCAGGAGATTGAAAACCGGGCTGAAGAAATGAGGACAGGTGCCGAAAAATCCCGGGAAGTTGCCAAAACAATCTACGAGGATAAGCAGGCAAGAATCTTGAAGGCAATTGAAGACGGTAAAGTGGTGGTAGAAATCGGGAAAATGGCCGAAATTATTTCCGCCATCGCCGACCAGACCAACCTTCTTGCCTTAAATGCGGCCATTGAAGCGGCCCGGGCTGGGGAACAGGGCAGGGGGTTTGCTGTTGTGGCCGATGAGGTGAGGAAGCTGGCAGAACAGTCCGCTACCACCGTCTCCGGCATCCAAACAGTGATCAGCAAGGTTCAGGATGCTTTCCAAAACCTGTCCGGAACCGCCGGGGATATTCTGAAGTTTATTGACGAGAAGGTAACAGCCGATTATGACTCGCTGGTTCAGACGGGATACCAGTACAAAAAAGACGCCGATTTTGTGGGTCAGTTGGTCGAGGACTTCGCTGCCAGCACCCAGCAGATAACGGCTTCAATAGAACAGGTCAACAAAGCAATTGACTCAGTGGCAGCCACTGCCCAGCAGGCAGCCACAGGGTCCCAGGAAATCGCCCGCAATGTGGCCGAAACGTCGAGGGCGGTTGAAGAGGTGGCGAAGGTGTCACAAGGCCAGGCGGAACTGGCGCAGCAGCTGAATATGATGGTGAACAAGTTTAAGGTTTAGTGAGGTGGACATAGTAATTACTCCCTGAAAGACGATAATCCGCCGGGCAGGTAATAGCCTTATTACCTGCCTTTGCGGATTTGGCAATAATCATTTCCAATGTATGAAGATAAACCTCTATTTAAATGGGAGACCATTGAACCGGATGGTGTGAAGGAGGCGGGGCCAATGATATATATAGGAATAGTTTTAGGGGCATTAGTTTGGGTGCTTGAATCCCTCTTGCATGTTTCTTTTTCTCACGAAGGATCTAGCATAATTTCGGAGATCTTTTCCCCTAGCCCACGTGACTTATGGAGCCGGTCTCTCATGTTTTTGGTTTTTGTTGCTTTGGGTATCTCCGCTCATATTACCGTTGCGGAGCGCAAGCGAGGGAAAAAGGCATTACAGCATTCCGAGGATAAGTATCGAACAATTTTTGAAAATTCCGGTACAGCGATAATGATCCTCCACGAGAATATGCAAATAATGTTGGTTAACGCCCAGTTTGAGACACTTTCGGGGTATTCCAAAGATGAAATTGAAAGAAAGAAAAGCTTTTGGGAATTTGTTGACAGGAGTGATGTAGAAAAAATTGAAAAAAACCACAGGTTGCGCCAAACGGACCCCAATTTGGCTCCCAGGAATTACGAGTTCCGGTTCGTTAGCAAACGGAGCGATATAAGAGATATATTAATGACCATCGCCGTAGTTCCGGGAACAAGCGACTGTATAGCGTCTCTCTTAGATATCACTGAGCTGAAGTGGGCCGAGAAAATGTTTCGGCAGACCGCTTCCGAACTGCAAACAATTTTCCAGGTTCTCCCAGACTTATACTTTCGACTTGACTCCAGCGGTATATTCCAGGATTTAAAGGTGGGTTGCGAATCCGATTTGTATTATTCTTCCGATGCCCTGATAGGAAAGAGGATTCAAGACGTTTCTTCTCCTGTAATTCGGGTTCAATTTGAGAAAGCGATTGACAAGGTGCAAGAATCCAAATCTTTGTCCATCATAGAATACTCTTTACCGTTGAAGAACGGGAAACAGTTTTTCGAAGCACGGTTAGTACCTTTACTTGATAACCAGATTATTGTGATTGTTCGGAACATTTCCGAGCGCAAAAGAGTGGAAATGACACTGAAATACCGTCTTGAGTTAGAAAGAGCTGTCTCACAGGTGGCGAGCATGCTCGCTTCCAGGGAAAAAATTGACTTAAACGAGGTAATTGCAATTCTTGGGCCCGCCATAAACGCCAACTGGGCCGGGGTTGTTTACTTTAAAGACGGTAAGATTGATGAAACGTTTGAATGGTTTGCTTCCGGAGTAGAACTAAATAAGAGTATTTTTCAAAGCTTAAATTTGGCAGAATATAATTGGGGAACAAGCCGGCTAAAACGTAATGAAAGTGTCGTTATCAATGACGTTTCGGAGTTGCCCCAAGATGCGTCTAACGAACAGAAACTCCTGGAACAGTATGCTGTTCAATCTCTATTACTGATGCCAATTTGTCCTAACGGGAAGCTCTTAGGGTTATTAGGATTTGCAGATTCGAGAAGAAAACGCCGGTGGTCCGAAGAAGATATTCAGCAGCTTCACGTGGTCACGGAGATTATGGGCGTATATAACCAGCGAAGACGGATGGAGGAAGCGTTAAAGGAAAGCGAACACCGGTATCGGACCCTTATTGAGAACCAGGGCGAGGGGATCGCAATTGTTGATATAGAAGAAGGATTTGCTTTTGGCAATCCCGCAGCGCACGAAATTTTTGGCCTGCCACCCGGGGGCCTTATTGGCCGGAGTTTCAATGAATTCACTGATGATAAGAATTTTGCCCTGGTTCGGAAGCAAACCGAACTACGACAAACCGGTAAAAAAACCAATTATGAATTGGAAATCATGCGACCAGACGGAGAAATGCGAACACTGCTTGTAACTGCTACACCAAGGCATAACAATGTGGGGCAATTTGTGGGAGCATTTACGATTTTTCGGGATATAACTGAGAAAAAGCGGACAGAGGCAGAAATAAGATATCTAAGCTACCATGACAAATTAACCGGACTTTTTAACAGGGCTTATTTTGAGGAAGAGCTGAAACGGCTGGATGCTGAAACGTGCCTGCCTCTTAGCGTTGTGATGGGAGATATTAATGGTTTAAAGCTGGTTAATGACGCTTTTGGGCATCAGGAAGGGGATCAATTATTAAAAAAAGCAGCCGATATACTGAGAGTCTCGTGTCGAAAACAGGATGTGGTTGCCCGTTGGGGCGGCGACGAGTTTGCCATCGTGCTGCCAGAAACCGCTGAACGGAAGGCAATGATGATCTGTGAGCGCATAAGAAAAGCCTGTGGAGAAGCTGATCCCAGTCCTATACAACCCAGTATCGCGCTCGGGGTGGCAACCAAAGAGGAACTTGGTCGGGAAGTTGAAGGAGTACTTAAAGAAGCCGAGAGTAGAATGTACAGAAACAAGCTTGTGGAAAGCAAGAGCGCTCGAAGCTCGATTATATCGTCGTTGCAGAAAACTCTCGGGGAGCGAACGCATGAAACAGAGGAGCATGCACGGCGCCTTAAGGACCTTGCTCTTTACATGGGACGAGCTCTGCGTTTGTCCGATAGCCAGTTAGATGATCTGGCTTTGTTAGCTGTACTTCATGACATTGGCAAAATAGCGATACCGGATAGTATACTCCTTAAGCCGAGCAGCCTATCCCCCGAGGAATGGGAAATCATGAAGAAACACCCCGAAATCGGTTACCGTATTGCCCAGTCTTCTTACGAACTGGCTCAAATAGCCGAAGATATATTGGCCCACCACGAGCGCTGGGACGGAGCCGGATATCCCCAAGGACTCAAAGGACATAGAATCCCGCTAAATTCCCGGATAGTATCGGTAATTGATGCTTATGATGCTATAACTTTTGGCCGTCCCTATAAGAAAGCTGTCAGCCCCCAGGAAGCAATTGATGAATTAGAAAGATGTGCGGGAACACAGTTTGACCCGGATTTGGTGGCAGTGTTTGCTAAGATGATGCCCGGATTAAGGGAGGCGAAAAGCGAAGCAGCTGTTGCCCGGGAATCCCCATAAAAGAGATCGGTTCGGCCAAAACGTTCGGGGAGAGTGATGCAAGAGCGGTGAGACTGTCAATGGCCAGAGAAAATGTCACTTTTAACTCCGATGAAGGTGGGCTGACAAACTCCACAAGCTTGTACGAGCGACCCTGGCAGAGGACAATCAAGGAACCATCTAAATGTCGAAGCTTAGTTACCTTGGAACGCGGTTTGAGAGGCAAGAGTGCACCTTTGGTATCGATAAGCACATTATCACAATCCAACGACACTGGAAGCGTACGAGACTTGACTGCAGAGGGCGGATTTGTTACAATAAACTTTGTCACTGAGAGGAATCACGCGCCCGTAGCTCAGTTGGATAGAGTAACAGACTACGAATCTGGAGGTCGCAGGTTCGAATCCTGCCGGGCGCGCCACTTTATTTCAATTTTAGCTGATTAGATGTGCGCCCGTAGCTCAGGCGGATAGAGCAGCGGTTTCCTAAACCGCGTGCCGGTGGTTCGAGTCCTCCCGGGCGCACCATTTTTAATTTGGAAGTTCTCAAGTTTCAAGGAGGCCGGGCATTGGATTTCCCCGGGCGAAACGTTCAGGAGCTCTTTATGAAAGAGGCCATCTCCGAAGGAAGAAAGGCATTGGCCCTGGGGGAAGTGCCAGTCGGGGCGGTTGTTGTTCGTGATGGAAATATCATATCACGTGGGCATAACGTCAAGGAAATCCTGATTGATCCAACCGGTCATGCGGAACTGGTGGCTATCCGAAAGGCGGCAGCTCTCTTGGGAGGGTGGCGGCTTGTCGGGGCCGATCTTTATGTTACGATTGAGCCGTGCCCCATGTGTGCCGGGGCTATCGTTCAGGCCAGAATCCCGCGCCTGTTTTTTGGGGCCAGGGATCCCAAAGCCGGGGCGGCGGGCTCACTCCTGAACCTGCTTCAGATGAAGGAGTTAAACCATCAGGTGGAGGTTGTCGGTGGCATCCTGGAAGAGGAATGCCGGCAGCTGATGCAAGAATTTTTTCAGACCTTAAGGGTTTAGCGTGGAGAGATGGCCGAGCTGGTCGAAGGCGCTCGACTCGAAATCGAGTAGACTGTGTTGAGCGGTCTCCAGGGTTCGAATCCCTGTCTCTCCGCCATTTGAATGTTTCTTCTTGATTGATTATATAGCTTGACAAATATAACTTACTAAATATTTTTAGCCAAAAAACTTCCATTATAATTTATGAAGTAGACCTTGGAGAGATGGCTGAGTGGTCGAAGGCGCTCGCCTGGAAAGCGAGTAGACGGGCATTAAAAACCTGTCTCGAGGGTTCAAATCCCTCTCTCTCCGCCATTGAAAATCTTGACTAGCTTCCCTGGATTTTAGGAGGAAAGTTAGTCATTTCTTTAAGAAAAAAATTTGGTCGTGCTAGACGGGGAGGTAGCGGTGCCTTGTAGCCCGCAATCCGCTATAGCGGGGTTGAATTCCTGCCCGAGGGTTAGTCTTGTAAGGTCTGGCTGGCGCAAGTGGCGAGGATACCTGGGTCCTGCGCAACGGAAACTCATGAACCCCGTCAGGTCCGGAAGGAAGCAGCGGTAAGTGAGCCCTTTCGTGTGCCGCAGGGCGGCCTGGGTTGAGTTAACTGCGCAAGTACCGTTTGGAAGGCTAATTCGGAGGCAGGTGCACGGCCAATAAACTTGAGAGAATACTCACCCGATAAGGGTGGGTTTCTTAATATCGGCTAAGGACGGACCAAGCAGGATTTGGAGAGGAGAAACAGGAAAAAATACAGGCGGTAGCGAAAATAACCGGGAATGGGAAAGGCGTTGAGGATATGGGAAGGCTGGCGCTGTATCGTGAATGGCGGCCCCAACGGTTTGCGGAACTGGTAGGGCAGGAACATATTATCCGGGCACTGCGAAATGGATTAGCGGCCATGCGGATTTCCCATGCGTATCTGTTTACCGGCCCCCGCGGAACCGGGAAAACCACCACAGCCAAAATAGTGGCCAAGGCCCTTAATTGTGAAAACGGACCCGGGCAAGAACCGTGTAATCACTGTCCGAGCTGCCTGGAAATCACGAAGGGTTCTTCCCTGGATGTGTTGGAGATTGACGCCGCTTCCAACCGAGGGATTGACGAAATCCGGGATTTGAAAGAAAAAGTGAAATTCCTACCGGCACGGGGCCGGTTTAAGGTTTACATTGTCGACGAAGTTCATATGCTGACAACAGAGGCATTTAACGCTCTATTAAAGACATTGGAAGAGCCCCCGAACCACGTTGTATTTATTCTGGCGACCACGGAACCGCATAAGCTTCCGACTACTATTATTTCCCGCTGCCAGAGGTATGATTTCCGGAACCTGGGTCCTGAAACTGTGGTGAAGCGGCTGGCGGAGATTGCCCAACAAGAATCAATAAGGGTGTCGGGAGAAGCCCTGCAGATGGTGGCTAGAGCCGCCTCCGGCAGCCTGCGCGATGCCTTGGGGATCCTTGATCAGTGTGCCGCCTACAGTGAGGCATCAATTGAAGTGGGGGATGTCCTGGAAGTCTTGGGGGGTGTAGGGGACGAGGTTCTTGGAGACCTCGCGGAAGCCCTTGCCCGCGGGGATCTTACCCAAGCATTGAAAATCGTTGAGGCCACTGCTTGCAGTGGAAAGGATTTGCGGCTGTTTTGTCAGGAACTGGCGGGATATTTGCGAAACTTGTTATTCATTTCAGTTGGTGTTGATGAGGCTGTTCTAGGTTTGCTGTCTTCGGAAACCGGTAGCAGACTCAATTCCCTTAAAGGCTTGTTTACGGTTGACCGTTTGGTCAAGGCAATTGGGGCTCTTTGTGAAGCCTATGCGGAAATGAAATGGTCTGGGCAGCAGCGTCTTCTATTTGAGGTGGCTCTGGTTCGCATCGGGCGTCAGGAGATTGACGAACCCTGGAGCGAGTTATCCCGCCGCATAGAGCATCTGGAGCGGTTAAGTGGGAACCGGGGTGAATCGGGTGCCGGGGAGGAGAATCGAATATTTCCGGCAGCTAAACCGGATGACTGTAGTAAGGCTATAAACAACCCCACCATCCGGGTGGGTGAGGTGGCTGGTGGAGCGGGCAGTTCCGCCGTGGATTCTCGTAAGGTGCCCTCAAACAACGGGACGGGTTCCCAAGAGGAGAGCGAAAAGGGGCCGGGGAGTCAGTTATCCCTCCGCGCGGTTCAGGAACAATGGCCCCAAGTGTTGGAAACCGTCCGGAAGAAAAAGGTGACCACGCATGCCTTTTTGCTGGCAGGGGAGTTGGTCGCTGTTGACGGCGGTCAGTTGGTAATTGGCTTTAAACCCGGTTGTGCCTTCCACAAGGAGCGGCTGGAACAACAGTCAGTAGTGGTTGAGCAGGCTTTGGCAGCTCATTTTGGTCGAGAAATGAAGGTGCGCTGCCGGGTTTTGGAGGCCCCGGGGAAGGAAACCGTAAAGGGCACCCACCATTTGGTGCAGGCGGCATTGGATGTTTTTGGCGAACAGGTGGTTAAGGTCAAGGACGAGTAAGATTTCGGGAGGGACGCTCAATGGGAATTGGTAACATGAACAAAATGATGAAACAGGTGCAGAAGATGCAGGCCGATATGGCCCGGCTGCAGGAAGAACTTGGGGAAAGAATTGTTGAGGCAACCGCTGGCGGCGGTGTGGTTCGAGTGGTGGCCAGTGGTAAACAGGAGGTTAAAGAAATAAGTATTCAACCGGAGGCTGTCGATCCACAGGATGTGGAAATGCTGCAGGATCTAATTCTGGCGGCGGTCAACGAGGCATTGAGGAAGTCCCAGGAAATGGTTTCCGAGGAAATGGCAAAGATCACGGGCGGCCTGAAAATCCCAGGGCTTTTTTGAGTGAACTATTATGTTGTACTTCACTCAACCGGTTGCCTGTCTGATTGACGAACTTACCAAACTTCCGGGTATTGGTCCGAAGACGGCCCAGCGTTTGGCCTTGTTTATTCTAAAGCTGCCGAAATCGGAAGCAGCTAAACTGGCGTCCGCCATTATTGATGCCAAAGAAAAGACGTTTTACTGTTCGGTGTGCAGTAATCTTACGGACAAGGATCCCTGCCAAATTTGCCAGGATCACCGGCGGGATCGATCACTTCTATGTGTGGTGGAAGACCCCCGCGATGTGGTTGCCCTGGAAAAAACTCATACCTTTAAGGGGCTTTACCATGTGCTGCAGGGGGCGTTATCCCCAATGGAAGGAATCGGGCCGGATAACCTGCGTATTAAAGAGCTGCTGTCCAGGTTAACTGGAGGTGGCGTCGAGGAAGTGATTCTGGCGACAAACCCCAACGTGGAAGGAGAGGCAACAGCCCTATACCTTGCTAAGCTCCTAAAGCCCTTCGAAGTCAAGGTGACGAGGCTGGCGCATGGCCTTCCCGTCGGTGGGGATTTGGAGTATGCCGACCAGGTAACTCTGACTCATGCTTTTGCAGGCAGGCGCGAAATATAAGCAGCGAACCAGGAAGAAATTATTTTCGCTTAGGACAGAAAAACAGCCTTCCCCAGGGTAGGGGAAAGCTGTTTTCTTTTGGGAGAAACCATCCAGGTAAGGACTTAATGAAGCAGTCGTGACAGGCGACCGGGGTCAAAACCAACCATAACTTCATTGTTCACCTCAATGGTTGGGACTGCCATGCGGCCGGTTTTGTTGACCATTGCGTCCCTGGCCTTGGAATCATCGGCAACGTTATACTCGGTGTATTGGATACCGTGCTGGGAAAGAAACTCTTTCGCCGTATGGCAGTGTGGTCAGGTTGGCGTCGTATAGATAATCACATTGTGAGGCACAAAATCCCCTCCTAATCGTTAGTCATGAGACTAGTTTTGTTCGGCGGCTATCCAATTATGCGGCCTGTTGCCCAAGGATTTTGGTCGCAGTTTTTTGACCCTCGGTGCATATATTTTATGAAGACACTGGATCGGGGGTGAAGGAGTGGAGGGACATGCAGGGAAACAGGCCTTGGCAAGGTTGCTGCGCTTGATTTTACCCGAACCCGAAGCACAAACTGAGGACCCAAACGAACTGTTTTTTCGGGAGCTGAAGAAGGCTAAACAAGAAATGGAACTGGCATACCTGGTGTTCAAGGAAGTAACGGATTTGGACCTGATTAATTTGGCGGTCTTGAGGATGAAATTCTCGGAAGAACGATTCCGGTACCTGCTTCGGCAGGCTCGCCAAAATGGAATCACCACCCCGGCATGGGGAAAACGCGATACCGGCACCTAAAAACTCGAACATAGAATACAGTAAACAAATGACTCCCCCAGAGGTATTTGTTTGCAATTCCGCCGTCGAAAAAAGTTGTCTGACACCTCATCTCTCCCTCAGTCATACTCTGCTATTAGAAACTGAGGGAGGGATAGTGATGGCCAAAATTGAAATTGGGGACGTAGTGTCGCGGAAGTCCTACGGAGGAGACATTCTTTTCCGGGTTGAAAAGCTCATTGAAGATGCGGAGCAGGTGGTTGCCGTCCTTCGGGGTCTGTATGTCAGGTTATGCGCAGATGCCCCCGTGAAAGACCTGGAGAAAAAGGGAAACGAGGAAGTTAACAGGCACCGGGACGACTTTCACACAGTTTCTGACGCCCACCTGCAGAAGGCTCTGGAGCGGCGAGCCGTTTTTAATTCTGATTCCTTGACTCGGGGGAAGAGTGGGAGTGAGGATGATTTTTTTGAGTTTCCGGGGAGGGTGCTCCACCTTGACGGAGACCCTGAATACAGTGCTCTTTGCCAGCAGTCTTATGACCAACTCAAGGTAAAAGCGCGTACCATCAGTGTCCCGGAGGCCAAACAGGCGGAAGTCGTTCAAGGTTTTCTGCGGGAGCACCGGCCCGATATTCTGGTTCTCACCGGTCATGACGGCTTTCTCAAAGGACAGAAGGACTGGAAGAACATCGACAATTACCGGAACTCGAAGTACTACGTCCAGGCGGTAATGAAAGCCCGGGAGATGGAACCGGATCGGGATCAACTGGTGATATTTGCCGGGGGCTGCCAATCGTATTTCGAAGCCTTGATTGAGGCAGGGGCGAACTTTGCCAGTGCTCCCAAGAGGGTGTTAATTCATGTTTACGATCCCGTGCTGGTCGCTCAGAAAATTGCTTTCGCCCCCATCAGCCAGACGGTGTCGGTGCGGGAAGTGATTGGGGCCACCGTAACAGGGATTACCGGAGTGGGAGGGTTGGAGTCACTGGGTCATTTCCGGAAAGGTATTCCCGGCCCGTTTTCCAAATGAGAAAGTGTGACTCTGTCGACAGTTTGTAGAATTAATTTGTTGACTTAGAGCATGGTTTCTAGTAAAATATTTTAGGCTTTGACACGTTCGGCCAAGTGTGTTAATATTACAATAGTGTTTGCATTCAGAAGGAAGGTGATGCACTTGGCACCGAAAAAGGTTCTAGCCGATATCAAGCAGGATCTGGAATCGTATCTGGGAAGGCAGATCAGGCTTAAGGCTTATCGGGGACGAAACAAGGTAGTGGAAAAAGAGGGAGTTCTCGAACAAACCTACCCAAACATTTTCATCGTCAGGTTGGACGAGAAAAGAACCGAACGCCGTGTATCATTCAGTTATTCGGATGTTCTCACCGAGACAGTTGAATTGACTGTTTGCGGTAAGGACGGGGAAATCAAAATCGCAGGAGCCAGAAGCTAACTGCCGGGGAAACCCGGCAGTTTCATTTTGGCCCGAATTTGGTTAGTAACCCTTTGACGGCAGGTTTAATACAATGGAAGGGGGAAAATTGCGGAGGTGTGCCCTTGTTGGGCCCGGCAGCGGAGGGAGAAACCTTGAGAGGAAAAGCAGGCAAGCACGATTACGACAGCGGATTTGAAGATGGCTATGATAAGGGATACGAGTTGGGCCTGAACAACGGGTTCGAAAGTGGTTACAACAAGGGATTTGAGGATGGCTCAAGGGACGGTTACGAAAAGGGATGGAAAGCGGGAATCCCAAAGGGGTACAGTGAAGGCTACGAATTTGGGCAGAAGATAGGTTATGAAAACGGGTTTGAGGTTGGTTATCGGGATGGCAACTGCGAATCCGAGGTTCGCTTCGACCAGGGTTATGCCCAGGGGTACATGGAAGGGTATCAAAAAGGGGTAGACGAAGGCTATACCGAAGGCCTGACCAGGTCGGCGTCCATCCTTAACCTGACCGGGGAACAGATGGGTATATGTTGTCAGGATAATACCGCCTGCCTTGAAGCCATACTTCCAGAAGATAAAATTATTATCGGGTATGACGGACAGGATTTGATCCGCCTTGGATTGAAACAGGTGGAACAGTCCACCTACCCCGCCAAAACCTTGAACGACACCATTCAACTGCTTAAACAGGCTTTGAAAACCAGGCAGGGGTTTTCCCTTATTGCCCTCGGCAACCCCGAGGCCATGGTGCTGGCTGGGGAACGGACTGTCCCGCTCTCGCAATCTGATGCGGGCGAATCGTCGCCAGGTCACCGCGAAGGCCCTGTTTTGGCGCCGGGTACTCGGGAAGGACTGGTCCGGTGCATTACCAGGGCGACTGTAATTGCCTTCCCAGGAACAGGCCAAACGGGTCACCGGGCCTTACTGCTTCGAGCACTTGAGGCCAACGGAATCGATTGGCGAACCCTGCCCCTGGCGCGCCTCTCTTTGAGGGGGGCCTTGTTGGCCAGCGGCCATCTCACCCGCCTGGTACTGAAAAAATCAACTCGCCTCGTTGTCGTCGGGCACTGTACCCGGGAATTGGCCGGCTTTTTAGAAGCCCGCGGGGCGACCGTCGCTGGAGCAGTTGAGTTGGATTCGCCCGGTATCGACCCAGGCGAAGTTACCAACCGCATCCGGGATCTGGAATGCAACCTGGTACTAGTGGCCGGGGGAGTTCCGGGCAAACTGGTGGCCGTAAAAGTGGCCACGGAGCTGAACCGGGTTGCTATTGATATCGACCACATGGTTGATCAGGTTAAGGCTTGTTTGGCGGTTGACTAAACAGGTGCAAACCCCCGGGGAAGGCGATGCCGGTTTATAGAGGGTTCATATGGCGCGATCGGCGCCTTTTTTGTCACAAAGGAACATGCTTAAGATTCAGGCTGTCAATTTCCTATGGATTATTTTGCCAAGCGGGTGGACAGACTGGAGTCAGAGGTGATTACATGTCTGGCGCGTGGGCTGTGGGAGAAGGGCGTTCCCCTGTAATCAAGCTGGTGGCACTGTTGGTAATCCTGATTGCGGCTTTGGGGTGGACGGTGACAACCAAGGGAAACCAGATGGCGGCAACCGGGTTGATTCGGTTTCATGTCATTGCCAACAGCGACGACCCTCAGGACCAGTTTCTCAAAAGGGAAGTAAGGGATCGCTTATTGGCTGTGATGGCCCCCAAACTGGGAGAAGCCATTTCCGGCGATGAAGCGCGAGAGATTGTCAAGAATAACCTATCCCTGATTGAAGCTGAAGCTGGCAAAGTACTTGCGGCAAAGGGACACCCGGCTCCGGTGAAAGCGATGATTGGAAACTACCCTTTTCCAACCAAGGCCTACGGCAGCCTGGTTCTACCGGCAGGGTCATACGTGGCGCTCCGGGTAATAATCGGCCAGGGGCAGGGGGCGAACTGGTGGTGCGTACTTTTCCCGCCTCTTTGTTTCGTGGACATTTCTAAGGGGTCGGTCACCAGCGGCAAAACCGTGATTGAACCGGGTACCGCGGGGGCTCCCCAACGACTCCGGGTGCGGTTCAAAACCGGGGAAATTTTTGAGCAGTTGAGGTTGGCAGTGATGCCTGAACCGCCCGGTCAGCGAAACGGGGCATCAGTAGGCCGAAGGTAAATGTATGGTGCCATCCGAGTCAGAAATTCGGGGCAGGCCTGTGGCCTGCCCTAAGGTTTGATACCTACCTAGGAGACCGTTGCAAAAGTCCATCTGCGTCGTTCCATCCGCGCATTCTTGCTCGACGTACGTTTAGTACGCCATCGCTGCGAATGCTTGATGCGCCTAGCATCTGGAGCTTTTTCAACACGTCTTTTGTTTGGGTCAAATTATACAAAGCATGTGCCTAAAACATGTTTTGCTGCAGACTCCTAGTACTAACAAATTACCCCCTTGCGGCTGCTCAAGGGATTAAATTGTTGACGGTTGCTTTTCGCTATCAATGAACCGATGTCAAACAGAAAATCAAGACTAATCCCGATGCAACCCCGAGACTTGCTGCCAGTTTGTTCTGTCCGAAAGATTCAGGGAGAAGCTCATCCTTGACAAGGTATGACATAGCCCCGGCGGCTAAAGCCAACAGGCCTGAAATGACTTGAGGGACGATGTGGATGAGGACAAATCCCAGGGCCGTACCGATCGGGGTGAACACACTGACCAACAAATTGATACCTATGATTCGCAGCTTTGTTAACCCCCCCATTCGCAGCGGCGCCGCGGTGGCCATCCCTTCCGGAATGTTGTGCAGGCCGATGGCAAGTGCTATCACCAGACCCACTCTTGACGTTGCGGAGTACCCGATGGCAATGGCCATCCCTTCGGGGAGGTCATGTAAAGCTATCCCAATGGCAATTAGATAGCCCATTTTCAGAAACCGCCCGGTCCCGGTGTTACTTAGGCCGTGCCCCGACAGCCGGGACAGAAGGTGGTCGATCAGGTAAAGAAGGACGGCCCCAACCGTAAATCCGGCAACTGTCTCCCCGAAACTGCCATAATCGAGCGCGGTCGGAATCAGGTCAAATATGACCACCGCCAGCATCACACCGGCTGCCAACCCCAGGAAAAAAGCCAGGGCGCTTGGCCCGGGCCTCCCCAGGACGACGACCAGTAAACAGCCAAAGGTAGTAGCCAACCCTGCCAGCAGGCTCAAAGTCATGATTTGGGACATGATGGCACCCCGGAGTTCAATTACTTTTGCACCATCAATCTATTCACGAGCAGAGGCCAATATGCCGGGCCCACCAATGGCATATGGGGTTTCCCCCGAGAATAAGATGAATAAGGGGTGGTTTCGGTGTTTTTGCCTTGGCGGCAGACTGCCCGGACCGGCCGGACAATCTGCTATTATTTGATTATCTTTCTAACCGGGTTGGTGGTTTTCGGCGCCGGGCAGATTTCGGGGTGGATTGGGGACGAGGAAAACCGGGGACAGGTGGTGTACCACCCGGTCGGGGTGGAAAAGGAGATCGCATTGACCTTTAATGTTGACGGAGATGCTGACATTGGCGCGGTTACTTCCGTATTGCAAAGTGAGGGGGTTCCAGCCACTTTTTTTGTAGCAGAGTACTGGGCCCGGGATCACCGGGAGACCGTGAAGCAGTTGGTGTTGGCCGGGCATGAGGTGGGTTGCCTTTTCCCCGGGGGCGGGGGGCAGGCAAATGGTGGACAGGAAGAACGGGCAGGCTCAATGATCGAGTCCGGGCGGGCAATCAGCGGGATCTCCGGGCGAAACGTGGTGTCCATCCGCCCGATGGACACCGGGATATCTCCAGTTGAAACCACTATGGGCAGCAGGGCCAAACTACGTACCGTGATGTGGAGCCTGGACACCCACGACCAGAATCATCCCGATTTTCGAGTGATGGCGGTAAGGGTGATTAAAAAAACGAGGCCGGGGGAGGTCATTTTATTTCACCCCGACAGTAGAGAGACGATTCGTGCCCTTCCCGATATCGTCACCGGGCTTAAGGGGAGAGGGTTCGAGTTTGACACAGCCTCTGAATTGGGGCGCGAGAGCGGGACGGACTGACAAGACGGCGTGGGCTTTATTGTGATATAGAGGCGGCCGGCCATTTAGCCGGTCGCGTTTTTGTTCACCCAGCATGCCTGCTGAGCCGATGGGTCGAAAGAAACCCTGTCGCCTAACCAGCGGGAAGACAACCCTAAAGCAAGGGCGTCAACGGTAACGTTGAGGTCTGGAGGAAGCC
>Ga0074195_1001527_pt1 | contig 31876 bp, 26 predicted proteins | sample EPASupsiteHSE623_FD_64525 | JGI IMG/M metagenome (GOLD analysis project Ga0074195, IMG submission 64525) | Bioremediated contaminated groundwater from EPA Superfund site, New Mexico - Sample HSE6-23 | ecosystem: Environmental > Aquatic > Deep subsurface > Groundwater > Contaminated ... | reverse complement strand
CCCTCCGCCCAGCCCCGTTACAATAATTCTATTTTGGTTTTTCGACGAGGGGGGAAAGGGGGGGGGGGGGGGGCGGCAGGGTGTGGCTCCCCCCCCCTGCCCGGCTCGGTTTTTCGGTTTTATTCATGGATAAGGTGGCCAAACGATGAGCGATGAGCGAAAACCTCTGCTCTCCCTGAAAAATGTCAAAAAAACCTACAGAACGGGCGGCACCGAGCTGGAAGCCCTCGGCGACGTTACCTTCGATGTCTTCCCAAAGGAATTCGTCTCGATCGTAGGCCCTTCGGGTTGCGGTAAGACAACCCTTCTCAAGATAATCGCCGGACTCCTTCCGAAGTCCTCGGGCGAAATCGTCGTGAACAAGGAAGATTTCGACATTACGCGCGAAGTCGGCTTCGTCTTCCAGAAACCCCTCCTCCTCCATTGGAGGAAGGTGATAGACAATGTCCTTCTACCCATCGAAATACTGAGGAAAGACAGAAAGGCGATGGAGGAAAGGGCGCGGTATCTGCTCGCGCTGGTCGGGCTGGGGGGCTTCGAGGATCGGTATCCTGGCGAGCTTTCCGGCGGGATGCAACAGCGCGTCTCGATCGCCCGCGCCCTTGTCCACGATCCCAAGATGCTGCTCATGGACGAGCCTTTCGGAGCCTTGGACGCCATCACCAGGGAGCGGCTCAACATAGAGCTGCTCAGGATCTGGCAGGAGACCGGCAAGACGATTCTTTTCGTCACCCACGGCATCAACGAAGCCGTTTTCCTCTCCGACCGAGTGATCGTGCTTTCGGCCCGCCCTTCCAGGATGATCGAATCGCTCGACATCCAGCTTGCCCGTCCGCGCCTGCAGGAAGTCCGCGTCGAACCTCAGTTCGGCGCCTATGCTCTTGAAATCTACAAGAGCCTCGAAATCGGCTGACAGGAGGCTTTTCGATGGATCAGGAAGGAAGATACTGCGTGGGAATCAGGGGGGCGGGACAGGTCGCGAACCAGCATGCCGCCGCCATTCTCGCCAATCCGAAATTGCGCCTGGCGGCCGTCTGTTCGCGTTCGCGCTCGAGCTCGGAAAAGCTGGCCCGGGAATGGGCTTCTGCGGGGAAGGGCGGCGCCCCTATCCTCATCTACGATCGCTACGAGGACCTTCTCGCCGACGCCACGGTCGACATCGTTTCCGAATGCATGCCGAACTACCTGCACGCGAGCGAGGGCGCCCTTGCCTTCGAGGCGGGGAAGCATCTCATCCTGGAGAAGCCGGCCGGAATCGGCCGCGAAGAGCTGAACGCGCTTCGCGACGCCGCCAAGCGTTCGGGACGCAAAAGCGTCGTGAGTTTCGTCCTGCGCTGGCACCCGCTCATCGCGAACCTGAAAAGCCTTCTCGACGCCTCGGCCATCGGCGACGTCTACTACGCGGAATTCGACTATTGGCACGGGATAAAGCCGACTTTTTCGAGCTATAGCTGGATACGCCGCAAGGAATTCGCGGGCGGAGCCATGATAACGGGCGGCTGCCACGCGGCCGATCTTGCCCGCTACCTCCACGGCGAGATCGATGAAGTATCCGCGTACTCCACCAAGGCACGCGACGATTTCGATTATCCGACCACCATAGTATCGGCCGTGAAGTTCGCCGATGGATCGGTGGGGAAACTTTCAGTGTCGCTGGATGGTCTCTGCTTCCCCTACCAGTTCAATATCGACCTGCTCGGCACGAAGGGCGCGCTGCGCGACAACCGGATTTATTCCAAGGGACTCTTCCCTTCCCAGAAAGATTTCGTCGTCCTCCCCTGCGACACGCCGAATTCCGGCTCGGTGGAGCATCACCCATTCAAGCAGGAGATCGACAATCTCGTCGAATGTATCGAGACGGGCGCTCCCGTCCTCTCCGATGTCGAGGATGCGTGCAAATCGATGGAAGTTGCGCTCGCCGTAACGGAATCGGCGGCGACGGGGCAGTCCGTCAAGATTTCACGGAGCTGAAGACATGCAGGAAGCCATGGAGAATTTTCCCGCGCCGGTCGGGCGCCGCATAGACAGGATGACGTCGCCGCGGTTCGCGGAAGCGCTGGAACGCTGCGATACCCTCATTCTTCCGTTGGGATCGGTGGAGCAGACGGGGAAGCATTGCCCTCTCGGCACCGATCTATTCGTGGCAGAAGCCGTTTCGGAGTTGCTGGCGGGAAAGGCCGACTGCCTCACGACGGCCCCCATTCCTTATGGTGACACCTTCGAGCTGGATTTCTGGCCTGGAACGGTCCATGTGGAATCGCCCGTACTGGGTTCCTATCTGGAGGCCGTCGCGCGGTCCTTCCTCAAGCAGGGATTCGCGAATATCGTTTTCCTCAGCTGCCATTCCCTCAACATGAAGACGGTGGACCTGCTTTGCCGCCGCCTGCACCGGGAAGGCCATGGCGTCTGCGCGATAGACTGGTGGAAGGCGGCGGGCGACGCGGCCAGGGGCGGCACCGCTTCGACCGAGCCTTTTGGCCACGGCGGAGAAGTGATCAGTTCCATTATGATGGCCTTGGCCCCCGAGCTGATGGATCTGGACAGCGCGGAAGACGAGTCTTCCCTGCCCGGTCTGGCGCAGGTGGCGGCCCATCCCCTCGGCTCGGCTTTCGTGGCCTATGGGGATTTCAAGGATTACTGCGTGACGGGAGCCTGGGGCGAGGTTAGAGATACCGTCTCCGCCGAAAAGGGAAAGAAGTGGCTAGCGAAGGCACTCTACGCCTCGGCCGATTTCATACGCGAATGGCGCAATAGCGGCAGCTGATTTCCGCCTGGAAAGAATAGGCGGCAAGCTGAAAGCTGGGCGCGGAGCGCTCGGTACGGGGGGCTTGGTACGGACCGTTTGGCGCGGAGCATTTTTAAAAAAAGGGCTGGCCACGATCGTGGCCAGCCCTTTTTCTATACTGCTTTTTTTCTCGAAAATTCGCTTTATTTAATCGCCATGTATTTGGAAGGGATCGCTACCTGGTTCATGCCCATGGCGCCTTTGCCGAAGGCGTAGCTGTCCTGGTAGACGAGAAGGAAATTGCGCATGCGAACCTGGGTGGACGCGTCCTTGTAGGCCGTGCTGTTCCAGTCGACGCCGGGGGAGAATTGCGCGAGGGAGCTCATGACATCGGCGTTGTTGCCCAGTCTGGCTTTTTTCTCGACCGTTCTCTTCGCGAACTCGCCGAGACCGGCCACGATGCAGTAGCCCGAGGGATAGGGCCAGGTGACGAGGCGGCCGCTGGCGCCCTTGGCCGCGACGGTCTGTTCGATCTTGGCGAGAATGGCTTTCCAGTTGCCCTTTTCCTTGCTCAGGTCGACGCCGAAGGCTCCCGCGTAACCCTGGAGAGGGGAGTCGGTCTGGACATAGAGGCCGCCGAGTTCGGCGATGCGCTTGAGGAGAGGTTCGACGTGGGCGTTGTTGGTGCTGAAGAAGGCGGTGTTTTTGCCGTATTTGTCGAGCCACATCGGGACTTTTTCCAGTATGAACTGCTGGGCGCCGGGTACGCCCACTTCGCTGGTCGGATCGGGAGCGGTCTCGAAGGCGAACTTGAGTCCGAGATCCTTGCAGGCCTGTTCCATTATCATGCGCCGGCGTCCGAGGAGCTCGTAGCTCATGTGGCGAGGGAAGGAAATGTGCACATAGGTGTCGGCACCCAGCTTCTTGGCCACCAGGGGCATGATGTAGCCCATGGAAAGCGTGTCCGAATTGATGCAGAGATCGGATACCGCCGCGATGACGGCGGGGTCTTCCTGCGGCTCCCCGGCGAAGCAGAGGATGTCGGGGCGTTTCTGCTTGACTCTGCGGAAGGCTTCGGCGGTGCCGGGCACCGCTTCCACGACGACGATAGCTTTCATGAGGGGATCGTCGCTGAGACCTACGATCTGCGATATGACCGTTTCCATCTCCGAGCTGAAATTGTCCGGATAGGTGACATGCTGGATCATTCCGCCTTTCTGCGCGCTTCCATAAAGGCTTATCAGCGCCTCGGCTCCCCTTATCACGTCTTCTCCCTGGGAAACCGTGCCGGTCACGATGCCAACGTGAAAGTTTCCCGCGGCGAAAAGGGGCACGAGGGCGGCGCCGAAGGCCATGAAAGCCAGCAGCGCAAACTTCAGTTTTCTCATACAGCGAACCTCCTGAATTCTAGCTAGATTTCATCCAGTATAGATCAATAAACACCGATACGCGAGCCTAATAATCTTCGCTATTGACGAATAGGCAAAGCATACTTACACTTCTCCCGCTCGGCCTAGGGGAGAATGAACGTGAAATACGCGGTGTGCAATGAGCTGTTCGGCGAAATGGCTTTGGGAAAAGTGGCGGCGACGCTTCGCGACGCCGGCTACCGAGGCATAGAGTTCGCTCCCTATACCGTATTCGGTGACTTTTCGCCCCTCGCGATCCGCAACGCCGTGACAGGCATCGCCGGAGCGCTGGCGGGGGAGGGGCTTCAGTTCGTGGGATTTCACTGGCTCATGGTCGGACCTGAGCCATTGCACCTCACCACCACCGACGAAAGCCTCCGCCAACGCTCCCTGGACCATCTTCGGCGGCTCCTGGACGCGGCCGGCGAACTGGGAGGCGGCGTGCTCATCCTGGGTTCCCCAAAACAGCGATCCACGGTGGCGGGCTCCGATAGGGCGACTGCCATCAGAAAACTCTCCGAAGGCCTCGCCCTGCTCGGCGATCACGCCATGTCCTGTAAATCCCGCATCCTCATGGAGGCGCTCGACTCAAGCCAGACCGATGTCGTGAACAGCCTGGCCGATGCTCACGCGCTCGTGGAAGAGATAGGCTCGCCCGGAATAGGAGAGATGTTCGATTTTCACAACGTCGGCGACGAGACCGAGCCTTGGGACAGGCTGCTGCGAAAATACCGGAACGCTATCGCCCACATCCACATCAACGAGATGGACGGCAGGGCGCCGGGGACCGGAACCTCGGATTACGGCCCTGCATTTGACGTCCTCCGCGAGACCCGCTATAGGGATTGGATTAGCATGGAAATATTCGAGAAACCGGCCGATCCCGGAGAGACAGTGAGGCAGGCCCTGCGTTTCCTGTCCCGGTACGATGACGAACTCCCGCTCTCTCCCGAGTGAACCTGGTCGCGGGCGCTGTTTTCAATGCCGGGCTTCTGCCTGCTGATTCTGAATTTGTCATTTTCCTTTACAAAAGACTTGACAGCGCCGCGATCATGTTTGATTAATGAGGTAACGCTCCAGGTGTCAGAAGCGTGCCGTAAAACGACTCAATGCTTCGCGACGGACGAGATAAGCGGAGTGGAATCAAGGAGTGACCATGAATTTCGGAATAGTAGGCACAGGACTCATCGCCGAGTTTCACGCAAAAGCTTTAGCTGAAATCCCCGAAGCCAGACTTGTGGCATGCATCGATGTCGTTCCCGAGAGGGCGGCCTCCTTCGCGGCCAGGTTCGGCTGCGCCGCGTATTCGGACATGGCGAGTTTTCTGCGCCATCCTAAACTGGATATCGTGAATGTCTGCACTCCCTCCGGCCTGCATCTCGACGCGGCGCTCCCCGCCGCCGCCGCCGGAAAGCACCTCATCGTGGAAAAGCCCCTGGAGGTGAGTTCCGAGCGTTGCGGCAGGATGATAGAAGCCTGCGACAAGGCTGGGGTGACGCTTTCCGGAATCTTTCCTTCCCGGTTCCATGACTCCTCCCGCACCATAAAATCGGCCCTCGGGGAAGGCCGGTTCGGCAGGCTTACCATGGGCAACGCGTACGTGAAGTGGTGGCGCGAGCAGAGCTACTACGACAAGGGCGGCTGGAAGGGCAAAAAGGCCCTGGACGGCGGCGGCGCCCTCATGAACCAATCCATCCATGCCATCGACCTTCTGCGCTGGTTCATGGGGCCGATAGAGGAAGTGAACGCGTTCACCGGCGCGGCCGGCCATTCAGGCATAGACGTGGAGGACAACGCAATCGCCGCCGTGCGTTTCGCGAACGGCGCCCTCGGCGCGATTCAGGGTTCCACCTCGGTGTGGCCCGGTTTCCTCAAGCGGCTTGAAGTCTCGGGCATGGACGGAAGCATCGTCATGGAAGAAGAAAACATCCCCTTCTGGAAGTTCCGTGCCGAGACGGGCAAGGATGATGAAATCCGCGCGCGTTTCGCCGGCGCCACGAGCACGGGCGGCGGCGCCTCCGATCCTGCCGCCATAGGCTACCATGGCCACAAGCTGCAGTTTTTGGATGTGATCGGCGCCATAGAAAAGGGAAGGGAACCTTCCATAGATGGAAGAGAAGCCGCAAAAGCCGTGTCGATAATCGAAGCGATATACGAGAGCGCTGAAACCGGCAAATCGGTAAATGTAGTCGAGCAGTGAGCGATCGCAAAGTTAGGGAAATGTACCTGAGCGGCTTCGCCGACGAGGCCGCCGACGATATCGCCGGTCAGATCGAGGCGACGAAGGCCTTAGGCTGGTCGCATATCGAAATCCGCGGCGTGGACAAGGTGAATCTCCACGATCTGGACGAAGCTTCCTTCGAGCGCTGCGCCGAAGCCCTGGAGCAAGCCGATATCTATGTCAGCTGCCTGGGCTCGACGATAGCCAACTGGGGGAGGAAGGTGGACGAGGATTTCGCCGCCGCGCTTCGCACCGTGGACAGGGCTGTTTCGAGGATGAAAAGACTGGGCGTGGGCCAGATTCGCCTGATGAGCTACGCTATCATGTTCGATAGCTCGGGGCGTGCCTTGCCGGATCAGAAGGAAGCCGAACGCTTCGCCCAGCTACGCGAGATATGCGCCCGTTTTCTCGACGCCGGCATCACTCCCGTCCACGAAAACTGCCTCAATTACGGAGGCATGAGCTGGGAGCATACGCTCCGCCTGTTGAAGGAAGTGCCGGGGCTCAAACTGGTGTACGATACGGGAAATCCAGGCCTTACCCCCGATTTCCGCAAACCCTATCCCTATCCGAACCAGGACGGCTGGGAAGCCTGGGAACACCTGAAGCCTTATGTAGTCTATATGCATATCAAGGACGGAAAGCGTGACCGGATCACGGGCGAGGAAAGTTATTTCTTCCCCGGCGAAGGCGACTGTCAGGTTGAAAGAGTCCTGGCTGATCTTCTTTCCATGGGCTACGAAGGCGGGCTTTCCATAGAACCCCATATGGCCGTCGTTTTCCACAACGACAAGATCAGGTCGAGCGACAAGGCTAGATTCGACAACTATGTCGAGTACGGGCGCAGGACGGAATCGCTTCTCCGGCGCCTCGGCTGCGAAGTCGGCTCAGGGCGCATCCTCTATGGCGCCCACTCCAATCCAGGGTTATAGTAGGGTAAATACCTACGCTACTGGAGTGACGCAGCATGGATCATAAAAAACTGAGTGTTGGCACGAAACTCGGATTCGGCGCCGCCGATCTCGGCGGGAACCTCTTCTTCACGGCCATGGGATTCTGGACTTTGAATTACCTCACGGACTCAGTGGGACTCTCGGCCGCGGCGGCCGGGGCCGCTGTCATGGTAGGCAAGCTCTGGGATGCCGTCACCGACCCGATGATGGGCTTCATTTCCGATCGCACCCGCTCGAGATGGGGCCGGCGCCGGCCTTACATCCTCTTCGGCGCGGTCCCTCTGGCGCTGACCATGTGGTATTTTTTCACGAATCCCCATATCGGAAGCCAGACCTGGCTGACCATCTGGGCGGCTCTCGCTCTCTGCGCGCTCAACACGGCATATACCATCGTCAATATACCCTACTCATCGCTCACTCCCGAACTCACCAAGGATTACCATGAGCGTACATCGCTCAACGGCTACCGCTTCGGGTTCGCGGTGGTAGGCACGATCCTCGGCGCCGGCGCCGTCCTTCCTCTCGTGGGCCTCTTCGGTTCCGACAGATCGGCGGGTTTTTCCTTCATGGGAGGAGTCCTTGGTCTCCTCATGGCGGTAAGCACCCTCGTCACATTTTTCTCGGTACATGAGCCGGATCACAGCCAGGAACCCATACCCGCGGAAAAATTCCTGCCTACCTTCCTCGCCGTATTCCGGAACAAGCCGTACGTGATACTCCTCCTCACCTACGCGCTCAATCTGACGGCGCTCAACTTCGTGCAGGGAATCCTCGTGTATTATTTCAAATACATCTACAGAAACGAAGCCATGACGACGCTCGCCATGGTTATGCTGCTCCTGACGGCCATGGTCTGCATCCCGATCTCGGTAAAAGTCTCCTCCCATATAGGCAAGAAGCGAACCTACCAGATTTGCTTTGCCATAATCGCCTCAGCCTGCACTATAATTTACCTTCTTGGCCATAAACTCGGGCCAAACTTCTTTCTGGTCATGATGATTTATGCCGGTGTGGGCATCGGTTTCGGTTACGTGGCTCCCTGGGCCATGGTCCCCGACGCCATCGAGTTCGACGCGGTCCGCACGGGCAACCGCAAGGAAGGGGCTTTCTACGGAATGTGGACCTTCACCTCCAAGGTGGGCACTTCTCTCGCCATCGCGCTCACGGGTCTTATTCTGGGATCTGCTGGCTACGTCGCCAACGTGGCGGAACAAAGCCCATCAGCGCTCGGCGCCATAAGGCTCATAATTGGTCCCATTCCCACGGCCATTTTCCTGGCCGCCATCTTCCTTATCGAGCGATATCCGATAGATGAGAAGACCTATGTGAAGTTCATGGCTGAAAATGCCGCTTTGCATAAGGCCGATCCGTCAAAAGACGGCTCCGAACCTTGACGGGAGGGAAAGGCGATGATTTTCCCCAACTGTTGGCAAGAAGTGGATTCGAAGAAGATCGCCGATTGTCATATTTTTACCCTCTCTGAGAGCGACCGGGAAACCTGCGACCGCAAGAAGCGGGGCGCCTTCTATTTACTGAATGCCCCCGATTGGGCGGGCGTCATCCCCGTCGTGGATACGCCCGAGGGACGAAGTTTCGTGATGATCCGGCAGTTCCGTCACGGTACCGGCAGGGTTTCCGTGGAATTTCCCGGCGGAGCGATCGACCCCGGCGAGGATCCGGGCAGGGCGGTGGCAAGGGAACTCCTGGAGGAGACTGGCTACCGCGCTGAAATGATCCTCCCCCTCGGCGATCTTTCCCCTAATCCAGCCTTCATGACCAATACATTCCACGCCTTCATCGCCGAAGGCTGTTATCTCGAGCGCGATCAGATCCTGGACGAAAATGAGGAAATCGAAGTTCTCCTCGTTCCCGAACGCGATGCCATAGACATGATCGGCGCGGAAGATTACGGTCACGCGCTTATGACCGCGACTCTTTTTTTCTATATGAGGTATAGAGGATACTCCGAATAGGAACAGACAGACATAAAATACCTTGCGGTCTCCTGAAGGCGATGCTATAATTTCTGAAATGGGGTTGCGCGGGCCGAAACGGTCTTATGCCAATACCTCAATCACTCCTGTCTACGATAGAAACTCAAATCGTCTCATAAGGGCGGAAAAAATGCAGGAAATCAGATTTCACGGGAGAGGCGGGCAGGGTACAGTGCTCGCTTCCATTGCGCTGGCGAAAGCCTTTTTCCAGGCGGGCTTCTGGGTGCAGACCTTTCCCGTCTTTGGCTCGGAAAGAAGGGGAGCCCCTGTCGAGGCCTATCTCCGCCTCGATTCCTCCAAGATTTACGTCCGCAGCAACGTATACGAACCGGATCATGTCGTCGTACAGGATTTGCGGCTTCTCCAGCTTGTCGACGTGACGAAAGGCCTGAAAAAAGGGGGATGGATCCTCCTCAATTCACCCGGACTGCCCGATGGTCTGGAACGGTTCGAAGGCTTCCGGCTGGCTTGCGTCGATGCTTCTCGCATCGCGCTGGAACATGGTTTGGGCGCGAAGACCCAGCCCATCACGAATACATCGATGATGGGCGCCTTTGCCAAGCTGTTCGGCACGCCTCCTCTCGAGGCGGTGGCGACGGCGATAGAGCATGAAATGCCCGTGAAGATCGTCGAAAACAAGGCCGCGGCCAGGGCCGCCTACGATGAGGTCAGGAAATTCGGCCTTATCGATGCAGCATTCCTGAAATCGGCGGCGCCAGCGGAGGCGGCGGTATGACAAACGAAAGGTTTGATGCCATGCACATATCTCTCTTGATTCCTAAATCCAGCAGCTACACCACGAAGAACAAGACAGGTTCATGGAGTTTCATGCGACCGCGCTATCAGGAAAAGACGGCACCCTGCTCGGCTCGCTGCCCCTGCGGACAGGATATCCCCCGCATAGAAATGCTGGTTTCGCGCGGAGGTCTGGAGGCAGCGTGGCGAACGATACTCGCCGAAAACCCTCTGCCGGGAACCTGCGGCCGCGTCTGCTTCCATCCCTGCGAAGAAGCATGCAACCGCGGGGAATTTGACGCGCCTGTATCGATCAACGCGCTCGAGCGCTTCCTCGACGACGCGGCGCGCGACCAATCGTTTTCTGAAGACAATTCGAAAGCCCCTCCAAAGGGAAAGCGCGTCGCCATCGTCGGATCGGGGCCGGCCAGTTTGTCCGCCGCCTATTTTCTCGCGCGGCTGGGATACGAATGCGAGATATTCGAAGCCGGCGAGGCGCCTGGCGGCGTGCTGCGCGGCGGCATTCCCTCATACAGGCTGCCGAACGCTACCCTGGACCGCGAAATACGGAGAATCGAAGGCTTGGGAGTCACAATCCATTATTCGGCGCCGGTCAGTCCCGAATTCATCGCGTCGGCCCGATCGTGCTTTGATGCCGTATTCCTGGGCTGCGGTCATGGAAAACCGACGGCCCTCGGCATTCCCGGCGAGGAACTGGCGCTCGACGGCCTGGAATTCCTCAATAAAAGCAAGAATGGATCATTGAGCGCCTCCATCGGATCAGCCCTTGTGATCGGCGGCGGAAACAGCGCCATTGACGTGGCGCGCTCCCTCCTTCGCTCGGGGACCTCGGCGACGATCGTTTACAGAAGGCGTCGGGATGATATGCCGGCTTTCAGCCACGAAATAGCCCGCGCCGTAGAAGAAGGCGTAAAGATCGTGGAGTTGAGCGCTCCCGCCGCGATCACGCGCAAAGGCAAAATCCTCGAGCTGACGGTGCGGAAAATGCGTCCGACGGAAATTGGCGCCGATGGCAGGATGCGCGTCGTGCCCATCGAAGGGCAAACCGAAATTCTCGCGGCCGACGCCATATATTCGGCCGTCGGCGCTTCGGCCGCGGAAGCCTGGATGCTGCCGCCCCAGAATCCTGAAGTCCTTCATTTGAGCCACAGCGCGGCTTTGTGGAATTGCCCGGCCGGCATTCCCCTCCTGTATGGCGGCGACCCCGTCAACGAGGAGGAAAGCGTGGCCGACGCCATCGCTTCCGGCAAACAAGCGGCCATCGCCCTGGACGTTTTTTTCACGAAGGGGCAGGCATCGGTGGAAGCCGAGATTATCCGCTGCAAAGTAGGAGACGGTACCTCTCTTTCCATGGAGATATATCTCGGCGGAGCGAGGCAGAGCCGCGCGAATAAAGTTGTGCGATTTGAAGATCTGAACGACGATTATTTTGTCCTATCTGAAAGGCAGCGAGGGGCCTCGGTTCCGGCCGAAGTTTCCGTCAGGTCGTTCGCCGAAATTGAGTCTTGCCTGGATGAGGCCGGCGCGGCGAAACAGGCCGAACGCTGCTTCAACTGCGGCATCTGCAACGACTGCGATAATTGCCGGACTTATTGCCCAGAGGTCGCGGTATTCGCGGCGCGCGCGGCACGGGGCGGAAACTGGACAGAAGATGCCGGCGTGGATCGCGAAGTGAACGTCGACTACTGCAAGGGCTGCGGCGTATGCGTCACTGAATGCCCGCGCTGCGCGATGGTCATCGAGGAGCAGCAATCATGAGAGAAGTACTCGAAGGCAGCCAGGCCGTCGCCGAAGCCGCGCGGCTGGCCAGAGTCAAGGTCGTTTCCGCCTATCCCATTACACCGCAGACGCATATCGTCGAAGAGTTGGCGAAATTCTGTTCGGACGGAAGCCTCGACGGCAAGTTCATATGCGTGGAAAGCGAGCATTCCGCCATGGCCTCGGTGATTGGCGCGCAATCGGGCGGCGTCAGGTCATTTACGGCCAGCTCCTCCCACGGCCTCGCCCTCATGCACGAAATGCTGCACTGGGCTTCAGCCGCCCGCCTCCCCATTGTCATGGCTGAAGTGAATCGAGCCCTCGGTCCGGGATGGAACCTCTGGGTGGATCAGACGGACAGCCTCGCGCAGCGCGACACAGGCTGGATACAGCTCTACTGCGCCGACGGCCAGGAAGCCTTCGATACGACCATCCTCGCGTACAGGTTGGCCGAAATCGTGAATCTTCCCGTCATGGTGGTGCTCGATGCCTTTTTCCTCTCGCATACCTACGAGCCCGTCGATATTCCCACCCAGGCGGAAGTGGACAAGTACCTTCCGCCCTACGAGCCGAAATTCCTCATGGACACGAAGGATGCCTACACCTTGAATACGGTGGCTCCGCCCAACGTATATATGGAAATGCGGCGGAGCATCCAGATGGCGATGGAAGCGGCGCCCGAGGTCTACGAAAAGATAGAAGACGAGTTCTATGAGCAGTTCGGGCGCCGCTACGGTCTCGCGGAGGAATATCGCTGCGAGGACGCGGACACTGTCCTGGTCATGGCGGGCACGGCAGCGAGCACGGCACGCGTCGCCATAGACAACCTGCGCGAAAAAGGCGAGAAGGTCGGACTCCTGCGCATCAGGATGTTCCGCCCATTCCCCGTTAATGCCTTGAGAAAAAGTCTGGAGAAAGCGAAAAAAGTCGCCGTTCTCGACCGGAACTGTTCCTTCGGCGCCGGCGGCATCTTCGCCCAGGAACTGAAGGCCGCGCTTTACGGCTCCGGCCCCAATCCCCCAAAACTCTATAGTTATATAACAGGATTGGGAGGACGTGATGTCACGGTCGATACGATAGGAACCATGTATGCCATGACCCGCGACCGAGAAGAGCCCGCTTCCGAAAGCCTCTGGCTCGGACTGAACGAGGAGATGCTGAAATCATGAAAAACGACCTTTATTCCGGCATTGAATACATGAACTCCGGCCATGTGGGCTGTCCGGGCTGCGGCGGCACCATTGCCATGAAGTTGGCTCTGCGCGCCTTGGGCGAAAAGACTGTCCTGGTAATTCCGGCTTCGTGCTGGGCTATCATGAGCGGTAATTATCCTCAGTCTTCCCTTAAGGTTCCGGTCTTCAACACCGGTTTCGCGACGACGGCGGCGGCGGCTTCCGGCCTCCGCGCTGCCCTCGACCTCCGCGGCGATACGGAAACCACCGTGGTGGGCTGGGCGGGCGACGGCGGTACCTTCGACATCGGCTTCCAGGCTCTGAGCGCCGCCGCCGAGCGGGGCGAGGACTTCATCTACGTCTGCTACGACAACGAAGCTTATATGAATACGGGCGTCCAGCGAAGCTCTTCCACTCCCTGGGGCGCCAGAACCATGACCACGCCCGGAACGAACTGGAAACGCACCGAGAAGAAAAATATCGTGGAGATAATGGCAGCGCACCGGATACCCTACGCAGCGACGGCAAGCATAGCCTATCCGGAGGATCTCGAGCGGAAGATCAAGAAAGCGATGTCGATACGAAATGGACTGCGCTTCATCCATATCTTCTCCTCATGCCCGACGGGCTGGGGGATGGCGCCGGGAAATTCCGTCAAAGTGGCGCGCATGGCCGTCCAGTCCAGGGCATTTCCCCTCTACGAAGTTGAGGATGGACTGAAGTACACGATCAACGAAGCGGGCGAAAAGCCGGTGAAGGATTATCTGCGTTCGCAGAGCCGATTCCGCCATCTCTCGGACGAGGATATCGGCGTCATCCAAGAGCGCCTGGACATCGAATATAGACGCCTAGTGCGCCGAACCCTGGCGGAGAATTAATTCTGCCCTTGCCGGGCGGCAGCCCTTAATACTCAGAGAGTCATGCGAATCACCCCTTATCTGCTCGATGGGCTTTCCCCGCTCGACCATATGTCCATCGAGAATGTACTCCTCGAAACCTGGGAAAGGCCCGAAGGCTTGCTGCTCTTCTACATAAACGGTCCGTCGGTCATCATAGGGCGCAACCAAAATCCCTGGCGCGAGGCAGCTCCGGGCACTGGCCTTCCGTTATACAGGCGCGCCTCTGGGGGAGGCGCCGTATATCACGACGAGGGCAACCTCAACTGGGCGCTGATCGTGCCTCGCCTCCTGCATTCCCAGGACGCGGAGCTGGCCATGGTGGCCGCCGCGCTTTCCGCCCGGGGATTCGACGCGGTGCCGGGACCGCGCGGCGGCCTCTACTGCGGCCCCGCCTTGCCTCACCAGAACAAAAAACTGTCCGGCACGGCCAGGCGCTTCGGTACCCGGAACGTACTCCATCACGGGACGCTCCTCGTCCATGCCGACATGGCCGGACTCCACGCAAGCCTCGGCGGCATCCAGACATTCGATGACCGATCCCTGCCTTCGGTACCCGCCGAGCCGCTCAACCTGTCTGCCCTGGACCCATCGGTTCAGATGGAACCCATCATCGAAGCGCTCTCCAGACAAATCGCCGGTCTTCCCCCGCGACATCTTCCCGCAGGCTTCGCCGACCCTTCGCGCATGGAAAAGGAGACAAGGACGCTTGCGTCGGACGAGTGGATTTATCATGCCACGGCGCCGTTTTCCGTCCTCCTGAAGGGTGGTGAAAACGGGGCGTCCGTCCGCATTGAAAAAGGCCTCGTAGTGGCGATATCTGGATGCGTCGACGCCTCCTGCCTCGGCCGGCCTTTTTCATATTCCCTCCTCGAGGCAATGGTCGAGCAATGTAGCGTGGGGTAAAGAATTCGCGGCTTTATCAATGGATCTATCGCTAAAGCCCATTTGTATCGATTATTTTCTTGACATGCGTGCGATGCTAACCTATAATTATCACTCATATCTATATAAAAAGCGCAATTTTTGCCTCCGCATAGATTTCGCAATCAAGAAATGAGCGAGAGAAGATATTTGAGTACAAAAAGTGTAGGTTTCTATAAAAAGCTCATTCTCATCACAGTTGCCGCAGTTTTAATTCTGCCCATCATAGCATGCGTGATTCTAGGCATTCAGAACATAGAGATGAGAAACAAGATAAAAGCGACGACATCTCCCCCCGATGACATAGTGACCGTTGGCGCCACCCAGCTCGAACCCGCTGGAATCGCGCGCGATAAGCCGGTTCTCAGCTATCAAATCCTCTATCCAGATTTTAACACGAATTTTTACGGCTTCAAAGAAGACCTGGTCAGCGATAAAACCGTTTTTCTCACCTTCGACGACGGGCCTTCCACCGGAACGGACGAGCTTCTCGAAGTGCTTAGAAAACATGGAGTCAAGGGTACTTTTTTCGTAAACGGAAAATCGAACCGGGTACTTACCGACAGATTGAAGCATATTGCCAACGAAGGGCACGCGATAGGGATGCACAGTTATTCGCATCGGTACAATGTCATCTACGAAAACATGGAAAATTTCCTCGACGATTTCTACCGCAATTTTCTGTACATCAAGGCAGAGACAGGCAAAGCGCCGGAAATTCTCAGGTTTCCGGGCGGAAGCATCAACATTTTCAACATCTCTACCTATCAATCCGTCGTCGCCGAGGTTTTAAGACGGGGATTTATATACTATGATTGGAATGTGAGCGCCGGCGACGCGATAGGGGGAGCCACAACCCAGAGCATTATCGACAACGTGATCAATGGAGTGCGCCTTTGCTGGGGACCGGCTATCGTGCTTATGCATGACAACGGAAAACCGGCATTGATCAATGCGCTGAGTACCATCATTGAAACGCTGGCGAACGAGGGGTATGAATTCAGGATTCTCGATAATTCTATCAAACCCCCGATGTTCATTTATCCGGATTGATGAGCGTATCCTTACGCAGGGAGAGAAACGATGAAAATGCAGGGTAATTTTTTAAAAGCCGTTGACGAGCTGATGAACGGGAAATTTTCGGGGATCAAGCCTGAGGCGAAGGAATTTAGCAGTCCGGAAGGACCTGGAACCGACCTCGAACCTGGGCTGGCCGCATCCGCGGATTATGATTTTAGCGAAAAAGCGCAACCCGAATTCACGGCGAGTCCCAGGGCTTCAGTGAGGCGTATCGACGGCGGGAGCGTCGAGGCCGTCATCACCGGCGATATGATGATTAAAGGGAATATCAATTCCACGGCCAATATTTCGATTTCCGGTACGATCCTTGGCGATGTGAGTAGCGAAGGCGACGTCATCGTGAAGGGCAAGGTAGAAGGCAATATTACCGTCCATTCCCTATCGGTCGAGGGCGGGAGTATCTCGGGAGATATTGTATCTTCCGGGGTGGTCACCATCGCCGACGGCTCATCCATCGACGGCAACATCAAGGCCGAACGGATCGAAGTGAACGGCCGGATTATCGGCAACCTGGACTCCGCCACGAAAATTATCCTCCACCCAAAATCGGTGATAGAAGGCAATATAACGGCTCTGGAACTTTCCATGACCGAAGGCGCCGAACTCAAAGGCGCCATGAACGTCCATAAAAAGTCCTGAAGAGATTCTAGTCATGGAAATAGGCCGCTATGAACGCCCGAAAACCATGGATGAAGCGTATTCCCTGATTGTCAAAGAACGGGGATTGCCCATCGCGGGCGGCGCGTGGACCCACCTGACCATGAAAAAGACGGCCCTGGCCGTCGATCTGTCGGGACTGGAGCTGCGTTACATCCGCGATGCCGGCGATGCGATGGAAATTGGGGCGATGACGACGGCGCGCGATCTGGAGACTTCTTCGCTTCTCGAAGCGGCGTTCGGGAAAGTTTTTAACGAGGCGACCAGTCATCTCGTGGGCGTACAACTCCGCAATGTCATTACGGCCGGGGGCAGCGTTGCGGGAAAATTCGGTTTTTCCGATCTCGTCACGGTCCTGATGGCGATGAACGCATCGCTCCGCTTTTACGGCGGAGCTATGGTGGATATATCCCGATTCCTCGCGGCACCCAAGGAAGGTCCCTTTTTCCTTGAAAAGATCGTCGTGAAAAAGGGCGCGAAGGCGGCCTTCCAAAGTCTGCGCGTCACGAAAAATGATTTCGCCGTGCTGAATGCCGGCGCCGTTTTTGCCGATGGCGGCTGGCGAATCGCCGTGGGGGCGCGGCCCGCGGCCTCCTGGCTCAGCCTCTCGGCGGCCGACGCTCTCGGGCGGGAAGGGGCCCCTACCATGGAGGCCGCGGGCCGCGCCGGCGATGCCGCGGCGGCGGAGCTCTCCTTTGGCGACGATACGCGGGGCAGCGCCGAATACAGGCGCGCCGTCTGCGCCGTTCTCGTGAAACGGGCCGTCATGGAGGCCTCCCGATGATCATCAACATGAAGGTGAACGGCAAATCCATCGGCGTGGAATGCGATCCCGGCGATCCCCTGGTCGATGTCCTGCGCGCAGCCGGCTATACCGAAGTCAAGAAAGGCTGCGGTACGGGTAACTGCGGCCTCTGCACGGTTCTCCTCGATGGCATCCCCGTTCCCTCCTGTTCCGTCTTCGCGGGCCGCGCGGCCGACCGCGCCATAACGACGATTCGCGGCGTGGAAAAGGAAGCGACCGAACTCGCGAAATTCATCACCGCCGAAGGCGCGGAACAATGCGGTTTCTGTTCTCCCGGCTTCGCCCTCATGGTGCTGGCTATGCGGAAAGAATTGTCTTCCCCCACCGATGCCGAGATACGGCATTATCTGGCGGGCAACCTCTGCCGCTGTTCCGGCTACGAAGGCCATCTCCGCGCCGTTAGGAAGTTTCTGGAGGCCGGCCGTGAGTAAGAATTTTTTCTCCGTCGGGCATAGCCTCCCCAAGATCGACGGCCTAGGTCTCGTTACGGGCCGGCCGGCCTATACGGATGACCTCGCTCCCAGGGACGCGCTCGTCGTCAAAATCCTGCGAAGCCCGCACGCTTTCGCCAGAATCATCTCCATCGACGCGTCGAAGGCGCTCGCGTTGCCCGGCGTCGCTTGCGTCCTGACGTGGAAGGATGTCGGGCGCGTGCCCTATACCCGCGCCGGCCAGGGACATCCCGAGCCCAGTCCGCACGACAAATTCATACTGGATGAATATGTGCGCTATGTCGGGGATGAAGTCGCCATCGTCGCGGCCGAGGACGACGCGACGGCCGAGCGGGCGCTATCGCTCATCGTTACGGAGTACGAGATTCTCGAACCTGTTCTGGATTTCGAGAACGCGGCCGACAATCCCATCGTCATCCATCCCGAACCAGAAATACACGAAATGTTCCCCATCGGTTTTAAGCCTAAGCGCAATATCGCGGCCGCCTACGACATGAAAATAGGCGATGTCGAAAGGGAACTCGCCAAGAGCGATACCGTGCTGCAGAAGGCATTTTACACGCAGGCTCAATCCCATGTCGCCATGGAGCCTCATGTCGCCTACAGCTATCTCGATATCCACGGCAGGCTGAATATCTGCACGAGCACGCAGAATCCCTTCCATACGCGGCGCATTCTCGGCCAGGCGCTTTCGATGCCCCTCTCCCGGATCAGGGTGATGAAGCCGAGGATCGGCGGAGGTTTCGGCGGAAAGCAGCATATCCACGTCGAGCCCTTCGTCGCTCTCGTCACCCTGCGGACCGGCCGCGCGGCGCGCCTCGCCTTAAGCCGCAGGGAAGTGTTCGAAGCCACCTTCTGCCGGCATCAGATGCGTATCAGCATTCGTATCGGCGCCGACAAGGATGGTTCGCTCAACGTTATCGACATGAACGTGCTCTCCAACACCGGCGCGTACGGGGAACACGCGCTGACCGTCTTCATGGTGGGGGGCTCCAAGACCTTGCCGCTCTACAACAAGACGAAAGCCGTGCACTACGGCGGAAAGGTCGTGTACACCAACAAGGTTTCCTCGGGCGCTTTCCGCGGTTACGGCGCCATCCAGGGGAATTTCGCCCTGGAGTCGATGATGGACGAACTGGCGCATGCGCTGCGTCTGGACCCGGTGGCCCTGCGCGAGAAGAATATGATCCGCGAAGGCCAGACGAGCGAGGTTTTCCGGATCATGGGCGAGGGGAGCGAAGGCATCGAGATGACGGTCGAGTCCTGCAAGCTCGATTACTGCGTCGCGCGAGGCAAGGAACTGATCGGATGGGAGCCTGGCAATTTGGCGCGGGAAGTGGCGCCGGGCAGGATCAGGGCCAAAGGCATGGCCATCGCGATGCAGGGATCGGGCATTCCTCTCGTCGATATGGGATCGGCGACGCTCGAACTCCAGGACGGGGCTTGCTTCAAGCTGCGAATGGGCGCCACCGACCTGGGAACGGGCAGCGATACGATTCTCGCCCAGATAGCCGCTGAGGCGCTCGGTGTTCCAGTTTCCTCCATCGTCGTGTACGCGTCGGATACGGATCATACTCCTTTCGACGTAGGCGCCTACGCTTCGAGCACTACCTATGTGTCGGGCAACGCTGTCCTCGCCGCGGCCAGGAAAATGAAGACTGTCCTGGAGGAAGCGGTGGCGGAACGTTATGCGATAAATAAAGACGAAGTGGTCTTCGACGGCGTCAATTTTCTTAGGAAAGACGGGAGCGCCCTTGTCGGTCTGGCTGAATTCAGTTTCGACACGCTCTACCACAACGGCGAGCTCATGAAAACCCTGACTGCGACGGCTTCCTTCACCGGGGAAAAGTCGCCGCCGCCTTATATGGCCGGTTTTTCCGAAATTGAAGTGGATCTCGAGACCGGGAAAGTGGATCTTCTGAAGTATGTCGCGGTAGTCGATTGCGGCACGACGATAAATCCCAATCTCGCTCGCATCCAGATGGAGGGCGGACTGCTCCAGGGCATCGGCATGGCCTTGTTCGAGAATGTCAAATACAGCGGGAAGGGAAAGCTTCTCACTAACAGCCTCATGACCTATACGGTGCCTTCGCGTGAGGATGTCGGGGAGATTGTCGTGGAGTTCGCGGACAGCTACGAGCCTTCGGGACCTTTCGGCGCCAAGTCGGTGGCGGAAATCGGCATAGACACGCCGCCGGCTGCCATCGCCAACGCTATCCGGAACGCCACCGGTCTGCGCCTGGTCGAAACGCCTTTCACTCCGGAACGCGTGCTTATGGCGCTGAAGGCCGCGGCTAAATAGCGACAACAGATGGATCGAGGGCGGTGATCCCTGGGAGCGATAGCCGCTCCAGATATTCAAGAAAGGCGCGGGGACCCGAGGAAATATGGAGATTGTGGAAGTCTGGGGTATCCGACTGCTTTTCTTCTTCGCTGCATACGATCGTCAGCGCGCCGCGTCGAATGGCTCTATGCAAGTCGGTCTTCTCGGCGGAAATTTTTCCAGGATTCCTGTTTTCCGAGCCAGGTATCAATTCTTCTAGTAAAGCCTGTCCTGACCATAGAATGGTCTTTGCCCCATCGAGCTTTCGAGCCAGCAATTCCTGTCCTGCCTCGCTATCCAGTTTCCCTTCCGTCGCCATGATCAGCTTGTCGGTGTAAGAGACTTTAAACGCGTCCATCATCGCCTGGGCAGCCTGCGGCGCGAAACGGGTTGCCTGTCCCCCACGATCCGCGTCCGAGCCTTCCGGGGCGATGATCGCCAGGGAATCCACCCTCGGCAGCAGGGCCGCCATGACACCGAATTGGGCCCTCGTTTCCCTGCCGGCGAAAACGGCGATGAAGGGTCTCGGCGGATTCTCCAGGAGGGTCTCTAAGATCGCCAGCTCCTTGGCCACCATTGGACCAGCGAGGCGGTGATCGACGAATTTTGGGACGCCCGTGATGCTCGCGTGACGCCGATGGCAGACGTTGAACGCGTCGTTGACATACCATCCATCGGAGAGAGCGGCGAGAGAGCGCGAAAAAGCCTCGTCATTGTCCCGCTCGCCCGTGGCGAAACGGAGATTCTCCAGAAGGTTTACGGTGCCAGGAACAATGTCTTTTTTCGTGATGAGGAGGCCTGAAGCGGCCACGCTCGTCTTGTGAAACACAAGCTGTCTGCCAAGTTGCTGTCCAAGCGCCTTCGCGATGGGCCCGAGGCTGAAATCGCGGGAAATCTCTTCCCTGGTGAGGCGCGCGTCGAGTCCGGCGCCCGGATCGCCTAGATGGGAACAGACGATGGGTGTCCCTCCCTTGGCGAGGATCGATTCCAGCGTCGGGGCGATTTGCCGTATGCGCTGCATGCTGCTTGCCTTCCCTCGGAGGATCTCCACATTCGCGTCCACCCGCACAAGGACGAATCCTCCATTGAAGGAAACCACTTCGCCGAGAGAAGCCCTGTGGAGATTCGTCTCGCGATGGAGGCGGGTCAGCTCGGAATCGATAAGGCTCCTGACGACGAGGGCTGTCTCGGCCGCCGTCGGGCAGCGCCCGACGGCGGCGCTCACCGTGGCGAGCGGAAGGAAAAACTCGGAAATTGGAGCGATGCCCCGATATACCGCTCCGGTGTTTCCGTCGGCCGTCACGCGTTCCCCCTCGCGCAGTACGGCATCACCGGCGGCGTGGAAGATAACCAGGCCTTTTTCATAATCGATTTCCACGTCGTCGCAGCCTACGATACATGGCTTGTTCATGGACATCGCGGTAATGGCAGCGTGCGACGTCCTCCCCGGGTAGACGGTCACGATGGCGTGAGCGCCGTTCATCACGTCGAAATCCGTGGGTTTCGTGTTGTAGGCGATATAGACGACGCTTTCCCTTCTCGCGGTCGCTTCCTTGAGGCGCGCCTCGCTGAGCACGAGGGTTCCCGAAACGACGCCGCCGTTGATCGGCACGCCGACGGTAAGCGGCGGATTCCATCGCCTCGAGAGAAAATCGGCGCGAGGCAGGGCGGCGTTCGCGTACGCCATTTCCAGTCGATCGATTCTCGACCGGTATTCGGTCAAATCGATGACGCCGCGGCCGAGAAAGTCCGTATCGGCGACGAGTTGCGCGAAGGCTCCCAGTCTGGCCGCCCTGGCCTGAAGAAAATAAAGGGCGCCGTCTTCGACCGTGAATTCCAGGTCCAGATCCTGTCGGTAATGATCGACGAGCAGCTTTTTCGCGCGTTCCAATTCTTCGTAGATTACGGAGTCGAGCCTGGAGATGGGTTCCGTGTTGGCGCTTCCCATGACAACTTCCTCGCCCTGGGCCATCCTCTTGAATTCCCCAAAAAGCTCGTCGTCACCGGTGATGGGGTTTCGCGTAATCAGCACGCCGCTTAAGGATTTTTGGTTCAGGTTCCCGAAAGCCAGCTGCTGTATCGTCACCGCTGTCTCGGCATTGACGTTGGCCGCCAGCGTCCGTGAATAGGCGTTCACCGCTCTCGATCTTCTCGATCCATAGACGAGCCCGACGCAGCGCAAAAGCTGTTCCTCCGTATCGATGAGGAAACGTTGGCCGAGCGCCGCGGCCAGGCGCGTCTCCATTGCCTCAACCGTGCTTTCCTCTTCTTTTCCTGCCTGGCCGGAGCCCGAGTCGCCGTCCAAGCCCGCATCGCCGTCCAAGCCACTATAGCCATCAAGGCCTGACATAAGATTCAGAGCCGACAAGCAGTTTTCCAGAAAACGGCGATAGAGCGAGGCGGTGAGATGGAGGCCTCTCCTCTTCTCCATATGAGCGCGCACTTCGGGGCTCCATCCAACATTGAGGATGGTCGCCATGACTCCGGGCATGGAGGTGGGAGCTCCCGAGCGGACCGATACGAGCAGGGGGTGCTCAGGATCGCCGAGTTTCCGTCCGCTCTGTTTCTCGAGTTCCTTCACCTCTTCGCGGATGGCGGCGGTGAGTTTTCCCTTGAGCGCTCCGTCAGTATCCCAGCCGGCAAAGAAAGGATAGCCGAGCACGAAGGCCGGAGGGACATGAAGTCCTAATCGCGCCATATCGATGATGCTGTTGCCTTTGCCGCCCAACGAGGCCCTGATCCTCTCGTCCGTTTCCTTCCATGTCGCGGCGATGAAGGATTTCTGATCCAGGTCGAGGCCTTCTTTGCCCGGGCTCAGGTCGGCATACAGCTGCCTGTCGTCTGTCTGGCGTTCCAGCTCCCTGTCCACAGCCGCTGCCACTTTTTCGGTGAATTCGCTCAATACGTGTATCTGGGTGCGGCGGATGAAGTTGTTGAAGAAGCGGGTCTTTATGGGGGAAAGCTTGGATGTGGGAACCTCGTACTCTTCCAGGATTCTGTTCAGAACGCCGCTCATCGTGTCTATGATGTCAGACTGCAGATAGCGTTGCAGTTCGTTGCATATGGATCCCAGGCAGCGTTTCGCCTTGATGAAATCGTATACGGACGATTCGCGAAGTTCGTCGATTTCCGCCTGATGGGCTTCGACATCGCCTATCGCGAGCCCCTTTATGCTGGAGATATTGAGCAGTTCGCGCATCACCGCCAGCGTGTCCCTGAGGTTGCGGGGAGTGACCTCCGCGAAGTGGTTGTTTGTCAGATCGTTCGCGAGCAGGAAGACGAGCCTGCCCAGCGACAGGTCCAGAAGCAGAAAATCGTAGAGGCTTATCCGCGATTCGTGGAATGATTCCTTGAGGTAATGCTTGAAGCTCGCCAGGCGCTTCAGGAGATCGAGTTCGAGATAGGGCTTGGCCAGGTTGTCCGGCGTGAGCATTTCGAGAAAACCCTTCACTTCGGCCTTGAGGAAGCATCGTTCGAAAAGCCCCAGGTTCTGCTCGAGCTGTCGCTTAACGGACGCGAGATTTCCCTTCTCGTAATCCCATAGGTAATTCAATCGTTCCAGAAGATCTTCGGCGAGTTCGATGAAACGGTTCCCCTCGTTTTCGGCGGAAAAGAACCGCGGCAAAGCCACGTAACCCGCCTTTACCATCGGTTCGGCATTTCCCTGCTTCGCCAACTGAAGGTAAGGCAGCAGAAAGCCATGAATGATCCTAGGCGACAGGCGCCGGTGGACTTCTTTACGCAGGTCCCCCGCGAAACCCAGCAGAGGATCGTCCTCTCGGCGCTCCTCTTCGAATGCTTCGGCCGTCGCTCGGATCTGTTCTATCATTTCCTCGGCGTCCTGGCGCAGCGGCAGTTTCTTGAGCACTTCGCGGGCATAATAGATGAAGCTCGCCGACGGCTGGCGTACCGCCGCGAGCATTTCCCTCGCTTCCCGTTCTATGTCGGCGTAAAGGGTTTCGATATCGCCTTTCTTCTGCCTCATGTCGGGAACGCATTCATCCTGTCCCAGGAGGCGGAGATTGATAAGGAGTTCTATTAGAAGCTTGATCCGCTCCGTTTCGCCGGAGACTGAGCGGACAAGACGCAGGTGGGAAATTATGCTTTCCCATGTGTTGAGTCGCAGAGCGTCGCCCCCTGCTTTCACTATGGAGGAAGGGCTTGCCCTTGTCAACAATTGGTGTGTAAGCAAAGCCAGGAGGGTAAATCAAGGATTCAGTTAAGCCCTTCGAGAGAGAATTTCCTGCGATGCTTACGGCACAGTTTTTGCCGCCGACGCTTTCCTTGCCTTTATTTTTGCGGAGCCATCCATTCCAGGACTGTCCTCACCATTTCAGGGGCGTATTCATTGAAGGGGAAAATATGGCTCGCACCCTGGATGATATGCGTTTCGAAGGATGCCGCATGGGGCGCGGCCCGGCGAATGTATTCCGCCACGTTGGTTGGGATCGTCTGGTCGCATTCGCCCAGAATCAGCAATGTATGAGACTTCAGCTTCTTTAGATTCCTGCGACAGAGTCTATTCAGTCGCATCAACTCTGCGGCCGGCGCTACCATCACATCGGCCCAATAATCAGGCTGCAAAGCCATTCTCGCCGGACTCTGCATATCAAAAGCTGAGAGGGGGCGGTTCTGGGGAATGACGGGTTTGAATCGCGCGATCAAGGGAGTCAAACCTATATACCTGATGGAAAGCTTGAAAGCCGGCGCTAACAGGATCAGTTTCTGTACGTCGAAACTGATCGCGACGGAAGAAGCCAAGAGCCCACCCATGGAATGTCCCGCCACATGAACGACCTCGTATTCCGCGCGCAGCTCGAGATAGGCATCATAAGCCTTGCGTGTCCAATCCTCAGCCCTCGTCTGCAGAAAATCTCGCCTGCAGGTGCCGTGTCCGGGATACCGCGGCGCGCGGACCGCGTACCCCGCGGACGCCAGGCCTTGAGCCAAGGGTTCGAGTTCGCCAGGAATGCCGCCGAAACCATGAAGCAGCAGCACAGCCTCACGCGCTCCATCCGGATCGATCCTGATCGGCAATGCCTCTTGCACGGGAAGTCTTATTTTTCTTGTCTCGGAATCGGTCTGAAGCAGCTCGTTAAGGCGTGACATGGACCCATGCTAGCGCAGGATGAAGTTCAGAGCAAGCAAGGGCTCGGCGACGGGTCGCCCGGCTCGTCTCTATTGAACCACCTGGCAGATCGCTTCTATATATTCTTTGGCGATCGGCGACAAAGGTCGGCTCTTGTTGACGATATAGCCAATCTCCAGTTTTAACTGTTTGTCGCTTAAGGTCAAAGCCCTGACATTCGTATAATACTGCGTGCTGGAATAAGCGTGCCTGTTATGCGTGCCGACCGTATAGGCATCCGTCGTCGCGATCAACTCGTTGAGCGTCGCGCGGTCCTTGACGGTAATCCGCTTTTTGTTCTCCGCCATACCGAGATCCTCCCATTCGGGAGCCATGCTGTAGTTCGCGTCTCGGTACATTACAAAAGGATACTCGCCGAGCTGTTCCGTACTCACCTTGGTCTGTCCGTCCCTGCAGAGCGGGTGGTCTTTGCCCATTATGACGGCCACGCTCTCCGTCGCGAGCTGATGATATTCGATGCCGTTATTGCCCAGCATATGGATGATGAGGCGTTTTTGCAGCGCGGAAAGGATGATCAGGCCGATTTCCGATTCCTGCGAACGCACCGAATCCACTACTTCCTGGAAAGCGCCTTCAAAAAAGGAGAATTGGAAATTATCGCCTTTCCACTTCTGGCATATATTGATGAATACGGTATTCGCGAACCTGAGATACTGGCTGGCGATGGATAGCGACAGAGTGGGGCGACCGACGAGGGAATCGCAGAACTCCCCCAGCATTTTGAACTGCCTGTAGGAAGGCTGCGCGTACGAGAGAAACTCCCTGCCGAAATGGGTCAGCTCGACCCCTTTCCCGGTTCGCTCGAAAATCCGCGAGCCTAGCTCCGTCTCCAGCTGCTTGAGCGAAAGCGAAAGGTTCGGCTGCGAGACATAGAGTTTCTGCGCCGCTTTGTTTATGGAACCCTCGGCGGCGATGGTCAGGACCTGTTCTATCTGAGCCATGCGCAAGATTGACCTCTTATATCAAAAAACATATAGATAGTAATTAAAATTATATATTATTGCGATATATGAATCAAGTGTTATACTTTCCGGGCTGAGTCCAATAGGTGGAAGGAGGAAATAGATGAAGGACTATCTACAGGTAGCCAATAGCCCGTACATGTATATCGGTGTCGTGCTGTTGCTGGGCATCGTCTGCTGGCAGGCCAGCGTATTCATCAGCAGATCGCTGAAGCGAGCGCAGGCGCTTGGAATCACAAGAGAAAAAATCAATAAGACGGTGAAAGTGGCCGCTTTGACCAGCCTCGTCCCTAGCCTCGCGATCGTAGTCGCTTTGCTGACGCTCGCTCCGGTCCTGGGACTTCCGTTTTCCTGGACGAGGCTATCCATCATCGGATCGCTTTCCTATGAACTGCTGGCGGCTGATATCGGCGCCAAGGCCGCGGGCGTCACCTTAGGCGGGGCGGGCTATGGCTCAGGCGCTTTTCTCGCCTCGGTCTGCACGCAGACAATCGGATCCTTCGTGACTTTAGGGCTCACTATCTTCGGATTTAAATGGTACAAGGATCGGCTGAACAGATCCCTGAAGAAAGCAGGGGACAAAAGCTGGAGCCGCATCCTGATAGCGGCAATCATAGTCTCCATGTATTCCCGGTTCATGGCCGAACCGGTGGCCAGAGGCGGAGTGGCGCTCGTCACGATGCTGGTCAGCGCGACATCGATGATACTCGTCGGTCTCTTGATCAAGAAATGCAAACTCAAATGGCTCTCCGATTTCGCCATTTCTCTCAGCATGATCGTCGGCATGGCGGCCGCGATCGTCTATTCATTCTAAAAGGAGATCCTCGAATGAAAAAAGAATTGACATACGACGAAAACGCCCATCGTTTTGGAAGGATCAGCCTCATTGTAGGAACGATAGCCACCTGTGTCTTCCCCGCCATACTGATCTTCGGCTTCCATGTCCCCGTCGACATCAGAAGCATCCTCAGCGGAGCCGGCAACATACTCATACTCATGATACCGGTGTCTCTCAGCGAATTCCTGAGCATTTCGCCGATGATAGGAACCTCGGCGATGTATATCATGGTATTGACGGGAAACTTCACTAACCTGAAAATCCCTTCCTCCATCGCGGCGATGGAGGCTGTCGGCCTTGACCCCGCCAACTACACCGATGAATCCGATGTGATCTCCACCATAGCGATGGGTGTGTCGACCATCGTCTGCATCGTCGTCATAGCGTTGGGCGCTCTGCTGATCGTACCGCTGTCCGGACCGCTTTCGAACCCCGTTCTTTCTCCCGCTTTCGAGAACATCGTTCCGGCGCTGTTCGGCGCGCTTGGAATGGGGATGATGTCCAAGAATTTCAAGCTCGCCATAGCGCCATTTATCCTCGGCGTCGTCCTGCTCGCTACCGGGGTCATTCCCGGCGCGCTGGTTCTGCCTATCCTGATACTCGTCGGCATCGTCGCGGCCCGCGTCATGTATAAAAAGAATTGGGTGAAGTAAAAAGGGAAATCATGCTTGATCTATTGATAAAGAACGCCGCGGTCATCGACGGCACGGGCGCGGACCGCATAACGAGAAATGTCGGAGTAAAAGATGGCCGATTCCGCCTCGATGGAATCGGGAACGCGGAAGCGGGGGAAACGATCGACGCCGACGGTCTGGCTCTGGCTCCAGGATTCATCGACGCCCATGGGCATTCGGACCTCTTCGCGTGGGTCGAACCGCTGTGTTCGGCCAAACTCCGCCAGGGCATCACCACCGAGATCGCCGGCCAATGCGGCATGTCTCCCGCCCCGGTCAGCGCGGAGTTCCAGCCTGTATATCGCCTGTATTATGAAAGCCAGGGCGCGCCGATCTATCCCGACCATACGGAACTCACATCAGTCGCCGCCCTCATGGAAAGGCTGGAATCCCTGAAGCTCGGTATCAATCTGGCTGTATTCGCGGCCCAAGGCACGCTTCGCATCGCGGCGATGGGCTTGAATCCCGCCAAACCGGATAAAGCCCAAATGGATCGCATGCAAGCGCAGGCTCGGGAGGCGATGCAGGCCGGAGCCTTGGGAATATCCAGCGGCCTCATGTATCCGCCTGGCTCCTTTTCGGACGAGGACGAACTTGTCGCCCTGTGCGAAGCGGTCGCCCCTTACGGCGGCATCTATACTTCCCACATACGCAATCAGGGAAACCAGCTCGCGCGAAGCGTCGAGGAAACGCTCTCCATCGCCCGCAGGGCGGGGATAAGCGCGAATATTTCGCATCATAAGGCCGCGGGCAAAGCCAACTGGGGGAAAGTGGCGGAGACAATCCGCATGATCCATGAAGAGGGGAACGCGACCCACGACGTATATCCCTACACGGCCAGTTCAACTTCCCTCTCGGCCACCCTTCCCCCTGCCTGCATGAAGGAAGGAATCGAAAAGCTGATCATTCACCTTGGGGATTCTTCCTATCTGCGGGAGCTTGAGAAAAGGATATTCCAGCCCTGCGAAGAATGGGACAACGACCTGCTGGAATGCGGTTATGACGGCATCCTCGTCATCGATGCCCCCCTCACCGCCGACGCGCCGGGACTCACCATCGCGCAGTACGCGGCGAAACACGCCATGAGGCCCTTCGACGCCTATATCCATCTCCTGCGCGAGAACCGCCTGCATGTCAACGATGTGTGCTTCTCCATGTCGCAGGGCGATGTGGACACGCTCATCGGCGACCCGCTGTGCATGTTCGGGACGGACTCGCTCTATGTGCCTGGCATGAAGATGACGCATCCTCGGTCCATCGGCACCTTCCCGCGAATTCTGGGGAGAAGCGTCAGAGAACAAAAACTCATCACTCTTGAAGAGGCGATCCGCAAGATGACCAGCCTGCCGGCGAAGCGCTATGGCCTATCGGGGAAAGGCATCATCGCGGAAGGGGCCGACGCTGATATGGTCCTCTTCGATCCGGAAACCGTCATGGATCGCGCCGACTATACTTCCCCTCTTGCCGAAAATGTTGGAATCGCTGGAGTGTATGTAGGAGGAACGCTCGCGGTGGATCATGGAACGCCTACCGGAGCGCGCGATGGACATGTGCTGAGAAAAGGCTGAATACCTGTTTCCCGCCCCTCCATTGTGGAATACAATGCGTACTCGCAGTATGTATCGCCATGGAAGAGGTGGGGAGACGTGCCATTTCACTATGATGTCCTGATAATCGGCGGAGGCGTCGTCGGATGCGCCATCGCCAGGGAGTTGTCGCGCTTTCAGGTAAAGACCGCGGTCGTTGAAAAAGAACTGGATGTAGGATTCGGAACGAGCTGCCGCAACAGCGGCGTTCTCCATGCCGGCTTCAACTATACCCCGGGAACGCTGCGGGCCTACCTCTGCGTGAAGGGGAACGCCCTCATGGATGAGCTTTGCCGCGACCTCAAGGTGAAGATCCGACGGATCGGCAAACTGACCGTAGCCCTCGACAAGGATGACGAAGCGACGCTCCATCGTCTCAAGGCTCAAGGGGATGCCAATGGGGTTCCTGGCCTCGAGCTCATCGGCGGAGCGAGGATGCGGACGATCCAGCCCGGTGTCGAAGGCGCACTCGCCCTGTATTCTCCCTCCAGCTCGATACTATCGCCCTACGCCCTCACTATCGGCCTGGCGGAAAACGCTCTCGACAATGGCGCGCATTTCCATCTTGGACAGGAGGTTGTCTCCATAGCGCAGTCGGCCGGATCAGGCTGGCGGGTGGGGACAGCTTCCGGCGACAGCTTTACGGCAGAGGTGATCGTCAACGCGGCGGGGCTCTATGCCGCGGAGGTCTGCGGCATGGCGGGCATCATGGACTATCATATCTATCCATGCCGGGGCGAATACTATGTCCTGGACAAGCGGCTCAACGGAACGCTCAACGCGCTCATCTATCCCGCTCCGAAGAAAAACTCCCCCGGACTCGGAATTCATCTCACGCCCACGGTGGACGGCAACATCCTCATCGGCCCCAGCGCCCAATACCTGGACGATCCCGCCGATTACGGATGCAGCGCCTGTGTCATGGAAGACCTCCGCCGCGAAGGCCAGAACCTCCTGCCCGATATACGAGTGACCGACTACATCCGCAGCTTTTCGGGCAACCGGGCCAAACGGACGCCTCCATCGGTCGGCGGGAACGCGGACTTCGTGATCGAAGACCGAAGGGACAAGGAGGGGTTCATCAACCTGTTGGGGATCGAAAGCCCCGGCTTGACCTCTTCGCCCGCCATCGCCCTGATGGTGAGGGAAATGGTGGAAAAGCATGTCGTGCTGCGGCCGAATCCTTCCTTCAATCCGCTGCGTCAGGGCAGCGCCCTCTTCTTCTCCGAGCTTCCTTCGGAGGAAAAGGCCGACCTCATCGCGAAAAACCCCAATTATGGCGAAATCGTCTGCCGCTGCGAGAAAATCACGAAACAGGAAATACTTGACGCGATACATAACCCTCTTGGCGCCCGCACGCTCGCGAGCATCAAGTATCGCGCCCGCGCGTCGATGGGCCGCTGTCAGGGCGGTTTCTGCATTCCCCGGATCGCCCGGATACTCCGCGACGAGTTTGGCTTCAGGCCCGAGGATTTCCTGAAAAGCGGGGCGAGTTCTCCGCTTTTCGTGGGGAATGTGCGGCCAGCGGAAGCGGGGGCTCACCGATGAACGAAAAAACATCAGCCATCCGGACCGAACGCAGAGACGTCGTGGTGATTGGCGGAGGCCCCGCGGGTCTCGCCGCGGCGATCGCCGCCAGGGAAGCTGGGTGCCGGGACGTTCTCCTCATCGAGCGCGACCGTCTGCTCGGCGGCATCCTCAACCAGTGCATCCACGATGGCTTCGGTCTGCTGACCTTCAAGGAAGCCCTCTCGGGCCCGGAATACGCGTCCCGCTTCATCGCCAGGTTCGATGAGCTGGGCATCGAGGCGAAACTGGGAACCATCGTCCTTTCGCTTTCATCCGACCGAATCCTCGAAGTGAGCGCGATGGGCGGTTACGAGCGTATCGAAGCCAAGGCCGTGGTGCTTGCCATGGGCTGCAGGGAACGCGCGAGGGGAGCCATCTCCATCCCGGGAGACAGGCCGTCGGGGATCATCACCGCCGGTGCGGCCCAGAACCTCATGAACCTCGAAAACATCATGGTGGGAAAAAACATCGCCATTCTGGGTTCAGGCGATATCGGCCTCATCATGGCGCGGCGCATGACCCTCGAGGGCGCCCATGTCCAAGCGGTCTTCGAGATACTTCCCTATTCGAGCGGCCTTCCCCGGAACATTCAGCAGTGCCTGAACGACTACGATATCCCTCTTTTCCTGAACACCACGGTGACCGAAATCCGCGGCGCGGGGAGGCTGGAGGGCGTGAAAGTAGCCCAGGTGGGGCAGGACAGATCGCCCATTCCAGAAACGGAACGCTATGTGCCCTGCGACACGCTGCTGCTTTCGGTAGGACTCATTCCCGAGAACGAACTGACGAGGGAAGCGGGCATAGTCATGGACGCCGTGACGAGCGGCGCGCGCGTGGATGACGCTTTCATGACAAGCGCGCCTGGAATTTTTGCCTGCGGGAACGCGCTTCATGTCCACGACCTCGTGGACTGGGTTTCGGTGGAAGCGGCGGAAGCCGGCCGCCGCGCCGCCCCCTTCGCCGCGGGCGAGAA
>Ga0074195_1001526_pt1 | contig 31889 bp, 19 predicted proteins | sample EPASupsiteHSE623_FD_64525 | JGI IMG/M metagenome (GOLD analysis project Ga0074195, IMG submission 64525) | Bioremediated contaminated groundwater from EPA Superfund site, New Mexico - Sample HSE6-23 | ecosystem: Environmental > Aquatic > Deep subsurface > Groundwater > Contaminated ... | reverse complement strand
TGAGAAAAGCATCACCGGATAAGGAGTTTTTTATCGTTCCTGCAGATGAAACTTGTTCGTGCAACGACTGTCCATATATGAAAATGAATACGTTGGAAAAATTATATGCCTGTATTTTTAATGAAAACCCGGAATTAAAATTATCAGACAGCATTATTGAGCAAGCCAGGAAACCTATCCTGCGGATGCTGGAGCTATCAGAATAATCACGTTTGTACATATTTATGAGACAAATCAACACAAGTACAATTTTTACCGTTTTCCCGGTTTTATTATTTCTGTTCCTTTCCAGCGGGATTTATGGTCAGGATAGTTTACAACATGATGGTTATAGCAAATTTTATTATCCAAGTGGCATACTTTCCAGTGAAGGAACTTTGAAAGAGGGTAAACCAGATGGCTACTGGAAAGCCTATAATGAAAACGGGACCATCAAATCGGAAGGAAACAGGAAGAATTTTGAGCTGGATAGTTTATGGAAATTTTACAACCCGGATGGAAAATTACTCCTTGAGATCAATTATAGTTCCGGAAAAAAGCATGGTTTAAAAATCACCTATCTCGACAAAGAAAAGGTAAAAGAGGAATTCAGGAATGATATTAAGGATGGATATACACGCTATTATTTTCCGGATGGAAAAATCAAACAGGAAATTCCATTTGTTAAGGGGCTTGAACAGGGGTTTGGTAAGGAATTTGAACCGGATGGCACCATTATCACACTGACAGAATATAAAAAGGGTTTTATTGTCGACCGGCTGCGGATCAACCGCAAAGATGGACTGGGCAGGAAACAGGGTCGCTGGTATACATTTTATGAAAGCGGAAGCCTGAAGACCGAGGTTACCTACCGGGATGATCTGAGAAACGGTTATCTCAAGGAATACACTGAAAAAGGAGATCTGCAGAGAATTTCAAAATATATCGATGATGTAATTCAGCCTGAGGCAGAGGAAATTCAGAAACTTGAAATTCAGAACGAGTATTACCCGGATGGAAAAATAAAGATAACCGCCATGTTCCGGAATGGTATCCCGGAGGGGATAAAAAGAGAGTACAAGGCCGATGGTAATATTGAAAATGCCTACCTTTACAAAAATGGCGTTATCATTGGTGAGGGTATTGTTAAGGAAGATGGAAATCGCGACGGTCACTGGAAGGATTTTCATCCGGATGGATCGCTGAAAGCAGAAGGAAATTACGACAATGGCAAGCAGGTGGGAGAATGGAAATACTATCATACCAACGGCAAAATTGAGCAGGTCGGAAAGTTCAACAAGCAGGGTAAACCGGAAGGTATCTGGAAATGGTATTTCGACAATGGAAGACTGCTCAGGGAGGAGAATTATCGTGGCGGGCTTAAAGATGGCTTGTCAACGGAATATGATGAAACCGGCAGGGTCATTGAAGAGGGCGAATTTGTCGATGGAAATGAAGATGGTCCCTGGTTCGAATTTATTGGTGACAGTTATATCCGGGGAACCTACCGTGATGGATTGCGGAATGGCATGTGGTATAATTTTTACCTCGATAACGACAGCATAGCAACCGACAGCCTTTGCTTCTTCAAGGGTAATTTTATCGAAGACAATCCCGATGGCAAACACACCTACTACTGGGAAAACGGCAAGGTCAAGGATGAAGGGTCCTATGTGATGGGAAAAAAGGAGGGTGAATGGTACAAATACAATTTTGACGGAACGCTGTTCATGATTATAACATATAAACAAGGGGTTGAAACACGTTATGATGGTGTTAAGATCAAGCCCCCATATGAAAAGGAGGAGGAATAGATGAGGACAGAAAGACCAAAAAGACCGGATAAACCAGTCAAAACAGAAAAATATATCAGACCGGCAAAATCAGAACGGGTGATCAAGCTTGACAGATCAAGTTTACCCGAACGGACGAGCAAACCAAAAAAGGTGATTCGGCGGGGTGAAAAGGCCAGTGATTCGGACCTGATGCGCCTCAATAAATATATTTCCAATTCAGGAATTTGTTCGCGTCGCGAGGCGGATAAACTGATCGAGGCTGGCGTGGTCTCCGTGAACGGGAAGATTGTCACTGAATTAGGTACCAAGGTGGGACCGGGTGATAAGATCCAGTATGGCGATCAAACCGTTAACCGGGAGAAACCCAAATATGTGCTGTTAAACAAACCAAAGGGTTACATCACTACTGTCGACGATCCCGAAAAGAGGAAAACCGTAATGAGCCTGGTAGCAGGCGCCTGCAAGGAGCGTATTTACCCCGTTGGCCGTCTTGACCGCAACACAACTGGATTGCTGCTGTTTACAAACGATGGTATGATTGCTAAAAAACTGACCCATCCACGGTATGGGATTAAAAAGATCTATCATATTGAAATTGATAAAAATCTTACCCGGGTTGATTATTTGAAAATCCAGGAGGGTTTTAAGCTCGATGATGAAGTGATAAAGGTCGATAGTATCGAATACATCGGTGAAGGAAAGGACAAAAAACAGATTGGCCTTGAATTGCATTCGGGGCAGAACCGCATTGTCAGGCGTATTTTCGAACATTTTGAATACAAGGTTTTAAGGCTTGACAGGGTTTATTATGCCGGGCTTACAAAGAAAAATCTACCACGCGGACATTGGCGGTTTCTTGAAGAACAGGAGATTAACATGCTAAAAATGATAAGTTCAAGTTCCGGTTAAATGATAAACCCGATAAGTATTTATATAGTAGAAGATGAGTTGCTTATCTCTGCAAGTTTAAAGTCTCAGCTGCGCCACTTCGGTTACGAGGTTCGGGGTTCGGCCATGACTGGCGAGACCTGTCTGGAGGAGATCGAAGCGCTTTCGAAGCAAGGCATGGAGCCGGATATCGTGCTGATGGATATTCATCTAAGGGGCGAAATGGATGGCATTGAAACGGCAAAACTGATCAATGAAAAATTCAATTGTGCAATCATTTTTCTGACCGGCCAGAGTTCAAAGGAGGTTTACGCGCGATCATTCAAGATCAAGCCTTTCGGATACCTTCTAAAGCCCATTGATATGGAGCAGACCAAAATGACGGTCGAAATTGCCGCATATCAGCGTAACCTGGAGATAGAAAACAATCTTTATCAAAAGGACCTGGAGGCATTGCTTGAAAAGCGTTCGCAGGAAAACAAAGAGCTGATGGCCACCTATCAGTCGATTGTCGATAATTCACTCCTGGGCCTGACCATCATCCAGGATGAAAAGTTTGAATTCGTCAACCGGCGTACTGCTGAAATTTTTGGTTACAGCCAGGAGGAGTTTCAAGCGTTTTCAGCCCGGGATGTATTCAGATTAATTCTTCCTGAGGATCAGGAAAAGCTGATTGCCTTATCCCATGCAGGACAAAAAGATCAGGAAGAATTACATTCACAGGTAAGATTTTTAACCCGCGACAATCAACTGAAACACCTTGATGCTGTTGCTAAGGCCATACAATACAAGGATAAACCCGCCCTTCACATGGCTTTTTTGGATATCACAGATTATTGTCACCCAAGAACATCATAACTATGAGAAAACTGTTTCTATTTCTTTTTGCCGGACTTCTTACCCCTGCCCTGGCCCAGGTTTCCATGCAGGATTTGGTTAATAAAGCCGGAGATGCTGGTACCTATCCCAACCATGATGAATTGATCATTTTCGACAGTACCTTGGTTGATATGCAGGAAACCGGACTGACCTATGTGATAAATCACACGCTTACCAAAGCCCTAACCTCACATGGGGCGCTCGAACTCAGTGTCGTAAAATACGGGTATGATCCCCTTTCGGCATTTGTGGATATTAAGAAAGCCGTCATCCATAAAAAAGATGGCCGCATCATTGAAATTGATGTGCAAAAGGCGATGGATTATCCTGCTCCGGCACGTGCCATTTACTGGGGTGCCAGGGAAAAAATGCTGGAGATCGGCCGGATTGAAGCAGGCGATGCCGTGGAGATGGTCATGTTTCGCAAGGGATTTACCTATGCATTGCTGGCTGCCGGTGATGACGATAAATATATTCCCCCGATGAGAGGCCAGTTTTATGACATAGTCGAGTTTTTTGGTACCTATCCGATCAAAAATAAGGTATACCGGGTAACGGTTCCGAAAGATAAACCGCTGCAATACGAATTTTATAATGGAGAGGCCAGCTCATCGTGCTGGTTTGCCGGTGAGAAAATCGTTTATACCTTCGGAAAAAAGGAGATCATGCCGCTCCGGAGTGAACCACGCATGGTTGCCATGGTTGATGTTGCCCCGAAATTACTGATATCGACTACCCCCAGATGGAACGAAAAGTCAACCTGGTTTTTCAAGGTGAACGAAGATTTTGGCAGTTTTGAATCAACAAAGGAGATTAAGGATAAGGTGGATGAAATACTCAAGGGGGCCAAAGATGAGATGGATTCTGTTTCCAGGTTAACACACTGGTGTGCCGATGAGATCCGGTATTCCGGTATTTCGATGGGCCCTGGTGAAGGATTTACGCTTCACAAGGGTGAGATGACTTTTTCCGACCGCTGCGGTGTGTGCAAGGATAAGGCTGGAATGCTTATCACCATGCTGCGTGCAGCAGGATTTGAATCCTATGCCGCAATGACCATGGCCGGATCGCGTATTGATTATATTCCGGCCGATCAGTTTAATCATTCTGTGACGGTGGTCAAACTTCGCGACGGCAAATACCACCTGCTCGACCCGACCTGGGTCCCGTTTGTCCGCGAACTGTGGTCGAGCGCTGAACAGCAGCAACAATATCTGATGGGGGTTCCCGAAGGAGCCGATCTGGCCACAACACCCATATCTGACCCCGAAAATCATTATATCAAAATAGATGGAATTGCTGAGTTGACAGGTAACGGAACCCTGACTGGCCGCATCACCATTACAGGCGAAGGGCAGTCTGATGCCGCGCTCCGCGGTTTATTCCGGTATTCAAACAAAACCATGTGGTTTCAGCAGGTTGAGCGCGAGTTGCTTAAGCTGTGGCCGCAGGCAAAGGTTTCGATGGCGAAATATACTGATCCCTCCGATTATCTTAAATACAACATGTATATCAGTATTGATTATTCGATTCCTGAATTTGCCATGGTCTCAGGCAGCCTGGTCATGTTTACACCGCTTTCGGCCAATGGAATTTTCAAAACATTCCAGGGCCACCTTGCCTTTGAAACCGGATTGAAGGAACGCAAATTCGCATTCCGCGACCGGTGTTCCCGACAGGTTGAAATCAACGAATCCATCAAACTTCCGGAATTTAAAAAGATGGTCCGGATGCCTGAAGCCATTCAAAATACAGGCGATGTAGTTTCCTACCAGGGCGGATATTCGGTCGTAAACGGGTCGGTTATCTTCTCGGGAAAATCAATTTTCGGGAAAAGACTGTATGACGCGCAGGACTGGTCGCAATTCAGGGCTGCAGTTGACGCCCAGAACGGGTTTGCCGAACAGTCTGTTATTGTTGAATTATAAATGCATTTTCCATTGAAATACGTTCTTTCCATGAAAACGATCTATCTGATTCCCATTTTCCTCTGTTGTCTTATCCTGGATCCCTCAGATATCAAAGCGCAGGATGAAAAACACGATGCCCTCTATTTATCTGTAATTAAAGAGTATGAGCTGAATCCCGACGGAAGTACCGCTTACCGCTATATCAAGGAACAGAAACTGCTAACCTACAGGGCATTTCATAACCTATATGGCGAAACTTTCGTGGTTTATCACCCTGCATATCAGAAACTTAAAATCAACGGGGTATATACTGTGATGGCCGATGGTAAAAAAATTATCGCCCCGGAAAATGCATTTAATGAGGTGCTGCCGGGATATGCGGCCAATGCGCCTGCTTATAATGCACTGCGTGAAATGGTGATCACCCACACAGGTCTTGAGCGAAATTCAACCATCAGCCTTGATTACGAGGTTCAAACCCAGCCTGGGATTTGCCCGGCACTGATGGGCAATGAATTGCTGGCGGAAAATGAACCTGTTAAAAAACTCGAAATCCGTGTGCGTATCCCCGCGGGACAAAAACTGAATTATAAACTCTTTAATGCGGAATCTGTTCCGGAAACAGTTACAGAGGGAAAATATGAGGTGTTTACCTGGAAATTCAGCGATCTTCCTGCTCTATCCGCCGAGGAGGCACAAAAAGGAGCTCATGAGGGTTATCCGCGGCTTGTTTTCAGTTCATCCGAGAGTCCCGAAACGGTATTTACCCATTTGACAAATCAGCCGGCGTTCAAATTTACCCTTAACGACCAGATGAGAAATCTTGTCAATACCCTGAGTGCTGAGAAAAAGAACAGGTTCGAACTGGCGCTGAAAATACAGGAAAAGGTTGTGAGCGACATTCGGCTTTACCCGGTGCCACTGAAGATTGGATTGTACCAATGCCGTATACCCGAACAAACATGGAACACCAATGGCGGAACAGTTCTTGAAAAAGCCGTGTTGCTTGCCACACTGTTAAAGGCCGCCGGCATAGAGGCACAGGTTGTCGGCATTGTCAGAACGGCTTTGGTTGATGAAAAAAACATTTCCCTTGCCAACCTGGAGGATTTTGCCGTAAAGGTGGAGGACAAAGATCGCGGAACATGGTATTTTTCGGTGAGCGGACTGAATTCTGTCAACCTCAGGCTTGCGCTTCCGGGCCGGTCCTTTATCGTTCTTGATCCTGATGGGAAAAAGATCTCAATGATAAAAGCCGAGGCGCCGAAACAGATGATAAAAGTCATCGGCAAACTGATCGTTTCATCAGATCCAAAACTCACAGGGGAGGTTTCCCTTTACATGGATGGTAGCGTTTATCCCTGTGCCGGCCAATTGCGGGACAAGAAACGAATGAAAAATTCCCTTAGCGGAGGTTTGATCAGCGGCGATTCGGCGAATGTTAAAGTCAGCACCCTGAATACGGAAAACGGTTTTCAGACTTACATTGTTAAAAGCGACAAACCGTTCCGCAAAGATTCGAATTTCTATTATTTCAGCCTGCCTGCAGTAACCTCAGGAATTGACGGATGGGGTATCCGGACCCTGTCGGTAAAACGTGAAACGGCCTATGAAATTCCATCCCTGGCAGATGAAAGTTACAATTACACCATTACCCTGCCATCCTCCATGCGTTTATTTACCCCGGAGAAAAAAATTGCGATAAGCAACAAGGCAGGATCATTTACCTGGGAAGTAAAAACACAGGATGGAAAGGTGGCCGTCAAACGCCAGCTGAAATTCAACGAACGGATTTTCGAAATATCCGATTATGAAGATTTTAAGATCCTGATGGATTACTGGAATAATCCATGGTACCGGCAACTCATCTTCATGGCGGAAAAAACGGGAAAATGATCAGTGCGTAATGATCCGGCCCAACCCCTCCTTGTTGATCCGGATACTCTGTTTTTTTAACTCGTTGAAAGTTTTCATCAGAATACCCTGCTCATCATCGCTGGTTGATGCGGATAATTTTTTCCTGGTTTCGGTCATCATTTTATCCAGCTTTCTTGATTTAAAGGCATGAAGGGAAAGCATGACATGCATATGCAACCGTGACTCTTCCGTTGTCACCATAATGTTGTTTTTAAGCCAGTTCTGACTTAATTCATAAGGGGAAAATACCAGGTTGACGGCCGCGGTGGAAATCCCCTGGTCACTATGAGACAAAAACCAGGTTCGGTCGGGAATCGCATCGTTTTCGACACCCTTGATATATTCAGCAAAAATGGATTTGAAAATGGGATTCTCAAACGACATATCATCCTGGGTTATATCGTGCACCACATAATCGGCCACCCCCACCGGCACCTCCTCCTCTTCAGTGGTGGTGAGTTTGATCCGGATAACATCATGGCCGTAAAGTAAAAGCAGGCGTATGATCTCCTTTTCCTGGTATTCGGCCGAATCGGGATCAAAGTCAAGTTGCGGTTCCGACGTAATCTGCTCCTGCGGGATGGATTCCAGTTCCTTTTCCAGTTCGCCGGATCCCTTTTTCACCCTGGCCCGGAGGATTTTATTCAGTTCATTCATGAGCACCTGTTCGCCAATGGCCATCAGGTTTGAACACTCCTTGACGTAAAGTGACCGGGAAATTCCATCGGGAATGAGTGCAATGGTATGAACGATCTCCTTGATCAGCGCAGCTTTTTTAATCGGGTCGTTTTGTGTTTCGCCAAGCAGCAGCCGGGTTTTGAACAGGATAAAATTGACAGCATTTTCTGTAATAAACGATTCAACCTCCGTGGGATGATGTTTGCGGGCATATGAATCCGGATCTTCACCATCGGGAAACAGCACAATTTTTACATTCATACCCTGTTCCACAATCATATCGATACCGCGGAAGGAGGCCTTGATACCGGCCGGGTCCCCATCATAAAGAATGGCGATGTTTGAAGTGTACCGCTGGATCATGCGCACCTGGTCGTGCGTGAGTGAGGTTCCCGACGATGCTACCACATTTTCGATACCGGACTGGTGCATTGATATCACATCGGTGTAGCCCTCAACCAGGAGGCAGCTATCCTTCGAAATGATGGCATTCTTGGCAAAATAGATCCCGTAAAGGGTTTTGCTTTTATTATAGATATCTGATTCCGGTGAATTGACATATTTTGCATGCGATTTGTCACCTCCCAGGATGCGCCCGCCGAAACCGATCACCCGTCCCGAAGCACTGTGAATGGGGAATATGACCCGCCCGTGAAAGCGGTCATACAGGCGGTTCTCCTTTTCAATGGATAGACCGGTTTTAACCAGGTATTCTTTTTTATAACCCTGCTGAATGGCATGTTCCGAAAAGGCGTCCCATTTATCGGGACTAAAGCCTAGCTGGAATTTTCGGATCACATCTTCCCGGATGCCCCGTTCCTTGAAATAGGACAGGCCAATTGCCTTGCCCTCCTCCGTTTCTGACAGCGTTTTCGAGAAATACTGCTGGGCAAAGAGGTTCAGGTTATAGAGACTCTCTTTCTCATTCAGCTCCTGGAGCTGTTCCGGGGTTTGCTCCTCCTCTTCAACTTCGATATTATATTTCCTGGCAAGATACTTCAGCGCTTCCGGATAGGAGAAATGTTCATGCTCCATGATGAAATTCACCGAATTTCCTGCTTTTCCGCAGCCAAAACACTTATAGATTCCTTTGGCCGGTGAAACGGTAAAAGAGGGCGTTTTCTCATTGTGGAAGGGACACAGGCCGATCTGGTTGACACCGCGGCGCCTGAGGGTGACAAAATCACCGATCACCTCCTCAATGCGGGCGGTCTGGATGATGTTGTCGATGGTTTCGTGGTTAATCATGGTAATGCATCACAAAATGTTCAATGCCCGCCTCGGTGAATTGTTCTCCAAATTTAGTAAAACCATTTCTTTCATAAAAGGTTGTGGCGTTTATCTGGGAGTGCAGGTAGATCATTTTTTTCAAGGGAATGACATCCTTCAATACCTCCCTCAGGATAATTTCGCCAATGCCCCGGTTACGAAATCCGGGAAGGACAGCAAATCGTTCAAGCTTGATCCCTTTGTCAGTCTCGCGCCAGCGGGCAGTGGCAATTGCCTTGTCCGCCAGCATGAGCAGGTAATGATGGGCTTCATCTTCGTGTTCGTATTCCAGGGCGGCATCTACACCCTGTTCCTCTACAAACACCTTTGTCCGGATTGCGAAGGCCATTTCTGCCAATGCCGTATCCCCGGATGAAAATTTCTTGACTGTAAACATAGCCTGGATTTAATTTCTCAAAGGTACTTTTTCCCAGCCTCCCGGTGACAGGGTCATCAACTCCCTGAAGCCGATCCCGTGAAGAAGTTCAGCGGTCTCTTTGAATAACAGGGATATCTCATGCGGTTTGTGTGCATCGGAGCTGAGTATGACAGGAATATCCAAATCTTTGATCTTTTTCAATATTGCCGGACCGGGGAAATGGGTGGCGGACCTTTTTTTGTAGAGCCCGCGGGTATTCACTTCCACGATGGTTCCGGTCTGCCTTACCAGTTCGAGTGTTTCATCAATGAGCGCGATGTACCAGGGTTCGGTTTCCAGGAAAAACCTGTTCCTGTTGTGCATCTTGATTTTGTCGAGATGACCGATCACATCCATTCGGTTGGTGATGAGCATCTCATTGATCTGCCGGTAATAAGCGGTAACGCCTTTGCGGATATCGCCACCGAACAATAAATTCAGTCCTTCATCATAGGTTGCCGGGTCGGGACCATCGATAAACCAAAGGTCGCCCGGAGCGCCATTCCTTACCAGATGTACCGAGCCGATGGTAAAATCAAGGGGAAAATTTGACTGGAAATGGGAAAACGGATACCCGGATCCGGGGATAAAATCGATCTCCATGCCGAGAAAGAGGTTGATCTGACCACTAAACTGCTGTTTCAGGCGCAAAATCTCATTGCAATAGGCAGTTACATTTTCTTCGCGCAGGGCAAAGGTATTGTCCAATGGTAGGGGAGAATGATCCGAAAATCCAAGGGATGAAAATTTTTGGCTTATTGCTGTGTCAACATAAATGGCGGGATCATCGGAACCGTCGCTGAAACGCGTGTGGGTATGGAGATTGGTTAACAATATATTACGTATTGGAAATTACCTTGTATATTTTATCGGCACGGCGAAGGAACAGATCCACGGAAATACTGCAATGATCACCCTTAACGGCTTTTGTAACGGATTTCAGGTCGACCCTGATTTCCGGAACGGTCATGTCAACCACCCCTGTGGTCGGACCCTGGATGGAGATCCGGTCGCCAGGCTGAAGATGGCCTGATTCGATTTTGATTTCAACCACCTTTAGCTTTGTGAAATAGTTATTGACCTTTCCTATATATGCCTTATGTTCAGTGGCAACAGAACCATGCTGCTCAGCCCATTCACCCATCTTGCGACCCAGGTAGTAACCATCCCAGAATCCTCGGTTGTACACGGTTTTCAGCCTTCCGATCCACTCACTGATTTTTTCAGGTGTGAAGGTGCCGGCTGTAATGGCATCCACCGCCTCCCGGTAGCAGGAAACAACCGTTTTTACATATTCGGGACTACGGCCCCGGCCTTCAATTTTCAGCACGGAGACCCCGGCCTTTACGATCTTGTCGAGAAATTCAATGGTACACAGATCTTTGGGCGACATGATGTACGCGTTGTCCACTTCCAGTTCGATGCCGGTGTCCTGGTCGGTCACCAGGTAGGGCCGCCGGCAGAGCTGGTAGCAGGAACCCCGGTTGGCCGAAGCATTGTAATGATCGAGGCTGAGGTAGCATTTGCCCGAAACGGCCATGCAGAGGGCTCCATGGGCGAATACCTCAATTTCAACCAGTTTCCCCGATGGCCCGGTTATTTTCTGACGCTTTATGGCACGTGTAATGGCTACTACCTGTTCCAGATTCAACTCCCTGGCCATAACCATCACTTCGGCTACCTGCGACCAGTATTTCACTGCCTCGAGGTTGGTGATGTTGGTCTGGGTCGACATGTGAACCGGCATATCTATTGATCTGGCGTATTGGATTACAGCATGATCTGATGCGATAATAGCGGTCACGCCGTTTTTCTTTGCCGAATCGATCGTCCGTTTCATCTCCTTCACCTCCTGGTCAAAAATGACCGTATTCATGGTTAGGTAGGTGTTCATATTGTGTTTACGGCAGATCCGGGTGATCTTTACGAGGTCGTGCAGGGTAAAATTGATGGATGAACGGGCCCGCATATTGAGCACGCCCACCCCGAAATAGATGGAGTTTGCCCCGGCCTGGATTGCGGCCATCAGCGATTCCCACGACCCTACCGGTGCTGTAATCTCGATCTTTTGCAAATTGAATTTTTTTGCAAAGATAAAGGTTTTACACCGATCGGTTATGGTTTACCGAATCTCCCGGGCAACCTGAATGTAAGGTAATAAAAATCAGTCCATCCATATGCGCATATGCTTAGATAATCAGCGCAGGTATAATGCCATATGCTGGCAGGGCTGAGTTATCAGTGCAGGTAAGCAGCCTTGTTAATATCGTGGAGGGTTTTTATCTTCTTCGGAGGATCAAGATTCATCCAGCCAGTTTTCGATCATTTGCTGCCCCATGGGGGTCATGACCGACTCGGGATGGAACTGTACTCCCCAAATCGGAAGTGTTTTGTGAGTCAGCGCCATGATGGTGCCATGACGGGTTACTGCAAGTGTTTCGAGACAACCGGGCAGGGTAGCCGGGTCTACCGCCCAGGAATGATATAGTCCGACTTTGCATTCATCGCCGATTCCCCTGAATAATGGATGATCCGGATGAAGGATTTTCAATTTTCGCGGCTGGCCATGAACAACCTGGGTGAGATTATACAGTGAACCGCCGTAAAATACCGCCAATGCCTGCATGCCAAGACACACGCCAAATACCGGAATTGATCCCCGGCCTTCAAGATGCAACTGGCCGACACGGTCTAAAATTTCATACATGGCGGGATGTTCATGGGGCAAACCGGGTCCCGGCGAAATCATGATCCGGTCATATCGCTCCAGCTCATTGATTTTGAGTTGTTCCGGAGTTAGGATATTAACCTTAACTTTGCCGGTTCTGCGTAATAACTCAACGAGGTTCCAGGTAAAGGAGTCGTGGTTGTCGAGCAGGAGAAGGGACATATATAATTTACGATTTACGATTTTTGATTTAGATGTACAGCAACTCATTTTATACAACCCGCCCCGATATCATCGATAAAATTAATCATTTTACCGGGCGAAATGAATCTTTTTTATTTGCCATTGATTTCAGCGGTGAAAAGGGGTTTGTATTCTCATCCGGAGAGGCTTGTTCCAATGGGATTCAATACTATTTCGGCGGACCGGAAAAGCTGGTTGGAACTGCTATGAAAACCAATGTAAAGTTCGACATTCATCCTGTCAGTTTTGAAAAATACAAAATTGCCTTTGATCAGGTATCATCCCATCTTAAAAGAGGCGATACATACCTGCTGAACCTTACTTTTCCTACATCCATTGATACCAACCTTTCGCTTTCTGAATTATACAATATCAGTCGTGCCCCCTTTAAACTTTTTGTTCCCGGCCATTTTACCATATTTTCACCAGAGCCATTTGTCCGGATCGCGGATTCAAAAATATATTCATGCCCGATGAAAGGTACCATTGATGCATCCATTCCTGATGCCGAATTGCACTTGCTTGCTGATGAGAAGGAATTCTTCGAACATAATACCATCGTCGATCTGATCCGCAACGACCTGTCGATGGTATCCACCGGCGTGCATGTTTCCAGGTTCCGTTACATCGACCGCATACACACCAACCGCGGAGATCTGCTTCAGATGAGTTCTGAAATATGTGGTGAATTGACTCCTGATTTCAGGCAAAGGCTGGGTGAGATCCTGTTTACCCTTTTACCGGCGGGTTCGGTCACCGGCGCCCCAAAGGAAAAAACCGTTGAAATTATCCGTGAGACCGAATCCTACGATCGTGGCTTCTACACCGGGATATTCGGTTTCTATGATGGCTTCAACCTGAATGCCGCCGTGTCGATCAGGTTTATTGAGCAAACGGATTCGGGGCTTGTTTTTAAGAGTGGAGGGGGAATTACCTCTTTGAGTGATCCGGAAAGCGAATACAATGAAATGATAAGTAAAGTTTATGTCCCTGTTGTTTGAAACAATCTGTGTTCAGCATGGGATTCCGCAGCATCTCGCATGGCATGAACAACGCATGACGCTTGCCCGGAAAGAGCGCTGGAACAACCATACACCAGTCGAACTTGGTAAGCTTCTTGTCGTTCCGCAGGAGTTTTCCACAGGTTTCGTTAAATGCAACATTCATTATGGGCCCGAAATTCAGCAGGTCAGGTTTGCAGAATATGAGAAGCGGATCATCCGGTCGCTGAAATTGATTGATGGCTCCGGTATTGATTATCACCTGAAATATTCGGATCGTTCTGCCCTTGATTCATTGTTAGCACTTCGCGAAAATTGTGATGAAATCATCATTGTGATTGATGGATTTGTTACAGACACATCCATGGCGAACCTGATTTTTACGGATGGTTTATATTGGTTTACTCCTGCAAGGCCGCTCCTGAAGGGTACCCGCAGGAACAGGATGGTAGCCGGAGGAGGATTAATCGAAAAAGAGATCCCCGTTGCCGACCTTTACCGGTATGCCGGCTGCAAACTCATCAATGCCATGAGAGATCCGGACGAAGAGATTTTAATTCCATCATCGGAAATAATTTAGAAACTGCTAATTTTGTCAAAAACCACACCTATGAAAATCAGCCACATTTTATCTCTGGTCCTGATTGCCGGCATCATCGGAATTTCCGGTTGCAGCAGCGAAGACAAAGAACTGAAGAAGGATGCCAAAGAAATTGCCGATGTCATGTGCAAAAGTATGGAGGCCATGAAAAACCTGCGGCTGGCCGATCCGGCCGACTCAGCTTTGGTTTATAAGCTTCAGGAGGAATACCAGCTTATCGAATCGGATATGAGCGCTTTGTACCAGGAATTCAGGACAAAATACGGCGAAAAGACCTCCTCCAAAGAGTTTTCTGATCAGTTTCGCAAATTCCTGAATGAGGCAATGCTGGATTGCAAGAGTCTTTCAAAGGAGGACAGGGAGGCCTTTGAAAAGGGAATGAAATAGGAATTATTTTACCAACCTGATCTGCAGCTCTTTCAGTTGTTCTTCTTTAATGGCCGATGGAGAATCGATCATCACATCGCGCCCGGAATTATTCTTGGGAAATGCAATATAATCGCGGATCGAATCACCTCCGCCAAAAATCGTGGTCCAGCGGTCAAATCCGAATGCAATTCCCCCATGAGGAGGCGCTCCGTATTCGAAGGCATTCATTAAAAAACCAAACTGATCAGCAGCCTCCTCATCCGTAAAACCCAGTACCGAGAACATTTTCTTTTGCAAATCCTTATTATGGATCCGGATGGAGCCACCCCCGATTTCTGTTCCATTGATGACCAGATCGTAGGCATTGGCGCGTACGGCGCCTGCATCGGTTTCAAGCAACGGAATATCTTCCGGCTTTGGCGAAGTGAAAGGATGGTGTTTTGCGTAGAAGCGGTGAGTTTCTTCATCCCACTCCAGCAGTGGGAAATCGATTACCCACAATGGTTTGAAATCGCCCGGCCTGACAAGATTCATTCGTTTGCCCATCTCCAGCCGGAGGGTACCCAGAGCAGAGCGGGTTTTTTCCTCCCTCCCGGCCAGGATCAGGATAAGATCACCAGGCTTTGCATCACATTTTGCAATGATGGCCGAAAGATCATCGGGGGTGTAGAATTTATCAACGGATGATTTTGCAACACCATCCAATCCATATTTAATGTAAACCAACCCGGAAGCGCCTACTTGCGGCCGCTTGACGAAATCTGTCAGTTCATCCAGCTGTTTCCGCGAATACTCGCTGCATCCGGTGGCATTGATCGCCGCGATCAGTTCGGCATCGTCGAACACCTTGAAACTTTTTCCTTTCACCAGTTCATTCAATTCCGTGAAGGTCATCCCGAATCGGATGTCAGGCTTGTCCGAACCATACAGTTTCATCGCCTGGTCATAAGACATTCTTGGAAAATCACCCATCTCTAAATTCAAGACTGATTTGAAAAGATGTTTTGCCAATCCTTCAAAGGTGTTCAGGATATCTTCCTGCGTAACGAAGGCCATCTCGCAGTCGATCTGGGTGAATTCAGGCTGCCGGTCGGCACGGAGATCTTCGTCACGAAAGCATCTTACGATCTGGAAGTACCGGTCATACCCGGCTACCATCAAAAGCTGCTTGAATGTTTGGGGCGATTGTGGCAGGGCGTAGAACTGCCCGGAATTCATCCTGGATGGGACCACGAAATCGCGTGCTCCTTCGGGTGTTGATTTGATAAGGTAGGGTGTTTCGATTTCCAGAAAATGTTTGTCATTCAGGTAATTCCTGGTTTCGATCCCCATCCGGTGGCGTAATTCCAGGTTTTTCCGGTTGACATTCCGCCGTAAATCCAGGTAACGGTATTTCATGCGTAACTCTTCGCCTCCATCGGTATTTTCTTCGATGGTAAAGGGTGGTGTTTTAGACACATTCAGTATGGTAAAACTTTCGACAAGGATCTCCACATCACCGGTAGCCATTTTTGGATTCTTGTTGCTTCGTTCGGCCACTTTACCCTTTGCGGAAATCACATATTCACGACCGAGCTTGCGGGCTTCCATGCATAATGCACTATTTACTTCAAGGTTAAAGACCAGTTGGGTGATGCCATAACGATCACGCAGGTCGATAAAAGTAAGGCCGCCCATATCGCGTGAGCGTTGGAGCCAGCCGGATAATGTTACATTTAGGCCCACATGAGCCATGTTAAGTTCGCCGCAGGTATGAGTTCGGAGCATATTTTTTTGTTTATCGGGGTGCAAAGGTAGGAAGAATGAACGATTTACGATTTACGATTTACGATTTTCGATTTTTAGACCTGGGCAAGCAGATGAATTCAGCGAATTAATCTGGATTTTCTGAGGTTATTTTTCATTATTCAGTGAGAACAAGTTTGATTTTTTGCAAATATGAAGCAAGAACAACACTGGTTTTGCAAATTTTACTAACAGATGAATTCTATTGGGTTGTAAATTGGAATTATGACCGGAAAGAGGATCTCTGGTGGTATAATTCAGTTTTGCTCCAGCTCAACACGGTGGTAATTTTGTTTTGAAAAATTCATAAACCATGGAAACAAAAATTATCAAGGGAGATTTTGTCAAGGACAGAATCTTCAGCGAAGTAAAATCTGAGGTCGTTAAACTTCAGGAAAAATATGGCACTGTCCCGGGCATTGCCTTTGTCGGGTTTATGTGTGTCCCCCTTGCAAAATACAACATCCCGATGCATGTGCAGCTGGCACAGTCCATGGGATTCAGGGTTTACACCGAGATCATGGACAATGAATCGTCGGAAGCGGATGTTTTTGAGCTGATCGACAAGCTAAACAGCAATGATGAGATTCATGCCGTTGTACTCCTTCAGCCACTCCCCCTGCATCTCAACCCGGTAAGGATCGTCAATAGAATCAGTCCTGCAAAAGAGGTTGAAGGTTTTCATCCGGTCAATATGATGGGCACGATGGTTCCGGATATTCAAACCGGCATGTATCCAATGTGTTTGCCCACTGCTCTATTTGAAATGATGACAGAGGCTGAATTTCAGTTTCAGAAAGACCAGGAATGGGTGTTCCTGCTGGATGACGAGTTTTTATCGAACACACTCACCAAGATGATCGTTCGGGCAGCCGCATCCAGGGTGGTGCCAAGCGACAGTGCAGTCACCTTCGTGAATAAAAATTCGGAGAACATGGTCGCACACTGCAAACGGGCCGACATCCTGGTGGTAGTGAGTAAATTTCCTGAATATATTCAGCCGGCATGGCTTAAATCCGGCGTGTGTATTATCGATATCTATTCTAACCTGGTCAGGGAGGTTCCTTCGAAAGCCGATCCTTCAAGGATGGTCCCGGTTATCAGAGGGGGTGTAAATGTAAATACCGTTGAAAATATCGCCTGCGCCATTCTCCCCATCCCGGGTGGCTTAATGACCGTTGTGATGGCCATCCTCTTTCGCAATACTGTTATTTCATTTAAGAACATGGTTGCATCAAGCCGCACGCTCCATCCTGCTTTTTAAATTCTTCACCTTTTCATGGAGGATATTAAAAAACCGATGTCTTTCCTTGGCAGAAGTCCCGCTGATCATCGTTGATTTTTGCATCAGGTTGCGAAGGGAATTTTCGATCTGGTTGCAGAATACCGGGTGGGTTGTAATCAGCTGGTTGATCACGTTATAGGTATTATAAGATGTTTTTTGGCCGTCGGTGTTTACCAGGATGGTATTGTCACTTACCAGCACTTCGTTATGATAAAGCCTGTAGCTATTTTCGATCCCTTCAACGGTATTTCCCCGCAAATACTGAAAACCATGTTCCGCCTGACTTTGCACGTGACACAACCAGGATTCAATTACATCACACAACCTGAAAACATCATCAGTTTTGGAAAAAAAGCCCGAAACAAAACAGTATTCGATTTGTCGCAGAACACTCGAAATCGTCTCCTCACTCCAGATTTCAATGGTTGGGATTTTTATATAATGCGTCAGCAACTGGCGCCCGACTTCATACAGTTTTTCGGGTGCATCGAGGGTAATTAGCTTGTTTTCGTAACCACTGGAAGGGATCAGCGCCTTATTCCAGAAATAGATCTTGAAGGCGGCAATTTCAGGGAATTCAAAATAGTAAAATACCGGGATATCTTTTGCTGCATAAATGATCTCCCGCTCTTTTGCCAGATGAATGGTTTTAATGGCACACAGGAGTGACTGGAGCCATTTTTCAATATCAAAACCATCCTCACCAATGGCCAATGAATTGAAGATAACATGGTTGTGCTTTAAATTGAATAGGGTATCAATTGAAATATCGTAGTAGAGACAAATGGTTTTCAACTCTTCCAACGATAATTCTTTTTCTCCCCGTATCCTCCGGTATGCGCTGTCATAGCTAATTCCAAGAAGTTCAGACAGATCGTGCACGAAGGATATATGTGGCGCCAATTTATTCCTGATGGACTGGAAAAGAATTTCCTGTATGCCTGATGGTGTGGTCATAGGATTTTCTGGTTATGAACAGGTAAAGATAAGTCAAAAACGGGAATTACTGAACGCTAACCCTGATTCCTTCCGAGTGGGCTGAAAATTCGGGCGCATACATGCATTGAATGGTGGTGATACCATTGGAATATTCTCCGGAAGCGTTTACTTTCAGCGCATATTCAAATACATAAGTTCCTTTTGGCAGATAGTCGAAGAAAAAGTTAGTTGCCTGGTCGGTGGTGGTCTGGTAATACCCCAGGCCATCCTGGTAATGATATCCGGACAATCCATCGCCGGACTGACGCGGGTATGGGATGCCTTTAGATGGGATTGCTGAAGTAACAAAGTATGGTTCGAAAGCGGAGGCCCGCATATCTTTCATATGCACGAATTCAAGATTGCGGTCGATGGTAAGAATGATGCGCACTTTCAGTTTGTCACCGATTTTAAGTGAATCGGCGAGATCGTTTGGCGATGAGCCGGCATTTGACATGTTCTTTAACTGTTGCCCTTGGTCATTCGAAACAGCTTCAAGGACGGGCCCGGCAGGCGTATTTCGTTCGATGAATAATTTCTTTTCCAGCTTCATTGGTGTTGCAGCCGGGGTTAATTTATCAAGGTTTTCGAAATACTGCCAATAGAGCGCACCCCAGGCTACCCCCGGTGAATTTTTTGTTATGGAAATTTTTCCCATCTCAGGTTTTACCTGGTTCCCGGTCCAGGAAACCTGGAAGTAACCGGTGCCGGCCTCTTTTTCTTTATCAATCAGCTTATCGGAACTGATCTTTTCCTTCCCGATGACGATTTTTACCACGGGATCGTCTGAAAGCAGGTCTGTTCCCCGCAACAACAAGGCATAACAGGCTTCAAGCGTTGCACGCGGCGATCGCCAGTCCTGGGTTTGCTTTTGCTTCAGCAGCCATATCTTCAGCGCTTCCACGACTTGTTCATCGCGGGCCACTTCGTCGTACATTTCAATCATCATGGCCTGGGTTTCAATTGGGGCCTGGTACCAGAAAAATCCGCCTTCCCCGGCCCAGTACATACCCATTTCATCCGAAACAATTGCCTTTTCGGATAGCGATTTAAGAATCAGTCCCGGGGTGGCTTTGTTTCCGAGCCGGTTCAATGCCAGGGCAATCATTCCCTGGAGGTGGCGATCATTTTTCAACCAGTATTTTTCGGCCTGTTGCCTGTAATAATCAAAGGCCTCCAGGAATTTTTCACCGGGGCCGGCAATCGTGAACCGGGTGTTATCCATAAAATAGCTCCTGGCATAGAGAAACTGAATCTGGGTTGCCGTAAGGTGGTCGTGTTGCAGGTATCCCGAATCATACCGCTTTTGTGTTTCCAGATCTCTGATCAACTCCTGGTCAAGGAACCCGATGCCGCTCACTACCATATTCCATGTTTCCGGATCCTTTCGGATAGAGGTAACGCCTAATTGATCGAGATGAGCCATGCCGGTGATGATATTTTGCGTGATCCACCTGTTCTCAGGCATACCTGAAAACCAGCTCCATCCGCCATTCGAGCTTTGCAATTTTTTCAATTTCGTAAGATTTTCCTGCAGGTTTGCCTCAATATTGTTTAGATCGAAATACAACCCGAGTTTTTGTTTCCGTTCAGTTTCATTACTGGCATCCATTACCCAGGGAGTTTCCTGCAACAGGGCCGATTTCAGCTCCTGGTTTTTTGCAAGATTCGATTTCAGGGCATCGGGTGTAAGCTCCTTCCATGATTCGAAAACAGCTTTGATTTTTGGATTGGAATTCGCGATGAATGCAGCCAGACTGTTTGACCAAAAAGCAGCAAACAGGGCATCGGCATTTTCATATTTTTTATCATTCAGTACGGGAAGGGCCTGGATAGCATACCAGGCAGGATTAGAGGCAAACTCAAGGGTGAGTTTATAGTTTTTCAAGGTAGCATCCTTTGGTTCAGCATCAGATTTCAGCAATTTATCGAAGGAAAATTCAGTGGTTCCTTTTCCGCGGACAGGCAATGGCAGCGATTCAGTGACCAACATGCGGTTTGTCAGCACGGGTATTGCCTTTTCTTCGCCGTCGCTGAAACTGCCCGACGCTGCCGTGATCCGGTATTGCAGGACAGAAGCTCCTGAGGAGAATGGCACATACAGTTTCCATGACACCAATGTACTTTGGTTCTTTTGTGTATTGAATGGCTGTTGCCGGGTACCTTTAGCCTGTGGTAATGCCAGGGAGCCCGGGTCCGGAATGCCGTAGGATGGTTGCCATGAGGTGTCGATCCAGCTGTTCAGCGGCTGAAGTGTTATTGCATCGATCAAATCAAGCTTAACGCTTCCCGAAAGGTCACGATCGGCCATATTGACTATTTTAGCGCTGAAAATAACGGTATCGCCCTGGCGCACAAAACGTGGCGAATTTGGAAATACCATGAGATCTTTCCGGGTGACAAGCTCTTTTTCAAGCAGTCTGTATTCAAGATCTTTTGTGTGTGCCAAGCCCAGTAATTTCCATTTGGTAAGTGATTCGGGAGCCGTAAATTGTAAAACCAGTGATCCGGTTGAATCGGTCAGCATCGTTGGATAAAAGAAGGCTGTTTCACTGAAATCACGCCTTATCCGTGTTGATGCAGCGACCTGGGATTTGGAACTATTCGGACCCTCTTCCTTTAGATTGACCAGTTCGCTCAAAACACCAGGATCCTGCTTCTGGCCTCCGGTTCCTGGTGGCGGGGGCGGCGGGGGTGGCGGAATCATTTCAGCCTCTTGTGTTCCCTTATTGCCGGTACTTAGCGTCATGAACATCTCGGTGCTTCTATCCTGTGCATATCTTGTATGCCGTCCGGTTCCGCCGAAGTAATTCAGTCCAAACCAGTTTAGCTGAAATCCCGGATTAAAATAGTAATTATCCATCCCACCATGAGGCGAAAACCATTGTGCGGAAGTGGTGCGAAAAGCATTGTTAACATCCCAGGGTTCGATACCTGAAAACCGCTGATAAATATTGAATTTCCATTCATTGGAACGGAAAATGTCGAGCGAGGCATCATACATTCCGGTAAGGAATTCGGCCCGGGCGGGCTTTCCCCTGGCATCCGTAATTCTGATTTTCCAGGTCTCCTTCGCCCCGGGATCAAGCTTGTTCCGGAAGGTTTCGAAGGTAATATCCAGGTTTTTATTGGTATGTGGCACAGTCACTACCTGGCTGTTCTGAAATGCCCTGTTGTGTTTTATGAACATGAAGTTCACCGCAAAATTTCCGCGGTATTGCTCCCTGACAGGGATTTCGATCACCATGGCCCTGTTGCTGAGCCTGATCATTTCGCGTGAGACAAGGCTGTCGCGATGCCGTATTTCATAAATCAGGTTGACATTGTCCTCTTTCGTGCCTACCAGGAAACGCGCATTCTCACCGGGTTCACAGGTTGTTTTCAAAGGTATGAACCAGCTGATTGTATTTACAGGAACCTCTTTTGATACAGGAGAAAATGCGGTAAAAAATTGTTTCTTTTCAACGATCTCACCAAATGGATCCGTCGCACGGATCACGAGAAGGTATGAACCGGCAAGCTGAATTCCCATGTCCAGTATGGAATCATTTTTGGTATTGATGCTTTTCTCAAAAACAGTCTGTTCAATGGGCCACGTAATGGGATCATTATCGTTGTCATAAATGTCGTTCGGAAACCGGCCATTGAATTCTGTGCGGGTCATGATGGTTAAATCGGGGCGCTCCCACAGCCGCGGCTTGAACAGCTGACCCGGCTGCCGCAGCCGCTGCAGGGTTATGGTTACAGTTGCAGGGGTAAAACGTCCATTCAAATTGGTAGTGGTAATTTTAATGGCGCTGTCTTTTGACAGGTTAACCATATCAGTAACTGTTGTGCCTATCAACAATGCATTATATCCGACCGAAACCATCTGCTGCAGCGATTGTGTTTCCCCGTTGATATCGGTCACATCGGCATACACGGTATAATCGAACACGGGCCTGGTTGCCTTATCGGCTGTTGGATCAGGAATGGCCGGAAATGCAAAAGTATATTTTCCTGCGGCATCAGTTTTCGTAACCCCGCTGATAATTTCAACTTGTGGCGAAACGGGCATGGGCCGGCGCCAGCCCCAATCCCAAAAAGGGAAACTGGCCGTGCGCACAACACGGTATTTTACGATAGCCCCGTCAATGGAATTACCTGCATAAGAAACGGCATTTCCGGTTACTTCAATTGAATCTCCCAGCCGGTAATTTCCCTCCAGCGGACTGGAGATTACCTCGAAAGTCGGCCGTTTGTATTCTTCCACTGAAATATACACCGAACCCGATTCATTGGAGATGGTCATTTGTCCAAGGAGCATCCCCTTTGGTGCGGTAAAGGAGCCGTTCACCGAACCAAATTCATTGGATGTAAGCGAAAGTTCACCAACCTTCTGCCCGTTTGCATCTGTAAAACGAACCCGTGTTGCCTTATTTGCTTTGATGGTGGACTTATCGCCGGTTTTTTCAATGATGATCCCCTTGAAATAAATGTTCTGACCGGGACGGTATATGGCGCGGTCGGTGTAAAACATAGTTTGAAGGCTCGTTTGTGGATTCCCTGAATACCCGGGATAATGATAAAAATTATCGGTGATCAGGAGGTCATTTTTATGGCGGATCTTTAAAAACAGGTTAACATTTCGCCGGTTATTTTCAGAAGGTGGAATTAAGAAATAACCCTGTCCGTCGGAAATAAAATCCTGCAGTTTGGTAGTTGTGTATTGCCGATCCCTGGCATTATACTTTTTTTCCCAGGCTTCGACTTTGATATTTTTCAAGGGTAAACCCGTTTCACGATCCAGAAGAAAATACCCCAAACTTCCGTCTTCATTGCGTTTACTGATATAACTGATGTGCGTCGACCAAAAAGGTGTAAAAGCGAAAGTCTGTTTTGGATCGGAAAATTCCTTTGATGATGCACATAATAACACCCAAAAACCTACAGGCGCCTCCATGATGCTGATCTCCGCGCTGTGCTGCTGTAAATCACCATCGCCGGGCAAATTTTGCGACCAGGACTTCATGGCCGGCAGGGAGGTCAGATACCTGAAATATCCGGCCTGATCGAGCTTTGCAGTTTTTTCAGCATATTCTTCCGGATCGGCCTTAACCAAACGGAAATGGAGTTGTTTCATGTTCCTGAAGCTGACCAGCGCCAGTGAAGGCTGATCAGGGACAACCGCCGATTCGGCAGTGATCAGGAGAATGGATTCGTCAATTGATTTTACCAGGATTTTGCAGTTTTTTGCTCCCTCAGAATCGGGAAACCGCTGAATGGCCCTGTCGCATACCTCCCTGGCTGCGCGTACATCCCATTTATGAAGATCCGAAACCAGCGGTTGGTAAAGCTGCCCAAGGCCATAGAGGTGTTCGGCAAGAGCATAGGAAATTACCGTACCCCATGGTGATGCTTCATGGGTCTTTTCAAACTGCCTCAGTGCATCAAGGAACAGACTGACTTTTCCCGGCATCGTGTATTCCCGGTGCACAAAATCAAAGCGTTTCAGCTCTGCATCGATCAACGCACGCGGATCCTTGTCGGGTAGATGGAATGTGGCCAGGTCACGGAAAATTCGCAGGGCAAAACTGGCCGGAGCAGCTGAATCAGCAGGAATCAACATCCGGTTGTTTGTAAAGTTGAATGTTTGCGCGAAATACCAGGCCCGGTCGACTTCAAAGCGTTGGGCAGGAATGGAATGATCCTCAGTTCCTGCAGTAAAAAAATCGAGGGCGCGATCCGCCAGGAAATCATAGAGGGTGGGTGTAAACCCGGATGCTTCGGCGACCTGGGATTCAAGTTTTTTGTGATCAAATGCCTTAAGGTCGAGAATGGCATCATACCGGGCGATGGGGATCCGTTTCAATGAATCGGCATTATCAAGGGATGACATGTATTGCCGGGTTATTGCCCGGTAAATTGTTGCCAGGTCCCAGGTTTCGATACTGTCGGAGAGGTTTGTCTTCAGTTGGGTGCGATCACGGAAGCGGTACTGGTTGTTTTGATAGTATTTCCAGTAAACCTCTCCGAGAATGGATTGCAGTATCTGTTTGGCCGGGGAATCGGCTGATTGAATTTCTTCCTGTAATTCGCTGATGGTCCTGGGAAAGAAATTTTCCTGGAAGTCGGCATTGAGCCGGATCCGGTAGATAACGGCTTTGATCGCCTGGGGATGGTTGTTTTCGGTTTTGGACCGGAGATATATTTTGTTTACAACAGCAAGGGCCGATTTCGGCTGGCCAAGGCTGGCAAGAGAATCGACCTGCTTCCACATGGCGGTGAAACGGCCGGATTGTGAACTGGCCGACAAATGTGCATTTGTACCGGAGGATTGCTTTTTCGCAGCATGCGTTTGTTTTTGTGCTGATGTAGGATTCAGAAAAATGAACAAAAGGATCAGAAATAAGCTGATTTTGATTTTCATGGCTAATTCTTTATTTTTGAATTAATTCAGATACAATATTATGAAACTTGACCGACTGAGCAAAGATTATGCCGCATCCGGAGGTCATTTTCTAATCTCAATAGGAGTTAGTTCCCTGCAGCATGCTGCGAATGATAATACTTCCCGTTGATATCTCACGGTATGAGGCGAAGTTATTCATTTCTGTATTTTGGAGGTAAGCGGGTTGGCCAGCCCGGAATAACTGATCATCTCCAGTTTTACAGAGCCGACGATCACGGCCGATTTTGCAAGTACAGGCAGATGGTTCTGATCATCGGTGATCCAGACATCCATGGGGTAAGGCTGACTGAAAACCTTTCCGGTCGCGACCATGGGCTTGAATCGCAGGCAGCGAAACCGGCCAAGGTCGATGATCACCTCTTCCCGGCCAGCAAATTGAATTTGGGAAATATACAGGGAGTCGTCAAGGTAAAATGCAATGGGTATATTCTGGCCGGTTTTGAGGTTTGACAAATCGAGGGTGCGCGCATAGTATAAGGCAGAAAGCACATCCTGGGTGCCGGAGGGAATATTTTTATTGGCACGTGTGCTGAGCGCTGTGCCTGAATACTGGTTAAATTTCACATCATCATGGTATTTATAATCTCCCTCATGGGTGCGCCTGATAAATGACCAGGAAAACAGGTATTCCTCATCGATAAAGGACTCGAAGCGATCTTCGACTTTGAAGAACCAGTTGAAAGCTCCTTTCGACCTCCCCTCCGCGATGATGTGATATACATTGCGGTCATTTACTTGCTGCTGTTTTTGGCTTACCTCCAGCGTGGCAATACCTGCAGTCACCTTTCCGGTGAGATAGGAGTCGTAATAGGCGCGGAATTTCAATTTTTCGCCCCGGGTAAAGGCATCGTTCTTTACCGGTGTGAATGGCTGGGCACATACTTGTAAAAGGGAGCCCTGAACAGTGAACAACAAAACAAAAATCGCCGTTAACCAGCAATGGTTCAGCCTTGAACCACGATGTTGATTATTTTTTTCGGGACGATGATTACCTTTTTCGGTGGTTTTCCCTGCAACCATTTTTCTGATTCTTTGGCTTCAAGCGCTGCTTTTTCAATATCCGGGATGGATAAATCGGCCGGCAGCTCTAATTTAAACCTTGTCTTTCCATTAAACGAAACCGGGTACTCAAAAGTATTTTCGATCAGGTATTCGGGCCTGAATTCCGGGAACCTGGCTACCGAAACGCTTCCGGTATTACCAAGCAGGCTCCACAATTCTTCGGAAATGTGGGGTGCGTAGGATGCAATGAGAACTACCAGGTCGCTGAGGATGAAGCGCTTACTGCATTTCAGCTCCGTGAGTTCATTCACGCAGATCATAAAAGTGCTTACAGCGGTATTAAATGAGAGCCGCTCGATATCTTCCTGGATCTTTTTAATGGTTTTATGAATCACACGCAATTCAGCCGCATCGGGTTCACCCTCGTCAACGCGGAAATTATTCTGATCATCGTGGAATAATCGCCAGAATTTGCGTATAAACCGGAAAACCCCTTCGATGCCGTTTGTATCCCAGGGCTTTGATTGTTCAAGAGGTCCAAGGAACATTTCATACAGCCTGAAGGTGTCGGCGCCATATTTCGTGATCAGGTAGTCGGGATTTACGACGTTGTAAAGCGATTTCGACATCTTTTCCACGGCATACCCGCAATGATATTTTCCCTCCTCCAGGATGAATTCTGAACCCGCGAGATCGGGACGCCATTTGCTGAAAGCATCCGTGTCGAGGATATCATTGTCGACCATGCTCACATCCACATGCATTTCGGATGTGTCGTATTGATCTTTGATACCTGCCGAAACAAAAGTACTGGTTCCCTTGATCCGGTATGCCAGGCTTGACCTGCCCTGGATCTTTCCCTGGTTGATCAGTTTTTTATAGGGCTCCTCTTTCATGGAAAGCCCGATGTCGAAAAGGAATTTATTCCAGAAACGGGAATAAATCAGGTGACCCGTAGCATGTTCATCACCGCCGATATAAAGATCAACGTCCTGCCAGTATCCTACTGCTTCCTTCGAAAAATACTCCTTATCATTATGTGGATCCATGTAACGGAGATAATATCCGCTTGAACCTGCAAAACCTGGCATCGTGTTGGTTTCGAGCGGGTAGCCCTCTTTTGTGGTCCAGTTTTTCGCCCGGGCCAGGGGAGGTTCCCCCGTTTCGGTTGGTAGGTAAGCATCCACTTCGGGCAGGCGGAGCGGAAGTTCACTTTCGTCGAGTGTACAGGCAATCCCATCTTTGAAATAAACCGGGAAGGGCTCTCCCCAGTAACGTTGCCTGCTGAATATCGCGTCGCGGAGGCGGAAATTGATCGTTCCTTTGCCAATCCCCATTTCATTGATCCGGCCAATCACTGCGCTGATGGCCTCTTTCACCGGCATGCCATTGATGAAACCGGAATTGACAAGGATGCCATCTTTTGCATCATAGGAACCCTGGGTGATGTCGCCACCCGATACGACTTCGGTGATGGGAAGTCCGAAATGTTTTGCAAAATTATAATCCCGGCTGTCGTGTGCCGGAACAGCCATGATGGCGCCGGTTCCGTAACCAGCCAACACGTAATCGGCAACCCATATCGGAATGGGTGTGCCGTTGAATGGATTCAGACAGTAGACCCCGGTAAATTCTCCGGTAACCTTTTTCACCTCGGCCATCCTTTCACGCTCTGAGCGGTTTTTTGTCACATCAAGATACTGCCTGACGGCCTCCATGCGTTCGGGGGTGGTGATCTTCGCAATCAGTTCGTGTTCAGGAGCCAGTACCATGAAAGTCGAACCGAAAATGGTATCGGGGCGGGTTGTGAAAATATTTAAAGTAATATCATGGTCTTTGATCGGGAAGTGGATCTCGGCCCCCTCTGAACGTCCGATCCAGTTACGTTGCATCTCCATCAGGGAATCGGAAAATTCGACCGAAACAAGACCGTCGAGCAGCCGTTGTGCATAGGCGGTGATGCGCAGGAACCATTGCCGCATCAATTTGCGTTCGACCTGATGGCCGCCGCGAACCGAAAAACCATTTGCAATTTCATCATTGGCAAGTACCGTTCCCAAATCGGGGCACCAGTTGACCATTGCATCCGAAAGGTAGGCGAGACGGTAATTCATAAGGATTTCCTGCTGCTGTTTTTCGGAATATGACCTCCATTGAGCACCCGAAAATGAGCCATCCCAGTCCCCGGAAAAAGTGGTATCTTTCCTTGCAAGCTCCTTGAACCAGTTCTGGGTCATGGCGGCGTCGATCGCGATATTGCCTTCTGCTTCAAAAATTTGTACCAGCGAAGAAATTGTTTCTGCCTTATTCGATTTATTATTGTACCAGTGATGGAAAAGCTGAATGAAGGTCCATTGAGTCCACTTGTAATAATCAGGATCACTGGTTTTCACCTCCCGCTCCCAGTCATAACAAAAACCGATTTTATCCATCTGCTCCCGGTAACGGGCAACATTTTTTTCGGTCGTCACTGCAGGGTGGGTACCGGTTTGAATGGCATATTGCTCCGCCGGAAGCCCAAAGGCATCATATCCCATTGGATGCAGCACGTTGAATCCCTTCAGCCTTTTATAGCGCGAATAGATATCGGATGCAATATATCCCAATGGATGGCCCACATGCAAACCAGCTCCCGACGGATATGGAAACATATCGAGAACATAATACTTGGGACGGCTAGGATCGGTATCGGTTTTAAAGGTTTTATGATCAACCCAGTACTTCTGCCATTTTTTTTCGATTTCCGGAAAATTGTAATCCATTGGTTGCCTGATATAAGTTAAAAGTGAATTATCTCACCATTCGCACCTGCAAAATTAGTCAATTCGAGCGAACCACGAAAATGTATACCTTTGATACACCAACATAGCCGCTGCATGGACAACCAGGATCCTCAAAATAGCCCAGCTCCGAAAAAGCGCCGGCCGCGAATCTGGCTGATCATCCTGGTAAGCCTCTTTTTCCTGCTTTTTTCCGCCTTCACGGCACTGTTTTTTGGTTTTAATTATTTTGGTGAACGGCTTTTAAGGAAGTATCTGCAGGATAAAATCCTGCTGTCGAGCGACAGTTTGTATCACGCCGATTTTAAAAAACTCAACCTGAACATCCTTACCGGAAAGCTCGTGATGGATAGTTTTGAGCTAACCCCCGATACGGTGCAATATCAGCGGCTTAAGTCAGAGGGGAAAGTGGCCAGGGCGCTGTATAAACTCTCCTTTGAATCCCTCACCATCGACAAGCTCCATTTCAGGCAGATCTATGCCGGCAAGCGGATAAACTTCCGCCAGCTGGTTGTCGACTATCCAAAGCTCAGTATTGTTGGATTTCCCGACACCATTGCGGCCAAACGAAATAAATGGAAGGTGGTTTATGAAGATCTTTACCCGGCCGTTTCCGGCTTTTTCAGCGATTTTCACATTGATTCCGTAAAGGTGAACCGGGGCCTTTTCCTAACCTCCTCCTCAGGAAAAACGGGAAGGGAAACAACCGGGGAATATGAGTACAGCGCCCGGTTAAAGGATGTCTCGGTGAATCCTTACAGCTATTACAACCGTGAACGTGTTTTTTATTCCCGGGATATTGACCTGGTCGTTCACAACTTTGAATACAATCTTGCCGACAGCCTCTATTCGCTCAAAGCGGATGAAATTGGTTTTTCACTCACCGATTCAATTCTTTATGGTAAAAAGGTATCTCTCGTACCGAATTTTGACAAGATAAGGATTATTCATGGCGGCGATTTGTTCAGTATTGACCTTCCGGCATTTTCTATCAGCGGGATTGACCTGTACAGGGCCATGACCGACCGGAAAGTTGAAGTTTCTGGAGTGAACCTGGCCGATTTCCTGATTCGGGTTTACCGGAACAAGACTTCACCGGGCACTGTTGTTCACAAAAAGTCCAGGAAAAAAATAACGATCGCCGGATTATATACGGTTGTAGCCAGAGAACTCAAATTCATCGACATTGATACACTTTCACTTAACAACGGTTCATTTGAATTTTTCGGCAGCACCAAAGATATTAAACCGGAATTGAAAATTGGCAGCTTCAACCTGGAATTAAACCAGTTTCGCCTTGATTCAGTCACGCACCTTGATCAATCCCGGATATTTTATTCCCGGGCCATAGAACTGGATATTGCAAATATCTCGCTGGTTTTGCGCGACGGTATCCATTCTGTCACCGCTGCTGCCATTAAGTTTTCCACAAAAAAATCGCTTATTGATGTAAAGGAGGCAAGTATTTTCCCCGACAGAACGAAGAATTTGCTGAAGGAAGACAACCGGCGCAATATGATGCTGATCCGCTTACCGCGGCTTACATTTACCGGGATCGATCTCAAAAAGGTTTTCAACCGGAGGATCCTGGATTTCAACAGGCTCACCATTGATGAACCCGACATATTGTACACCCGGTACCAACCGGCGAAAAACCCGGATCCGCGGTTCAAAAAACCGGAGGATTTTTTTGCATCAGAAAACGAGGAGGTGGTTTATGACCTCTTGAAAAAGTACCTGTGGATCATCAGGGGCAACGAAATTGAGGTCAGTCATGGTTTTGCCCGGTTCTCAGCCGAACATCAGGGATCGGAAATTCCCATTGCCTCCAGTTCTTTTTCCTTGCTGATGACACAATTCCTCATCGACTCGGTGCATGGAATGAACGAGCAGGGGTATTTTTACAGTCGTGATTTCGACCTGGACCTGCAAGCCGTTTCTATTGCCTCGCACGATAGTCTCAGCCATCTGAAGGCTGCAAGGATCTATATCAACACGAGGGATTCGCTGATCGAAGCAAAGGATATCAGCTTTTATAAAATGACCAGCCAGGCCGCATTCAGATCATCACGAACCCGGCCATCCGTCTCCATTGAATTCACCCTTCAAAAACTCCATCTTACGGGATTAAACCATAAGAAACTTTTCCTCGAAAAAATCCTGAAGGCAAACCAGATTGTGTTTGACAACCCCATCCTCACATTGAAAACAAGCCCGAACCAAAATGCTGAATTACCGCCGGACAAGCAGATAATTATGAAGACCGGGAAAATGATCCGTACATTTGAAATAGGCCGGTGCGTGGTGCGAAAGGGGGCATTTTCATACGACGGGGAGGAGGATCGCAAGGCCTCCTATTTTCAGCTGAGAGATATTGATTTTGCCCTGGTCAATGCCACCGTTCACATCCCTGAAAAGGGCCGGCATGACGGGCTTATCAAATTCGATTCGTTGCAGCTCCAGGTAATCCCTTTACGGGCTGTTATTGCCGATAGTTCTTATGTTCTTGAAGCCCGCAGCCTGGAAGTGCATTCCTATCCGGCCAACATCATCGTCCGGGGAATAAAGGTCACCCCGCTCAAAACAGGGATTGTCAGGCCGGGAGGAAATACCCTGGCCGGAATCACCATTCCTGAGATCAGGCTCCACGGATTTTATTTTGACAAGGCGATATTTGAAAAGCAATGGCTGGTTGAAGGAATATATGTGGAACGGCCTGCCCTGTCAATCGAAATGATTCAGGATAAAGTAGTGAAAAACGAACAGCAAAAAACATCGCATTTTAATCCAGTGGGGCTCATTGAATTTCCTGCCTTTATGAAGACCGTAGCAGTAAGCAAACTCTCCATTGTCAATGCCGATGCCCGGTTGATCATTCGCCGTCATGACAGCACCCGATCCTGGTCCCTGAATAATATGATGCTGCAAGTAAACCGTTTCCGGGTGCACTCCTTTACCCCCTCCAATCCCCCCCACACCCCCCCTCTCCATT
>Ga0074195_1001525_pt1 | contig 31889 bp, 23 predicted proteins | sample EPASupsiteHSE623_FD_64525 | JGI IMG/M metagenome (GOLD analysis project Ga0074195, IMG submission 64525) | Bioremediated contaminated groundwater from EPA Superfund site, New Mexico - Sample HSE6-23 | ecosystem: Environmental > Aquatic > Deep subsurface > Groundwater > Contaminated ... | reverse complement strand
GAGGGGGGGAGGGGGGTGGGGGGGGGGGTTGAGATGCGGGGGGGTGGGTGACGAACAGTGGAGCTCACATGTGGCACAGTCGAACTAAACGCGTCCGGCGCGGAAGCTTCGGCCGGGGCCAAGGGAATGGGGGGCGCTTGTCGATGATGGATCGGATCGGGAGGCGAGGCAGCTTGGATGCTTCTGCGGTGGGGACGTCGACGTGCCAGGTCAGCGCGAGCATCGACGAGATACTGAACCTCGTGGCCGCTCAGGCCTCTTTCTTTTCGATCAGCGTCGACAGGCACATCGATCAAGATCTTCCGCCGGTCGCCGTGGACAGGAGGTCGCTCGTCGGGTTCCTCTCCCTGTTTCTGGTCCAGTCGATTGCGAGTCTCGCGGCCCGTCAGGATTTCCGGATGCTGCGGATTCGGGCCTGCCGGTGTTCTCCGGAGCAGGCTCCTTTGAAGCAGGAGTCCGTCCTGATCGACATCTTTGACAATGGGCGTCCTGTCCCGTCCGAGTCTCGTCTGCAATGGACCAGCGGTCTTCCGGACAGAGTCGCTCTCGAGACCGCCGGCATGCGTATTGTCGCTGCCGAGCCCTCACTGGAGGGTAACTCCATCCGGCTTCTGTTCCCGGCCGGGCGGCACGGTCCGGAACGACATGAATGGCCCGCTCTCGACATCTTGGTTCTGGACGATTCCCGAGACATCCTGAAGTTGGTGACCCGCATGCTCTCGAAGGCCGGGCATCGGGTGCGCTGTTTTGAGGATGGGTATGAAGCCTTCATGGAGCTCTCTCACAAGCAGTACGACCTGATCCTCCTGGATCTCAACATGATGACGATCGACGGCAGCACGTTCTACGGTGCCGTGTCGCAGGAGCTCCCTCACTACATCCAGCGAATCATCATCATTAGCGGATACGCGGGCCAGCACCAGCAGTTCCTAAACGAGCACCACCTGATCGCGGTGAACAAGCCGTTTTCGAGTGAGGAGCTCCTTTCCGCGATCCGGGCTAAGATGCCGATCCTGGAAAAATCGGTGGCCGGCCTTCGGGCGTTGGTCCTCGACGATTCACCCACGATAGGGAAGATCCTTCGGGACATGCTGCAGAAACGGGACTACGTGGTCGATTGGATCGGCGATGGCGCAGTTGGTCTCCTGCGCCTTCAGACCACCCGGTACGATCTTGTCGTTTTGGATTTGGAGCTCCCAGGACTCCATGGAGTCGAGCTTTTCGAGGCCATGTCGAAGACGATGGGCTCCCTCACCGGTCGTGTCGTTGTGGTGACCGGCAACGCCGAGAGACATCGAGACGTCTTGGCGCGCCACTCCTTGCCCTGGCTGCCCAAGCCCATCGTGCGGGAGCGCTTCTATGAGCTGATCGACTCCGTGGTCAACCGTAAACCCGTCATTTCGTCCGGCCCGCGTGTTCTTCTCGTCGAGAATCCGGTGGGCAAAGTGAGCGACATCCACGAGGTCCTCTCCAAGCACGGGTATCAGGTTGAGCTGGTGACGAACGGGTACCAGGGGCTCATCAAGATCCGCCAGGGGGAGTATGACCTCATCCTGCTCGACCTGGCCATGCCGGAAGTGAATGGTCGTCTCATCGTCCGGGCTATTGCGCAGGAGTTTCCGGAAAGGCTTGGCCAGTTCATCGTCCTCAGTCAGTCACTGACGAACGACAAGGAATTCCTGGAGCGCCATCATCTGAAAGGACTTGAAAAACCGACCGTCGCCGAAGATGTGTTGGCGCTCGTGAGCGAGAGATTGGCGTCTCTTTCCTCAGGCTCCTAGAGAATCAGGAACGTCCCGTCCCGCATGATCGTCTGTCCATCGACCTCGATCGTCACGTTTCGCATCACGACGTCCAAGTGAGCGTCGGACTGCCAGGTCGATCCGGTCTTGTCGGGATAACCATGGCCGAACGCGATGTGGACGCCGGGGAATTTCTCGTCCTGGAGGAGATTTCCGATGATTCGATCGAGACCGACATTCGTTCCGATCGCGAACTCGGCCACTCTGTTCGCGTTGGCGTCCTGGGCGATGTACCGGAGGATTTCGGCCTGAAGGTCGGGCCTCTTCTCGCACGAAACGTGGGTCACTCTTCCGTCTACGAAGTCGACCGTGATTGGGAAGTCCTCGCAGTCGCCCTCCCGGTTCAGATAGTCACCCAGGCAGCCATCGATCACGGCCCTCCCGGTAGCGGTCTCCGCACAGGTGAACACCTCTCCGTCCGGGAGGTTCTTCCACTGCTCGCTCGTGATCAGTCCGTCGGACACGAGCCAGCGCCAGCTCGGGTTGAACCGCGCCGTGAAATCGGTCCCCTTCGGTGACGTCACCCGGATTTGCGAGGCATTGCGAACGATCTTTAGGACCTTGGCCGACAGAGCCTGAACCACGTCGTAGTCGGTGGACATTCCCAGCTCCATGACCTGCCGCGTGACGTTGGGCATATGGGCATGGCGAAGGTCCGATCTGGAGTCGACAATGTTGAGCATGGGAACCCGAAACGACTTGAGTTCGTTGCGCCGCCCTTGGGCGGCATAGATCGAAGCCGTGACCTTCTCGTAGGCACTCGCGATGGCCGGCGGAAACGAGAGGGGTTTTGATCCGTCCTCAGGTCGATCCCCGAAGTCCTCCATGATGAAGGTCCGGACTTTCGAGGTCACTGTGGCCAGGGCTTCCTGGAGGGCGGTCGACACCTCTGCCGTGTTTTGGTCCGTGATGAGGATGACGCTCTCGTCCTTACGAACCCGGAGGCACTTGTGGATGGCTTGCTCCGCGCCGAGCTTCAATGTTCCCATGGTCTGCTCCCGTCTTTGTCGGCCAACGTCAGGATTCTCGCCGAGTCCGGACCATTGTCCTGGGAGGGCCTGTGAAATGTCAAGAAGCCCGGGAGCCTCCATCGGTGGTACACTCGGGAAATGTGCGTCCCCCTCTGCCGACCATGCTGACCTTGATCGATCGTCTGTTCCGTGTGCTGGTCTTCTCGGCCCTGCTTTCGTGGCCGGGTGTCTCGAGGGCGGACGAGGCGAGCCAAGACCTCTTCCATAAGACGATGCAGGCTTGGGAGCAAGGAGAGATGTCCTGCGCGGAATCGTTGGCGCAGCGTGCGGCTTCAGCACCCGATCGTCCGGCATGGGCTTTCCGAATTCTGGGCTTCTCGACGTTCATGCGGGGCCACCCTGATCAGACCATAGAGCTTTTGAACCGAATCCCGGAAGGTGAGATCTCGACTCCGGCGGAGCGGTTCGACACCGAGGTTGCCCGGTTCGCAAGCTTGCTTCGACTCAAGCAGTACGCCTCGGCCAAGGCGTGCGCTCCAGCCACCTCGGCTCGCTGTCTTGCCGACCTGCTCCGAGCCTATCCCACGGAGTATCCGACTCTCGACGGGCCTGTGAGCCTGCGTTTCGAGTCCGACGAGGACTCGTTGGTGGCTCCGAGGATCGGGGGCCACGTGAACGGGAATCCCGTGCGGATCGGCATCGACACCGGATGCGGCTTCATGACGATGAACGTGGCAAACGCCGTGCGTCTGGGCGTGCCTCTCCGAAAGGAGGCGGACCTTGGAAACGTAGGCGGGGTCGTCAGACCGATCCGTTCTGGGGTCGCGGAGAAGGTCATGGTTGGATCCATGCTCGTGCGTCGTCTTCCGGTCAGCGCCGACCCTGGTAGTGACGAGTGCATCTTTGTGGGCGTCAACTTTTTGGAGGAGTTCCTCGTCACCCTCGATCCACGGGGATCGAGAATTCTGTTTTCCAAAAACGGTCCGGACGCGTTCCAGCGCTACCACAGGGATCTGCACTTCGACCGTTTAGCCAGGATCCGGTTCTATAGATGGGGGGATCACGAGATCTTCCTTGGAGCTAAGCTTGGAGACCGCCATGTGAATCTCTGCGTGGATACCGGCTATGAGGCGCCTCATGGACCGGCCGGTCAACTCGTGGATGTCGCCCTCACCAGCGCGGGCGCAAGTCGCCTCGGGTTGTCGGGGCCGCCCAGCAGGGTCCCCCTCCAGCTCGAGGGGCTCGTTCCCCGGAAGGTCTTGGTGGGAGTTCAGAGCCTCTTTGACTCCAAGTACTGCGGCGGCATTCGCATCGATGGCTACCTGACATACAGGTTCCTCGGCCGTTTCGTCTGGACCATGGACTTTGGCGACCAGACGTTCATTCTGTCGTCGAGGTGAGTTCCGGCTCAGCGGGAGCCGAGGCCCTCTTTCTTCTTCAGCATGTAGAGGCGTCGAGCCTGTTCCATCGCTGTCCGTGCTGCCTCGATCCCGTTGGTGTCTCCAGCCTTCAGCGTCTCTTCCCAATTCCTCAGAGCAGTGCCGTACTCTTTTCGCGAGGCCTCAAGATCAGAGCCTCCGTCCTTGGTCGATCGTCTGGCAACGAGCGCGGTCCTCTCGTCCTCGGACACGGTGCCGTCCTGATCCGCGTCGAGCCTCTTGACCCGATCGGCCTGGGCGATTTCGAGCTCCGATGCGTCGAGCTGGCCGTCTCGGTTGCTGTCGTACCGTTCCAGGAACTTCTGCTTGCGTGACGTGTGGCCGGCTCGGTCGGTCGATCCCCGAGGGGCCGATGGGGAGCTGGCTTCCGTCGAATAGACCGGGTAGAACGTGAAATCGAGGGACTCCGTGGTCTGCCCGCACGAATCCGTACTGAGCCACGACGTGTCGTTCGACAGGGACGAATAGTAGGGTGAGTAGTAGTTGTCGGCCGAGGAGCCAGAGGAGTCGCCGTAGTAGGGGGTCTGGGCGGACAGGGTATCGGCCGTGTACAGGCCGTTGTCGTAGCCTGCAAGCCAGTCAATGGCCTGCTCGTCATCGGTCGCCCCTGGTGACACGAACATGTCAGTCATGGACTGACCCGTGAAGTATCCGCTCAACCCTCCGAGCAGGGCGCCAACGACCCCACCGAGGCTATAGCCGAGGAACCCTCCGGCGGCTGTTCCGAACGTCGAAGACAAGAGGCTGCTCATGAGGTCTGAGGACTGGTCCTGGACGTAGCCGGTCGGGTAGTACTCGCAGGCCGAGGAGCCCTGGATGTTCGAGGCCGACTTGTAGAGTTGGGCATATACCGACTGGTCGGTGTACCCCTGGGCCCAAGCCCCGGTCGATCCGGCAAACAAGAGGAAACATGGAATCAGAACGATTCCTCTGGATCTCATGATCGTCACTCTCCTCGTCGATCGGCCACCGGGATCGGGTGGGACGCACACATCGTGGCAATCTAGAATACCCGATGCGAGTGACAGAACTGTGACGCAATGGTCACGTAGCTATTCTCGAATTGTCACGGATCGTGACTCATCTTATTTCCCAGATGTTGACTCAGATGTCTCCAATGGGAGATCGTGACTTGGAAACGCGTGGCCTCGAGTCAGAAGACAGCAGCACGTCTCGAGATCCGACAGGCTCGGCGACAAGTGGCGCTGCGGCTGAAGGACGGAGCCACGGAGACGATCGACCTCGTGCCATCCTCTCGTCCTGACGATCATTTTCGAATAAAGCTCCAAGTGCTGATCCTTCCCGAATGTTCCCGGTCCGGCTGTGGCCTTTCCCGCCACACTGCCCGGGAATAAACCAAGGGGAGCGGCTTCTGATTGGGGCCCCGGGGAGGGCGCAAGGCCGCAGGCTCCGCGGGTCCCCTCTATGGTATGATCTCCAAATGGGGGATCCGGGCAACAACGTGGACATTCCCAAACGGATCGATCGGTACAACATCGTCGATGTGGTCGGCCGTTCGCCCAGTTCGAGCGTCTACCTGGGCTTGGACGATCGCACCGACGGTCGGGTGATCGTCAAGCAGATCGAGTGCTGGGACAATCGTCTGGCGGTCAAGCTCCTACGTCAGTTGGAGGTCTGGAGCGGACTCTCGGTCGAGGGAATTCCCCGCCTCCACGGATGCGGGAGGATCGGCGCCGACGTCTGGTATGCCGCCGACATCATCGACGGTCGCTCGATTGGTCAGCTTTTCAAGGAGAAACGACTCCTAAGAGGTCTCTTCACCGAGAGCGAGATCTATCGCACGGGAAAGCACCTGGCCTCTGTTTTGGGGTTACTGCATCGCCGTCGAGTCCTGCACGGAAACCTAAAACCGTCGAACGTCTTCCTTGTCGGGTCCTTGGAGATCGTTCTCACGGATCCCGGCTTGATTCGGACGACTTCGATCGAGGAGATACCCTCTCGTGGCGACATGCTGGCCTCGCATAGACACTTGTCTCCGGACCAGTTCTTGGGACAGAACCCGCTCGACGGACGATCGGACATCTACCAGCTTGGTTTGATCCTGTACGAGATGGTGACTCTCGTTCACCCGTTCGACAACGTCAAAACCCCCTCGGAGCTCAAGGATCGATTGACCCAACCGATCGCTCTCATCGACGAAATTCGCCCAGGGACGTTCGATCCCAGTCTCGGGGGCGCCATCACCAGGGCCCTCTCCCAGGATCGGGAGAACCGGTTCTCGTCGGTGGGTGAGTTCCTCCGTGCTTGGACTCGAGCGGGCGCCGCGTACGACTCTCTGACCGAGTTCCAGCTCGTCAAGATCATCACTCAGTCGTCCGAGATCGCGCCGAAATCCGACGAAGGGGTCCACGGAAGACCGTCCATCGATCAAGCTCACGGTCCCTCCCGGCCACACCCCCACGATCCCCCCCACGAACCCAGGAGGATGGATCCGACCTCTTGGTTGGCTCCGCTTGTCGCTGTGGTCCTGGCTCTGGCCCTCATCGGCGGCGGTGGGTTTCTCGTCTATGTGACCCAGACCGAGGTCAGGCTCGAGAGGGGGCCGACCGTGGAGGTGGGATTCACCCGGCAGCGAGTGAGCTACTCCACGAGCAGACCGTGTGCTTCTCGGGTTTTGATCGAAGGCGGCGGTGCCCGCCAGAGCTTTTCCAACGCCAAACAGTCCGATTCCAGGGATCATGTGGTCGATTTGACCGGCCTCAAGCTCGGGACGGCCCATCGGGTCTCGATCGAGTCTCGAGAGGGGACGATCGTGGGAACCACGAATTTCTCCACCCCTCCCGGGACTCTTGCGATCGGCAATCTGAGCCTTGCCCCCTCGGCCGGAACGGTCCACGTGAGGTTTCGGACCGACGTGAAGGTCAGGTCGATGGTCCGGGCCAAAGGGGCCAAACGCGCGCTTCACGCGCCGGGCACCGTCGATTTCGACTTCAGCCACCGTGCGGTCCTCGACTGCCCAGCTTCCGGATCGCTGACGGAGCTCACCATCGAGGCTGTGGACGTTTTTGGCGTCAAACGTTCTGTTCCCGCTCGAGACGTAGCCACTGACTCCATTGCCCGCTTTGTCAGGGCCGTGGACGCGCTGCCGGGGAATCTCAACGTTCGTGGGCGCTCATTGTCAGGCAGACTCGACGATGCCGGGATCTCCATCCTTCTCGACGGTCTGACCTCTCTCTCTTCCTGGCTTTGGGAGAGCGTGGACGTGACGAGTATCGACCGGATCGCGCTCTATCACGCGCTCAACAAGTTCGAAGGCCTTGTCCTGAGCAGCGGAGCCCCTCCGGGAGAGATCGCGATTCTTGGCAGGATCCTTCGGTCTCCCAGCTTCCGCGGTCAGGTCGCGCCGGCCGCGTCCGTGGCCAATCTGTGTCCTGCGCTCTTTCACTCCCGCAACCTGACTCCAAGCACGATGCTGGGCTTGGTCGGAGCCTTGTCCAAATGGAAGCCCGGCCGAATGATCTCCGGGAAGAAGCGGCTCTGCTACGACTCGAAGCCGATCCCGGACGAACTCACGTCCGACTCTTCCGTGACCTTGACATTCTTGCCTCCGTTGCCCGGGCGAGTGGGCACGGTCACTTTGGCGGTCGGCCTTTCCGGGAAGCTTCCCCGCGGACTGTTGACGGCGCGTGTCGGTGGACCTCTTGATGAGCTGGTCCTTTTCTGCAGCGATGGCGCTGACCTCGACTTATCCCGTGAGACGTTCGTCGTTCGTCGAATCGACGGGCGGCTTCTCGGCGAAAGCGGCTCTTCTTGGTCGGTTCGCTTCTCTCCAGCGGTCGTGCCAGCTCCAGGCGCGACGATCGACCCGCGTGCGAAGCTCAAGCTCATGGGTGCCCTTTTGATCTACGACTGAGACTCCGATTAGTGCTCGGTCGTGCCCTTCAAGGATGGCGGCCGGGTGCATGTCCCCATGGCGGCCGTCCGGATCGCGCTGTAGAATGTTCTCCACAAGCGCATGCACCAATGCCTGTGGAGGTGTGCCGTGACCGGAGCCACGCCCCGAGCGGATGAGGATTTTTCTGCTTTGTTCTTCCAGCTCTCGTCCGACCTTCTCTGCATCTTGAGCCTCGATGAAGGCACGTTCCGGACCCTCAATCCCGCCTGGGAAAGGATTCTGGGTTTCCCGATCGGTGAACTTCTGGGACAGCCGCTCTTGGCATTCGTTCATCCTGATGACAAACCCGGGACTCGTGCCCGATGGAGTCTGCTCAAAGAGGACAAACGGATTTTTCTGCTCGACAATCGGATCCGCTGCAAGGACGGATCCTACCGATCGTTCCGTTGGACCGCGACCCCGCACCTGGAGCGGAAATTAATCCATGCTTCGGCCCAGGATGTGACCGATCTGAAACGCATGGAAAAGACCGTCCGGGAGAGTGAGACAGCCTTGGAAGCACTCTTCAACGCGTCTCCGGATGGCGCCTTTCTGATGGACGCGAACGGAAGACTCATCGCGTGCAACGAGCGGTTGGCGAGCAGGTTCGGAAAGCGATCGATTGAAGTGTTGGGACAGAGCGTCTATGACCTCGTGCCCCCGGACGCCGTCTCTCACCGAAAGGCGATCGTCAACCAGGTCGTGTCCACGAAGTCGCAGGTACGGTTCGAGGATCGTCGGTCGAACCGGGTATATGACCACGTTGTGCAGCCTATCGTCGATGCGGACGGATGTGTGACGAAGGTGGCTGTTTTCACCCGCGACATCACGGAGGAACGGACTCGGGAGGATTTGCTCACCGAGAGCAGAGAGCGCTATCGCCTTTTGGCAGACCATGCCACCGATGTGATCTGGACCACCGACTTGAACATGCGGCTCACGTACGTCAGCCCTTCCATTGAGCGCTTGTCTGGCTTCACGGTCGAGGAGGCCATGACCCGGACGGTTCTGGAGGCTCTCACACCCGACTCTGTCGCCGAAGTGAGCCGGTCTCTCGAGGAGAGCTTGGAGCGCGAACGCCGAGGGGTGAATCCTCCGGATCGCACCCGCACCCTGGAGATCGAACTCAACCGCAAAGACGGTGGCACCGTCTGGACAGAGGCCAAATTTCGTTTCCTGCGTGATGGAGACGGACGACCGACGGGTGTCTTGGCCAACGTGCGCGATATCTCCGAGCGCAAGCTCGCCGATGAGGAGCGTCGGAGGCTGGAAGCCAAAATTCGGCAGACCCAGAAGCTCGAGAGCCTTGGAGTGTTGGCTGGCGGCATCGCCCACGACTTCAACAACATTCTGCAGGTGGTCTTGGGCTACACCGAGTTGGCTCTTGGAGAGCTTCCTGAGTCTCCACCGGATTCTTCGATCAAAGCGAGTCTCGAGGCCGTCAAGGTGGCGTCGATGAGGGCGGCGAAGATCTGTTCCCAGATGCTCGACTACTCGGGCCACGGGCGCTACGCCTTTCAGGCCTTCGACCTGTTGGACGTCGTTCACGAGGTGTGTGGTCAACTCCAGATTTCCATCCCGAAGAAGCTGATTCTGGACGTCGGGGGGGGCTCGAACCTCCCTGCGATCAAGGCTGATCCGACCCAGATCAGTCAGATCATCGTCAACCTTGTCACCAACTCGGCTGAAGCCATGGACAACGGACCGGGAGAGATCCTCATTTCGACGGGAGTGCTTGATTGCGACCGGAGCTTCCTCTCGTCGACATGGATTGACGATCAACTTCCCGAAGGCCCGTACGTCTATATCGAAGTGGCAGACACCGGTTGCGGGATGGATCAAGATACGTTGGCGAGGCTCTTCGATCCGTTCTTCTCGACCAAGTTCACCGGCCGCGGGCTTGGTCTGGGCACCGTTTTGGGGATCGTCCGCGGGCATCGGGGCGCGCTCACGGTGAAGAGCGAACCGGGAAAGGGAACGACGATGAGAGTCCTGTTCCCCGCCGCGAAGACCGAAGACCTTGCGGCCGCTCGTGAGTCCGCTCCGGCTGTGGTGTGGAATCGAGGAGAAACGATCCTGCTGGTGGACGACGAGCCGGGTGTTCGAGAGGTGGGACAGCGGGCGTTGAAGGGGCTGGGATTCACGGTGCTGCTGGCCGCAGGGGGACGAGAGGCTTTGCAGCTCCTCCGGACCTATGCGGTCTCTTGCGTCATCCTCGATCTCACTATGCCGGAGATGAACGGGATCGAGACGTTCGCCGAGATCCGGAAGCTGGATCAGGATGTTCCGGTGATCCTGTCGAGCGGTTACAGCGGGGAGGCGATCGCTGCCCGCTTCGATATCAAGGGGTTCGCCGCTTTTCTCTCCAAGCCGTACAAGCTCCAGGAGCTGGAAGAGAAGCTGGCGGATCTGTGGCGACGGCAGCACCCCACCATGACACCGACGCACTAGTCCTTCACGTGACGCCCGGACGTGTCGATGGCAATTGCCCTGCAATGAGGGGTTTCGGGTTCAGAGCGGTTGGTCTGTTATGAAGACGGCCGGATACATGACCGACACTCGCTCATCCTTTTGTGGATGCTCGTGGTAGGAAACGGCCTCCACGGTGATCTCGTTTCGACCCGGACGCAAGACCGATGGATCGAAGGTATGGAACCTCAGGAGCGTCAAGTCGGTAATGCTCTCGCTCCTGCAAGGGCCAGTATCGAGGCGCAGGCTGACAGATCTGTTGATCCTCAGGCGCAGGCTGACCTCCGTGCCAAACAGAACCGGCTGGCACGCAATGGCTGCGAACCGGCCGAGTCTTGCGGGAGCCGCGGGAAGATCGCAGAAGAGACTCCATCGATCATCGATCGGGCGATCCCGGACAGGTGGATGGAGGTTCGGACCCGCGATGACTTGGCTTGTGTTCAACCTGATCCCATCGAGCACGGGGCTGGCATCCGGATGCTTCGGATTCCAGACCTTGAAACGGAGTCCATCCGGTATCTTTGTCCAGCATCCGGCCCTCCATCCGGGGGGATGGACCTTTGACAGAGAGATCGGGACCGGATGCCCGGCGAGCGAGATGCGTCGTTCCATGTCCTCCAGTCGATAGATCTTGTCGAGAAGCTTGTCCCGGGTTCCGATGTCGATGTTTGCGGCCAGCATTGTGCCGGCATGGTCCGCGAGTGTCTTCCAGGTTTCCAGCACTCTTCCATTCGACAGAGCAGTCTCGACGAATCGCTCGACCTCTTGTTTCGGCCTGCCTTTGAGCTTTTGACTCGACCTTTTGAGCTGGGAGAAACCAGGTGCGAGCTCGAGCGTTTGGGGAAACCTCTCGAGCTGCCTGGCCAGCCCGGACGCTGCCTGCTGGACCGTCACCGTGATCCTCCGGGACGAGAGAGTCGCCCCCGCCAAGGGGATCCGTCCATGAAGATCGACGGGATACGAGACCGGCGTGGTGAGCATCACGACGTGGGTCGTCAGGGCGAACGAGGGCCTGGATTCCAGATGAACCTTGAGCCGTCCTGGTTCGAAGCTGAGCCCGTCAATCGAGACCTCGGCCGAGATCTCGGTTCGTGACGCCGCGGGCGTGACCCGAGCCTCGCGACTGTTTCTCTCTCGAACGGCCAGGCCAACCACCGCCACGACAATGAGGCCAAACAAGGCCGTGAGAAGGGCTGCCTTGCGGCCCAGGGAAGAAATTCCGCGTTGCGTTGTCCGTCTTGGGAGGGCGTGGGTCTCCGCCTGACGGGGTCGACTGGGCTGTTGGGACGGCTTGCTGTTCAATACGAGGGTTGGCGCTCTCTTGCCCTGCGCCGTGGGCGTTTTCCGGACTGTCCGCAGCCGTCCGATCAGCTCCGCAGCCGAAGCAGGGCGATCGACCGGGTCCTTGGAGAGCAGCTGGATGATGATTCCCGCGAGCTGTGGCGCCACGTGGGGGGCGACCGTGGCCAGCGGAGTCGGGGCGGTGTTGAGGTGAGCGTCCAGCCACGCTGCGACCGATCCGCAGACAAACGGGTACTGGCCCGAGAGAAGCTGATAGAGAAGAACCCCCACGGAATACAGGTCGGTCGCCGGGGTGGGAGGCTCCCCTCGAATCGTCTCCGGCGCAAGGTACTCGGGTGTCCCAACGATCTGACCGGTAACAGTCAGTCGTGCCCGTGAGAATGTGTCCCGGGCGATCCCGAAATCGAGGATCTTCGGTCGAGCGTTTGGGAGAACCATGATATTGGCCGGCTTGATGTCGCGGTGCACGATGCCGGAACGATGAATCTCCGAAAGGCCTTCCAGAAGCGGGGTGGCGAGATCGAGCACTCGTTCTTGAGGCAGGATCTTGGAGCGGGACAGAACCGACGCAAGGTTTTCCCCCTCCACGAATTCGTAGACCACGTAGCAGGAGCCCGATGGGGTGGCTCCGCTGTCGAGAACCGTGACAACGGCCGGATGGCGAACGCGCGCCGCGACCCGCCCTTCCTCCAGGAACCTCGACCGGCAGCTCGAATCCAGGCCGAGCGCGGGATCGAGCACCTTGACCGCCACGAGCCGGCCAAGGCCCTTCTGGACCGCCTTGTAGACGGCGCCCATGCCCCCTTGCCCAAGCAGACCACGACACTCGTAGTCGAGCATCAATTCCGCGGGAAAGGTGACGACGGTCTCTAGGTCGTGCATGCCGGGGTATTGTCGAGGGCGATCACGCGCGTCTCCAGTGTACCATGAAGGGGCAGAACTCAGGTTCTGGCAGGACTCCTCCGGGGTGCAGCCGCGGTTCATGGGTTTCCGGTCGGAATAGACAACCGATAGCCGTTGACCGGCAAGTCGCGCGAACGGGGAGCGGCCTAAACCTCCTACGTCGACGAGCCAGGCCGTGATTTCATCGGAGGCCACACCGTTGAGCCAGAGCCGCTTCCCTGATAGACTGATCCCTGTTTGGAGAGCAGGAAGGTGTGCCCGTGCCCGCATTGGCGGTCGAGATCAGGAATGCCAGGAGGATCGTCTCCCTGGACTACTTTTGTCGCTATTCATAAGGATGGATTTCTCGAATGGTGGGCAGCTCCCGCTCCTCGACGTCGATGGACGCTCCAGCAAACGAACCTATCAGCCGTGACCCCCCTGGAACTCTCCTCCGCTCGTTCCTGACGGGGAAAGTCCAAGAGCCTCTCCGGGAGTGGGCGAAGCTCCTGTTCCTGTGCAGCTTCGCGATCGCCTGGCCGCTCTTCGGTCAGGTCGACCTGTTCCCCGCCTACTTCGCCTGCTACCAGTGCGACAAGGTCGACGTGACCGTCTCTTCACTGGTCGTCTTCTTCTTCCCTCCTTGCCTTGCTTTCGCTATCACGCGGCTCCTGGGCCGGCGCCTTTGCCGCTGGGCCACCCACTCGCTGGTCTTCTCGCTCTGTGCGGTTCTCCTCCTCCAGGCATTCGACGCGGGTTCCTTCCTCGGTCCGCCCGTCCGCGAGCTCGTGGGTCTGACCTTGGCCGGTCTCGGCGTCTGGGTGCTGGATCGGCTCGCCAGCCACAGAGGACCGGTCGTCCTCATGATCGGCGGATCGTTCTGGGTCCTCCTCGATTTCCTCCTGTTCTCGACGGTCTCGGCCGTGTACTTCGGAGAGGCAGCGGTCGAGCTGGTCGAGAAGATCCCGAGCAAGGCGAACACGCCGATCGTCTTCGTGGTTTTCGACGAGCTGCCGCTCTCGAGTCTCCTCGACGATAGCCGTGAAGTCGACGAACAGCTCTTTCCAAACTTCCGACAGCTCAGCCGCTCATCGACCTGGTATCGAAATGCCACCAGCTCCAACGATTACACGATAGGAGCAATCCCGGCTCTGTTGACGGGAGCGTTGCCCCGCTACTTCGATCCACCGGTGGCCGCGGTGTATCCGCGCAACCTCTTCAGTTTGCTGGCCAGCTCGTATACGATTCGAGCCAGGGAGCTCGGCAGTTCTCTGGTCCCTTTCAGCATCAGGACGCGCGACCAGTATCTGACCAGTCGTCTGGAGCGACTGAGGAGCGTCGCACACGACCTCAGGGTCATCGTGCCTCTGCTGTTGACAGGGGACCACAGATCCGGCCAAAAGCTGGCGCGAGCCTGCAAGAAGCTGCACCTGCTGGGGGAGGCGGAGGCCGCATCGACCGGCGAAGCGGCCTCGACCCGGGAGTACCAGCGGTTCCTCGACTCATTGGATCGGTCCAATCCCCGCACCCTCCACTACATCCACTCCATTCTGCCGCACGGCCCATGGACCCAGCTTCCGCATGGAACCTTCTACCTTGCCAACCACCTGGACGCGTTCACGGTTCAGTTCAATCAGGTCCAGAAGGATCGATGGCTCCAGGAGTTCATCTGGTACAAGGATGACTGGTTGGTGCACCAGAACTACCAGAGGCACCTGCTGCAGGTCATGTATGTGGACTCTCTGCTGGGCAAGCTCATCGCCCGGCTCAAGGAGGTTGGTCTCTACGACTCGAGCCTGCTCGTCGTCACGTCCGACCACGGGGCGTACTTCGAGGCAGGTCGGATGCTGCGCGACAGCCTCAATCCACACTCGCCCGAGGTCACGAGAGGCGAGCGCACGCCCACGCACGGGTTCATGTTCTGCGTGCCTCTGTTCATCAAGTATCCCGGTCAAAAACAGGGCAAAACGAGCGACGACAACGTGGAACACATCGATGTCTTGCCCACGATCACCGAAGTCCTCGGCATCTCCGTGGGATGGAAATTCGGCGGCAGCTCCATGATCTCGGCTGGGCGCCGGTCGCGTCCGATCAAGCGGAGTCAGACTTCGAGAGGCTACAGCATCGATATGGAGCCGGTGGTCGAGCGGAAGTTCGAAGATGCTTGCTCCCGACGGGCGTGGTTCTATCATCCCAAGGACTGCGGCGACTTCCCCTGGGTCTACAGACTCCGGCCTTTCGGAGATCTGTCGGGAACGAACCTCGACCGAGTTCCGATCTCGCCTATGTCCGATGTCCGTGTGATTCTGTCCGCCCCGCCAGATGTCCGAGCCGCCGGGAGGCAGCGGCCGTCCGGGTGTCTGATCGGTTCGGTCGTGAGCCCAAGGCTCCGGAAGGGTCCTCTGTTCCTTCTGGTGGCACGGCACGGGGTCGCCCTGTCTGTGACCCGGACGGCGCCTACGGACCACAGTCCAGGCTCCTTCATAGCCTTCTTTCCGGAGGAGCTGGACGGGGGTCCTGAAGCCGGCGGGCCCTTCGCCTCGCACCACCGGCCATCGAATCTCTCCCCGGGCTTGCCTTCAGAGCTCGTCTTGGACCTGGAGCTCTACGTCATAACGTCCCGGGACGGAGAGCCTCTCTCTCTGGGGAGACCGGTCGTTTCGCGGTCTTTTTGAGCCTCAAGCCTCGGGATCGGTTCGAGTAGCAGCCCAAGCGTCCCCCGAAGGGCCACGGACAAAGTCGTCCGGATGTGCCGACAACTCGAGAGGAGGGTTGATCCACCGAGAACAGAATTTCGTCCCCCGCCCGGCTCTTCTGAAGGATGATCTCTTCCAAGTCCTGTTGCGCGGATTGGTTGTTTCCCAGAAGCTGGGCGGCGATGTCCTCGAGCAAGAGCGCGTCGTCCTTCAGCGCCTCGCGTACGAAGACGTTCGTCTCGTGACGGTTCCCCTCACGGGTCTTCTCGTCCTGGCCCGTGTCCGCCACGATCCGGTGGGCCAGGATCGACCCCACGACCAGCACGATTCCAACGGCCCAGGTCCGTTTTCGACCCCATGCTCCCGTCTCGATCGCATGAGTGCCCTCCCCCGATCGCGTGAGAACTGATCCAGGAACCCAAGAGTACCCCCCCCCGCAAAGCGGCCCGTCAACACAGCAGGAAATCACTGAAATTCGGAGTACCTCAAGTCGACGTGATCAATCGTCGAACACATCCAAAAGGCTACGGCAGGCAGAGATCCGCCCCCAGCTCCCCATTCCTCGACCCCGGAGATCAGGAGAGAGCCGTTCTTCGACGATCTGCCTCAGCCGGGGTGGGATGTAAACTGAGCCACTCCAAGCCGGAGAGCACTTCCGGCACGCCGATTCAAGCAGCGGGTTCGGCGTTGCTCAGGTGGGCTCTACGCAACCTTCTGCAAGGCGTTGACAAAATCTCGGCCCGACATGGGCGGAGGGAGTCTCTTCCCGTCCTGTTCGTACAGGCGAATGGTCTCTTCGACGATTTCACACAGCTCGGCGAAGACGCTTTTTGCATCAACACCGTGGCAACCGCCGTAGAAGAGCTCCGGACAGCTGCCGATGAAACAGGCGTCCTGCTCGGACCACTCGAGGAGCTTCACGTACCGATCGCCTCTGTTCATCGTTTGGACTCCTCGATCGCCAGTCGAATCGCTCGCTCCTGGTAGTTCAAAGCATCGTCACCTTCTTGACCCGAAATGGTAACCGGCTTTTGCACCCTCGGGTGAACGAAGTTCCGATGGCTGCCCTTTCCGCCCCTGTTGACGAATCCGGACTGCTCCAAATCCCGAATGAGATCTCGGACCTTTCGCGGCACTCGTTGTCCTCGCTATTCATTTGAATGATAGCATATAGAGGCTCAGGGTGACGGTCGCGCGCGACGAGGCCTTAAAGGGCCTCAAGGACGTCCAGGTCACACCGACCGACACGCCCGCGCCCACGGAGAAGCTCTCCGTCGACACCGATTCGGATCTGAACCTGGAGCTCGGGAAGTTGAGGACCCAGTTCTCGAGGCGATATCCTAGGATCACGATCGATCGGTGGAGCGTGCCCTCCAGGATCGAGCTCACACGGGTCGAGTCCAGAGGATGTTCGATCGCGAAGTCGCGATCAAATTTCTGCTCTCGGTCGGCGAGAAACAGCTCCAGAGATTCCGCCGGGAAGGACTCCTGGCAGCCCGGCTTGATCACCCTCACGTGGTGAAGATCTACGACGGCGGTGAGATCGCCGGAAATCCATTCCTCGGGACTTTGATTTGATCTTGCCCTCTCCCGAACCATCGTTGCCCCTCGAACCTGTCGTCTGCTACAGTTGCGGCCGGAGGTGAGCGCCCACCATGTGGGCCACGACATGACCGCATCCGATGTCACCGCCTTATCGCGTGCCGGCCAACGGCTCTCGCGGGAGGAGATCCGCGCTCTTCTGAACGAACGGATCCTCGTTCTGGACGGAGGGACGGGCACTGCGTTCGAATCGTACGGGCTGAGCGTGGCCGACTACGGGGACGAGTCACGGCACGGTTGTCACGAGGTGCTCAGTCTGACGCGACCGGATGTGATCAAGAGGCTCCACGCCGACTACTTCAAGGCGGGAGCCGACATCGCCGAGACCAACACGTTCGGAGCCACCGAGATCGTGCTCTCGGAATATGGTCTTGCCGAACGAACCTACGAGATCAACAAAACGGCCGCCCGGCTGGCTCGGGAGGCGGTCTCGGAAGCCCCTCCTCGGTCCTGGCCACGGCTCGTGGCCGGGTCGATCGGCCCCACGAACAAGAGTCTCTACGTGACGAAAGAGGTCACTTTCGAGCGCATGAGCGATGCATACCGGGAACAGGCGAGGGGTCTGGTCGACGGTGGTGTCGATCTCCTGTTGGTGGAGACCTGCGTGGATACACTCAACTCCAAGGCCGCGGTCCACGGCATCAAGAGATACCTTCGGGAAGCGGGCCTGGATGTCCCGATCATGCTGTCCTGCACCGTCGATCAGACCGGAGTCATGCTCTGCGGCCAGAGCCCCTCCGCCTTCGTCACGTCGATGGAACACGCGGGAGCGCTGTCCGTGGGGCTCAACTGTTCCACCGGGCCCGATCTGATGGTCGATCACGTTCGATCTCTGGCTACCCTTTCCGACGTCTTCGTGTCGTGTCATCCGAATGCCGGTCTTCCTGACGAGCATGGGGGGTACGCGGATCCGCCGGAGCGGTTCGTGAGCATCCTCGCCCGGTTCGTGGACGAGGGGTGGCTCAATTTGCTCGGAGGGTGCTGCGGGACTCGATCCGAACACATCCGGCTTCTCTCACAGATGGTGGACGGCAAGAGACCCCGGAGGGTCGTGAAGCGTCGTGCGATGGCGCTCTCCGGCGTCCATGATCTGCCGCTCGAAGGCCTGAGCCGTCCGATCCCGGTCGGCGAGAGGACGAACGTGCTCGGGAGCAAGGCCTTCAAGGAGTTGATTGCCGCTGACCGGCTTGATGACGCGGCGGAGCTGGGGCGTCAGCAGGTCGGCAAGGGGGCCCAGGTTCTCGACGTGTGCCTCCAGAACGTGGACCGAGACGAATCCGAGGATATGCGGAGGTTTCTCCCGATCCTCGCGCGGCGAGTCCGGGTGCCGTTGATGATTGATTCCACCGACCCTGAGGTCGTGGAGATCTCGCTGTGTCGACTTCTCGGAAAAGGGATCGTGAACTCCGTGAATCTCGAGGACGGAGGGACGAAGCTCGACCGTGTGGCTTCTCTCATTCGGGAGTATGGCGGCGCTGTCGTTGCCGGCTGCATCGACGAGGACAGCCGGCAGGGGCAGGCTCTGACCGCCGACAGGAAGCTCGCGATCGCACGGCGCCTCTACGACCGGCTCACCACGGTTCACGGCGTGCCGGCCAGGGACATTCTCTTCGATCCTTTGGTGTTCCCGGTTGGGAGCGGAGACCCGGGGTATTCGGCGGCCGCGGCCCAGACGATCGAAGGACTCGCCCGAATCAAGCGTGAATTCCCCGAGTCTCAGACGCTCCTTGGCATCTCCAACGTGAGTTTCGGACTGCCCAAACGAGCCCGCGAGGTCGTGAACGCGGTCTTCCTGCATCACTGCACGCTGGCCGGGCTCGATTTCGCCATCGTCAACGCGGAGCGGCTGGTTCGTTATCCGACGATCTCGGAAGACGAGAGAACGGTCGCCGAGGACCTCCTTTTCCAGAGAGGCCAAAACCCTCTCGCATCGCTGATCCAGAGGTTCCGGAATCAGGAGTCGAAGGCTTTGCCGCCACAGAGCACGACTCCTGATCTTCAAACCGCCGAGGAACGTCTCACACGGAAGGTCGTCGAGGGATCGAAGAACAACCTGGCAGCGGATCTCGAGGAGGCTCTCACCCGTCACACGGCGCTGGAGATCGTGAACGGTCCTCTGATGGCCGGAATGACCGAGGTGGGCCGTCTGTTTCGTGCCAGCGAGTTGATCGTGTCGGACGTGCTTCAGTCGGCCGAGGTCATGAAGGCTGCGGTCACCCATCTCGAAGGTTTCATGGCGAAGACCGAAGGCAATGCCAGGGCGAAGGTGCTCCTCGCGACGGTGAAGGGGGACGTTCACGACATCGGTAAGAACTTGGTCAGCATCATCCTCTCGAACAACGGATACGAGGTCGTGGACCTTGGAATCAAGGTGTCGACCGAAGCGCTCATCGCTTCCTATCGACAGTATCGGCCCGATGCGATTGGGCTTTCCGGTCTGCTGGTGAAGAGCGCCCAGCAGATGGTCGCCACGGTGGCCGACCTTGTGAGGGTGGGGGTCGACTGCCCGATCCTGGTGGGGGGGGCCGCGCTGACGCGAAAGTACACGGCGTGCCGGATCGCGCCGGAGTACGATCCGGGGCTCGTTCTCCATGCCCAGAGCGCCATGGAAGGTCTCGAGTTCCTGAATCGACTCACCGATCGCGCGACCCGCGATGCTTTCGTCGAATCGGTCCGGGCCGAGCAACTCTCGATCCGGTCTCATGTGTTGATGGCCTCCGAGAAGGGGCCGGGCTGCGTCGATCAGGTGGTGCCCGATCTTCCGGAGCCCTCCTTGTTCCCGTCAAGCGCTTCGCTTGCCACGGTTCCGGATCTGGTCCGCCACGAGATCGTCGACGTGTCGCTCGAGGAGATCGCGCCTCACCTGCGAAAGGATCGACTCTTTGCCCGGCATTTGGGTCTTACGGCGGCCTTTGCTCTGCGGGGCGGGGATCGGGAGGCCAAGACGGCCGAGCTCGATCACACCGTCCGCGAGGTTCTCTCGGAGTCGATGGCCCAGGGCTGGATCAAGCCCCGAGCGGTCTGGCGATTCTTCAGAGCCTGGGCTTCCGGCGATGACCTGTCCGTGCTGCCCGCCGATGGAGAGTCTCCGCCAGAGACGTTCCGGTTCCACTCCGCGACCTTTGGCGGCCGGCCCCGGCTCCGAGCGATCGTGGCCCCGGCCGGCCCAGGAGTGACCGACCACGTCGCGATGCTCGTCGTGACGACGGGGGAAGGGGTGGCCGAACGATCCGAGGCTCTCAAGGCCAGCGGCGAGTACGTCAAGAGTCACGTGCTCCAGGCTCTGGCAATCGAGCTGGCCGAGGGTTTCGCCGAGTTGCTCCACCGGAGGATCGACCGGCTCTGGAAGAGGACGGATCTGAAGGGGGCAAAGGCTGACGCCACTTCCGATCGAGAGACCGTCTCTGCTCGTATCAGCTTCGGATACCCCGGCTGCCCTCCGATCGAGGATCAGGTGAAGCTCTTCCGGCTTCTTGAGCCCGCGACCATTGGCGTCCGGCTCACCGAGACGTGCATGATGGAGCCCGAGGCCTCTGTCTCTGCCGTGGTCTTCTCCCATCCGAAAGCCCGTGAGATTTTCTACGGGAAGGGGTCGGTATGAACCTGGATCCCGACGCAACGCTCTTTGTATCCGCTGATTTGCGGGCTCCGAGACTCCTGGAATCGGAGCGGCGGCGCATGCCGATAGTAAGTGCAGGACATCTTCATCGGGTGAACAGTCTCTTCTCCGCGCGAGGACACGGATAGGAACCATGCAGACTGCCGCTGTCGTGGGTGGGGGATTGTCAGGGCTTGCGGCCGCCATCAGTCTGGCTGATCACGGCTATCAGGTGACACTCGTCGAGCGGGAGTCCTCGTTGGGCGGGCGTTTATCTTCATTGTCCGATCCACGCACCGGCGCACCGATCGATCGGTGGCCCCCGTTCTGGGTGGATGGAGGACGGGAACTCGGACGGCTCCTGGAAAAAGCTGGAGGCCGTGACCTGGTCGAGTCGGCCGACAGCGCGGACCTGTCTCTGCTGTCCCGATCGCGTATAGGGGTCTTAAAACAGAGGTGGCCTCGAGGCGTCCTCGGCAACGTCCTTTCGGTCTCTCGATTGTCGAGCGTGACGTGGCCCGACCGACTCCGGGCCGTCGCCGGTGTGATCGCGCTTTGTTGTGGGCGTCGAGCGATCCCGGATTCACTCTCGTTTTACCGCCACCTGCGACAGATCGGCCAGGGAAACCGGATCATCGGTTCTTTCTGGAATCCGCTGTGTCTCTTGACCACCGGGCTCCTGGTGGAGGACATCTCCGCTCCGCTCGCCGTGGCCCGGTTCCGATCGGCGTTCGAGCAGAGCGCCGGCACCATCGGGGTCGCTCACAGCCGAGTCGGACTCTCTCGCCTTCTGGAGTCCCGAATCGCGGGCTTCATTCGCGCGCGGGAAGGCCGCCTCAGCGTGAGCCGCACGGTTCAGCGAGTGCTGATCGTGGATGGCGAAGTCCGGGGTCTCGAGATCCAGGATGCCGGCGTCCTGCGTGCCGACGCCTACGTTCTGGCCGTGCCTCCGCGAGATCTTCTCTCGATGCTTCCCGAACAGTGGGCTGGCCACCCCCACTTTGCCGCGGTGCGGCCGCTCGGATACCGGCCTCTGACCGCGGTCCATCTCTTTTTCGATCGTCAAGTGCTTCCGTGGAAGCTCGCGATCAGCGCGGAGCCGGAGGGCGGTCTTCTGACAGCTCGCGGACTGACCGCGTCGGGTTCCGGAGCAAATCCAGGCCACGTTGCCGCGTTTTTCCCGAACAGTCCGGGCACCTTTGATCTGACTCGCGAGGAGCTCGTCGAGCGGACGCGTCGGTTCTTGGTCGACTTCGTTCCGGGCGCACGAGACGCAAGACTCCGCCACTCGCTGGTGATCTCGCACGAACACGCCGTTTTCCTCGCGAGCCCTGGGTCGCAGCGGGCCCGCCTCGGGTGCGAGACCCCTGTGAAGAATCTCTGGCTGGCCGGTTCTTGGACCGATACCGGTCTTCCTGGGGGGCTCGAGGGGTCAGCCAAGAGCGGGCGATTGGCGGCCGAGTCGCTCGATCTTTCGTTCCGCCACGGAGCGAAGCTGGCGTGCTGCTTGAGAACCTGTCGGACTTCCGTTCGACCAAGCCCCCGTCCTACGCCCCTTCGTCCAACAGGGTGACCGTGACGACCGACCCGCGCGGCACGCAGGTCTCTCCCGGCTCGATCGCGAGGAGTGCGTTGGCGTGGGACATCGAAGTCAGCGCGAGCGAACCTTGATGCTGGGCCGGGAACACCTTTGGCTCGGCACCTTCTTCGTAGCGGACCCGGACGTAGAACCTCCTACTCGTCTCGTGCTGGAACACGTCCTGCTGGAGGATCCCTTTGGCCTTTCGACGGGCATACCTCGTCAGTCCGCGCATTTTCAGGATGGCGGGCCGGACGAAGAGTTCGAACGTGAGCATCGAGGCCACGGGGTTGCCCGGAAGACCGAAAAAGAGCATCTCGCCGCGCACGCCGAAGAGGATCGGTCTGCCCGGCCGGATGGCGAGTCTGTGAAACACGATCCGGGTGCCGAGTCGGGCGATCGCCTGCTCCGTGAAGTCCTTGTCCCCGGCCGCTGATCCGCCGGACGTGACGATGATGTCCGCGGTGGCGGCGGACTGGAGTCTTGCCACGATCTGTTCCAGATTGTCCCCCACCAGACCCAGATCGAGGACGTCCGCTCCTGCTTGACGAGCCTGGCCCAGGAGCGTGAGCGAATTGGACGATCGGACCTGGCCCGGGACGATCCTCGCGCTCGGCAAAACAAGCTCGTCACCGGTCGCGAGGATGGCAACTCGCGGTCGGCGATGGACCAAGACCTCCCACCGACCGACGGATGCGAGGACTCCCAGTTCCTGGGGCCTCAAGAGAGTCCCGGACGTGACGAGGAGGTCTCCGGACCGAATGTCTTCACCTTTGTGGAAGATATGTTCCGAGGGACGCGGCCGGGTGTTGACCTGGACCTCGGTTTCATTGGAGCATGCGGTGTCGCAGGTGTCCTCGAGCCGAACTACGGCATCCGAACCGGCCGGAATGGGCGCGCCCGTCATGATCCGTATGGCCTCGCCAGCTTCGATGCCGCGGCTTGGGGTCGCGCCGGCCGGCAGGTAGTCCACGATTCGCAGAGTGACGGATTCGCTCGAGTCCTGAGCAAAGTCCGAGCTCCGAACCGCAAATCCGTCCATCAGCGAGATGTCGCACGCGGGGACATACTCCTCGGAGCGGATGTCCTCTGCCACGACGTGATCGAGGGCACGGTCGAGGGGCAACAGGACAGTCGGCCGGGGTGCGGCGGCTTTTGTGACCGTTTCGAGCGCGACATCCGGATGCATCGAATTCTCCATCGACTTCACTCGCTTCCTGACGCTGGAGGCGGCGCACCGCGCCTTTCCGGTCGTGTACCGGGCGGGCGCCCCTGTCCTGACAGCTCGTCCTTCGAACACAAGATACAACGAGGGGGAGGGGATCACAAGTCGCGTTCAGAACCTCATCCGATCACGGGGCGCGGGCCTGCCGGAAGGGTGGACGGTGAAACCAAGAGGCCTTTCTCATAATCCACCAAAGGAACAAATCCCCCGTTTCGGGTGCAAGGGACGAAGCCAGCCTCTTGGATGGCCCGGATGAGGGATGGTTCCGTGATGTCGTGATGGGCCCCGGCCGCGCGGACCACATTCTCCTCCATCATGACGCTGCCGATGTCGTTGGCACCCCAGGTCAGTCCCTGCGAAGCCACGGCCAGCCCCTGGGTGACCCGGGACACCTGGACATGGGGCACGTTGTCGAGGTAGAGCCGGCTTGTGGCGAGCCACCGGAGGTATTCCGTCTCCCCGATCGGTTGCCGTATCTCCTGTCCGAGGATCGTGTTTCCGGCTTGGAACGTCCAAGGGATGAAAGCCGCGATCCCGGCGGTTTCGGCCTGGATCCGACGGATCTCCTCCAGGTGGTCGAGACGATCGGACCATGATTCACCGAGGCCGAGCACCATGGTGGCCGTGGTGACGATGTCGAGCCGGTGAGCCTCTTTGGTCACGGCGATCCATTGTGGGACCGTGCATTTTCGGGTACGCCGTGCCCGAACCGATTCCACGAGGATCTCCGCTCCGCCCCCGGGCATGGAATCGAGACCTGCATCACGGAGTCGAGCGAGAACCTCGCGGGGGGAGGTCCCGCTGATCTGTGAGAGGTGCCAAATCTCCGGAGGCGAATAGCAGTGGAGGTACGCCTTGAACGTGGACTTGAGCTTTGAGAGAAGCTCGAGATGCCACGAGAGCGGTATCCGCGGGTTGAGGCCACCCTGGAAGAGGATGCCCGATCCTCCGGCCCTGATCGTCTCATCGACTTTTCGGAAGATGTCGTCGAAGGACAGAACGTAGACGTCCTCGCTTCCTTCCCTTCTGTGAAAAGCGCAGAAGGTACATTCGGCCGAACACGCGTTGGTGTAGTTCACGTTGCGGTCAACGATGTAGCCGACCCGTCCGCCCCGGTGTTTGCTCTGTCTCACCCGATCCGCTGCCTCACGGAGAACGTGATCCGGCGCCTCGCGAACGATCTCCGACCATCCGGATTTGTCGGGCCGGTGACCGGCCTCCAGTCTTGAAAGCTCTCGAGCCCAGCGAGTCGTTTTCATGGAAGGTAGAATCGTACCAGCCGGAGGCACCACCTCACAAGAGTTGTCGCCCGCCCTGATCCCCCATCTGCACCCCACCTCCGTGACAGCATCCGCCTTTCTGGTTCTCTGTCAGTCCTTTGACAGCATTGACAGATCGTCTGATCGCTTCGCGATCCGGACGGTCCCCGGCCGCCCGATCATTTGGCTTCCCAAGCGCACAGACAGGGTGCCAACCGTAGGTCAGGAGCTCTGAAACGTTACTCCGGCAACGGGCCGTGTCGGGGACAATCGCTGGGCCGGACGATTGGTCAGTCCTCGCGATCCAGTTCTTCATTGTCAGCGGATCCCGGTTCCACTATAATCAGCATGCGAGAATTGTCACTCCTGTTGTTCAACCAAATGAGGCGACCGCTATGCTCCAGTTCTCCGTCGACCAACAGACGTGCACACGCTGCGGGCTGTGCGCCACCGATTGTCCGCAATCGATCATCCAACAGTCTGGCGACGACCTGCCTCGGATCGCACCAGAGCAGGAGGACTCTTGCGTCCGGTGCCAACACTGCCTAGCCGTTTGCCCGACCGGAGCCGTCTCCATCCTGGGAAAGAGTCCGAAAGACATTCCTTCCCAGCGGGTCAAGGATCTGCCTTCGTACGAGCAGATGGATCTCTTCGTCCGGTGCCGGCGGAGTATCCGCCAGTACAAGGATCAAAACGTGTCGCCCGAGGTGATCCGCCGTTTGCTCGCCACCCTGGCCTATTCGCCCACGGGCCGCAACGAGAGTTCTCTCACATTCACTGTCATTGATGACAAGGCGGTCCTGGCCGTTCTTCGAGAGAAGACCATGAAGAGGCTGAGCGCCTTCATCCAGGCAGGGTTGCTGCCTGAGAGGGTGGACTTTTTGAAGGGGATCGCCGCCCCATACTTCGAACAGGGAAAGGACTTCGTGTTCCGGGGGGCCCCTCACGCGCTGATTGTGACAGCGCCTCTCTCCGTGATCTGCCCGCAGGAAGACGTCATGATCGCGCTCTCCTATTTCGAGTTCCTCGCCCGGAGCGGTGGCCTCGGAACCGTCTGGTGGGGTTTCCTGAAGATCCTCCTCGAGACGATTCCTGACCTCAAGCCCCTCTACGGGATACCGAGCGATCACGCCTACTATGCCATGCTGTTCGGTCACCCGGCGGTTCGCTACGCCCGCCTGGTCCAGAGGGACGACGCGGCGAAGATCCGCGTGCTGTCCGTCTGAGACCACGGACCGTCAACGGGGGCCATTTTTCAAGGGCAGGAGGAATTGACGCCTGCCTCGGTTATCCACATAATCTATTGTCCGGAATTGCCCCAGCAGAGTTCCGATTACCAACGGAGTTGATCTGGATGATGCGCCTGGGACGGTTTTTGTTCCTGCTCGCGATACTCGATCAAGGCCTTTCCTTCGGCCAGCCGGCCGAGTCGCCCACCGGTAAGCGCGAACTGAGGGCTGCATGGATCGCGACGTTGACAAACATCGATTGGCCGTCGCGACCGGGACTGCCCGTGGCGGACCAGCAGCGGGAGCTGGTTCACCTGTTCGACGAGATGCAGCGCGCCAACATGAACGCCGTCTTCGTCCAGGTAAGGCCGTGCGGGGATGCCTTCTTCCCATCCCGCTGGGCTCCCTGGTCAGCGTACCTGACGGGAACCCAGGGCAAGGACCCGGGGTACGACCCGCTGGATTTCATGATCCGCGAGGCGCACCGTCATAACATGCAGCTTCACGCGTGGTTCAATCCGTACCGTGTCAGCGTCAAAGACCAGCTGGACCAGCTGGCTCCGAACAATCCGGCGCGACAGCATCCGGATTGGGTCGTGAAGTACGGGGGCAAGCTCTTCTATAATCCGGGCCTCCCGAAGGTCAAGGATTTGCTCGTGTCCAGCATCGTCGAAGTCGTGAAGAAGTACGAGATCGACGGAGTCCACTTCGACGATTACTTCTATCCGTACCCCGTTGCCAAGCAGGAGTTCCCCGACTCCGCTACCTATCAGCAGTACGGCTCGGGCTTCAAAAACGTGGGTGATTGGCGTCGCGACAACGTGAATCGTCTCGTTTCCGAGATCGCGGCCCGGATCAGGGCGATCAATCCCTCCGTGCAGTTCGGAATCAGTCCCTTCGGTGTCTGGCGCAACAAGGCGGTCGATCCGAGCGGCTCCGACACGACGTCCGGACTGACCAACTACGACAATCTCTACGCGGACACACGGACGTGGATCAAGAACGGGTGGATCGACTACGTCGCACCCCAGCTCTACTGGGCGATTGGCTTCAAGCCGGCGGCCTACGAGAAGCTGGTCCCCTGGTGGGCCAACGAGGTCGCGGGGACGTCCGTGCACGTCTACGTCGGCCAGGCCGCGTACCGCATCAACGCCAGCTCCACGGGAGGGTGGGAGAACCCGAACGAGATGCCGAATCAGCTCATCCTGAACCGGCGCTACGGCGCCGTGAAGGGGAGCATCTTCTTCAATCTAAAGAGCTTGCTGGCGAACCGTCTCGGCTTCCTGGACCGCCTGCGGACCGATCTCTACAAGAAGCCGGCGCTTCCTCCGGCCCGGACCGCACGCGAGAGCCCATAAACTCCGGGTCGGGCGGGTGGGCCCCAAATGGACCTGTCTCCAGCTTCTTCCCCGCCCCTCGCCCCTCGCTATCCGGAGGGCGCTCCAACTCCGTCATTGCTGCGGTTGCGCTCTCGGCCGGCACAAGACTGTCGCTGACCGCCCTGGACGGTACGGCCATCCAACGCGGCGCTCACACCCACATCAAGGGAGCCATCCAGACCAACGAGGCGCAAGGGGGACTTCGGGGTATTCGCGGACCTGGATCGACCACTCCGACGATCGAGATTGTCTGCGTTCTAGACACTCCTCTGTGACGACTGTCTTGTTCGTAGACACCCAAACCGTTGGGCCGTTGGGCTGCACGGAAGCGTTTTTGACCCTTGAGGGCCGCGGTGTGGCTCACAAACGCAGGAAACGGCCTCCTTCGCACGTCGACCTTTGCCGGACATTGGTCCTTGGAGCGGAAATTGCGGTGGACCCAGCGGACGCCTGGAGCGCCAGCCGCAAGGGATTTCGTCAGCAGCGCTCAGGCCATCCGCTCGGTTACGGACTGTTGCACGTGCGGGCAATGACTCGATCGCTTTCTTCACCAAAGGAAGCGGGTTCGAAAGGACTTGAGGGACGAGCCATGAAGGAAAAAGCGGTGGGACCTTGGGTTCAGTGCGTGCTTTCCATTCTGACGATCGGGTTACTTTCGCTGGCCTGGGGATGCGGTTCCCAATCAAGCGGGAACACCAGTGCGGAGTCAAATGGACCTGCGACCTCGGTTTCGTCTTCGAAGCCCACGACCGCTCAGATCTCCGGGAGCGTGGATTCCGTGGCGGTGACTGAGAATCCGACGCAGACGGTCGCTGTTCGACGCCCGCCCGATGTTCGGATCGTGACCGCGGAAAAGGGACGGCTGGTGGCCGGATACGCGGTAGATCCGGCTCACACGGACGTGATCTACGATACGGTTCTGCTGATCGATGGCGAGAGTGACTCTTCGGCCGCAACGGGTGCCACGACTCTGTCGGCATCGGTCTCGACGGCCAACAAAGAGGGAACCGACCTCCTGCAAAAAGGCATGCCTCTGGCCGGTCGGGGGCACGTGTTCACGTTCGATCTGTCGAGCCCGGCATATGCCGGAAATGCGAAGCTCAAGGCGAGCGGGCGCGTGAAGGTGCGAGCTTTCAGAACGGACGATCCAGGGGCCGGGGCCACGGACAGCCCTCTGGCGGAGATCTCGGCCCTCACGATTCTTCAATCGTCCACGGTGAGCTACGCGATGGATCTGACCTATTCGAGAGTCTTGGGTCAAGACCTCAAGCTTCACATCGCGATGCCGAACGACGGAGCCGACCTCCATCCGGCTGTGATCTTCGTCCACGGAGGAGGGTGGATGTTGGGGACTCCTCTGATCTACCTTCCTTTCATGAGTGAGTACGCCAAACGTGGGTATGTCGCGGTGGCCATCTCCTATCGGTTCGCTCCGGCGTATCTGTGGCCATCACAGATCGAGGACGTCAAATGCGCGGTCCGTTGGCTGCGTGCCAACGCGCAAAAATACAAGGTCGATCCGAATCGAATCGGAGCGAACGGCGCGTCGGCCGGCGGTCACCTCGTGGCGCTGCTGGCCACGACCAACAAGAGCGATGGACTCGAGGGTAATCAGGGCTATGAGGACCAGTCGAGTCGCATCCAAGCGGCGGTCGCGGACTATGGCGCCTACGACCTCCTGAGCGGAGGCTCCACTCCTATGCTTTCCATGTTCGAAACGATCTTCATCGGAGGCACGGCGGAACTCTACCCCGAAAAGTACAAAGCTGCGAGTCCCGCGACCTACGTGACCAAAGACGATCCTCCGATCCTGTTGACTCACGGGACCGCGGATCCCCTGGTTCCCATCGCGCAGACCAATCTGTTCGAACAAACGCTCAAGCAAGCGGGAGTTCCGGTAGAGGTGTTGCTCCTGGAGAACGCGGGACACGGCTTCCTGGGCAACGATCTGGTGCGGGCGTCCGTCGCGGCCATCCAGTTCTTCGATCGATGGCTCAAAAAAGGGGGAGGGGCTTGATGTCTCGGTTGATCGGGGCGCGCATGCGTTCGCCTTTGACGAGGCTCGTCGACGGTACTACCACGATCGAGGTTCTGATGTCCCTGACGATTCTGTCGGCGAGCTTTGTCCCGATCTTGAGTGTGGTCGGCCGCAACCTCGATGTGACTCGAGTGGATCGAGCGCGACTCCTGGCCTTGTCCCTCTGCCGCAATACTCTGGAGCGATTCAGAAACGGAGGTGAGGACCTCACGGGCTTCCTCACCCCCTCGTCGACCGATCCGGACGTTCTGGAAGGACGAGACATTTGGAGTCGATGCGTCCCTTTGCGGAAGGCCCTGGGAATCGATTCCTCAGAGTCTCGCATGGCCACGACCGACATGCATCTCTTCGTGAGATTCAGGCAGAACATGGTCCCAGGGATGAACGAACTCGTGTGCAAAGTCACGTGGATCCCGGACTGCGACCATCCGACCAGGAAGTCTGACGTGACCTGCGCGCGTCTGATCGCCTATGAGCATCTTCACTAGAACCGTGTGCTTGAGCGGCTTCTCTTCTCGACGGGCTTTCCGGGACGTCGATCGGGTCCGTTCTTTGCGCGGGGGCACGACCGTGGCGCTCTTCTCGGTTGTGTTTGCTCTGGCGGTGCTGTGCGTGATGGGCTTCTCGACCCACTATCAGGTCACGTCCACGGCTCGTCTTTGCGGCCGAGTGATCTCTGAGTACACACTCGTCTCCGCCGGAGAGTCCGCGCTCATCGAGGCGATGGTCTATGTGCGACGGAGCCTGGATACCTCCGCTGTCACGACCGACTGTCCGGATGACTGGAGGGCTCTGGTTTTGGACTCTCTCGAGACCCGCACGAAACCCTCATCGCGGCGAGTGACTCCTGCGCTTTCGCGGAGGACCTTCCGTCAAAACGTCGGCCCGATCGAGATCTCCGACGTGACGATCCGGATCGTCCGGCTCTTCCGTCCGGATCCGCCCAAGGTCGGCGAGCCGTTCATTCAAGCCTTTCCGCACTGCGTGCTCGAAATGTCGGTCTCTGTCGTCGGGGGGCTGCGTCCGTATCGAATCGAGAAAACGATTCGTGAAAGACGAGGGGTTTCCGTGAACACAGTTCCCTTTGAGATGAGCACGGCGTTGGCGAGATCGATGGCGGTCTTTACACTTCTGCCCACCCCGTTGGGGGAGGTCGTGAGATGACGGACGAATGCGCGAACAGGCGGGGTCTGTCCATGGTCGAGCTACTGGTCGGGGCGGTCCTCTCGTCAATCGTCGTCGCGGCAATGTCCGTCGTGTCGACCGGCGGGTGCAAGATGACCAAGGCCGCATTGTCATCGGTGGCGATTCAAAACGCCCTGATACTCCAGGAGATGATCACCCAGGACCTCCGTCAGCTGGGGCAGGATTCGGAAACGGACGAGATCGTTCGGCTCTCGAAGCGAACGCTCTCATTCCACAAGACTTTCTTCGATGAGGAGTCGATCCGGTCGCGCCTGATCCGATACTCCGTTGTTCCGACCTCAAGCGGTAACATGCGTTTTTGCCGCACCGAAGACACACCGTCCGGACCGAGAAAGACCGTGTCGGCTGCCGTGCTTCGTGACCTCGAGTTCCAGCTTGAGCCCCATCCTTCTCGATGTTCGCGATTCTTGAACATCCGCATGGTGGTGCTGGACGACGACGTTCCAGCGAGCTCGGTGCCTCAGTCGTATTCGGCTCGGGCCATTGAAAATCGCATGACGATTCCTCTGCAAATTCCCGCCCGGTTGCCCGATCTCGGGAGCTCTCGTTCCCGTCATTGCGATCCTTGAGACACACCGTCCAGTCCTGGAGCGGAAGCGCCGAGGTCCCAGAGCACAGCTCTCCGTCGAGAATGATCCTCCGATTCCGACGGCGTCCGAACACGTAGGCACCCGCAGAGGATTATTGGGCTCAATGGGAGCTTGTGAATTGAGTCGACAGGTTGTAGTATCCGGGCCTCGAATTCGAGGGGACGTCTGAGCTTAATTAATTCCGGCCCCCCTCAAGTCGAAGAAGAGGGTGGGGAGTTCGGCCTAATCACGGCCGCTGGAAGGAGAGAGCGATGCACGATTTGGGAGTCGCTGGGTTTTTGTTTGCATTGGTCGGTGGCTATTTCTTTGTCGCATCGTACATTTTTCGCAGCCCTTGGCTGTTCCATCCCCGCGGTCGTTGATACTGGAAACCACAGACCAAGCAAGACTGCGAACTCAGGGCGTTCCACCGGCTTACTGAACGACTGAAGAATCGCTGTCTTTCGCCTGTCTTCACTGTTCACCCAAAATGGGCTCTATGCCGTCGAAGACTTCGGATTGGGGTCTGTGACTTGGCCTCAGCGCTGATCCAGTAGCCAGCATCGCTGCCGCCCGCTGGATCTGGACGCGTTCCAGAATCCTTCACCTAGTTTCTGTGAAGCAATCAACAAGGACTCTCTTGAACTATCGCACGTTCACTCCCCTGGACCCCAGATGTGCCCCGGATGCAAGGAAGAACGAAGTTGACGCGACCCCCCACTCGACATCACCGTTCCAAAGGTGGTGGG
>Ga0074195_1001524_pt1 | contig 31892 bp, 29 predicted proteins | sample EPASupsiteHSE623_FD_64525 | JGI IMG/M metagenome (GOLD analysis project Ga0074195, IMG submission 64525) | Bioremediated contaminated groundwater from EPA Superfund site, New Mexico - Sample HSE6-23 | ecosystem: Environmental > Aquatic > Deep subsurface > Groundwater > Contaminated ... | reverse complement strand
CAGGATTTTTCCGGAGTATTGACTTTGGCTCTCATAGAAGGCTGAGCGATTTATCACCACGTATGGACCGATAGTCCAGATGGAGCCAGAGCTCGATTCTACCTTCCAGCCGTCTCCCAAATCCCTGAGGATCGTTGACCGTCTGAACAGCTGCCAGTCAGCGTACAGGCCATAATAATGGCCGTTATTTTGACTGTTGCTTGGTCCAATCATATATCCCCCAAACGCAACGACGTTGCGTTCGTGGTAATAGTTTTGGCCGTGTGCAATCGTCCCGGCGAAAGCCAGGGCGATTATGAATATGATCTTTTTCATATAAGCCCCCTCCTTGCCGGGACTATTTTTTAAATGACATTAATAATATAAAAATTCATTAATTATCTTAAAACATTACCGATGTTTCCTTGTGGTCGGTATTCTTCTGGTTTTATTTCCTCTCCCCGAGCATTTTCTAAAGGATAGTAATCAATTTTTACCGCATGACCAATCGGCTTTATTTTCTTATGACGACGTTTCGGCCACAACCGAACATTATATCGTTCTTCGGGAAAAAGGTAAATAAAGAAGAGAGAAAACATTAAACCACCCACTAAAGCTAATAAAAGGTTCTGGGGTAGGTTTGGCTTTACCGGATAGTTAGATACCAAAGGTTGATCAATAATATTAACTTTAATCGCCTGACCACTTCCCTGATAATTAGCATTTTTACCAATTAACACCTCATTCACGGCTAAAGCAATTTGTTGGGCTTGAGCGGGATTAGTATGATAGACATTAATTTCAATAATACCGGTATCATTTAAAGTTCTAGTCTGTACAGTTTTCCGCCATATCTTTAATTGTTTTTCATAATTACCAGAAAAATAGTTTCGATCAATATCATAAGAAGATTCTAAAACAAAATTATAGAAAGAGCCGGAATAAACTACTTCACTAAAAAGATTACCTAAATATTCATTAGATTTAGAAACAGTATAAGGGTCGGCCCCGGCGGTATTTTGGACTACCAAGAGACGAGAATTAGCCCCATATTTTAAAGGATTTAATAAAGATAGTCCGAGAGTCGCGACGACAATTAAAAAGACTAAAGTCACAATCGTCCCCCGTTTTTTCTTAATAAGTTTAGTAAAATCAAAAAATTCCATAAGAATTCAAATTTAGTATTCTCCCTATCATAATATGAATAAATTTATTTGTCAATAGCTAATTCAACTTCATTAACTAAAATGGGAAATTACGTCTTGACAACTTTTATTAAATCAGTTAGTATTAAAAGAATGAATTTTATATATTAAACAATATTTATAATATTAGCCAAATTTTTTTCTAAATCTTTATGAAAAAGTTAATCTTCTTATCAGTTATCTCTTTACTAGCGGTCTTAATCCTAGTTCATCCGGGACAAAGTCAGACTAAGTCTTATTATTCTGGTGATGCCATCAGTTTTAATAATCAGTTATATGTCAGTTCGACCAATACCAATAGTTTGGAGATTTTTAAACTGGAAAATAAAACTTTGCATTCGATCGCCAAGATTAAACCCTATAATGCTCGGTTTAATAATTACGGTAATTTTTATGATGCTAAATTCGTAATCGAAGGTAGCCATTTATTTGTTTACACCATTAGTGATTTTAGTTTATATAAATACGAACTAGTCAGTGATAAATTAAACCTAGTGACTAGTCAGAAGAACACCTATTGGGAATGGTATAACCGCGTTGATAAGTTTGGTAGTAATGTTGTGACCATTAGTTCGAAGGGAGTGAAAATCTGGAATAGCGACCTCCAAGTGATTGATGCCTTCACTTTAGATGATGTCAGCGCCCCTTATAATGTCCGGGCTGCTAACAGCCGATTTATTTTAAACATCCAAGATAACTACTTAACTGTTTTAGATCGCGAGAATCGATTACAAGTTTCGAAAATTGCTTTAAATTATAGATTCAATCCTGGCAATCATCAGAGTTATCAAAATGCCATCGGACAGGTATATGTAGTTGACGATTATTATGCTAAGAAATTTAGTTTAGATGGTCGCTTACTAGCTAGCTTTAAACATCTTGATTATGAAGCTTATGACGTCGCCGTTTCTGGCCATAGTGATTTTATTTATTTTTCTAACGGCGTGGGAATAGTTAAACTTAATCAAAGTGATTTAAGTCTGGTTGATTCCCAATGGACTAACACTCTAGGGGGTGCACGTGGTTGGGCGATGGGTTTAGTAGCCGTTTATGCCAGTGGCGAAAAATTGGTTGTCTTTAACAATTCTAATATTCTAGTGTTAGATGATCAGTTAAGAAAAGTAGCTTCAATTTCGGGAACCGAAGAAGCTGATCCTTTTAGCGCCGAGAATCTTTTCTTGAATATTAATCATAACTTTGGTTCAGCTGGTGCAACCATTAATTTAAATGGTGGCGGCTATTTCCCTAAAGAGAATTTAACCATTAGCTTTGGGGGTACTAAGACCGCCGTTCAAGCTGATAACCGCGGTCGTTTCGCCACCACTTTAACCGTCCCCTCTTCTCTACCGGGTGGCGGTGTCGATATTAAAGTCGATGGTCAAGAATCATTACTTACTTATAGCATTGCTTTTAAAGTTATTAAATAATAATCCAGTTTATTATAAATAAAAAGTCCCGATCATTTGGTCGGGACTTTTTATTACCCAGTCATTAATTTTTAGAGGTAGTAATGATTTGATGATAGAGATTAACTATTTTCTCTAAGTGGTTTTTCAGAGTCAGCTGAGCGACACTAGATTGAGCCGCTTGAGTCATTTGTTGGTATTTGTCAGTCGTAAGACTATTAGCTAACTTCATTTTACTAGCTAAATCATCTTCATTATTAGGCTCAAACAGCCAACCATTATAAGCCTCTTTGACTATTTCTGGTAAGCCACCAATTCTCGAAGCAATTACAATCTTTCCCAGACTTAGGGCTTCTAATAAGCTTAACGGCATGTTTTCAGCCCACACTGAGGGAATAATCACCGCTTGAGCAGAAGTAATTAAATTAACTAATTTATTACCTTCTTGAAACCCCAAGAATTCCACGGGGGCTTTTTTAAATTCAGCTAATCTCTGTAGCTCATCTTTCAGCGGTCCAATGCCAGCTAACTTTATTTTTTGGCCACTTAAGGCTGCGGCTTTGACTAATGTCCGCAGTCCTTTTTCTTCACTTAAACGACCAAAATAGAGAAAATACGAATCACTAGTTTTTGCCGGGAGGTCAGTTTGATTGGCTGATGGTTCAATGTTAAAGGGATTATAGATAGTTACTATTTTTTGGGGATCTTGACCGAAACGCGTCACAGTTTCTTTCATAAACTGACTGGGCGCAATAAATTTAGTTACTCGGTTTTCGTAAATTTTTAAAAGATTATGGTGAAAATACATTTCAATCATTGCCAAAGCGCTGCCCAAAATAGAGTTTTTCACGCAACGGTTCTTAAGGCACTGATAGTAGCGACCGCCCTGGCAGCGCTCGCAGTAAGCGCCTTTGGTAAATAAAGTATGGTTCGGGCAAATCAACTTATAATCATGCAAATGCATGACTACGGGAATTTTGAATTTAGCGGCTACGTCTAACAGCGAAGGTGAAAGATGGTGGTAGATATTATGAATATGAATAACTTCCGGCTTAAAGTCTTTTACTAATTTAGTAAACTTTTTTTTAGTTTCTAAACTATATAAAACCCGACCAGGAGTTTTAAGTCTATCAATTACTTGGCCTTCATTAAAACTAAGACGCGAAATAAAGTATTTACTCCAAATAGTAGCTAAATTGCGCGGATGCTCCATGGAAAAAACCGCCACCTCTTCTCCGGCAGCCTGGAGAGCAGCGCTCAACTCTAAAAAGTATTTGTCTGCCCCGCCCCGGGGGTAATAATATTGGTTAACTTGTAAAATACGCATAAAGATTCTATTTCTCTTTTTGTTTTAGTAAGCTTTGATAAAGCTCGCTGTATTGTTCACTAATTCTAGTGATGGAAAATTTTTGAATAATTTTTTCTTTTAAGTGGATGGTTTTATCTTGAACCGCCGGATCACTTAGGTTGTTCCCTAACCAAACAATCTTTTGCGCGAGAATTTCCGCATCACCCGCTGGCACTAACCAACCGGTTTTTTCATTAATTATTTCTGTCACCCCGTCAACTTGCGACGCAATAATTGGACAGCCGCTTAAACCTGCCTCCAAAAGAACAATGCCTAGCCCTTCCCATAAAGAAGGTAAAACAAAAATATCCAGTTCTTTAAGGAATAAGGCGACATTAGTGATCGGCCCGATTAGTTTTACTTGCTGGTTTAAATTAGCCCTAGTAATTTGTTGGGTTAATTCGGCTGTCAATGATCCTTCCCCGGCGAGGTGGCAAGACCAGGTTGGTTGGTTGATCATTCCCCAAGCTTTAATTAGGACGGTTTGCCCTTTTTGGGGCTCGAGGCGACCAATTGTACCGACACGGATTGATTCCTGAGAAACCGGTATTTCTCGTTCGTTGTTAAGAAACTTTTTAATTTCCAGACCGTTATAGATAACGGTTACTTTCTCTATTGGTATTTGATAGCGGTTTATTACATCATCGCGGACAGCTTGAGAGATCGCCACAATTTTATCCGCCCAATGACTAGTTAATTTTTTGAAAAAACTAATTAGCGGCTTAGCGTCAGGATTAACATTTTGCTCGGTAGAAATAATCACCGGCACCTTTAATATTCTAGCGGCCAGGCGACCATAGAGGTCACCACCTAATTGAGTATGAACAATTTGGGGTTTTAGTTTTTTGAGTGTCCAAAATAATTGCCAGAAGTTTTTTAAGTCCAGTCGTCTTTTTTTATCAAGGATTATAACGGGAACATTTTCGGCTGTTAATTCCGCCAGCCAATCGCCGCCGCGTTTAAACAGAATAAGGGTTGGTTCATAGATTTGGCGATTAAGGTTAAGAATGAGATCAGCCAAAAAGCGCTCCGCCCCGCCTCGATCTAGAGTTGGTAGAATATAAACGATTTTAATTTTCGATTTAGTTGGTTTGACGGCGACGGGCATGGTGTTCGAGTAAATTAATGGCCACTAAAACTAAAGTAATCGGTAACCAGACTTTCCCTTTATAGTAAGAAGTGTTAAATAATTGAAAAAATAGGCCTCCCGTCGCGGCCAAGATTAATGGTAACAACCATAAATTTTGATGATAGTATTTTTTGATCGCTAACCAAAATGTTCTCATTAGAAAAACCAGAATAAACAGCCAGGCCGCGAGACCAAATATTCCATTTTCAGCGAGAATTTTTTGGATCATTCCATGGGAATCAATCGCCGCTCCGTATTTCGCTTTAAAGCGTAAGTTGTTATCTACTAAGTTAATAAATTCTCCACTGCCGGCGCCTAAATAAGGTTTAGCGGTAAAAGCTTCTAGCGATATTTTTGTTAGTAGCCAACGATTTTCAGTCGAGCTAGTATTCTCTTGTTGGAGTTTCCCCATTTTCCAAAATATTGGCGATAAAACGATTAATGCCCCTACAAGTAAAATAATTATTTTGCGCGACGGTTGTTTTTTGGTTTGGAAATAAAAAATTGTATAAACTAATAACTGCAAAAATAACGTAATCCAACCAGCCCGAGAAAAAGTCAAAATAATTCCCAAAGACATCAAGACAAACAGGGCATCCAGTAAACGTCGCCCGCGGGGGTTTTTAATTAGTAATCGCCAGGTAAGGATAAGAAAAGCGCCGACATTTAGAAATTCAGCAATCAGATTGTGATTCTCGCCGTAAGGGTAAACCCCAAAGAGATTAATAGAACGAATGCGGAAGAAACTATCGCGCCAATCTTGACCCGAGAGCGACATTAACCCGCTTAATAGCACCAAGATCGCTCCCGCGATCAGGGCAATAATAGTTTTCTTCAAAGTTTTACCATCGGTAATGAGATTATAAGGAACCAGAATATAGGCAAAGTAGAGAAAAATTGGCCAGCGAATTACATACCAGAGAGAGTAAAGCGGGTTAGGAGCAAAAACCGCTGATAAAAGACTAATAAAAATAAAAATGGCAAACGGAAAAAAGAGGGGCCATTTTAAAGGAGGTAATGGTTTACTGGGGAAAATTGTTAAGAAAGCTAAGCGGATAAAAAAGGCCAAAACTAACAAGAGCGCTAGTAAATCAATAAAAGTTAAAAGAAAGCCTTTTAAATAAAAAGACCAACCAATCAGCGGTAAAAAGAAAGCGAGAGCATACAAACCGACTTTTGGTTTAATTAAAAAAATTGCCAGGACTATAGCTAGAATTGAGATTAAAATTAGATTAGTCATAAACTAAATTTACTATTTTTATAATACCCTAAAATTACTAAAAAAAGAAGGCCGCTTAGTGGACACGGCCTTCCGTCTTATCGGATGATAATTCCCCCTTTTTTAGCGGCCGGTTTAACTTCGACTCGGCCATTTTCAAATTCTCTAAAGAAGAGACTATCCATCCTCATAGCTTTTCCCCAGGGTTGGCCTAACTTTTGAAAAAGTTGGGGGTAAGTACGTAAGTTATCCTGGCCAATTGCCACATAGGCGTCGACTAGGAGTGCACTGGCTAGAACAAAATCTAGATTCTCATCATCGGCGACCTGAAAAATGGTGTACTGCCCAGTTTGAAGAGAATTGAACATCGAGCGATGCCAGCCGTTATCTTTTGTGCCCCCCAAATAGTTGCAGGGAAAATTCTCGAATAAACGGCCATCGAGGATATCCATGAATTCCACGCTCCCCTTGTTGGCCAATAAGATAAAATCTTTTCCCCGAGTGAGACGAATCTTTTGCAGAAACTCAGACACCCCCTGTGACCAGGCGCAGTCAAGAGCCGTGCTGTCATCAGGTGCTAGGTCATTATTAGCATCAATTTGACTGGTTCCTTGGTAGAGCCAGGAGATATTTCCCCCACCGTTGTCCATAAAGTAACCATCCCAAATCGTATCCGCTAAAATGTTTAGCAGTTCTTCAGCCATCCACTGTCCATAGTTTACCTCACCGTATTCGGGAGTATCATACTTTGGGCAAAGAGCTGATAGGTTCAGCATCACCATCCCTGGCCAGAAAATTGCTGCCGAATGGGCTGCAGTTTTAAGATACCACTGGGGATATTTTTTTTCCACCGTTTGCGACCATTCTTTTTGCAAGAGTCGATCATCGCCAACTGGATCGAAGAATTCAATCGGGTTGGAGTAACAAATCAGCTTCGCATCTGGATTATTCTTTTTTATCCTTTCCAGGGAAGCATGATTGTTAAGGCCATTCTCCAGGTCAATAATTATGAGACCGTAAGGAGACAGGATATCAGCTTCCTCTACAGTGAGAAGAGGATAAGTCCAATAAGCCGCCGACTTTAGCAAATACGATGTTTGTGCTATGGCGTGGTGAGAAAAAAATGTCAGAAACAGAAAAAACAGAGTTTTCATGAGCAAAGTTTTAAATGATGAATATCTTGTAAAGAACAAAAAACAGTCAGAATATCTGACTGCTCATTGTAATATTTTTGTTTTATTTTGTCAATGTAAAGATTTTGTCTGTTTTGAATTCGCTTAACCATTCTTTGGCTTTTCCCTTTTTGGGTTGATAAGTTACTTTTAAGGATTCTACTCGTTGACCTGATTGTTTCTGCACTAGTAATTGGTAGTCTTTACTTAGGAGCTGTTGATAGATATTACCGGGTAGACGATAGTTCAAGGTGATATTTTGCGTTGCGCCAGGCTCAACTGTTAGAAAGAAACCAAACACCGTTTTATTTAAAGTGACATCGTTAACAATATTTAAATCAGCGGCCTCCTTTTCAATCCCCTCCAAAGACACTAGCTCACTGCCTAAAGGGGTATAAACTCGGGTGTAGCTACGATAACGAGTTGTGCGCCAATCAAACCCGCCTTCATGGCGATAGTTTAATTTAACTATTGCCTGAAGGTTTTGGCTATTCTCTTTAAGATAATAACTAAAGCCTTTTTTCACCACGAGGTCGCTTTTAAAAGCGCCAAAGTTAGAATCCACAATCATCAAATAATCACCGCCAGTGTCTTTTACTTCCCCGCTGGCACCCAAAGTCTGAGCGAGACTCTGCCAGGTGGAATTAGCAAAATAGATTTGGAAATTACGATTGGTGATATTTTTTTCAATGATTTTTAGTAACTCCGGCCATTGAGTGGCTGAGAGGTTGAAGAGACGATTTTTTAGTTCGGCCACTAATTCATTAATAATGTCTTTGCGATCCCAGGCGGCGATTGCTTGTTCTTTATAAGCCACTTCAACATTATATTGAAGTAAGGTTTGGAGGTTATCAGCGGTATAAGTTTCACCGCGAATGGTAATCGGACCGACTAAACTGATTAAATCTGAAACTAAATCAGGATTAATAGCGATTATTCCCGTTAATTCTGGTTGCGGTTGCCCTAGAGCTTGATTTTCTCCCTGATAAATTTGGTTAATCTGTCGCGCAGCGGTGGGCCAATCCGGTGACCAATTAGCATCGCGAAGATACCATTTTTGAACTTTCAAGTATTTCTTCAGGGGCGCCGGTGGCTCTAGATTCCAGTGGGAGCTGAGTGAAGCGGGCATATCTAAATGGTAACTATCGTCAGTCTTAAGGGTAATCACCTCTCCGCCATGACTTTCTAAAAGAGCATAAACACCGATAAAGCCACCCGTAGGACGTAGTTCATCGTTGTTTTGTAGAATAATTAAAAAGTTACTCGCGTCTGGATAACCGGCTAGCGCCGGCAATAATTTAGTCAGTGGTAAGGCTTGAGCCATTAAGAGCGAGGCTTGATTTAATTCCTCTTTTACTTGGCTGATCTCTTTATAGGCTGGCCACAGGATGCCGATTTTATGGATTCTATTTAAATTTAATAAAGCCAGATCAATATTAGCCTTTAAGCCGGTTAGTTCTGGCTCTGATTCATATAATAATTTAAGGAGACGATTCTTATCAGCTGAAGAAAGAGAAATAAAATTAGCTCCGGCGGAGCCAGAATAGATTCTTTCCCCTTCTTGGACTAGAGGGACGACACGTTCTAAAGAACGGCTGAGAATTTCGGCTGTTTCTAGAAGATAGCCGAGATCATTAATTTGGATTTTGATTAAACCAACTTTTTTAACAGCGGGGTTATTATGAATTCGATTAAGAGCTGACCGAGCGATCGTAATGTTAGCTTGAGCGTCTAGGTTTTGGTTGAGAGCCTCGGACCAATTACGACTCTGGACGGCCGCTAGAGCCGCGCTGAGATTATTTTTTGCCTGCCAGCTGGATAAACCAGCGGTTTTTAGGTCACGATAAGCCGAACTCAGTAAAATAATAATTAGAATAATCAGCGCCAAAGCGACTATTAGGGCATATTTCAAAATCGTGCCGCTTAAATTTAAAAAATGGAGGAAATATTTTTTCATAGACTAGTCGGTCTTTTAGTGTTATCCAAGAGAATTAAAGTTTTTCCTTCTAGAATATTGTATAGGAAAATATCCATGATTTCGCGACGGTAATGGAATTCTTTTTCAGAAAGAATCGTAAAGTTAATTTCCCGACCGAGATCTTTTTCTAAATCTTTGATGAGTTTTAAAAAAGCAGTACGCCGAATTTGTCCCACGACCAAGATATCGGTTTGTGATTCCGGATAATTAGTAAATAACCCGGTTAGCGCTAAAAATTTTGGTTGGCAGATTTTTTGCAAACCAGTTAAGAACTTTTGGCTGGAGAGAATTTGGGCTTTGATGAATAAGGCTCTGATTTCCGGATAAAGAATGAATTTTTCATTAGCTCGAAAAGACTTCCCGCTGGTTTTTTTCTCTGTTTCATTAGATTCATTTAGTAGGCCGAACTTCATTAGGCTCTCCACCTCTCTTTTTATAGCGGTTAAGCTGAGACCTAAATCACGGCTGAGAGCGCGGAGATTATATTGCTTATCTGGGTAAAGCAAAAAAAGATTAAGTAGTTTAATCCTAGTCTCCGAGCCGATAAGAGCATTAAGCATATTTCTTTATTTATGAGTTTATAGTATAATATCTACTAGAAACAGTCAAACCAAAAAAAAATTATTCGGTTTGATATTTTGCTTATGTATAACAAAATTGCTTCAATTATTTTGAATTCCGGCAAAGCTAATGGTTTAAGTGATGTTTTTATTGCTCAGCCTGATGCGGCCAAAGAAAATGCTGCCGGGAAAGTTTTTGTACTCGCGGAAATTAGCGGGCGAAAAAATGATGGTCGGAAAGTATTTGATTTTTTGATCTCGGCCATGAACGATAATTATTATAATGACGAGAAGATTCTCCTTTGTGGTAAAATCGAAGGCCTAAAGATTGAGAATATTTTTGAGGCTGCTTTAGCCAAAACCAATAAAGACTTGGGTGATTTTTTACTAGCGGAGAAAATCAAGCTTAATCCCTCAGCGACCAACATTACTTTGGGTATTATTTATGAGAATAAGTTACATTTTTCGAACTTCGGTCGCAACCGTTCCCTTTTAATTTATCGCCACGGCGAAAATTTTGAAATCATTAATGTCGAGGCTAACGCCGCTGAGGCTGAAAGTAGTCGGCATGAGGCCGAGAACGGTCTGAAAACTCCCCAGCTGTTTTCCTCAGTTATTAGTGGCGAAATCCCCCCCGCTTCTTATTTTGTTTTTGGGAGCGAAGCTTTACCAGAATATTTATCCGGCAAGGAGATGGTTAGTATTATCACGAAGTTACCGCCCATGACCGCGGCTGAACAAATAAAAAATGTTTTAACAAAAATTAACACCTATATTCCTTTTTTAGGGATCATTGTTAAAAATACCACAGGGTTAAACCCCCAGGAACTGCGTGAGGATTTAGAAGAGAGCTTATCAGCCCAGAGCTCTATCTCTTCCCTTAATTATACTGAAGAAAAAACCGAACAAATGTTGGCTCCCGCTGGTTTAATCAATTTTGGTCAAACCACGAAACGCATTAAACAAATCTGGAAAAATTTATTTGTCAAAACTCCGTCTGATAAGAAAAGTTTTCGTTCAGAAAAGTACCAGCCTGATCATGAAGAAGCGCGCGCGATTCAAACCACGCTAGATCTAGGGCAGATTAGGAGTCGGAAACAAGCCGATTCTTTCCTGATTAAAGAAAAGATGTTTTTTAAGAAGAAAGGTAATTACTTTAGTGGTTTCTTTAAAAAAATTAGTCGTAATTTCATTAGTTTGTTTAATCCTAGATTCTGGTCAGGCCTAGGATCAAGTTTAATTAATTGGCTGAAAGGTCTCAGCGGTAAAAATCGTTTACTATTTGGTATTTTGGGCGCAGTTTTGATAATTTTAATCGGGAGTATTGCTATTACCAGTTGGAGCCATCAGCGCCAAGCAACTCGTGATTCTTTTAATAACTTAGTGGCGCAGATTGAAGAAAAAGAAAATACCATTGATTCTCATTTACTTTATAATGACGAGGATGGTGCTCGGGCGGCTTTAATGGAAGCCCGAGCGATTTTGGATTCCCTGCCGCAAGAGCGCAGAAGTCAAAGAGAAGACTATGCTCGTTTGGATGAAAAGTTGAAAGTCCAGGAAGAGAAAGTGCAACGGCTGGTAAAAATAGAAGCGCCGACTCAAGTTAATGATCTTAGTGGTCTAGGCGTTAAGACCTTAGTGTTTGCGGCTGGAAAAATTTACGGGGCTTCTAATGATTTTATTTATAGCCTAACTCCCAATTCCGCTTCTTCCACTAAAAATCAGATAGCTAATGTTACTAGTTTAATTCAACCTCAGTTTGATAAAAAAGATCGTTTGTATTACCAAGCCGACCAAAAGATTGCCCAATTTAATATTAAAACTAAAGTGAGCAGTGTTTTAAATGTTAATAGTTGGGACGCCGCCTTTAATAGTTTTAAAATTTTTAATAGTAATCTTTATGTATTAGCGGCGAGTCAAAATAAGATTTACCGCTTTGCTCGAGAAGCAAATGGCTTTGGGGCGCGCAGTGATTGGTTGAAAGAAACTGCTGACTTAAGTGCAGCGAGTGATTTCTTTGTGGATGGCGACATTTATGTTTTAAATAGTAATGGTGCGGTTACTAAATTCTTTAAAGGTAAAAAAGTTGATTTTTCTGCCGGAGCTCTGTCACCGGTTATGACTAGCGCCAATAAGCTCATTGTGGGAACAAAATATATTTATGTCTTTGAGGCGACTTCGAAACGTTTAGCCGTCTTAGCTAAACAAGATGGGCATTTAATGAATCAATACCTAGTTGAATCTCTTAACGATATAAAAGATATCGCGGTTAATGAAGATGGTCGTGCGGCTTATTTCTTAGCGGGTGAAGCGATCTATCATATTAGTCTCAACCAATAAATTATAATGTATCTTGGTAAACAAAAAAACCGCTCGAGAAAGCGGCTTTTTGTTATCGAACCAAAAATTATTTCAGAGTTACTTTTGCGCCAGCTTCTTCTAATCTTTTCTTCATTGCTTCGGCTTCGGCTTTTTTAACGCCTTCTTTTAAGACCTTAGGAGCGCCATCAACTAAATCTTTGGCTTCCTTTAAGCCCATTTCGGTTAATTCGCGAACAGCTTTAATGACGTTAATTTTATTAGCACCACCATCGCTTAATTCTACATCAAAGCTATCTTTTTCTTCGACTGGAGCGACAGCGGCAGCCCCTGGAGCCATCATCATGGCCGGAGCGGCGGCGGAAACGCCAAACTTCTCTTCTAAGATTTTAACGAGTTCGGCTAAATCTAGCACGCTCATTTTTTCAATTTCGCTGACCAGCTTTTCGAATTTAGCTGGGACAACAACATTCTTGTCTTCCATAGATTTAAAATTATTATTATTTTAATTAATTATTCTTTTTCACTGATCGCTTTTAAAACTCCAACGAAATTACGTAAGCTACCAGCCAAGACATTAACGAATCCAGAAATTGGAGCATTAATAGAACCAACTAATCTAGCGTATAATTCCGGCTTACTGGGTAACTTTGACAATTCTTCTACTTCCTCTTTGGATAAGAGCTTTCCTTCTAAAATTCCCCCTAAGAAAAAGATTCTTGTCTCTTTATCTTTGTCTTTACGGAAGTTACCGATTATCTTGGCGGGAACCACCTCATCGTCATAGGAAAAAATAGCCGCCACCTTACCATCTAAATCGCGGACATTAATATCTAGCTTATTTTCTTTCAGAGCTAAATTCATTAAAGTCTTTTTCGCAACATAGTATTCGCTATTTTCTTCTTTTAGCTGCGTCCGTAGTTTTTCATTATCCTTAACCGTTAAGGCATTAAAACCAGCGAAAATAACTGATTTCGATTTAGCTAGTTTTTCTTTGAGGGTGCGAAAAATCTCTTGTTTTTGAATTTTGTTTTTGGGCATATATAGTACTTTATAATAAAAAAATCCGTGTGACCACAGACTAAAAATTCGCTAGAACTAGCTAATTTTACCTCGGCGAGACTTACAGCCTCTTTAAACAAGAAGCCAGCTGGCTATCTGTGGTAACTAATTGTTATGTTTATATTAGCAGATTAATGGGATTTGTCAAGCCGAAATTAGTTGGATAGTTCCTTTAGTCGCATTAACGCAGTGACTTTTTTCAAATCATTTTCCTATATTATTTAGATTGTTCAATTTTAGCATTAAGTTGATTTCTTTCAGTTACCATTTCTTCTAATAAAGATGGTTCAATATTCCAAACTTTATCATGGTATTTAACTTCAATGTTAGTTCGTCCGTTTTTATCAATAAGACAGACAGAATAACCGTCATTAAATTGGAAACCATTGAGATCTGGTAAATTCTTAATGAAATCTAAAACAGCTTCTCGTCCTTCAGTTTTATCAATTAATTTTAAGAGAAAATTTTCTACTGTTCCAGCATGCGAGCCAAAAAATCTTTGCAGTTCATTATTATTCTCTATATATCCTTTTTGTTCATCTGGTTTTCTCTCGGCATCCATCATAGCCGTTTTTTTCCAGTTAGGCAGAATTTTTAAATATTTTTGGATAAGTTCGGCGGTATTAGCGGCAGAACGTGTATAAGAGGTCGAGGTAGCGTCGTGCTCTTCTAAAACTAATTGGTCACTTTCCTGAACTAAGAATTCTAGGCTATCCTTAATCTGGAGATAATGTTTTTCCTGAGATTCTTTAAATTTTTTACTACCATCCCAGTTGAAGTTTAAGCGTTCATCAATAATATGTTTTTTCCCAACTGGTAGTTGGCCTTTAATCATTTCTTCAATATCTTCCAGCGAGCTTTCCGGAGTGACTCCTTCTTCGTTAGTAAATATTTGGCGGAAAGCCGTTTCTCTAGCGCGATCGCGTGGTGAACCAGATACCACGCTCATCTTTGGATTCGGTTTTCGATCTTTGCCAGCTTCCGTCGCCATTCCACGTCCTTTAGATGTTAGACGACGTTTATATTCTTGAATTTCTTCAGTTCGTGGCTCTTGTTCACTATGGCGAAAAAATTCTAAACGAATTGACGGCGTAGGAAATTCCTCTTTTTGTTCTCGTTGGCTGTTTTCCCAGCCATTTAAAAATAGTTTATCCATAAATTTAGTTTATTTTTTGTGTCTAAATTTTAGCATTTTCCCCTAAAAATTCAAGGATTTGATTTTTTACGGATTTTAAGACTCTTTTTCCGGCCATAATTGGCAAACCGATGAGCCTCTTCTCTAAGCTTAAGTAGGGTGGGTTTAATGTTATTTGCCAACTCTCGTAGAGGCTTTTTGGCCGCAGTCGTAAAAACTAGTTTATCTCCACCTAATTTAGAGATACCTAGTAGGGGAATTTCTATATTATGAGCTGTTAGTAAACGACTTAAAAAACTGATTTGAGGTTGACCGCCGTCAATCATTATTAGGTCGGGTTTAGTCCACTCATTATGTTTAAAGCGGCGTAGTAATACTTCTCCCAAGGCTCTTTCATCGTCGCCACTGGGAGCTTCTTTAATTTTAAATAACCGGTATTCCTGACGATTTGGTTCCCCGTTCTCAAAAACCACCATTGAACCGTAGCTCTCCTGACCGTGGAAATGAGAAATATCATAGCCCTCAAGACGATTTATTTTATTTTCTTGAAGATTATCTTCTCGAGTCAAGAGCGAAACATCTTGGAGTTGTTTTAGAGCCTTAATTTTATCCGGGTTCTCTTTCATTAGTTTAGTGAAAAGTCTTTTCTTTTCGCCCGCCAGCAGTAGACAAATATTATTTATATTCTTTTGGTATTGGGAAACACTAATTTCTCCAATACAACTCCCCGGGCATAGTCCGATTTGATAATCGAAACAAGCTCGGCCGCTATTGGGTCGACAAGTGCTGTAAGGAAAAATCTGCCTAATTATTCTAAGAGCATTTTGTAAAAGATGAAAAGATTGGTAAGGACCAAAAATCTTTGCTTGGCCTCTAGGAAACTTTTTTAAATCAGTTCCGCGCACAATTAGTGGTCGAGAATAAGGTGTTTTAGGAATAATCACATACACAAAAGACCGGTCGTCACGATCCTTAATGTTATACTTCGGCCAGTATTTCTTGATATTTTTGGCCTCAAGAATGATTGCTTCAAGGAGTGTGTCAGTCACTTCATATTTTACATTATTAGCTTGTGTGACCATTTCCTTGATTCGGGGATCAATTTTCTTCTGAAAATATTGGCTGAGGCGATTTTTTAAATTAGTTGCCCGGCCAACATATAAAACCTGGCCGGTTTGATCGATCCAAAAATAGATGCCAGGCTTCTTCGGCACTTTAGTTAATTTATTTTTTAGCGGTAAAGACATAAAGATACTGAGGTAAATCTAAACGATTATTCTTGATTACAACTCCCTCTTGCTGTAGCTTTTTAATTTTATTTTTTGTTCCCGAAGCAAAGCCCCCTATTTCCCCGGTAGATCTAATAACGCGATGACAAGGGACTTGAGGAGCATAGGGATTCTTATTTAAAGCATTGCCTACCGCTCTAGTAGCTCGAGGGTTTCTCAAAACTTTAGCGATAATCGCATAAGTCGTTACTCTACCTCTGGGAACTTTAGCAGTCAGGCGATAAACTTGTTGTTGAAAATTGGTTGGAGTCATTATCTTGACAAAAAATAGATAAGGATTAAAGTAGAAGAGTACATTTTATTGAAGCCCAAGTTCGTCCCCTCCCGGGTCTCCATTTTGTGTGTTTAGAAATCATAAAAACTGTGTGTAACTCCCAGGAGAGTCGGGATGTTGGATTAATGGGTATTTTTTCACCCTGTCACAGGGCGATAGGATCCCCGAAAAGTCTAATGATGTTGCTTTCTCGTGCTTCTCTATAGCATCATAAGCTCGTCATAAACCAAAACATGGATTTGTTAGGGGTCCAGACCGGGATAGTTTGAATATTTATGCTTAAGGTTTTTAAAATAACTTTAAGTCTGATAATATTTGAACTTTCCCGGTTTTTATTAGATCAATTTAATTTAATAGACTACTACTAATATTATTTTAAATATTCTTTTAAATATTTTCCCGTAGCACTTTTAGATTCACGGACAATATCTTCTGGCGCACCACTAGCAACTAGACGGCCACCTTCTTCGCCACCGTCTGGTCCGAGATCAATGATATGATCCATGGCTTTGAGCATGTGCATATTATGTTCAATCACTAGCACTGAATTTCCTTTTTCTACTAATTTATTTAAGACTGATAAGAGCATGTCGATGTCATAGTAGTGCAAACCGGTAGTGGGCTCATCTAAAAGGTATAAAGTTCGTTTGCCTAGAGTATGAGTTAACTCTTTGGCAATTTTGATTCGTTGCGCTTCGCCGCCTGATAGTGTGGTAGCGCTCTGACCGATTTTAATATATCCTAACCCGACTGATTGAAGGACTTTTAATTTATCAGTAATAAAGTAATTATCAGTAAAATGCTCCACCGCTTCATCAATTGTCAACTCTAAGATATCAGCGATATTTTTTCCTTTGTATTTAACTTGCAGGGTTTCCCGGTTAAAGCGTTTGCCCCGGCAGACTTCGCATTCTACTAAGACCGGTGGCAAGAAGTGCATTTCGATTAGGTTGGCTCCGGCTCCTTCACAAGCCTCACAACGCCCGCCAGGACGATTAAAAGAGAAACGAGAGATAGAGTAACCCCTTTCGCGTGCCTCGGGCAAAGAAGCGAAAAAGTCCCTAATCGGCGTAAAGATTCCAGTATAAGTGGCCGGGTTAGAACGCGGTGTTCGACCGATAGGAGATTGGTCAATTACGATCACTTTATTGATGTATTCAGTCCCCTTAATCTCTTTCACGTTCTCTAACTTGGCTTTACCCGGACGATTTTTGAGATGGGTAATATTTTTATAAATTACATCATAGAGGAGAGAAGACTTCCCTGACCCTGATACCCCACTAACGCCCACTAATCTTCCCAGAGGAATCTCGACATTGATGTTTTTGAGATTGTTGGCGTAAGCCCCTCTAATTTTGAGCGTGCCATGATTCTGCTCGCGGCGTTTAGTTGGCAAATCAATGGTGCGTTCCCCATTGAGATATTGAAGAGTTAGTGATTTTTTAGCCGCCACCTTATTTTTCCCCTTATCAAGTAAGTCCTTGGTCGGTCCGATAGCCATTACTTCCCCACCGTGGACGCCAGCCAAAGGTCCCAGGTCAACTAAATAATCTGATTCTAGAATTGTTCGCTCATCATGCTCGACAATAATAACCGTATTATTTTTATCACGTAATTTTTTTAAAGTATCAATTAGACGCGTTGTGTCGCGTTCGTGGAGACCAATAGTGGGCTCATCTAAAACATAAAGGGTGCGTGATAAATGAGAACCGATTTGCGATGAAAGACGAATTCGCTGCGCTTCGCCGCCCGAAAGTGTATGCGCTTCTCGCTCCAGAGAAATATAATTAAGGCCGACTTTTAGTAAAAACTCTAAACGGCTAATAATTTGAATAACCACGTTTTCGGCAATCGCTCTCTGGCGCTTAGTCATTTTTTCGTAGTAGCGGTTAAAGAAGTCTAAAGCCTTGTTAATTGGTAGACGGCTAAGATCGGCGATATTTTTATTATTTATCTTAACCGATAGCGCTTCTGGTCTTAGACGATCACCTTGGCACTTTTCACACTTTATTTCACTAAAAAAATCCGTTTTTCCTAAGCCAGAACATTCCGGACAGGCACCATGGGGGGAGTTGAAAGAAAATAATCGCGGTTCCACTTCGGGGAAAGAAAAATTATCATTCGGGCAAGTCCAATTAGCGGATAAAAGAAATTCCTGACTTTTATACTTAGCGATCACTAACCCCTTACTATATTCGAGAGCGTTCTCGACTGCTTCAAATAATCTGGTCTGATCGGTCAGCATGATTTTATCAATTACAATATCAATATCATGTTTTTGTTTCGGGGCGAGTTTCACTTGTTCTCTTAAAGAATGAAATTGGCCATCGATGCGTGATTCGCCGTAGCCCAAACCTAAATAATTATAGAGAATTTGATAATATTCACCTTTCCGGTCACGAACGATTGGCGACAGAATAGTTACATATTCTTCTTGGTTATCTTGGCCGCGATTAACAATAATATCCACCATTTCTTCTAAAGTTAGTTTCTCAATTTTAGTACCGCAGACCGGACAGAAGACTTCACCGACTCGAGCATAGAGAACCCGTAGATAATCATAAATATCGGTTAGGGTACCGACCGTGGAACGAGGATTATGAGATAACGCTTTTTGGTCAATAGAAATAGAAGGAGCCAGACCGATTATTTCATCCACGTCGGCTGGTTTTTTTTGTCCCAGGAATTGGCGCATGTAGGGTGACAAAGACTCAACATATTGTCTTTGCCCTTCAGCAAAAATAGTATCAAAAGCTAACGACGATTTGCCGCTACCAGACACACCAGTAATAACTGTCAGTTTGTTATGTGGTATTTCCAGGTTGATATTTTTTAAGTTGTGCATCCGCGCGCCGCGGATGATTAGGTTTTCAGGCATTTATGTGTTGACAAAAGTATTTTTGTGTGTTACTGTATTATATTATTATATTTTTAATATTATTAGTAAAAACTGTAGAAATCTGTATAATCATGAAAAAAAAGTTAGTTCTTTTTAGCATCTTGGTAGTTGTCTCAACCGCCGTTTCAGCCCAGTTCTCTTCTTATGTGAAGATTGGGCTCGATAAGAGCATTATTCCCGACATAAATTATTTCGGCCAGAAGATGATTAACGATCAATGGGGTATGTTTGGATTTGCTTTGGTTGAGCCTAAAATGGCCAAGGCATACGGTGGGGTAATTTATTCCCCGGCCAAATGGATTAAACTCAGAGTCGGCTTGGGTTTGGAACAGAGCCCTTCCCTTTACCGGTTAGCGGCTGGAGTTCTTATCAACTTCAACAATTTTACCTTTTCCTTGGCTGGAGAAAAAGGTAAAGGGGATGATAACTACTGGTATAAAACATTCGTTAAGTATAACTTAAGGAGTTGGGATTTAGGAATAATTTCTTGGCGCTATAACGCCACTGGATTATTCCTGGGTTATAACTTTACTCCCTGGTTATCACTCTGGACGGTTCCGGGCTATGATTTCAAGCTCGACATTCACCGAATTATCGTCGGCGTCGATGTCAAGATTTAACGTAGTGAGCGGTTTCTCACTAATAAGCTATCCCCTTCTGTTTAGGAGATAGCTTGTTTTTTATTCAAAAACGGATTCGGATCTTCAAAGGTTATCCTTGGTATGCGGTGGTTTATTTGCTCCAGCGGCGTACCATATTTCTTATTATATAAAACATCAGCGGAGCAGAATAAAGCTTGGCTATAATCGAAGCCTAATTTAGCGCTGATTTCTTTAACCATCTCTTCAGATGTACCCTCGACTTCAACATAAGGTTCTAAATATGGCCATTCATCGATCGTCACTTCTACTTTATCTAAAATCCAAAGTTCTCGATAGTTTTCTTGATAGGCCTTTTGGCGACAGCCAATGGATTTCAGAAAATTAACTGCTTCATTAAAGTGATTTACTTGAAGGCAGATTTCCTTTTGGTCGGTGATCTTATCGCCGTCAATAACTTTTAGGCTCATCGTGATTTTATCCTGTTCATCTCGGACTCGCAGCCAAGCCCCAGACATTTCATGACCGGCAGGCAATTCAAAGACTACTCTCTTTTGCAGATATTCTGGTTTTACCAAAGTCGCGCCGACAGTTTTTAAGCGAGCGCGGATCTCGTCTTTAGAGATGTTTATGAAAGTAGCTTCATATTCAATATTCATAAATTTACTAGTATCAATTAATCTTGAGCCATATCTAAGAATTCTTCAATCCTTTTTGTGATATTAGTTGGCTTAATATTATATTTTTTATTATATGCTAATTGTTTCCGTCGTCGCCGGTCGGCTTCATTAATCGCGCGGCGCATTGAATCCGTTGTTTTATCAGCATAAAGAATGATTTTGCCTTTTACATTCCGCGCGGCACGACCCATAGTTTGCATTAAAGAAGTTTGACTGCGCAAGAAGCCCTCTCGGTCGGCATCAAGAATGGCCACTAGAGTGACCTCGGGCAAGTCTAAACCTTCGCGGAGTAAATTAACGCCAATTAGAACGTCAAACTTCCCTTCTCGGAAGCTTTTAAGAATTTCGGTTCGCTCTAAAGTTCTAATATCCGAGTGTAAGTAGTTAGCCTTAAAACTACGCTCATTTAAATAGGCATTTAAATCCTCCGCTTGCTTTTTGGTTAAGGTATTAATAATTGCCCGCTCACCTAACTTAGCAATCTTAGCAACTTCGTTCATTACATCATTAATCTGACTGTAATTTTCTTTTTTATTAAATACCGGTCTGATTTCAATCTCCGGATCAACTAAGCCTGTGGGACGGATAACCTGCTCCACTACTTGTTCTGATTTTTTTGTTTCAAATTCACCAGGAGTAGCGGTTGTAAAAATTGTTTGGCCAGTGCGCTGTTCAAATTCATTAAATTTAAGTGGTCGATTATCCAAAGCTGAGGGTAAACGCCAACCATATTGTGCTAGAGTCTTTTTTCGAGCCTGATCACCATTATACATTCCCCGAATCTGCGGGACGGCAATATGAGATTCATCGATAATTGTTAAGAAATCTGGCTGTCCATTTTTCCAGGGAAAATAGGCGAGTAAGGAATCGGGGGCTTCCCCGGCTAATTTTCCAGTTAAATGACGGGAATAATTTTCAATTCCATGACAATAGCCCAAGCTTCTCAGCATTTCCATATCATAACGCGTTCGTCTTTCTAACCGTTCCGCTTCGAGAAGTAAGCCCTCTTTTTTAAAATAAGCCAAGCGTTCTCTCAGTTCGGCTTGAATATTTTTTATAGCCGCTTCTAGCTGTGGTTTCGTAGACACAAAGTGTTTCGGGGGAAAGATGACTATTTCTTCCAAGTTGCCGATTATATTTTTGGTAGTGTTATCAATAATTGCCAGGTCGGAAACTGTTTGCCCGGTTAATTCTAAACGATAGATAATATTTTCTGACATTGGCCTGATTTCAAATACTTCTCCTCGAACCCGGAATTCGCCGCGTTTAATTTCCCCATTAACGCGAGTAAATTGAATCTTAATTAATTGCTTGATTAGATCAGTTCTGACGATTGATTTCCCTTTTTCTAAGACCAATCTCGCTTCCAGATAGGAGCTCGGAACGCCTAAATTATAAATACAAGATACGGAGGCGACAATGATAACATCGCGTCGCGAAACTAAAGCTGAAGTGGCACCATGGCGCAGACGATCAATTTCTTGATTAATCATTGCTTCTTTATCAATATAAGTATCAGTAATCGGGAGGTAGGCTTCTGGTTGATAGTAATCATAATAGGAGACGAAATAATGGACAGCATTTTCGGGAAAAAAGTTTTTATATTCTCGATAGAGTTGAGCGGCTAAAGATTTATTAGGGGCAATAACAAGAATTGGTTGATTAACTTCTTTAATGACGTTGGCGACAGTAAATGTTTTGCCTGAGCCAGTTACGCCTAAAAGCGTTTGGTAACGCAAACCCCTCTCTATACCTTGTAAGAGTTTAGTAATCGCCGTTGGCTGGTCACCAGCGGGCTTAAAATTGGCTTGGAGCTTGAATAATTTTGACATGTCAATAGCTTAATAATTTACTGGATTACTGTAGGTTTCCTAATAAGTAGTTAGGCAGCAAGACGCGAGCACTAGATTCATGTTTAACCACTAGTTTGAACATAAGACTAGCTTCCTTACCACAACCTTCAAAAATTTTATCACCGCCTGGATGTTGTCCAAGTTTGATATAGGAAGTAAAATCATATACTTTACTATCAATTATCATCCAACAATCGCTGGCAATACTATGTTTAGCCACCTCAACTGACGTTAAGTTACTTAGTATTTTGGCTTTTGGCTGGGAAGATGTGGTAGCGGATGCTTGTGCGCTAGTAGTGGTTGCTTCTTCTGTCAAGACTTTACTCTTTATTTCATTTTGACTATTATTAGCAATGTTTTTATTAAAACAACCAGTTAAAAATAGCAGAGCCAGAAGAATAATTAAAAGATAATATAATTTTTTCATGATTTTTTTTAAATAATTTGATATTATCTACATAATATCATAGAATAATCCTAAATTATATAAGTTTCTAGGGGAAATTAAAAGTTCCTGTTTTCGACTAAGGTTTTGCTATGTTAATAATAACCGTATTATTTTTATATTGAAAAAGCATTATTGACATTTATATACAATGATTTTATACTGCAGTATTATGTGCCCCCTTTTGTTCTTTGTAAATCGACTCAACTTTAATCGAATATTAACTTTAACCCCAAAATCCTATTATGCTAAAGCTAAAGAGAAAAAGAAAACTAGAAGACCCGCCAACAACCGGGAGAATCTTTCCTTTTCATGGTCAGGATCAATTCGTCGGTCGTGAGGGGAAATTGGCTATCCCCGCGCTAGATGGTGGACGGATTATCCTCTCCCTGGAGTTTGACCTACAAGGAGTTTCATTTGCAGAAATTCTTAACCCCAAATATGTTCTTCCTGAAGGAACTGGGGGAATTGGGACTCTCCCGGAAGCTGTAGACGAAGTTCTTCGTAAGTTAGGTTTTTACACCTTTTTTCCGAATATAATTGAGGAAAGAGGTCAAGTCACCAACGAAATTTTCGCTGCCGCCCATTCGGTATTAGAGAAACGATTCGTTTACGAACTCAAAAATCTTCGTCCTGACCTTCGGGATAAGGATATTATTATCAACAGAATGGTAGTTGATCTTGAAAAAGAAGATACACAAGAGTTAATCGCGTGAAAGACTAATTAATCGATTAAAGCAGCCGCCGCCCTCTTTTGGACGGCGTTTGTTTTATATAATGAAAAACGCCGGTGTTTTGTCCAACCGGCGTCCTGAACGTTTTGTACGCTCGACTATTGTTCGTGGCCATTTCCACACATCTGTTCCCCTTCGGGAACAGAGACCCCACACTGGGAACAGATCCGGGGGGTAATAGTAGGATCTTCCACGACTTTTTTCTCGGGCAGTGGAGTAATGGGATGACCATTACTACATACTCCTTCTTCGTCAAAAATTGCTCCACACGTGCAAACGTGTGTGCTTCCGTCGTCTATTACTTTCATGTTTTTCATGACGCCCTTTTTTTTAAATTACTATAAATTAAATTAACATTTAATTATAATATTTTTGACTATTCTTGTCAATATCAGTGTCGAGATTAAATTTATGGTCGTCAATTATTAACAATTTTCACTACTCCCTGGTTAGCGTCAACTTCGACTATATTTCCATTGGTTAGTATCTTGGTAGCGTTTCCCGTGCCCACAATACATGGTTTTTTCATTTCTCTAGCAATAATCGCGGCGTGGCTGATTACCCCACCCTCGTTAGTGATAAAAGCAGCGGCTTTTTGCATGGCCGGTAGATACTCTGGATGAGTAGTATTAGCGACTAGTATTTCTCCTATTTTAACATACTTAATATCTTTTGGCTCTCTCACTATTCTTACCCTTCCCCTCACTATCCCTTTTTGAGCAATTAAACCCGATATTTGCTTTAAGGTTTGAGGTTTATTTACTTGACTAATAATTTTTAAATATTTTTTGGTATTATCTCCAACGAGGATTTTATTTCCCCCTTTTTTATCCACAGTAATAATACAACCTGCCTGTCGCGTACGGATTATTTGTCGATTAACCCCTTTCTTATTTAGGGCCTCTTGTAGTTCAGAAATTGTCAGGTAGCCCAACTCTTCCCTGGTTATTTTAAACTTTTTTGCTAAAGCATCAAATAGAAAAAACCAATAATAAGGGTGAGCACGGCGCAGTTCATCTCGCCAATCTTTAAAAAACACTATGTAGGGTGCTAATTCTAATGACTCCTGGGCTATTTTGTTAGGTTGTAAAATAGTTGTTAGTTGTTTAAGAGATAAAAGATGGGTTGCTTGAGATTGATTAATTTTCTTTAAACTCTTAAACCAGGCCAACTTTATTGGTTTTCCCCAAATTGTCGCCCAATTATCGAGAAACTCGTATTGTTTAGCGATTTTTTTTAGATTAACCCCTTGAGCAATTTGTTTCTGGACTTTCACGATAGCCGCTTCCTTCCAGGGAGAGTAGATTGAGCTAATTATTTTTTCTGAATTTAATTCTTGATGGTGGTTCTTTATTAACTGGTTAACGAGTTGGTCAAAATCGAATTGCCATACTTCAATCGCCCACCAAGGAATGATGCTATAGAAATAGGAGACTTCTTTATAACTGCGATAAAAATCAGTTAAAACTAAAGATAAATTTGAAAAGCTAGGATTGGCCTTAATTTGTTTACGCCAATAACTCGATTCTTTTTTGGTTTGTATTAAAAGTTTTTTCCCCCTCTCATAAAGCTTAATAATTTTCGGTTTATTGTTTAAATACTTTCTATAAGCAAACCGACCTAATTTTTTAAAATCCATTTCAGCGTAATGGGTAAGAACTTTTTTATTTAAAAAAGAAAAAAGAAACTCCCTATTTTTTAAACCGGCTTGAGCGGCTAAATAATAAAAAGCGAGATCCACTTCTGCGATCGTTGTTAAGTCGACATCAGCGCGTGATAATAGTTTATACCATTTAAACATAATTACCTTTAGTCAATCTGGATACTTTCCCCCACCCCCACCCTTTTAATGTCTAATTTTTTAACCATCTTCAACATTGGAATAAAATCAACACAATGCATCGGGTAGAGATAGGTAATATTTTCTTTAACTAAATAATCAATTGCTTTAGCAATCACATCTTCTGACATTCGATCACGTAAATGAAAACCACCAATCACCGCGAACAGTTTCTGACCGGTGATTAACTTAGCGTATTCACAAATATTAGCAATCCCGGAATGAGAACAGCCAGTTATTACTATTGCGCCCTGTTTTCCCTTGATAACTAAAGCGCTGTCATCAAGCATTTCGTGGGATTGGTCAGGATTAACTAACAAATCTTGATAGGCGACATGAGTACCAGTTTCAAAGTCAGTCACTCGGGGTATCTGTCCTAAGAAGATGCACTCTGGACTTAAATAATAGGGTTCTGTAGAGCTAATAATTTCAAAGTCATGACGCATTTTTTCGACCTCCTCAGCCGGCATTTTTGTTAGAACCTCGGGATGACACAATAAACGATGCTTTTCGGTAAACTGATTAAACAATAAACCGCGCGTATGATCATCGTGATGATGAGACAAAACAACATAATCAATCGTTTCCAGGTCAATCCCGAGTTTTTTGGCATTATCAGCATATAAACCAGAATAGGCAACATCAAATAGAACCCTTAAATCTTGTTGCTCAATATAAATCGATAAGCCCCATTCACTAGTTAGGCCATCAATAATGTGAGAACAAATATTATCATTTAAGATAGTTAGTTTCATATCACTAATTTGATTAAATAATCTTTTTTAAATCATCGTCTAAGACAGTATCGACCATGGCTTTTATTTCATCCACATAAGACAGTTCCTCGGGGATGGGGTTAAGGAGAAATATTTTTTTATCATTAACATGAGCAAAGCCAATTTCCATTAGGGTATTACCGCCAATATAATTCTTGATGCCGCGTTTATCAAAATTTATAACTAAAATTGCTTCACTATCCACGATCGCCTGATAGTGCCATTTAATATAACCTTGCTCTCGCTTAACTTTATGGTGTTCTCCGGCCGCGACTTGTTTTAGTATTTCCTGCTTCTCTCCCCGACAAAAAGCCTCATAATCCGGATGAACAATTGGTTCATGACCAATCTCCCGGAGCCTATCCCGGTATTCAAGCATCTTTTCTCTAAAAGTTGAACTGCCGCAAATAACTATTTTCATGTTATTATTTTATTTTTTAATATAAAATTAGTAATCTCTATCTTTGTTGGCATTTAATATTTCTTTATTTTGCGTAGAAAAATTATATATCCCAATTCCCAAGAGAGATAAAACTACACCCACCAGGAATAGAGCGGATAACTTTTCCGCGAGAAAATAATAAGCCCAAATAAAGGTGGTGAAAGGTTGAATATATAAAACCATTGAGGCCATCACCGGGGTTGATTTTTTAACAATAATTTGACTAATTAGATAATAAAGAGCTGTACTAAAAACAGCCACAAAGATTAAGGATAGATAAGCGTTGATTGAAACCCCCTGCCACCAAGTTGGAGTTCTAAATAAGTCAAAGATTGAGAGGAATAAAAACAAGCCAGTGGTAGTAAAAATAAAATAATTATTAATCTCTTGGGGTGAATATTGGGACTGGATCCTCTTTGATAATACCCAATATAAAGATATTGAAAGCATTGCTACAACAATAATCAAATTACCACCGATTGTGCCGCTACCCTCATGTTGAGAAATTAGCGGTAATAATACGACTACAATGGTTCCAATAAAACCAACAACAATACCAATAATCTTTTTTAAGCTAAATTTTTCCTTTAACCAATAAAAAGAAAGAACGGCTGATACTATTGGAACAGCCGTATAAATCATCTGGCTGATATTAGCAGTTGTTTGTTTAATACCAAAAGCAAACAAAATAACATTAGCTGAGGCTAGAAGGGACAGTAATATTACCGGGTAATCTTTTTTTCTAAATTTTGGCCAATATTTTAAAGAAAACGGGATTAAAAAAATTGAAGCTACCAGGAATCTCAGGAAAGTAAAACTAATTGGCGGGATTTCCATTAAAGCGATTTTGCCAAAAACTCCTGCCCCACCGCCTAAAATAGCCGTAATAAACACTAAACTGAGCGTATAATAATTATTCCTTATTCTATTTGGTATCATATTCAATTAACTTAATCAGCCCAAAGTGAATTTTACTTTGGATCCCATTACGATAACTCTTTAATCTGTTGACAAATCTTTATTACCTTTTTATGCAATATTTTATTATTTGAGGCCACAAATTTAGTACTTAGTTCATCTTCTTCTTTGGTGCCATCAAATTGCGTGATGATTCCGCCTGCCTCTTTAACTAGTAATTTCCCGGCCGCGTTATCATAAATCTCATTACCATTACAAATTACACAATCAATTTTGCCGTTAGCTAATAGACAATAATCAAAAGTTGGAGACCAAAAAATAATTAAACGCTTAAATCCAGCTTTGTTAATTAGTTTAAGCAATTTTTCTAAAATAATTCCATCAGTTTTATAACCACAAGTATAAGAAATGGTGGCTTGTTTAGGATCGACAGTGCTGTTAGTTCTTATTCTTTTTTTATCTAAAAAAGCCCCTTTCCCTCGCTCAGCATAAAATGTTTGGTTTAGAATTGGATTATGAGTCACCCCGCAGATGATGTTTTTATTCTTTTGTAAGGCAATCGTAACACAAAAATTCGGTAAACCCATGGCAAAATTATTAGTTCCATCCAAGGGATCGATAATAAAAGTGTATTGGGAGCCGTTTTTTATCCAACCGCTCTCTTCGGCAAAATAATTAAAATTCGGAAAATGCTTTTGTAATTCATTTAAGATTACTTTTTCAGAAGCTAAATCAGCGGTCGTGCGAAAATCGGCAATGGTAGTTTTGTTAAAAACTTTAACCGCTTTACCAAAATATTTGGTTGTTTGTTGACCGCCGAGTTTAGCGGCTCTAATCATTTCTGTAATCATAACAATAAATTTATATTTTATATTATTATACCACATTTAGCGAGTTAAGCGATCCGTTAATGTCCCGCCTTCTTTTTCTCACAAAAAATAAGCCGACAAGCCTATTTTTAGAAGACATTTATTTGATAACGACCCGGCATATAGATAATAGGCAGATAGTATCTAATAGTTAATTCAACTTTCGGACAATACCATTATCAGCATCTAATTCCAGCCAATCGCCATTTTTTAGTACTTTAGTAGCGACCTTCGTGCCTACTATACAAGGAATTTCTAATTCTCTGCTTAAAATTGCCGCATGAGTTAAGGCGCCACCCTCATCAGTAATCAAACCAATCGATTGAGTTATTGACTCTATGCATTTTGGGCAGGCTGAAATAGTGACAACTATTTTGCCCCTCTGGGGCTTGGATAGATGTTCGATGTCTGATAATACGACGGCTTTACCTCTAATTCGACCGGGGTAAACACTATCTCCCTGTAAAGCCGATGTATTTTTGAAATATTCTTTTTCTCGATCAACATCAAAATAGTGATGTTTGGCTAATAAGGTGATTTTTTTTAAAAAAGCTCGATTTTTTTTATAAATATCGCTCGTCTTATCATTAGACACTATTTCTAGTAAAGATTCGTAGTATTGCTTCAACTTATCAAAGCGAAAAGGGTTAAACTGGGAAAAAATATTTTTTTCAATTTCAATATTGAACTCAGGCTTTATTACTCGAACATGTGCCCCATCGGATAGTTTGACTTGCGTAGATTTTTCTTCAAGATAAGTTTTCCATTTTTCTTTAGTGGCAATTAATATATCATAATCATAATTAGTCTTTTCGATGAAATCGTTATATTTTGGCCAGAATTTCGAGTTGGGGCGGGGGGAAACCTCTCTTCTCTTCTTTTCTTGAGCGGCTAGTTTCCAGGGGACATTTTTTACAGGCATCATAACATGAAAATGTAGCGGTCGCGCTATCTCCACTTTGAATCCCAACATTTCATAGGCAAAAGGACCGACGATCATCCAATGATCAGTGTCGATATTGAATTGTGATAACAATAATTTTAGTTCTTGTAAAACCTTATCAAATTCTTTACGCATAAAGATATGATTATCTTTCTAATTCATATGCTTACGTCGCCAATTAATTGATGTTTTTCTATAGTTAGGGGTGCGAAGACGGATAGTTTTATATTTATAATACTAAATTATTTGACTTTTGTCAATAGGAAAAAATAATATACATCCATATAGTATATTTTGCGATACATTAGAGAAATATATTCCAGCATTGAATCCCTGAGATTCTTACTCACCCGGGTTAAAAAAATAAGCCGTCAGGCTTATTTTTTTAGGGTAGCTAGATTTTCAAGAGATTTTGTAGGATTACTTCAACCAAATATGTTTTGCTAAACGCCAACCATATTTTACAACAATTAATAGGATGAAGAAATAAATAATATATTGTAGGGCTAGGAATAGTAAGGCTACCAGATTAACAGTAATATCCTGAATAACTTCGTTTATATCATTCACAAATGATTTCAAGGCTGCCTTCCAGGAATCTTTCAAGTTTTGCCCGTCAATAAATTTATTTTCTAAGATCTGAACACTAAAATAGGTGTAGTCGAGCCGGTCAAGTTGTTCCGCCTTAGCTCGTTCCAGCCGCTCCAGTTGCGCGTTAACATTAATGCGCTCCTGGGTTAATTTTTCAATAATACCGATTTTACTGTCAATTATTTTAGTTAAACTTTCCACATCTCGCGTTTTAGTAGCTAGTTCTGTAATGTCATTATAAGCCTGAATAGCATTAGTTAAGGTGTCTTCAATAGAACTTTGTTTTTTCTCTAATATCTTTACTTCACTAGTATAATCGTCAACTAAATTTTTAATAGTATAAGTATTATCATTTAACTCTTTGGGGTCGAGGGCTTTAATAATATTTAGAATCTCAGCGACGTTATCACGCTTAACTTTAAAATTATAATTACAACTCCGCTTATATTCATTAGCATTCTCAAAAATTACTTCGGAACGTGATTTCAAGGCCACGATCTGAGCACAAGTATCCTTAAGGTGGCGTGTTTCAATATTAGCACTATACTCAGTCACTTCAAATTCTTCAGCGCTATCGCCGGTAGTTACCTCATTAGTTGGTGGAATTGAAGGCGATGTTACGTTACGAATCGATAATTTAGCAGCTACACCAGCTTCATCATAAGCTATTTCACTCATTCCACCGGATCCGCTAGCATCAAAACTTGGCGTTCCTTGATACAAGGCGATTTTACCGGTCTGGGAAGATGAACGATCAAACGACGAACCAATTAAACGGAAAGCTAGAGTAATAATGATAATGGCGACTAACGCCAGACCGGCAATTTTTAAAATATTAACCGGTTTTAAGTTAAAATTACCAGGAAATTGCATAAATTTTTTAATTAATAAATACTAATTTATTTTTATCTATTATAGCAAATTTAGCATCAAGTATCAAAAGCCTCAAAATGCCAACTATACTAATAAGAGCGTCAACTACAATTTTATTTTATTAACTACCCAGCGCATTAGCCAACCAATTATTAAAAAGAAGGCTAGATAAAGTACAGTTGCCATCCAAGCGGGTGTAAAACGATAAAAAAGATCAAAACGCGAAAGAATTGGCCAATGCAGTAAATAAATTTCATAAGAATAAAAACCAAACCAATAGAGAAAGCGAATTTCAAACTTTTTTACTAAAAATAAGACGACGAGCGTTCCACCAGCCAATAAACTAGTGGCCTCTTCTAACCAACGAGTGGAGCCAGTATGGGAATTATAGGCGGTATAACAGAATAACCCAGATAAAAGGATCATCAACAGCCAATAACTGATTATATTTAATATTTTTAGTTGTTTCCAGCGCTGCCAAATTCTTTCCCAATGTGCCTGGATGACGCTCTTCTCATATTTAAAAACTAAGCCACCGATTAGGACGCCTAGAGGAAAAGCTAAGATATGGACACGGTATAGGCGCATTACCGGGCTCAGAAACTCGGGATTCCAAACCATTAAGAAATAACCCGCTAAATACAAAATAGCCGCTGATAGCCAAGGCTTTTTTCGAGAGAAAACCAAAGGAAATAATAAATAATAGCCAATAGTTAAGGTGAGGTACCAGAGAGGCGAATTAAGATCTAAAGTTATATCAGCTCGGGGGAAAAAGCCCAAGAGAGATTGACCGATATAACTAAGGCTATAAGTTCGATCAAGAAATATAAAGTCTAACCCCAAAAATATTAAAATTATTAGCCAAACTGGCTTATAGAGTTTTAGTAAACGGCGTTGATAGAATTGTCCAATGGATAGTTTTTTAGTTAGAGCACTGATTGTTAGTCCATAACCGGATAAAAACAAAAATAGGTTAACCCCAACGCCCACTGCGACTGTCAGGGGAAACAAAAACCGTTGATCAGTAACTAGATAATAACCAATATGAGCAAAAAGAATAGCTAAAATAGCGAAACCTTTCAACTCTTGAGTGACCGTTAGAGAAAAGGTCCGTGGAGTGGTTTTAGGACGGAGAGTAAAGATTAAAAACAAAACAAACAACGCCAGGAAAATCTGCGTTGCTTGAATAGTATTATCGATTGAGATTAGCATAAATTACTTGAGACCAATATTGATAACCTAGGTCTGAGGGGTGAAAGTTATCAGTTGAGTAATAAGGACCCGTGGACGAGGCGTATTGCTCGGTTGGAGTCGCTAAATCAATATAGTTAAAATTATAAGTTGCCGCTAATTCT
>Ga0074195_1001523_pt1 | contig 31945 bp, 25 predicted proteins | sample EPASupsiteHSE623_FD_64525 | JGI IMG/M metagenome (GOLD analysis project Ga0074195, IMG submission 64525) | Bioremediated contaminated groundwater from EPA Superfund site, New Mexico - Sample HSE6-23 | ecosystem: Environmental > Aquatic > Deep subsurface > Groundwater > Contaminated ... | reverse complement strand
AAGTCGGGTGGTGACCAGGGAGCGAAGTGACCGGTCGAGACGAGCTGCGCTCGGCTCGAGGCGGGGCGGCTGGGGCACAGCCCCAGCTCCAAGATAACAACGCCCGACACGTAGAGAGCCATAGCCTAATTCATGGGTATTGGTTTTAGGATCGTCTGCAGAGTATAGAAAGGCCTCGAGTCGATGGTGGAAGTCACCCCAAAGCCACAGATCGGCGGGTATGTCGCGCTGGGGATCGATGTAGGGTTTTCCACCGACACTGGCCGGGTACGGCAACGCAACGAGGACAACTTCTTCGTCTGTGATCCGGCTGTCCATGACATCGCCAATCGCGGGCTGCTTTTCGCCGTAGCGGACGGCATGGGTGGTCACCAGGGGGGGCAGACGGCGTCCGCTCTGGCCGTTGAAGTGTTGTTGGAGTTCTACAGCGGTCCTTCCTCCGCCGAAGAACATCCGGTCGATTTCGTAGCTGCCCTCATCGACAGGGCCAATGATACGATCTTTGCCCGGGCCACCGGAGACCCCGATCTGACACGCATGGGGACCACCTTGACCGCGTGTCATCTGGCGGGTCGAAGGCATCTGACTCTGTTTCATATCGGTGACAGCAGAGCCCTGCTCCTGCGCAAGGGCATCCTGCGCCAGCTTACCAACGATCATTCTCTCGTTGCCGACCAACTGCGCGCCGGCATCATCACTCCGGAAGAAGCCGCTTGCCATCCCGCGCGCAACGTGATCACCAGGGCTCTCGGAACGCGGCGATCGGTCAATGCGGATGTGTACAGCGAGGAGTTGGAGCCCGGTGATCGCCTTCTGGTCTGTTGCGACGGGCTGCACGGAGTGGTTCCCCCCGGCGAGCTCGTGGAGCTGCTGCTCTCGTCCGAGACCAGCGAGAAGGCGTGCAAACGTCTGACGGATCGTGCCAACGAGTTGGGAGGCCCAGACAACATCACGATGGTGGTGCTTCACATTCGTCGTCCCCGTGGGTTCTGGAACTGGTTGAGGGGCGTTTTTTCCCCTGGACAGCCGTGATTCACGACACGTTGTTGGAGCAGTTGAGCGACCCGTCACCGGAGGTCAGGGAGACGGTCTGTTGGGCTTTGGGACAGCTGGGCTACAAGGAGGCGGTCCGCCGCCTCATCCGGATCCTCAAGTCCGATCCCTCGGAGTTCGTAAGATCGAGCGCGGCCGACGCACTATCCCAGATCGGGGATCCCGCTGCTGTCCATGCGCTCATCGGCGCCATGGAAGACCAGGAGCTTCTGGTCAGGATCGTGACCGTGGCTGCCCTCGCCAGGCTCAAGGACTCCCGCGCCGTTGATCCGCTCAAGCGAGCGCTGGATGTGGACGACAACTCTCCCATCCGGGAGCTGGTTTTGAAGGCCCTGCAGCAGATCACAGGACTGGCTCACCAGTATCTCACCGCGGAGGAGCGCAAGATCGCCAAGTATCAGGTGGAGGTGGATTCTCACCCGGAGAGCGGGCCGGCTCACTATAACCTGGCGGTGGCCTTTTACCACAACGGTCAGTACAAGGAGGCTCGCTACCACTCAGAGCAGGCTCGAGCCCTTGGTATGGGTGTCGGCTGGCTCAAACGTCGACTCGAGGAGGTGCCGACGGAACACTCCGCGACAGACCTCGCGAGCCCGCCAGAGCAAGGTCCGGAGCCTGAGGCAGAGAGATCTTTGCGGGAAGAGAGGGGCGACGACGGGGAGTCAGACGATGGCGCGTGCGAAATCGATCTCTGTCGTGACGAACCTCCTCCGGTCTCGGGTCCAGGTGATTCATCCGAGTCCGAACCGTAACCGTTCCGCAACTTCCACCGGGCGTCACTCGTAGAATCTGCTAGGGGGCTCCACGACCAGGTTCCAGGGAGGGTGACGATGAGTCGCCGTGGTTGCTGTCCGGCCGTGTTCATTTTGTGTGCGTGCGGTTGGCTCTCTTCGAGCGCACTCCCCGCCACTTTGACCGTCAGATCCATGGAGACCGTGGGACGGCCAATTCTGCCGGACCTCGAGTCCGGTATGCTCCGGTTCGTCGATGACCTGGGAATTCGCATCGATCTCTGGGTTCCCCCGGGTACTGCCAGGCTCGTGATTCAACCGGGCTCCGATTCCATCGAGCCCGGGGGCGGATGGGTGACTGCGTACGACGAACAGGGTCGAGAGATCGTTCGTGAACGGGAATCGACCGGAGTGGCGCTCCATCTCAAAGGGACCGCGACCATGCTCCATCTATCTCTTAAACGGGCGGATGGTCAAGTCGAGGTCAGAATTCCCGCGGGCGCTGTCCGCATTCGCCTGGTCAGTCAGAATTATGACCACGATTGTCGAGCCAGAGAAGATGGCCGGGCTGTGGCCTACGACGCCTCGGGGCGTATCCTGGCCGACGAAACTGGGCTCTGCCTCGACATTCTCGCGCCCTAGAGGAACGAGTCCTACTGTCCTCGAGACGTTGACTTCTCTTTACGACGGGTCACGGACTGGTTCACCAGTGCGACACGGTTGTCACGTGTTACGTTGAGTATCGGCTCCCCGCGGACCTTCATCTTCGGATCGGTCAGGGCCAGTCGGAGCAGGACCATGAGTCTCAGCTCGCGGGTGTGAGGATCGGTCAGGCCGATCAGCAGGTCTGATTCCTGTGATGTATGAGCGGCTCTTGCTTTGAGTTTCAGACTCGACTCGGTCGCGTTCAAGGCCCAAATCAAGGCGGCTTTCTCTCCCGGACTGTTCACCCTGGCCAATCCGAAGTGCGCTCGCGCGCGCCAGTCGAAGAGCAGACTGGCGATGGCCGGATACTGAACCTTCTCAATGTCCGGCGCTGTTGCCGCATCGAACGGATGGAGGTGGGGAGAGAGCACAGCGAGGCCCAGGTCTACGCAGTGGAGGCAATCCAGGAATCGCCCCAAAGAGGCGTAGACCATCGAGAGTCCAAGGGCGTGGACCGACATCTCTCGAACGAGACCGGCAGACGAGGCCAGAGGGAGTCCCTTCTTGAAAAACTGGAGAGCCGCTGTCGGATCGCCTGCGCGGAAGGCGGAGAGGCCGGCAATCCAGTAGGCTTGGACCAGTTCCAGGTCAGGTGGCGCGCCAACCGTGCCCTCCTTGGACTTCGTCGTCCGTAGGCTCTCGATCATGGAATGGGCGATCTCACGAGCCTCCCGGACACGGGATTGCGCGAGTTGGAGGGACGCCAGCTTGAGCTTCGCCTCGAAAACCAGATCTCGTGGGCCTTTCGCCGTCTCCACCAGAGACAGGGCTTGCTCGTAGCGTTCCCTGGCCTGGGCGACCGCTTCCGTCTGTTCCAGGTATTGCCCCCATTCGATCAAGGCCCGAGCCGTCGCGCTCGTGTCCCCGGCCGTTCTGTAAAGCGAGGTTGCCTTCTCCATCAGCGCGACCGCCTTTTTGAGATCGCCCGCGCCGGCCACGATGCGTCCGATCGAGGCAATCACTTCGGCCAGTTCGCCGGCACGATTCGATCGTTCGAGAATCTCCCTTGCCTTCTGGTAGTAGACCTGCGCCCGGTCCGGTTCATCCATGGCTTCGAGAGTCTTTGCCAGGCCCAAGTAGGCACCTGTTCGGCCGCTCTCGTCGGGCAGCTTCTCCCACAAATCGCGTGCGCTCGAGTACATCGCAAAAGCCCGGGCCTGTTGGTTCTGGCGATAGGCGATGCTGGCCATCGCGGTAAGCGTTTGAGCCAGGAGTTGGCCTCGAGAAAGCCTGTCCAGGAGAGTCCGCGCTCGTTGGTAGTGGAACAGCGCCGTAGACAGCTCTCCACGCTGATCGTGTACCAGTCCCATCAGATAGAGAGATTCGGCAAGACCCTGTTGGTCTTTCGCCTTCTCGAAGACATTCTTGGCCTCTTCGGACAATCTGAGCGCCTGGTCGAACGCCCGGGCTTTTCGATAGGCTTCGGCTTGGGCGAGCATCGTCTGGGCCTTTGCGAGGTCGTTCCCCGGTGAGGGGCGAACGGCGTTGGCCTGAGCCAGCACATCGAGCGCAAGGGCGAGTTGCTGGGACGACGTGTACGCAACCCCCAGGTTGTGGAGCGCCATTGCGGCACCGGATGCGTCGTGCAGCCTCTGACGTATCTCGAAGGCCTCCCGAAAACACGGGATCGCGCGGGCCTCATCGCCCATCTCGTGGTAAAGGAGACCCAGGCCGTTTTGGGTCTGGGACAGACCACGCTCCAACTTCTCCTTCCTGCGGATGGCCAGAGCTTCCAGATAGTTCTCTTCCGCACCCTTGAAATCCCCGGCAGCGTGCAGGACCGAAGCCACCGCGTGGTATGCGGCCGCCAGAGACGCCGGAGGACCCAGTTTCTTTCTCAGATCGAGGCAGCGGCGATAGACCTCCAGAGCCTTTGTATGGTTCCTCGATGACTCATGGGCCGTACCGATGTCGAACAGGACCCCTGCGAGACCGGAATCATCCTTGAGCTTCTCGCGGATCGATCGGGCCTCGGCGAGATACAGCTGTGCCTCGTCGACCTCGGCGTTCCTTGTTAGGATCCTTCCGATGAGATGACATGTTCCAGCGAGCTCCTGAGGATTTTTGGCATTCAGAAGCAGCTCGTGCGATTCATCGAGCGCCTCCAGCGCTTCCTCGTCCTTGCCCTGTCGGCTGAGCTGCGCCCCCAGGTGGTAGAGCGTGGTGGCCAGGTGACCTTTGGCATCGAGTTTCCTCTGGCTGGCGGCTGCCTTTTGAAGCGTGTCGATGGATGCCTGGCGGTCCTTCTTCTCCATCACGACCCCGGCAAAAAACGTGGTTTGGGCCGCCTCGATGGGACGATTGGCCCTTTCGTACGCTCGGGCGGCTTTCTTGTAGTAGCTCTCCGCGCGGTCCAGATCGTCGCGTGACGCATAGATGGCGGCGATGTTGGTCAGAACCGTTGCCAACGGGAGTGGAAGGTCCGCTCGCTCGAGTTCCTGACGAGCCCTCTGGAAATAGACGATGGCCCGATCCTGGTAGCCCGAATTCATGAGCGTCAGACCGATGTGACGGAAAGCTCTGGCCATCTCCGCCGGTTGGCGCTCTTCCGCCCACAGCGCCGCTGCCTCCTTGAAGAACTCGATGGCGGGTTCTGTTCGTCCTCTCTTTTGGGCCACGAATCCGAGATGAAAGACCGACGTCGCAAGATCGGCCTTTCTCTTGATCCGTTTTTGGATTGCCGCCGCTTCCTTGAGGAGTTGCTCAGCGGCGTCCAGGTCGCCTCGATTGTACGCGCTGACCCCTTGATTGTGGATCGTCGTGGCCAGAGGCCCGTTCAAACCCAGGCTCTGGAGCAACTCCCGCGCCTGGGCAAACGCTGCCGTGGACCGTTCGACTTCGCGGGAGCCGTCCAGAAGAAGGCCGATGGCGTTGAGCGCGGCCGCTCGATCCTCGTTTCGTTTGAGTCCACCCCAGAGCTCCGCGGCCCTCTCGAAGCAGATGAGCGCCTCTTTGGTCTTTCCTCGTGATTGATGGGTCATCCCCATCTGGTAGTCAGTCGCGGCCTGGGCGGCCGTCAACCCAAGATCCTCCTGGATCTCCACTGCTTCCTTCAGGAGTTCGAGGGCCTTGTCGTATTCTCCGCGCCTCGTGAGAAGGATTCCCAAGTAGAAGTCGGCGGCCGCTAGAGCCTCGTCTTCCTCCATCTTGTCATAGAGACCGCGGGCCTTCGCGAGGTACGACCGCGCCTGATCGAGCTGGCTTTCCTTGAGAAGAAGACGTCCCTGGCGGAGGTAGAAGAGCGCCTGTTTTTTGGGCTCCACCCGCCGTCGCTTCAAACGGGTCGATTCCCTTTGAGGACGCGGAGGGGTCCATAGGTCGCTTTCGGCTTGGCCAAGCGCGATCCCGCTCCAAAAGACTCCGGCAAGGGCCAGAGCCGGGAGCGACCAGGATGTTCGATGCTGTTTCAATGGGCCAGCCAAGGGGTTCGTCGGACAAGGCACGATCGGCGGACCCGAATTCTAGCACCCGGCGGAACGAGGAACAACCCCGTCTCCCCCCTGATCCCCCATCTGCGCCCTGGTCTGGCATGATCAGGACTCGTTGCCGCTCCGCGGGTGTCGTGGTACCCTGCCGGAGGGCTGGGTCTGGGCCACCCGCGAAGAGACAGGCCCCCCGGCAGATCGAACACGTGACGGAATCGGGGGATCAAACCATGGATTTCACTCATGTAGACGCAGAGGGCCGGGCACGAATGGTTGACGTGACGAAGAAGGCTCCAACCGACCGGTACGCCAGAGCGAGCGTCACCGTCGAAATGTCGGACGCCACGCTGGCCGCCATCGTCGACCGACGGATGGAGAAGGGTGACGTGCTGCAGGTCGCTCGCGTTGCAGGGATCATGGCGGCCAAGCGCGTCCACGAATTGATCCCCCTCTGTCATCAGATCCCACTCGGATCCGTGGCGGTCGACCTGGAGGTTCGACAGCCCTCCACCATCGCCATCGTGGCCAAGGTTCGGGCACGGGCTGTCACCGGAGTCGAGATGGAGGCTCTCATGGCTTGTTCCGTGTCGGCCCTTACCGTCTACGATATGTGCAAGGCCTTGGATCGGGGGATGGTGATCTCCAATCTGCGCCTCGAAGAGAAGCGTGGAGGGAAGTCTGACTTCCTCGCTCAGCCGTCTGGGTGCATGGAGCCGGCCTCTGGCGCGGCGAATCGTGGGAGCGAGTCTGGTGACGAGCCGGGCACTGGAGCGGCTCTGTGAACTGTCCCGGTTGCCAGGAGCGCGTTTTCGGGCTGGACTGCGAGAAATGCGGACGGAGCTTTCCGGCGGAGTGTCCCTCCTGCCGCTCGTTCTTCACGGCCGTGGACCAGTACTGTCGGAACTGCGGCCGCGATCTGTTCTTCCTCAACTTTTCGAACAAGGTCCGGTTGAAGTTTCCGATCAACCTCCTGACCGAGGCGTTCGAGTATCCACCCGATCGCCTGGGATTGAAGCTTCTGCAGAAGACGGGCCCTCTGCGGGAGATCACTCGACTCTTCATCCGCGAGATCTCTGAACCGATGTTCCACGGGCAGCTCCTGGGAACCGCGGTTAGGGTCAGCGAACGCCAGTTTCCGGAGATCCGGAGGATCTCCTCGATCTGCGAACGGATTCTGAATCTGCAACCGGTGAATATCTTCGTCGGACACAGCCCGTCCCGGCTCGCGGCCATCTCGGCGTTCACCTATGGGACTGAAGACTCGGCGTGTATCTTTCTCTCGTCGATTCTGGTGGAGACCCTGACTCAGAACGAGCTTCTCTTTGTCATCGGGCACGAGATGGGGCACATCAAGAGCCGGCACGTTCTCTACCTCACCATCGCCCAGATGTTCGCTCTGGGATTCTCGACGTTCCAGGGGGTGACCGGTCAGGTCCTGTCGACCGTGATTCGGCAGCTGTTGTCTCCATGGCAGCGCAAGGCCGAGATCACGGCTGATCGAGCGGGACTCGTCTGTTGCCAGAACATCTCGACCGCGATCCGCACGATGGTCAAGGTGGCTCTGGGAACCCCCAATCTGTTCAGCCAGATCGATCTGGAGGAGTATCTCAGTCAGTCCGATACTCTCCGGAAGGACTTTTCCTGGAGCAACTCGACCGAGACTCATCCGTATCTGATCCATCGCGTCAACTACCTGAAGGAATTCCATCGGTCCAGTCAGTATCGACAGATCTTCCAGACAGGGTACGATCCGGACTGCCCCAAGATTCTGTGTGCCGGCTGCAAATCCTACGAGTATCTCGACGACCGCAGGCGTCCTCTCCTTTCCCTGAAGTGTTCGTCTTGCCACGCCGCACTCGGGATCGTGGGGATCTACTGCCCCCATTGCCACCGGTTCGCCCGGTTGACCGATGGGGACGTCACTCTGGCGAGTTTCCGGTGCTCGGAGTGTCGCAAGGGGTACTTCGAGGACGTACCCCCACGGATTCAGGGAATGCCGGACACTCACTATGACGTGTTGGGAGTCCACAGATCGTGCTCTGATGAGGACATCGAGAGAGCCTACGTGCGGAAGGTCAAGCCGACTCTCAAGGCCGAGGTGGAGAGATGCGGCGTTCACCCCACGCCACAGGATATAAAGCGGCGAGTGAAAGCCCACGTGGCCTACCAGACTCTCTCTCGACGAAAATCCCGTGAGGATTACAACCGCTGGCTTGGAATCGTGCAGGAGCTGTACCGACATTTCGACAAACTCAATCTGGACAGGCCTCCGGAGGCTCTCTCGACCTGCGAGCATTGCGAAGCCCCGGTCTACGGTCCCTACTGCGCGCAGTGTGGAGCGTCCGGCAGCGCGTCGCCGACAGGTCAGACCTCCCGTGGGGCCGGGGCCTGAGGAGCTCACAATGGAGGAGCACACAATGGATGAATTCGAGCTTTTGAGACGATTGAAGGACGTCGCCTCCTCTCGGTGCGGCCAAAACGAGCCGGCCCATGATCTGCTCCACGTCCTGCGCGTGTCGGCCGTCGGAAGACAGATCGCCGAGCGTGAGGGAGCCTCCGTGACCGTGGTCGTCGGGGCAGCCCTTCTGCACGAGCTCTTCAGCTACCCGAAAGGAGATCCTCGATCCCATCGATCCGGTGAGGTTTGTGCGGTCCAAGCTGGTGAGGAGCTTTCGAGACTCGAGGCACCTGAGGAGCTCTCGCGGGCCATCTGCTACGCCATCTCCGTCCACGGTTTTTCTGCGGGGATCACTCCGGATACCCTCGAAGCCAAGGTCCTTCAGGACGCCGATCGTCTGGACGCCATAGGGGCTCTTGGCATCGCTCGCTGTTTCGCGACCTGCTGCCAGATGGGCAGACCCTTCTATGAGCCCGATGATCCGTTCTGTAGGACCCGTATCCCTGATGACCGGCAGTACGGTGTAGACCACTTCTATCGGAAGCTTCTCAAGATCCCCGAGCGCCTCCACACAGAGACAGGGCGGAGCATGGCCGTCGCACGTGTCGGTTTTATGCAGCAGTACCTCGTGCAGCTCGAGCGGGAGCTGTCTTGCGAGTGACGGGTTCACGGAGCTTTTCGACGACCGCCGCACACCGTCGTGAACCGGTTGTCCAGCCTTTCAATCGACCTGCGGCCAACGCGTGGTCGGATCTTGGAGCCTGTCCTCTCATATGACGCCGAAGGGAGACGGCGGGCGTAACCCAAGGGCGACAGTCTGGCCCTCACCGCAGCCGCTCTGATCTGGCATCGGATCTCGGAAGTTCTATCTTCAAGGCCTCACCAACGCGGGCCAGAGGTCTTCGGCGGAAGACTCCTCCGATGACGCATCTTCTCTGGCATTGCCATTGCATGCCACTTCTTCGTTCCGTTCGTCGTGTATTGCTCGATAAGAGAAGTGCTTGAGTGTCGTTTCGTCCTTGTGCCGGCAGTCGGCGCTGCAAGGATATGCAGATCTCGCCCACGGGGAGGCGATTTGAATGAGAACAACAACAGTCATCTGGATCCTGGTCATCTGTGTGCTTTCGAACGCGTCTTCGATCACCTACGCGGTTGTCGAGGATTCTGGCCTCGCGACGGAGTCTCCATCGTTTCTTGGTGTTCAGTCAGAATCGACCGAGTCGACCAATGCTCTGAGCCCGGAGTCGAGCGCGCCCCGGAGCTCCCAGGTCGACTCCAAGTTGGTGGCCCGTGCCGCTGAGGAGCTGTCGAGCTTTCAGGTCGCGTACTTCGACTACGTAAGATCAATGGAAGGCCAGTTGCAGCCGTCTTTCGAAAAGTGGGCCGCTGCGAATCCCGGCAAGGTCTTTCCCTACGACCGATGGACCACTCTCAGACGACAGGCTCATGCGAACTTCAAGGCGAAGTACAAGAAGGCGATCGATCTCCACGACAAGTACACCGCGACCCTGAAGTCCGGCGTGCTCACGTCTCTCGCGCCGAGCGACAGCTATCTGTGGGTTTCCAAGTCAGAGTACCTCGTCGAGCTTCGCAGTCGCTCGTCTGGCCAGACCGTCGCGGCGTTTCCCATCGCGTATGGATCCAATCCCGACGGGAAGGAGAAGGCTGTCGACGGTGATCTTCGGACCCCGACAACGCCCGCCAACCTGAGGACTCCTGACAAGACTCCCTTCTTCGTCGGCAAGAAGAGCCCTCTGGCCGCCACCGGGGCCATGCAGAGCCGATGGATCGGAGTCGATTCGAAGAGGGCCGAGGACAAATTCTGGAGCCGAGGGGGCGGAAACATCGGGTTCCATGGAACGTCGGACGCCGACTCGATGGGGACAAAGGCGTCGCACGCCTGCCTCCGTATGCTCTCCCGCGATGCCATCTTGCTCTACGACAGGGTTCAGGTCGGGACTCCGTTGATCATCGCGGATTGAGTCCCTCTCTTGGCTCACCTCCTCGAAGAGCCTGTGAACAAATGTTCACGGGCTCTTGAGTGTTCCTGGGTCCTTGTTGTGATATCATCTGTCGGCTTTCACGGGCCCACGGAGACCCCTCTTGACGCTGCTGATCCTCGCATTCGCACCAGGTATCTTTTTCTGCCTTTACGTCTACCATCGAGATCGATACGAGAAGGAGAATCCCTGGACCGTCTTGAGGGTCTTTTTCCTGGGAATGGCATCGGTCGTTCCAGCAGCCGCGCTCGAGGCGTGGATCGCTCCTCAGCCGGAAGACGTGATGATGTCCGGGTCGCGCTTGCTCGCGTTGATCTTCGTGCTCGTGATCGGTCCGGTCGAGGAACTCTGCAAGTTCGTTCCTGTTCGTTTCGGGGTTTACCGGTCCCGCGAGTTCAATGAACCGATGGACGGTCTGGTGTACTCGACCGCGTCGTCGATGGGGTTCGCAAGCCTGGAGAACCTGTTCTTCCTTTGGAAGGAAGGCTTGGCGGCGGCGCCCGTCCGTGCTTTGCTCGCCATTCCTGGGCACCTGTTTTTCTCCGGAATATGGGGGTACCACCTGGGAATGTCCAGGGTCCGCAGCCGCCCTGGTGCCGTGACGGTCTCGGTCATCGCGGCGAGCCTGATGCACGGACTCTACGACTTTCTGGTGTTGAGTCAGACAGAGCTGGCCAGTCTCTCCGTGCCTCTGATGGTGGGGTTGGCGTACGGCTTCCTTCGGGAGATCGACGTGGCGCTGCAGGAGTCACCCTGGAAGCCGGAACCTCCGGACGGCAAGAAAGACTGTGCCGAACCGGTCGTCGACTGTCCTTCCTGTGGAGCACCAACGCCGGCCAACAGCGACAAATGCCACCAATGCGGTCTTTTCCTCCCGCCGGAGGGTTGCGATGAAGCCGGTCGGGACGAAGGTCTGTCAGGTTGACTTTTCGAGTCAGAGGTCGCTCGAGACCGGGTGGGTGGCCGTGAGCTTCTTCGAATATTTCCAGGCGGCGTCGAAGACACGACTCAGGAAGTTCCCGAAGATGAGGCTGTCGTACCTCATAACGTTGAAGATCTTGTCGTCCCGCCAGAAGATGGAAAAGAGTTCGTGGTTGAGCCGCAGGCTGCCCACGTTCGACTCTTCCCCTCCGTAGACAAAGAAGATCTTGGCTTCGGATCCGGAGCGAACTTCCGGATCCGCCCTGAGTTGCTGGATGATCGGATCCTTTCGGCTCGTGATGATTCTGTAGTCGGCCCTGAGGGCAAACGGCAACAGATCGGAAAGGAGCCCGGGGGGAAGGACGCACGCACGGAATACCGTGGCCTTCTCGGCCTTTGCCCGGATCACGTCCAGACCTTCAATGCGATCGAAGACCGTGGCGTAGATCTGTTCGTCCTCCAATCTCATCATGAAGTTCTTCTTCCAGACGAACTCCAGGAAACCGGGATCAGTGACTTGGAAGATCCTGCGGATCGTCTCCTCGTTCCAGAGAACGTGATAGAGAGTGGTTGGCGTTAGGATCTCGCCCATGTGCAGCTTCTCGCCAAGGAAGATCTGATACCATTGTGATTTGACGACCTTCGTGTTCGCTGGCAGTCCCTGAAGATCTCGTCTTTGGGATTCGTCGCCAAGACCGAGTTCCAGCGACTTGTAGCCCGCAGCCAGCGGAAGGAGTCGGGCGAAGAGATGGGGGGGGAGGTTGTTGAGCCGCGCCTTGCGGGAGTGATGAAGGTCTTCCTCGATCTGCGCGAGGCCCTTCGGGATCTCGAAGATCTCACCGACCTTGAGCACGTATCGAGCTTGATCAAGAGTCATCCTGACAGCCCTTTCCAGCGAGTATGGGTCCGGAGCGTTTCAAGAGCCATCATATGTGTAGTGCGACGACCCGGTCAAGCTTGACGGGTCCATGGGTCACGCACTCAGCTTGACCCAAGACCAGGGGAAGACTATGATGGCGGCTCGAAAGGAGCATCCACACATGTACTCAATCGAGCCTTCTGCTGCATTCGCCATTGAAAGCATTCACGCTCGTGAGATTTTAGACTCTCGGGGAAACCCCACCATCGAGGCCGAGGTGATCCTCGAAGGGGGCGGCGTTGGCCGCGCAGCCGTTCCGTCCGGCGCTTCCACGGGCGAGCACGAGGCTGTGGAGCTCCGTGATGGAGACAAGAGCCGATACCTGGGAAAAGGGACCACCAAGGCGGTCGCCCATGTTCATAATGAGATTGCCTCGCATCTGCTCGGGCAGGACGCGCGTGACATGCGCAAGGTGGACGAGACTCTGATCGCTTTGGACGGTACGCCGAATAAGTCGAAGCTCGGAGCCAACGCCATCTTGTCCGTGAGTCTGGCAACGGCGAAGTCCGCGGCCGCGGCGTGCGATTTGCCTCTGTACAGGTACATAGGTGGGGCCAATGCCTCGCTCCTTCCTGTCCCGATGATGAACATCGTGAATGGCGGAAGCCACGCGGACAACTCGGTCGATTTTCAGGAGTTCATGGTCGTTCCACACGGAGCTTCCTGTTTCGCCGAGAGCCTCCGGATGGGCGTGGAGGTCTTCCACAACCTCAAGAAGATTTTGTCGAAGAAAGGGTACTCCACAGCCGTTGGTGACGAGGGAGGGTTCGCCCCCAACTTCAAGTCTAACGAAGAGGCCGTCGAAGTCATCATCGAGGCGATCGAGAAGGCTGGGTTGAAGCCCGGCAAGGACGCATCCATCGCCCTCGATCCGGCCGCTTCCGAGTTTTTCCGAGACGGCAAGTACTGCCTTGATCGTTCGACGAAGAAAGCGTACGCGCCTCAGGAAATGGTCAAGTTCTGGGCCGGTTGGGTCGAGAAGTATCCCATCATTTCCATCGAGGACGGGCTGGCCGAGGATGACTGGGACGGATGGGCATTGATGACGCGAGAGCTGGGCAACAAGATCCAGCTCGTGGGCGACGACCTGTTTGTCACTAACGTGAAGCGTTTGTCCAAAGGTATTGAGAAGGGAATCGCCAATTCGATCCTCATCAAGGTGAACCAGATCGGCACATTGACGGAGACTCTCGATGCGATCGAGATGGCGCACAAAGCTGGTTATACCGCGGTCGTGTCTCATCGATCCGGCGAGACCGAAGACACTACGATCGCCGATCTGGTGGTCGCCTGCAACACCGGTCAGATCAAGACCGGATCCGCATCTCGCACCGATCGCATTGCCAAGTACAACCAGCTCCTCCGGATCGAGGAGGATCTCGGAACGACGGCTCGATTCGCTGGCAAGGATGCCTTCAAGAGGCGAAGCTGATCGTCCGGTTCTTCCCGTGAAGAACCGCGTATCCTCGGATGATTCTGGGGGCACGCGGGAGTGGGGCTCGCGTGGGTGCGAGGTCAATGGGACCTCACATCCACCGGGCTTCTTGTCTTTTTTCCGGTCTGGAGTCCCGACATGAGTGTCTGGATGACGATCCTCCTGGCTCTCACCGCAGCGCTTCTTCCGTCTCTGCTTTGGCTCTGGTTCTTCCTGAGCAAGGATCGTTACGATCCTGAACCCAGGAGTATGGTCGCCAAGGCCTTCCTGTTGGGAATGGCCATGGTTCCGGTGGCTCTGTTCATCGAGAACAGAGCCATGGAGCTGGGGAAGTGCTGGTTTCCTCCGGTCGGCATTCCCAACGTTCTGTTCGCCATCTTTGTCGTGGCGCCGGTGGAGGAACTCCTGAAGTCCTTCATTGTCTGGACATGGTTCTACCCTGATCCCGAGTTCAATGAACCGATGGATGGCATCGTGTACGCCACGACCACGGGGATCGGCTTCGCCATGCTCGAGAACGCCCTCTACATGCTCCGTATGGGGGTGCAGGTCATCGTCCTGCGGTCGGTCGTGTCGACGCTGCTCCATGTCGGATGCACGGGAATGGTGGGCTATGGGCTTGGACGGGCGAAATTCAATCCGAAGAGGAAGCGGCTCGTGGGGCGCATGCTCGTCACGGCCATCGTCGTGCATGGATGGTTCGATGTTTTGATCTCGTACGGGTCCAAAGAGCTGCCCTGGAGTCTTCACCTGGGAACGATCGCGACCCTGGTGGCTCTTCTCTTCTGGCTCTATTCGCGGCTGGATATGGAGATCGACGATTCGCTCCGTCATTCCCCCTTTCGGCCAAAGAGGCACCCCCACAAATCCAGACACCGCCACCGGCATCACAAGGTTCAGCCGGAAGGCCGTTCGTCCCAATCGGCAGCTCAGGGTAGCGCTGAGTGGGATTCAGAGTCTATACTGACCAAGGAAGGTCGTGCGGAAGTGACGACGAGTGAACACCCGCAAGGAGGATATTTACGATATGAAGACGACGATCCTGATGGTCCTCATGATGGCCCTCATGGTTCAACCGATCCTGGCGGGGGTAGAGATCAACGTCCAGGGTAACGCGGAGGCCAAGCTCTATCTCGACGGAGAGTTCGTAGGTCAATCGCCGATGTCCATCCGAAACGTCTCTCCCGGCTTCCATCAGCTGAAGGCGGAGAACGTGGCCACAGGAGAGGTCCGGATCTACGATTTCTATTCGCCTGCCAGGGCGATGATCGTGAAGGATCTCGCGCTCACCGTTGCCGGAGAGGGTGCTTACCCTCCTCCACCAGCGGTGGCCGGTGATGCGGAAGCCCAGGCCGCGGCCTCGGCCGCAGCGGAAAGAGAGGCCTACGAAGCCGGAAAGCGGGCCCGGGCCGAGCGGGAGAAGGTGCGCACACGCAATGTCCTCCTTGGAGCCGCCGTGGCGAATGAACTGTTCAACAGGGGGAGTTCCAAGAAGACGGTCCGAGGCGTTTCCCTCGGTGGAGCTCTCTTGAACGAGCTGTTCCGTCGCTAGGTCATTTCTGCCGAGTCCGGCAAAACGCGACACGACCCCACGAATCTGCTATCGATCGTGGGGTCGTTTGTTTTGGGGCCAGCGGCCCCGCCTACACCATCAGTTTGAAGGCCACCATGGCCAGGGGCGGCAGGTTCAGAGGGGCTGAGAACGGTTGACCTTGCCAACCGAACGGTTCAGCCCAGACTCCGCCGTGATTGCCGATGTTGGACCCGTAGTACATCGTGGAATCGGTGTTCAGGATCTCCCGGAAGAAACCTCCACGCGGCAGACCCACCCGGTAACCCTGGCGGGGGACGGGGGTGAGGTTCGCCACGAAGACGATCAACTCGTCCGGGTTGTCGCCCTTCCTGTACCAGCTCGCGATGCTCGAGACCGCGTCGGAGAAGTCGATCCAGCAGAAACCACCGCCGTCACAGTCCTTCTGGTGAAGGGCTGGCTCGTTCTTGTAGAGGTGGTTCAGGTGGGTGACGAGTCGGTTGAGACCCTGGTGCGATTCGTACTCCAGCAGGTTCCAGTCCAGGCTCTGATTGCTGTTCCATTCGTTCCACTGCCCGATGTCGGCCCCCATGAACGTGAGTTTCTTTCCCGGCATTCCATACATGAACGCGTACAGAAGTCGACAGTTGGCGAACTTCTGCCAGACGTCTCCCGGCATCTTGCCCAGCAGAGAGCCCTTGCCGTGAACCACCTCGTCGTGGGAGATCACGTTGATGAAGTTTTCGTGGAACGCATAGATGAGCGGAAATGTGATTTGGCTCTGGTGGTGGGTTCGATAGATGGGGTCTTTGACGAAGTAGGTGAGCGTGTCGTTCATCCAGCCCATATTCCACTTGAAACCGAAGCCGAGACCTCCCATGTGGCAGGGTTTGCTCACGCCCGCGTAGGCCGTCGATTCCTCGGCGATCGTCATGATTCCCGGATATTTCTGGTACGTGATGCTGTTCATGTACTTGAGGAATTCGATCGCTTCCAGATTCTCGCGTCCGCCGTACCGATTGGGGATCCATTCACCGTCCTTGCGCGAGTAATCGAGGTACAGCATGGAGGCCACGGCATCGACGCGCAGTCCATCAATGTGGTATTTGTCGAGCCAGAACAGCGCGCTCGAGATGAGGAAATTCTTCACCTCGTTTCGGCCGTAGTTGAAGATGAACGTGTCCCAGTCCCTGTGCTCGCCTTGGCGGGGATCGGAGTGTTCGTACAGGGCTGTTCCATCGAAGCGCGCCAGGCCGTGATAGTCCTTCGGGAAGTGCGCGGGCACCCAGTCGAGGATCACTCCGATGTCGTTCTGGTGCAGATGGTCGACGAAGTACATGAAGTCGCGTGGACTGCCAAACCGGCTCGTCGGCGCGAAGAAACCGGTCACCTGGTAGCCCCAAGATGCATCGAGGGGGTGTTCCGTGACGGGCAGAAGCTCCAGGTGCGTATAGCCGGTATCCTTGAGGTACTTGGTCAGCCGGGGAGCGAGTTCCCGATACGTGAGGAATCGATTGCCTTCGTCCGGGACTCTCGCCCAGGATCCGAGGTGGCATTCGTAGATCGACACCGGCTCTTTGAGCCAGTCCCTGGATGGCCGGCGATCCATCCATCCGCCGTCAGCCCAGGAGTAGCCGGAAATGTCATAGATCTTGCTCGCGGTCTTGGGGCGGATCTCGGCGTAGAAAGCGAACGGGTCGGACTTCTCCATCAGAGAGTCGTCTTGGGTTTTGACCTCGTACTTGTAGTTCTGGTTGAGTCCGAGGCCGGGCACGAAGATTTCCCAGACTCCCGAATTTCCCAGCGACCTCATCACGTGAGCTCGCCCATCCCAGTGATTGAAGTCTCCGATCACGCTCACCCTCTTGGCGTTCGGAGCCCAGACGGCAAAGGCGATACCGTCGACCTTCGTGCCCATGAAGTCCATCACCATGGGATGGGCGCCCAGTTTTTCGTAGGCCAAGTGGTGATTTCCCTGATTGAAGAGATACAAGTCGAGCTCGCCGAGGGTGGGAATGAACCCATAGGAGTCGTGGTACTCCGTGGTCGCCCCGCTCGGATACGCAGCTCCGAGCCGATACGGAAAGGCCTCGGATCTCTTGTCGATGACCACCTCGAAAAATCCCGCCTTGTGGAGCTTCTGCATCGGGAATTTGTCGCCGTTCCTCACGTCGACCACGTAGACGGAGGTCGCATCGGGACGGAACGCCCTCACGACGATGGCCGGTTTCCCCGAGGTCTCGACCTTGTGCAGACCGAGAATCTGAAAGGGATCGTGATGTTCTGTCTGGATGATGGCGCGGATGACCTCGTCGCTGACGAGCTGTTTCATGGCACACTCCTCAAAGGCTTATGACAATAGGGATCTGTCCGGTGACAAGACGGCTGTTTCGTACCGGCGATAGCGACAAAAGCTGTGCTTGGCACCCAGAGGGACGCTCTGTCATTGGACGGATCCCAACCGGACCATGATACCAGAAGAAATCCAGCCGGCAAAGCAGAACAACTGCCTAGAAACTAGTGGAGCACGGTACTAGAATGGACTCCTCTTTCGGGTTTCGGGCGATTTCGTTGGCGCTGGGTGTCGACCTGATCGGGTCTTGCAGATCCGTTGGGGCGGGCGGGACGTGATGGTGCTGGAATGACAGGTGATATCAGGATGAGATGTAGGATGACCGTCGTTGTCGTGTCGATCGCTTGTGTTCTTGGGTGTGCCCCGGCTCTCACCGCGAGGGCCCCGGCCCCTTCATCAGCGGCTGGAGTCTGGATCCGGGCGAGCCAGGTGGGTTACCTGCCGAGTGATCCGAAGATTGCGATCATCGGATCGGACGCACCCTTGAAAGGCCCCTTCACCGCCGGCACGTACAAGGGTGACATCGGGCCGGATTGTGGGGCTTGGGGGCCGTTTCCACACACCTACCGTTTGAATTTCTCCTCGGCCACCACGCCCGGTACGTATCGCGTGCGATTTGGCTCTGTGACTTCGTTACCTTTCCGGATCGGGCCCGACGCCTATTCCGATGTGGCCCCCAAGTTGATGTCGTTCATGCGACTGCAGCGGTGTGGCGATGAACCCAAGGTGGGGAAACCGTGCCACCTGAAGGACGCCATCGACACGTCGACGGGCGAGAAGGTGGATCTCGTCGGCGGGTGGCACGACGCGGCCGACCGGATCAAGCACATGATCACCAGTTCGTACGTCGTGGCCGCGCTGTTCCTTGCTGGAGAGACCGAGGAGGCCCGATACGGTGTCAAGCTGATCGAGAAGCTCTCCCCCAAACCGGGTGTGATCTACGTTCAGGTGGCCGATGACCGCGATCACCTTCCGCCCTTTTCCATGTGGAGCGACGACCCGATCGACTACGGCTGGGGCAAGGGAGGGGCTCGAGCTGCGTGGCGGGCGACGGGAAAGCCGGAAGGACCGAAATTCCAGAATGCTTCCACCGGTCTGGCAAGCCTCGCCGGTCGTTGTGCGGCCGCTCTGGCCCTGTCCGGCAATATCGCAAAGGCCCGCGAGCTCTATTCTCTGGCCAAGTCACGCCCCGGTTGTGCCCAGTCTGTTCCGGTTAGGGCTCCTTACTACTATGGCGAGCGGACGTATCAAGACGATCTCGAGTGGGCCGCAGTGGAGCTCTACCGGGCAACTCGCGAGCCCGCCTTCTTGACCGAGGCTATCCGTTTCGCTCACTTGGCTCACGACGAATCGTGGATGGGCAAGTCCTGGCATGGCCACTACGAGTTCTTCCCCTACGTCAATTTGGCCCACTGGAGGCTGTACGAGTTCGTAGATGGCGATACTCAGAAGAAGATCGCCAAGTACTACAAGAACGGTCTGGAGGAGGTTCGGCTCCGGGCCGAGAAGAACGCATTCCGCCTGGGGACCCCGCTCGTCTGGTGTTCCGTCAACGATGTCGTGGCTTTTGCGACGCAGGCCGTTCTCTACGAGAAGATGACCGGGGACAGGAGCTACCGTGCCCTGGCCTCTGAGGCCCGTGACTGGATTTTCGGTCGCAACCCTTGGGGAGTCTCGATGATCTGCGGAGTTCCGGCGGGCGGAGTTTTTTCGAGCAAGCCTCACCACATGCACTGGAAGGTGGGCGGGATTCTTCCGGTCGGGGCTTTGGTCGATGGGCCCGTATACGGAGAGATCAACAAATCGTTGAAGTTCACCGAGTTCGAGGCTGATCCGTACGCAAGATTCCAGTCGGACGTGGCGATGTTCCACGACGATTGGAACGATTTTTCGACCAACGAGCCGATCATCGACGGGACGGTCTCGCTGCTCTTGCTTCTCAAGCTCTGGTGAGTCCTAGACCTTCCGATCCAGACAGAGGGCCGCGGCGCCCAGGACCGCAATTCTGGGCTCCTGGCTCACTCGGATCTCGATGCGTGACAAAGTTCGCTTGTAGGCGAATTCGGAGAGGGTGCGCCGCATCCCGGCCTCGAAGAACGGGAAGGCGCTGCTGACCGATCCGCCGAGGATGATGACCTCGGGATCGACCGCGTAGAGCACCAGGTGGCAGGCGTGACCAACGTGCTCTCCGAACCGATCGAAGATTTCGAGAGCCTGTCGGTCCCCGGTGACGGCCCGTTCGTGCAGCAGCTTACCGGACACCGCGTGCTGGCTGATGAAGTACTTGCCGCTGCAATAGGACTCGTAGTCGCTGTCCCGGTAGGGAATCATGCCGAACTCGCCCGCGCCGCAGTTGTGTCCGGAGTAAAGCGTACCGTTGATGATGAGGCCGGCTCCCATACCGGTTCCCAGAGTCAGACCCACGAGATCCCGAAACGACTTGCCCTGGCCGAAGTGCTTCTCGCCCACGGCGAAGCAGTTGGCGTCGTTGTTGATCCTGACGGGAACGTGGAACTTTTCCTCGAGGATTCGTCCGAGGGCGACCTCTCGCCACGACGGGATGTTTACGAACTCGAAGACGACCCCTTTCTCGACATCCACGAGACCTGGGACACCGACGCCGATTCCAGCCACCGAGGAGTCGAAGACGCCTTCGATGGTTTCGATGATCTCGTCGATCACGACTTGGGCGGCAGCCAAGGCTGAGACCTCACGGGTGCGCTCTTCGATGATTCGGCCTTCGGCGACCCTGCCAACAGAGACCTTGGTTCCTCCGAGGTCGACCCCAAGGATCGGTTGATGCGACATGTGCGGTATCCTCCCCGCGTCCGGTCACGCAGTGCAGTTGGTGCGCTCGGTTCAGCAGCGTTTGGATCCCGAACTCGCGACCGGCTCGCTGCTTCCGAACGTCTTGTTCGTGATCAGAGGCTTGGCCCAAATTCCGATGCTGAAGATGTATCCCAGCGTGAGGTAGAGGAACAGCATTCCGGCGCGGAGTCCGAATAGATCTCCAAGTTTGCCGATGATCAGCGGAACGATGGCGCCGCCGATCACGCCGGTGCACAGGATGCCGGAGAAGGCTCCGTGATTCTTGTCCATCGAGTTGAGGGCGAGCGAAAAGATGATGGACCACATGACGGAGAAGAAGAAGCCGATGAGCGGAAACGCCCGCAATGACACGGCTGCCGGTCCGAACAGAGCTGCTGCGACGGTGACCATGGCAAGACCGGCAAACCACACGAGGATCCGGCGGCTGTCGAAGATCTTAAGAAGAAACAGCCCGAGCAGGCATCCTCCGGTCATGGAAAGCCAAAAACCGCCCACGGCCCCAGCCCCCACCGTTTCCGGCGCAAAACTATGGTAGGTGGAGAGGAACTTGGAAATCCAGATCGCGACGCCTTGTTCCGAGCCCACATAGCAGAAGACCCCGATGAAGTAGAGGAGCACCGTCGGGTTTTTGAGAAGTTCGATATGGGTGGCCCAAGACCCGACCTTCTCTTCGTCGGTGAGCTCTACCTTTGGGAGGCGGGTTAGGACGATGATGGCGATCGTCAGCAGAGAGACACCCGCGAAGACCCAGTAGAGGGACACCCATGGGAGATCTTTGGGAACAACCTTGGAGAGAGTGTCGATCAGGACGTTGCCCCCTCCTGTGTAGCCCTTCAGATTTTTGACCAGATAGGAGTAGACGTGGGGGCTGACGAACGATGCCGAGCTGAAGACGAGCTGGGCGAAGACTGAGAAAAACGCGAAGTGCTCCTCGCCGCCGGACACGCGGAGCAAAGGGTTGATCGCGACCTGGAGCATGGCCATCCCGAGGCCGAGCAGGAACAGGGATCCCAGCCAGACGGAGTAACCCGGCACCGAGGCGAAGAGCAGAGAGCCGATGCAGGCCAATGTGAACGCGGCCACCATGACAGGCTTCTCCTTGTATTTCTCGAGGAGAATGCCGGAGGGAACGGAGATCACACCGTAGGCGATGAAGAACGAGAAGGGCAGGAAGGCTGCCATGGTCAGGCTGAGCTGGAACCCGCGGATCGCCTCGGGGGTCAGCGGGTCGAGGATGTTGGTGAAGAACGAGATGACGAAGAAGATGAAGAAGATCAAAACGACGATGCCGTAGCTTCTCTTCATTTGAAGGACTCACCTTTGGCGGATCAGTGTATCCGGCCGGCCCAGACAGAAGACCCGCAGCATTCTAGCAGACGGGAGAGAGAATGTGTATCCGACAAGATTCGTCGGGTGCCGCCGCGGAATGCGGGGGAGCAGGGCTGGAGCAGATCTACCTGGGATACGTGACGGCCGGGGGCAACTCCAGCGCTTCGATTGCGGCGAACTTCTGGTCCACGATGTGATCGAGGATGACGTGGAGCAGAAAGGCCGGCCCCTGTCGAGCTCCATCAACGTCGAGCTCGACGGTACGTTCGATCCCGTTCAAGGGTCTCCGACCTTCCGCGTCTTGGCCGGAGACAGTGATCAGGAAGCTGTCTCCGATGAACAGGTCGACCTCGTCAATAGAGAGCTTCTTGTCGACGTAGCTGAACGCGTTGAAGAGAACGAACGTGTTCCGGGGGAGATCGTCGATCTTGGAGACCTGGTTCGTGTCGAGGCAGTCCTCGATTGACAGGGGATGGAGACCGAACAGGTCGATGAGCGGGGCAAGTTCGTCCTTGGTCGGCTGGTAGTAATTGAGCCAGAGGAACCCGCCCTTCTTGGCCGCGGCCAGTGCTTGGCTCACGGTGGGGACGTGGGAGAGCTTGCCTGTCTTGGTGACGTGAATGAAGGTCGACTCGGACATTCTGGACTCCGTCGTCTGCGGTTTCTTCGCGTGTGAGGCCTGGCTCTCAGGATACCGATGAGCCGCTGACCGGTTCAAGGGATCTGTGGTCCAGGGCACGTACTACGTCGATCCGATCGACCTCAAGCGGCCCAAGGAAAAGATCGAGAGTTCCTTCTGGGAAAACGTTCCTCGACTGGGCGCCTTCGTCGCGGCAACGGAGCCGGTCATCCTGGCTCCCTCCGGCTCTTCTGGTTGTGGTCTGTCCTCGAGCCTGAACCTGCGGGGATCGTCTTGATCGCCGGATCGAATGGGCCACTCGTCGTTGCGGCCTCGCAACGGGTGTGATGGGGTCGCAACAGCGTTGCATGTCTGCAACGACGGAACACGGTCTCCGAAACTCGGCCAAAAGCCGCTACGGCTCGACATCTCGCTCCGGTTGATCGAGTGTCCTTTCCCTGGTCTCTGTCTTGCATTGCGAAGCTCCGGAGACTTCGACGTCGGGAGCCGAATCATCGCGCGCAGGTTGTCAAGAGAACGACGGAGTCATCCCGGGAGGCTCAAGTGAAATCAGTGGGTGGAGAATTCCTCCGTTTCTTGATCGTTTGCCTTGCTGTCTCCATGATCGGCTGCTCCGGAAGCCAAGCCACCGGCGGGTCTTCCAATGGTACAGGCACCATACAGGTTTCGGGCGTTCCCCAGGATCCCAGCACCACGTCAAGTCAAGGCGAAACCGCACAACCGCCGGGATCCAACACACCTGAGATCAGCACCAATCTCCCGACCCCCGGGGCGAGCACCCCGGCGCCACAGACCCCACAGTTACCGGCCGGAGCGGCGTCCGGGACTCAGGAGACCCCTGTCACACCTCCTGCCGGGGTGGGCAGAAGTGCCCAGACAGACGTGCTGCTCTTCACTGGAAACGGGGCCTGGGGTGAGGAGGTCAAATCGCTCAAGGATATTCTCGCCAAGAATGGGGCAACCTACAAGGAAGTGAACTCTTCCCAGCTTGACGCCATGCCGGTGGACGAGATCGCCAAGTTCGGCGCCATGTGCTTCCCTGGGGGCTCCAGCCACACCCAGGCAGGAAGCTTGACCGCGGAAACGCACGCCCGACTCAGGGAGGCCGTCCAACAGCGCGGAGTGAACTACGTCGGGTTCTGCGCGGGCGCAATCATCGCACAGTCTCCGGCGCCGGCTCCCGGCAAGGACGTGACCCATGGCGTTGGCGTGGTTGTCGGACCGGTAATGGCTTACTATCGTCCCCGCGAGGGAGGCGCCAAGGTGATGGCGACGCTGACGTTTCCTGATGGCTCGACCAACGATGTATTGTGGTACGGCGGCCCGATCACAAAGACGCCGGGGGGCTTCGTGGTCGCGAAGTACCCGGACGGAAACCCTGCAATCAGCGAGGTCTGGTCCGGAAAGGGATTCTCCGTCCTCTCGGCAGTCCATCCCGCCGCCACTCAAGCCACCCTGAACTCTCTTGGGCTGAAGTCTTCGGACGGGGTCCATTTAGATCTCGCATGGAAGCTCATCAACGCGGCCATTCGTCAACAGCCGCTGCCGGCGTTTTAGGAGTCTGTGAACGTGAACCGGAATTCTGTGGATAGGAGAGATACCCGGCGCATTTTGCGGCCGGGTCCCCAGAGAACCTGACGTTCGAGGAGATCCGGGGGTGGGAGGTTCGAGAGATCTGTCCGACTTGAACACCCGTCCTTGATTTTGAAGAGGGCCTTTCTTCTCAAGATCACCTTCTGCTGGCCCGATCCATCGTCCTTTCGTTACGTCAAAGCCGCCTGGAGCCTCACGGTTCAGGCAGCAGTGGCTTCGCTGAAGTCGGTCTTGTAGAGCCCCGACGTGTATTGTCTGGCGGTTCTGCGAGGTCCTGACCGGCTCCGTGCCCGAGCGCCGCCGGATTGCTCACGTCGTTCCTTAGCGAGAACTAGGAGGCCCGTTCCGTTCCCCGGGATCTGACTCGTATCTTGGAGCGGTGCATGAGCGAGCGGATTTCCGACCGTCCTGCGGATGGTGCGGCTCTAGCCGCCGCGCTCTGGGCCATCGACGCCGACTGACAATCTGGCCATGAACCTCCCGCGTAGCGAGGACGAGTGACGTTCCTGCCGTCTCGTCCCCCCCCCCGAGTTGCGGGCGTAGGTTTCGGCGGCTAGGCTTCTATTAGTAGCCAATGTGCATCACGCGCTTCGGGGGGGCGTTGAGACCTGGCGGTGGTAAATGGAAGTCTCCAGAGACGGGCTTGGCCGCCTTGTCCTGCAACTGACCGTCACCTCGCTTCTTCTGCTGACCGTGGGTTGCGGGGGTGGAGGCAGGCCCGATTCGGGGAGTGCTGCTGCGCCGGCGACGACGGGCACCTTGTGGCTTCGGGTTGACACCCTTCTCGATCAGGACGTCCGCAACCCCGCTGGGGTTACTCAGCAAACATTCGCGACCATCGACATTGCGCGCTTTCGAATAAGAGTTGTCAGTCAGGCCAACGGTGAAGACCTCGTTGCGCCCGTTACCGCCTCGCCTTTGCCGACAAACCGTTATCTAGATGTTTTCCTCGCAGGAGTGCCTCTCGGAGCGGTGACAGTACTCGTTGAGGCCCTGAACGATTCCGAAACGATCATCGGCCATGCGCAGTCGGCTGCGGCCATCGCTTCGGTCGGTTCAGATCCGGTTCCCGTTCCCGTCAAGCTGAATCCCGGGCCATTCCCAACACCAACGCCGACTCCTACGCACGAGCCAGCGCCCCTGCCAACGTCAACTCCCACGCACGAGCCAGCGCTCCTGCCAACGTCAACTCCCACGCACGAGCCAACGACCCTACCAACGCCGACTCCCACGCACGAGCCAGCGCCCCTGCCAACGTCAACTCCCACGCACGAGCCAACGACCCTACCAACGCCAACGCCCAACAACCCCCCGGTTCAGCCGTCGGTCACTGAACCGGCGAGCGACGCCACCGGCATTGTCGTGACCCTCGTGACCCCCACGATTCAAGCCAGCGTGTTCAGCGATCCCGACACCGGGGATAGCCACCTGAGCTCGACGTGGGAGATTTTCGATGCCGAGTCGCCTGCGCCCACCGCGCTGGTCTGGGTCAAGACCGATGACACCCGGAACCTCACGAACATCGTGGTCAACGCCACCAACGGCACGTTCGGCAACGCATTGAGCACCAAGACCCGTCTGGCCACCAACACCAGCTACTGGGTCCGCGTCACGTACAAGGACAACCACGGCGCCGCCAGCTCTCCCTCGGCGGTGAACAAGTTCACGACCGGGGTGCCCCCAACAATAACTTCCATAACGGATGAAGATGGAGATGCTTATGGTGCCGGATTTGATGCATCGCGAGTGTCCTTCATCATCAGCGGTCTGGCCTTCGGTACCTCAGGCGGTACGGTCAATTTCATAAATGTCTCGGAAGGAGCAACCACAGAGGCCGCAATTGCGGACTGGGGGGACACGTCAATTACCGGAACTGTGTCGATCCCTCAAGGCCAATATCATGTGCAGGTATGCGGCGTTAACGGAAATTCGACCCAGAAGGTCTATTATTTCAAGGCTCTATGGTTCAATCAGGACGTTAAACCTCAGAGAAATAACTTGGTAAGTCTTTGGAAAAGCTCTGATCAATGCATCTTTGGAGTGGGCGACTATGGCGCCATGGTCCTGTACAATGGATCATCCTGGAGTCCCATATTCTATGATTTGCAAACTCCTCTTAAGGGAGTCTCCGGCTCATCAAGCTCCGATGTCTATGCTGTCGGATATTCCGGAAACAGCTCTTTGGGTTACACAGGAACCATTCTGCACTATAACGGAATTTCGTGGAATTCGATAACATGCGGCATTTCAGTAGCTCTTAGAGGGGTGTGGTGTGCGTCGAAGTCGGATGTTTTCGTTGTTGGAGATCGTGGTACGATTCTTCATTGTGACGGTGCGGTTTGGACTACAATGAACAGCGGCACAACAGAGAATCTCAACAGCGTGTGGGGAACCTCAGGCTCAAGTGTCTATGCTGTGGGGGCTAATGGCTCAGTATTGAGATACGATGGTACGTCTTGGAGTTCGATGGTTACCGGCGTAACCAACACCTTTCAATGTGTATGGGGTACGTCGGATTCGGACATCTTTGTGGTCGGAAGTAGCGGCGTGATTTGCCATTTCGATGGAACATCCTGGAGTACGATGGCAAATATGCCGTATTATCTCTACAGTGTATGGGGTTCCTCAGGTTCTGATGTCTACGCAGCAGGGGGCGGTGGCGGTTTTACGGGATTGGTATATCATTACGATGGAACGTCCTGGACTTCTTCATTCAGGTCGAATAACAATGTTTTTTACTGCGTAACAGGTTCTTCCAGCTCTGATGTTTTTGCAGCAGGGGGCAATGGGGCGATATATCACTACAATGGAAGCTGGGCTAGCGCTTCTACCGATACTTCCCGAAATGCATACTCTGTCTGGCCGTTTTCGGATACGGATGCATTTGCGGGTTCAAACAACGGCGTTTTTCGGTATAATGGCACCACGTGGACTCGTACCGCCTTCGGTAAGGCCATTTCCGGACTATGGGGCACCAATAGTTCCGATGTATTTGCAGTTGGACCCAGTGGCGTCATCTATCATTTTGATGGGACTTCATGGACCGCCATGGCAAGTGGTACAACGCAAGGACTTGGCAGTGTCTTTGGCGTGTCAAGTTCGTTCGTAATTGCGGCGGGGAGCAATGGTACGATTCTCAAATATGACGGCTCCTGGAGCCCGATGAATAGCGGCGTAACCTGGAACATCAACAAGATATGGGGTTCGTCCGAATCAGACTTCTTTGCAGTAGGGCCAGGAGGAAATATACTTCATTACGACGGCACTTCCTGGAGCTCGATGAACAGCGGCACGACATTGGATCTGTATTCTATATGGGGCTCTTCAGGTAGTGATGTTACCGTCGTTGGAGCCGGCGGCGTGGTTCTCCATTATGATGGCTCATCCTGGAGCAGGATTCCATTCATAACCAGTGATGCCCTGACCGGAGTCTGGGGAACATCCGGTTCAAATATATACGTAGTGGGTGGCGGATGGATTGTCCACTACAATGGCAGCGTTTGGGTTAAGTCGTCTGTCTATTACTGGTGTTTCAATTCGTTTTCCATCTCCGGCACTTCAGATTCGAACATCTTTGTCAATACGGGTTACATTGGTTCTGGTATCTTGCATTGCAGTAAGCCATGATTCCCCCGGAGGAGCAGCTTCTCAGGTCTCACCGAGGACCAAGTTTTTTCGACTGGTGTGTCATCCATCCCACCGTGGATAGGAGGGTTGTAACTCCACTTCGAATGCCCGAGGTGGTTCACCATCGTGAAGTTTCCCTCATTGATTTTAAGGAGCGCGGTCCGTCCGCTCCATTTTTCCGCCTTGCTGTCGAAGAGACGATCGACGGTCCAGTCTGTCCCATAACCGTGTGTTGTGTAGCCGTGATCGGTGCAGGTCCCCATGAGTTGATTCATGTAGTCGCCTCCGTACAGATTTTTCTCGGCGAAAAGTTCCTCTTCCATCAGGAGGACGGTTTTCGGAGAGGGCCTGCTGGAGAACGAGATCGTCTTCCGGACGAAGTTTTGGAGCTCGGCCGTAGTCTTCATGGGCATCCGGCCGACGACCACTTCCGCGAGGAGATCGACATCGCTGCCGTTGGCTCCATCGGTCGGCTTCACTCAGATCACCGACCGAGGCAATCCCGAGCGCTTCCGCGCTATCGCAGGCTTCAATCGCACCGTCACATCTGTCAAAAGATTGACAGGGTGTGACCATCGCCAATAGACCAAGTCTTCTCGGTCAGCACAGAAGCGTTTGTCGAAAGCCTCATCCGGGGGAATACGCCTCGCTGTGTTTTCGAGAAAGGTCGTTCCCGAACAGGAGGAGACCCTGGTCAATCGATGAGGTGTCCTAACGACCGGTGGATTTGTTATCTTTGGCATTCGATACCCAAAGAGCTCATCCAACGTGGACTGACGACAAAGGACTTCAGAACCATGATTCACAAACGAACCCTGATTCCAGTGGGTCTTCTCCTCGTAGTGATGACCCGGATCGTCTCGATGAATGGGAACGCCCTCACTCTGGAATCAGACGAGAGAGCCAGAGCCTTCATCACGATGCACGAGCAGAAGGTAAGACCCCCGGAGATCGACTGCAATCGTGGCTGGTGGACAGCGAGCATCACCGGAAAGGACCAAGACTACAAGGTCGAGGAAGAAGCGCACAAACGGTACCTCGAAGGGCTGTCCGACACGAAGGCTTTTGCCGAGATCAACGAGATCCGAAAGTCCGGAGTCAAGGACCCGGTATTGGCCCGCCAGATCGAGGTGCTCTACCTTCAATACCTGGAGAAGCAGCTCGACCCCAACCTTTCGAAGAAGATCTCGGAAAAAGCCGCTGCAATTGAGAAGACGTTCAACGACTATCGGGCCAACATCAACGGCCAGGAGATGACCCTTGACCGGGTCCGACAGATCCTCGAGGAGAGCAAGGATTCGAGCTTGAGAAAGCGCGTCTGGGAGGCTTCCATGGCTGTTGGCCTCCGAGTCGAGAAGCAGCTCATGGATCTCGTGGCGCTGCGAAATGAGGCGGCCAAGAAACTCGGATTCAAGGACTACCATGAGTTCTCGCTCCGCATTGCGGAGCAGGATCCAAACCACATTCAAAAGCTGTTCGACGAGCTCGACTGGCTCACGAGAGAATCGTTCCTTGCGGTGAAGAAGGAGATCGACGAGTCGCTCGCCCGCGTTTACGGGCTCAAGGTCGAAGGTCTCCCATGGCTTTACCTCGATCCGTTTTTCCAGAAAGCTCCGGCGACTCCTTCGTACGACCTGAACAAGTCATTCGCCAAGGTCGACATTGTCGAGCTCTGCCGCAAGTACTTTCTGGGAATCGGACTGCCGATCGATGGCATCCTTGCTCGAAGCGATCTGTACGCGAAGAAAGGCAAAAACGCGGGAGCCTTTGCCACGGACCTCGATCGTGAGGGTGACGTTCGAGTCTTTGCCAACGTCCTCCCGAATGATTACTGGATGGGCACGATGCTGCGCGAGTTCGGTCGCGCCGTTTACTCGAGCAAGTTCATCCCAGCCACGGTCCCCTATGTGCTCCGCACCCAGCCGCACCCACTGATCAACGAAGGCTTTGCAGTGATGATGGAGAAGGGCTCGAAAAACGCGGACTGGCTTGCCAAAATGGGGGCTGAAGTGGACAACCCCAGGGCGTTCAACGAGGCATGCGTCAGACTCAGTCGACTCGAGATCCTCTTGTTCTCGCGCTGGTGTCAAGTAATGTTCCGGTTCGAAAGGGAGATGTACACCAATCCGAACCAGGACTTGAGACGTCTCTGGTACCATCTCGTCGAGAAGTACCAGGCGCTCAAGAGACCCCAAGGGCGTCATTTACCCGATTTTGCGGCCTGTATCCAGTTCGTGAGCGCACCAGCCTCCTTCCACAACAGTCTGATCGGCCGCATGTTCGCCGCCCAGCTTCATCACGCGATCGCTCGGGACGTGCTCAAGGTCGCGCCTGAAAAGGCCGTCCTCGTTGGAAACCGCCAGATTGGGCGATTCCTGAGGGAGAAGGTATTTGCTCCAGGGGCTATGCTCAATTGGAGCGCGCTGACCAAGAACGCCACAGGGGAAGAGCTGAACCCCTGGGCGCTGGCCGCGGAGGTGAGCGTGAATAAGCGCTGAGAGAGAGAACATATACGCCGGCCGTGTCTTTGAGACCGGTCTCCAGGAGACTCGTGGCCCTTTTCTGTCAGGAACTCCGGAAGGGGTGCTCGTGCGCAATCTGAAGTTGACACTCCATGGAGTCGTTCCTCTCGCTGGGCGGATCGATACTCGTGGTCATGCCATTTCAGCTCGCGCGAGATAGGCCTGTCAGCCGGAGTTCCTGTCGGTCACGGACCACCTGACACGGCGGGGCAACGACGCGTTCCAGGCTCACTGGACCGGTCACTCATCGCACTCCACTGGCTACTGCGGCTCGATCTCTGAGCAGAGCCGGTCAAACCGGCTCACCAAACGAAGATCCAGTGCGATTCAGTCGGTCGCCTGCCCGGCTGCCGCAGTGAAACCGTCCTCACTGTTGTTCGCACGCCCACAGTCTGTCAACGACTCTCCGCCGTGTCGCGTCCCGGCGTCACGTTCAGACACCAACGAGGTTTATGCGTCGGCTCTGAGGTATCAGTACCTCCCGGGGGACCTTTGCATGTTTCCCGGGGTGAAGAACCTCCTGCCGGCCCACCTGGCGCTTTTCTCTCCGGAAGGGTTCACAACGAGGCATTACTGGAGCCTGCGCTATGAACCCAAGATCGGATTCTCCGACGAGCGAGAGTTCTGCGACGAGATCGTTGAATGGCTCAGGGAAGCGGTCAGACTCAGGATGATCTCCGACGTTCCACTGGGAGCGTTTCTTTCGGTCCCCCGATCGCAGAACCGAATGGGCCCATTCGCTTTTGCTCCCGTCTGCGCTGGCGACAGCGATGGCGGGGAAGAGCCGGCCACCTTGGACCGATGCCAGCGTCCGCCCCGCCAGGGAGACCTCAACGACCCCAAGGCCTTCGACGGCCCCTGACCTCGAGCGACGTGCGGATCGATCGTTATCTCGGCTGGAGGCGGCCCAGGCCAGAGATCTGCTTCTGGATCGACTTCGGGTTGCCGGAGTAAATGACCGACCCGACGCCGGAGATCTTCACAGAGAGAGTGTTGGAGACGTCGACATCGACCTTTCCGGCCCCGGACAAGGTGATCTGGACATCCTTGGCATGGAGCGCTTCGGCTGCGATCTTACCGGCGCCAGAGAGCGAAACGGTGAGGATGTTCGTCTTGCCGGAAGCCTTGACGTCTGCCGCACCGGAGCCGTCGAGTTCGAGCTTGTCGTTGGCGAGCTTCTCAATCGACACTTTGCTCGCACCAGAGCAGCGGAGACCATTGAGGTCCTTGACGTGGATAGCGATTTCGAGACTCTTCGGGTTCGAAATCGACGCCTTGGTTCCAATCTCCAAAGTACCATCCTTGACCTCTGTCTGGATCAGGGGCAACAGGTTGTCGTCGGCGGTGACCTCCAGGCTCTGCGGCTCCTGGCAGACGACAGAGATCTTGAAAGCCCCTCCGGTCTTGACCGCGTTGAACGGAGGAACTGTCCTCTTCTCACTCTTGATGACGCCACTTCCGCGAGTGCCGCCCCAGTCGGCCAGCGCGATGACGGGCAGGATCAGGCCAACGAATCCGATCACGACCAAGGCCGTCCTCTTCGACATTTCGTTCACACCCTCTCGCAAGTTCGATCGGTGGTCCCTGACCCTTTCCAGGGGCCCCGGGGACGCCGACGGTCCTGCCACTGTAGTCCAGCACACCACCAGAATCAATGAGCGACCGTCGCCCTGATCCCCCATCTGCGCCCTGGTCTGCCCACTGGTCTGCCCACTCGTCTGCCGCGTCAGAACTCGTCGCTTTCCGGCCATCTTGCATAGGACCGCTCCTCTTCGTCGCGGTCGCAAGATGGCGTTTAGCCTCGGCTCTTCAGCCGGGCCTCACCCTCAATGTACTTCTCTGTACACCTCGGGGGTCCCCCACCACCTTTGGAACGGTGATGTCGAGTGGGGGGTCGCGGCGACTTCGTTCTTTCTTGCATCCGGGGCACATCT
>Ga0074195_1001522_pt1 | contig 31946 bp, 14 predicted proteins | sample EPASupsiteHSE623_FD_64525 | JGI IMG/M metagenome (GOLD analysis project Ga0074195, IMG submission 64525) | Bioremediated contaminated groundwater from EPA Superfund site, New Mexico - Sample HSE6-23 | ecosystem: Environmental > Aquatic > Deep subsurface > Groundwater > Contaminated ... | reverse complement strand
GTTTGGTTTTGTGGGGTGGGGGTGGGTTAATGGAAGTCTTGGTCGAATTTCTTCCGGAGGATTTTTTTGAGTTTCTCACTGTGATAGCCGGCGTTGGATTTGAAATTTTTGTTACGGTAGAGAATATAGAGGATCTGAATCTCCATGTCGGTCAGATCACAGGTCATGATGAGGAGTTTGTATTGATCTGTTATATAGGGGAATCATTTCCTTGTGAGAATTCCAGCCCGGATTATTATATTGTTCCGGATGGATCAGATTTTCTTCATTTGCAATTATGATATAGGCGGGCTGCCGCTGGAAGATTCGTTAGAGCAACTTAAGTTATTCTTTTAAAAACTCTGTCGGATAATATTCAAATCAGGTTAATATCTTGGACGAAATTTCTTTCTTAGGGATGACTATCAGTACGTTTGTCAATATTTTCGTTGCTGTGGGAACAATCCTGATGGCATGTTTTACGTATATCGCCGTAAAAACTTCACAAAAACAATTTCTGATCTTTCAAAGGGAAAAAGAAAGACCGCAGGCTTTTGATCAAATCCAGACCGTTTTCAATGTTATTCAGCAGGATTTACAACGGGAACTGGACGTGATTGATCGTTCTGCTATTGTGTTTTCCCTGAATGATGGAGCAAATAGTGGTAATGAAAATCCACTGGTATTTCCTATTTCTGCCAGAAAGAATTTTTTCAGGAATTTCCGGAAATCGTTCTGCGGCGAATCAGTTCTTTCCGATAAACGGATCCTTCAGTTGATAGACTCAACGGATACTTGTCTTCACAAGCGTTTTGATACATACAAGGTTCTCTCTGGCAAGATGAGTTTACTCGAAAAAGAGATTGGAACGCAATTTATTCAGCCAAATTATCCGGATCTCATCTCGAACATTCCGGGATGGACGGTGCAGGTCCAGTCTGATGCAACAGGGCCGATTTATCAGACCTATAGGGAAAACCATAAGATGGACCCTATTTATGAAGTCATGATGAAAAAAAGTATTTCCAATCTTATTATCAGGAAACTTTTCAAATCCATTGAAACGCCTTCAGGTTACGTAATGTCGTTAATATCAGATCTGATACTTGAAGATTTTAACAGTAATATCCAGACGCTCCTGGAACAGAATCGGTATGAAAAATTATACGATCTAAAGAGGGAGATCCATCAGGATATCGCGACCCTGAAAATAACAGACGAATTGATTCTTAATCAGATACAAGAAATAAAAACAATCTATAGGCATATGTTTCTCCTTACGGCGACTGAACTGGAGCCACCAAAGGATAACTGGTAACACAATTTCCAGTTCAAAATATTTTTCACGCTACCAACTCCCCAGCAAACGCCCTCTGCATCAGCCCCTCGCACAACCCCTCGATTTGCCAGCCCGATGCCAATTGCCGCTCACGAATCCGCTCCATACTTTCAACGACACGGGCGAACTGCTGCTGGAGGGCGAGCGGGGGAAGTAAACAGGGAATTAATTCCATTTCTTTGATGCTCATGAATTGTTGAGCACCACCTCTTGAAACGATTTTTTTGGTATTCTGTTTTGTAAAAATTAGATATGATTCGAGGTATTTGCCATTAATCAAAGAGGGATTTGGTTTCAATAATGCAATATTTTTCATACTAAATTCAAACGGAACGTTAATACAAACTGCATTTCCAAGATTGGCTCCAATATGAACGAGAATTACATCTCCCTGTTGGGGATTGCATCTTCGATAAATTTCATCATGAACATTCTTTGATACGAAAAGGGAATTCGGAAAGTCAATTATCCGATCTCGGATATGTTTTCCCATGATGAAAGGAACTCCAGAAGAGGTTGGCTCAGGAGTGTCGTGTGTACCATCAGTGATTTTTTTGCAAACGTTTTTCATTTTGTGTAACGGCCATCCACGCTCATTCGTCACCGGATTTCCAAACATCTCAAAGAAAACGCTCTGCAACAACATTCCTGTCAGTGCGTCCGCCTTCTGCCGCTGCCGCTTCAACGCCTCCGCTTGTTCGAGCATGGCAACGATCTGGCGCTGGATAGGAAGCGGGGGGAGAGGAACGATAAGATTCTCTAAATTTTTTCGACTTATCCTTTTTCGAGTCGTTCCAACAGTGACTCTATCTACTTGCTTTTTCGCAATGTTGGAATTAAAGAAAGAACAAAGAAATTTTGGATCGACCTTCTCTAGATCTGTTCGAATAATTGTTACGTCAACCGCAGTTATCGCGTCATATGAAACTTGTGGGAATATGCAAGCTCTTGCTATCGGTTCTGGCATTCGAGAGACTAAAAGATCCCCCTCTTTTAAAAAAGTACATTTTAGTTCTTGAGCCCTTGTCTTCGATAAAGATTTTTTAGATTTATCTAAAAATTTCCCAATTCCAATATCTGCGAGTTGAATTAATCGAACATCATTTCCCGTTTGTAAATCTTCACTTAATATCCAATCCCCGTCAGTAATCAAGCCATATTTACCTTTTACTTTTTCGACTCTGATATTCTCCCACCCCTCCGGCAGCTCCCTCTCCCCCATCTAAGCCACCCCAACAGCCAGTTCCCGCTCCACCCGCGAACAAATCCCCTCAAACGTCTTGAGTTCATCCGTAGAAAACATCGGCTCCGGCGCATTCCCGAGCGTGATGAACGGCGGCTCCCAGAAGTCGGCGTAGGTGATGTGCTTCTTCTGCGAAAAGACCGACTCGACCATGCGGATAAAGTTGAGCTGGTCAGCAGAATAGTGCTTGTTATTCTCCATTATGTACGTCCGGAACGCATCCTTGATCCGGTCCGCTGGGTTGGTCTCTGCATACATCCCGAGCACCCGCTTGATGAGCGACACGAGGATGCTCTCGGTGCCCGACACGGCCTTGCCGAGCTCTGCCGGGTTCTTCGCGAGATCGGGGCCGAAGATGGTGGCTTCGAGCTGCTGGAGATCGGCCTCGGATAAAACTTCGTCGCGGGCGATCTTCTGGATCACGGGGCTGTCGGCCGCGATCTTCCGGATGCGTTCCTCGACATGCTCCCGGTACTTCGTGACATAGGTATGCTGTTGTGCCACGCCCATCTCGAAATATTTCTTCTGCTCGATTACGTCTCCCATGTCGATGACAATGGTCTGCTGCGGTTCTTTCCGCATGAAGGGCATCAGCGGCGCAAGCTCGGCGAGCATCCGCTGCGCAGACTCGTACGTAACAGAGGACCAGAACGATTTCGAGAGCACCTCGCGGATGAATGCCTCGCGTTCCTGTACCTTGTTGATCGTCAGCGGCAGGCATTCGATCATCCCCCCGATGAGGAGTTTCTGCCGCTCGATCTCGCCGGTATCGTTGCGGAGGATCGCGTGCTTGAGCTGCTCGCAGCGCAGGGAGAAGATCGCGGTGTTGAGGTTCACGTCCTGCTGGTACCGCATCAGGGGCATGATCTTCTGAGTCAGGAACTGGAGCGGATCGATGGCCACGTTGTCCCATAGGTGAGGATCGAGAGCCTTTTTGATCTCCTGCTTGTTGTCGCGGATGCTCACTGAATCCGGGGGGAGTGAACGAATATCGGCAAGGATCTGCTCCTTTACCTGACCGGCACGCACCTCGTCGCCGTGGTCCCGGAGGAAGGTGAGCTGCTTGATCCGCGAGAGGAAGATCCGGTTCGTGATCGCATCCGGTGATTCGTTCTTCACCCCGTCCGGGTTCATCTGCCAGTACTCGAAGTTGTTCCAGAAATCAAAGACCTGGAAATATTCCTTCTTCCCCTCGGGTAGCCATCCAAAATGTTCGCAGGCGCTGTTGGCCCTTGTGCCCCGCCCGAGCATCTGCCAGAACTTGATCTTCGAAAAGACCGGTTTGGCAAAGACAAGGTTGCAGACCTCGGGCACATCGATACCCGTGTCCAGCATGTCCACCGAGATCGCCACCCGGGGCATCGATTCCTTCTCGAAGGCCCGGATCAGCTCGTCCGCACGGGAATCCTCCGACACGATCGTCCGGGCAAGCGTGCCCTTGTGCTCGGGATAGAGCGTATCGAACGCTTCCTGCAACCGGTACGCGTGCTTCTTCGAGATCGCAAAGAGGATCGACTTCGCCGGGAGTGTTCCGGTCTGGTCCATCAGGGCATTTTCCATGAACTCGCGAACGATGGCTTCAGAAGTTCCCTTCACCGCGATCTTCTTCTCCAGCTCCGTGCCCTCGAAATCGATCTCGTCGGGATCGATGCCCTGCTCCAGCAGTTTCGCCCGCTCTCCCTCCGATATATCCTGCTTCCGAACTCCGGTGATCTGGAAATGCGTCTGGGCGCCAAGGATGCTCTTCCGGAAATCGACCAGTACCCCGTCCGCCACCGCATCATCGTAGGAGTACAGCGCGGTCGGAGCTCCGTTCTGGCACTCGAAGAACCGGAGCGTGTCCTTGTCGAGAATCTCCGAAGGGGTAGCCGTCAGCCCGATCTGGATCGCATCGAAGTACGTGAACACATCCTTCCACTTGTTGTAGATCGAGCGGTGCGCCTCATCGGAGATGATCAGGTCGAACTCTCCCGGGGAGAGCCGGAACTGCCCGTTCTTATCCTTGTCGAGATAGATCTCCTGGAACGTCTGGATCGTAGAAACGTACAGCCGCTTGCTCTTGTCGTACTTCCCGGCAAAGATCTTGTCCTTTGCCTCTTCCGGGAAAAAGAGTTTGTACCCTTTATTCATCGCCTGGTCCCGCAGTGCCCGGCGATCGGTAAGGAAGAGCACTTTCTGCACAAGGCCCTTCTCCATCAGGATCCTGATGATCGCCATTGCGACCCGGGTCTTTCCCGTACCCGTAGCCATTACAATGAGCCCCTTCCGGTGCCCCCGCTGGAGATGCTCCACCACCCGCTTGATGCATTCGATCCCTTTTGCCCGGTCCACTATCGAAGTATCGACCTCCACCGGGGACGTGGCATCCTGCGTCTTCTGGAACCGGAGCCGTTCCAGGTCTCCCTGCGTATAGAACCCTTTCACATCCCGGGGACTGTACCGCTCACGGTCCCAGAAGATGAGCTGGTACCCGTTCGAGAGAAAGATGAACACGTCTTTGCCGGTCTGGCGTTTGATATCGTCCGCATACATTGCGGCCTGTTGCTGCCCGGTATGAGGATCCTTTAATGTACGCTTTGCCTCCACAATCGCAAGCGGTGCACCAAAACTGTCGAGCAGCAGGTAATCGGCGTACTTGCTCTCCATATCATTTTTCAGGGTATCAGAAACGGTCTTGTAATGTTTCGCAACAAAATCAGACTGCTTGGTATCGACTTCCATCAGGACACGGGATCGATCTGATACGACCCAGCCCTGCTCTTTTAACAGGACATCGATCATCTCAAGCCGTGTCTGGAATTCGTTGCGATCCAAAATGGTACCTCATCGGGAATTGTACGTATACTATCCATACGGGATAATGCACTATGAAGGTTATGGGATTTTCAGCGGATCGCCGCTTACATCAGCAGATCCCCCGTCTCTAAAATCCAATGAGGGGCCCCCCTCCCCCAAATCCCGGAGGGGGGTGGGTACCCCTCCCTCAGCATGAGCGGGGTACCCCACCCCCCTGTCCCGCTTAAGACAGGCCCCCACCCCCCACCGGTTACACGCCCCCGCCCACCGCTTCGTGTGGAGTCACGACGGAGCGGCCCTCCCCTCATCCAAAACAAAAAGGGGGGTGGGTACCCCTCCCTTAGCATGACAGGGGGTACCCCCACCCCCTCTCCAAAAAACGAGGGGGGGTCCCCCTACCCCCCCATCCTCAGCAGGACAGGCTCCCACCCCCCCTCCGGGTGCACGCACGCGGGCGCGGCTTCGCATGGAGTCACGTCGGAGAGGGCATCCCATGATCGGTTATCCGGCAGGGGGGGAGGGTACCCCTCATGTGCCCGGAGGGGTACCCACCCCTCCCCCGCTCCAGAAAGTGAGAGGGGGACCCCCCACCTCCCTGTCCTCAGCAGGACAGGTACCCACCCCCCCTAATGTTGCACAAACGCAGGTACACCTGTATGCAAGTGACCCGGATCGCGGAAAGGTGGGGTTCGTCAGTATTCTTCGTTGCTTATCAAAAGGTGCAGGATTTAAAATCCCGATTACGACACGAATCTGCTGTTCGGGCAGGTTAATGCGGCGGGTGCAGTATCCCGGTATTTCTATGATTGCTCACGCCGTTTCATGCCCGACAAGCTGGTACTCCGTGACCTGCCCGTTGCTGTCGAAAAACGCCCGGGTGTTCCAGTGCAGGTTCCGCGCTGCTCCATCCGGAAGGATCACCCCGCAGGTGATCGAGGCCGACGGGTTTTCTGGAGACAAGCTCGCAAGATGCTGGAAAAACCGCTCTGCATCGTCAGGATGAACCGGAGAGGTAAACCGGAATCCGATCGTGTCTTTTGCGTTACGGTTGAAAAACCGGAGGAATGCAGTATTTGCAGATAAGCAGATCCAGTCCGGGCCGGTACGGTACACGAGTTCTGCCGGGTCCTCGACCATTGCCGCAAAGCGCTGCTCGCTCTCCCGCAGGGCTTCTTCTGCATGAACGCGATCGGTGATGTCGATCATCACCCCGACAAACCCGGCTACACTTCCGTCGCTGTTATTGAATGTGGCTTTCCTGAATATGACATCCCGCAGATGATGATCGGCACAGGGGAATTTTGCCTGGTATACCTGGATTCCTCTCCGGTTCATCAACTGGGAATCCCGCTCTCCGGTCATAACCGCAATATCGGGGGGGAAGAGATCCGCATCGGTCTTTCCAGCCATTTCCTGTTTTGGAATGCCGGTATACTCTTCGAAGGCTTTGTTGCAGCCAAGGTACACTCCTTTCGAATTTTTATAATACACCGGTGCGGGTATAGTATCGATCAGCTGCTGGAGAAATTCCAGCTGCTGCTGTAAGGAGATGGTGCGGGTGGTTACACACTCTTTGAGTTCTTTATTGAGTTTCTTTAAGTATTCCTCGCTCTCCCGGAGCTTTTTATCAACCACAAACTTGTAACGGGTCATTTCGATGACTGACAGGAGTTCCCGTTCATCATAGGGCTTGATAAGATACCCGTACGGTTCGGTAAGTTTTGCCCGGTCAAGCAGTACCTTGTCAGCGTATGCCGTGAGATAGATGAGCGGGATATCACAGACCTTGTGAAGTTCTTCTGCGGTCTGGATACCGTCTAATTTCCCCATTAGATGGATGTCCATGATCACGAGATCGGGTTTGGTCTCCGGTACTTTTACCATCGCGTTCTCACCCGATCGGGTTGTTCCGGCAATGCTGTAACCCAGGCTCTTTAAGGTCTCGGCAATATCGCTTGCAACAATCACTTCGTCTTCAACAATGAAAATCCGGAAATCCGTCATGATCCCTTCCTGTTTTCGGCCGTGGGTAAGGTGCTGCACACTGCATCTCCTGAATCTCACCGGAGACCGGAATATGACCGATAGACTTTTTTTGGTTATGCAGTGAAGTTGGTTGCTTTCCTGATCCAGGTATGCAGCAGGTAATATTCAGATATGGTGTATACAATAAAAACATATTTCCCATAACGGTCCGACCGGATTCTTCCCTGCCATACGTTCTTACGGTAAATCTCCTTACTCAACCCACCCGTTCAGTACGATCTTGCCCACGAACGGGTTATTGGACAGGTTGCTCATGATCCCTTTGATGATACAGAATGTCCCGTCACTCTTCTCGAATTTCAGGCGGATCGTTTTTGCCATGCCGGGATGCACGAGGATTTCGGAGAGAACCTGTTTCGCCTGCTGCCAGTCGTTTAAGCTGATGTGATCGAAAAATGATTTTTTCAGGTTCTCGTGTGGCAGGTAACCAATAGCGTGTCTGAATGACGGGCTTGTCTGGGCGAAGGTTCCGTCGGGGTTCAGCATGACCACAATTTCAGAAGCATCCTCGATGAGCAACCGGAAATACTCTGCATTGTTCTTCACCTGCTCTTCTGCCTGTTTTCGTGCCGTTATATTCCGGATACTGACAGCATACTTTTCCAGGACCGCCTTTTTGTTATAGACCGGGTAGACTGTCACGTCATACCAGATGCCGTTGAACTGGTCCTCAAAGTTCAGGCGTCTTTCCCCCCGCACGATCAGCTGCCAGCAGGCCATCTTCGGCGTGAGTAATTTTTGTCCAACCAGGGCATAGGCACTGGTGCCAATCAGCTCATCGGGAGACATCCCGGCATACTCGGCAAACGCCTCGTTGACTACCAGGAATTTCCCGTCTGCGCTGAGCAGGTACAGGAAATCCTGCGTTGCGTTCACCATCACCCGGGTCGTTTCTTCACTGTCCCGCAACCGGCGTTCCAACCGGTGTTTGTAGATTGCCATCTCGATCGAGGAATGAAGCCCGCGTTCATCATAGGGTTTGATGACGTACCCGTACGGTTCGGTAATCTTTGCCCGGTCAAGCAGCGCTTTGTCCGCATACGCGGTGAGGTAGATGACCGGGATATCGTACAGGGAATGGATTTGACCTGCTGCTTCAATGCCATCCATTGCACCGGCAAGATGGATATCCATGAGCACCAGGTCCGGCCGGGTATCAGCCAGTTTTTCAAGGGCTGTCTCCCCGGATTTAACCATACCGGCCACAGAATAGCCAAGGCTGATTAACGTCTCCTTGATGTCATTTGCTACGATTGTTTCATCTTCAACAATGAGGATTGACGACATCGTGGTCCCGGGAGTATCAGTGGTACCCCAATGCCGCCCCGAGCAGGTTTGTCGTTATGCGCAATGCCTCGATCTCGTCTGCCGAACGGGTTCTCTCCGCGAGATCGAAAAACCCTATGAACCCCCAGAGATTGTCATGGATGAAAATGGGAAGGATAATCCCGCACTTCACGCCAAGCAACACGAACAGCTGTTTTTCTTCTTCAGGAAGAACGGACATGGTTGCCACTATGACTTCGCCTTTTATAAGCTGGTCATGCCAGCGGGAGAGCCCGAGAGCCTTGTAGCTGAACTGTTTCAGTTCCGGTTTGTAGAGTGAGCTTTGGTAGGCGGGACATCCCCATTCATAGATCATGCTGACCGTTTCTAAACCCGCGGGATCGGTGTTTTCCCGGAAGATCCCGATTGCCCCTGCATCCAGCGCAAGGCCGATGGGTTCGAGGATATCCCGGATATCTGCGGTAGCAAAATCGCGGGGCAGATGGGTCGTATCGCGGGAGATACGGAGGAGCCATTCGACAGCGGAACTCACGGCAAAGAGAACCGCGTCCCGTTTCTTGATCTCGTGCTCGATCTGGTGCTTGTAGAGTGCCATCTCGATAACCGAGTTGAGTTCCCGCTCGTCATAGGGTTTGATGACGTACCCGTACGGTTCGGTCACCTTGGCCCGGTCGAGCAGCGCCTTATCTGCATATGCAGTGAGGTAAATGACCGGGATATCGTAGAGTACGTGGATTTTTCCCGCGGTTTCGACCCCGTCCATCTGGGTGGCGAGGTGGATATCCATGAGAACGAGATCGGGCCGGAGTTCTTTTACCTTTTCAAGCGCGATCTCTCCGGATTTCGCAATGCCTAATACAGCGTATCCCAGGCTTTTCAAGGTCTCCTTGATATCGTTGGCTACAATGGCCTCATCTTCCACAATGAATATGGCCGGTTTTTCCATCATGAACCCCTTGTGTAATCGTTCTTCTGATTATCCTGATAACAGTTCCGATATATTATGCGTATTTCTCCTGTCCGGATCGGTCAACATCCCTCATCTTTCCTCCGGCAGGTGGTTGTGCATGTGCGTCTTTAACCGGTCCAGGCATTCCGGCTCACTCCCGGTTAAAAGAGTCTTTTATCAATGCATATCCCGGTGCGCGGCGCAGATTTGACGGATAGCGGGAACATCCTCGACAAGCCGTGTGATGTCCATCATGTACGTCGTTCATCTTCTCCCGATCTCCGGTTCTGGCATTTCATCGGGAACCTCCCGGTAGTGACGGATGAGGAAACGCCGTACTTTTTCAGACTCCACCCAGCCGCGATCGAGGTGGTCAACAAGGGTATTAATCAGCTCGATCTGTTCCAGGATCTGCTTCCGGTTCTGGGAACAGTCAAGGTGTACATATCCCAGTATTGCCTGGAGCGGGTTTCTGATCTGGTCGTTTAAGATCTGGAACCGCTCCATATTCAGCTCGAGCTGGGTTATTCCTTCCTTCTTAAGGTGCTCCTCTATTTTCTTATGGTCGGTAATATCGTGATACTGGATAAAAATACGGGGATTTTCGCCCGCCATTCCATCAATAAGCATAAGGGAGATCTCAAACCACTCATCTCCTGTCTTTTCCTCAAAACGGACAGGCCGGCCGGAACTGAGGAGCTCTTTTATCCTGGATTCTAACGAGGTAAACATGCCCTTCCGGTCAAACCGGACAGGTGATTCATCCACGTTCAGGATTGAATTTTCTTTCAGCCGATGCGCCATGGCATCGTTGAAGGCGATGATCTGCTGGTTGCGATCCAGAAGCATGACTGCGTCGGGAATGGCATTGGCGAGGATTCGGATTGTGCGTTCATTCTCGTGTGCCCGCTCCTCCATCCGGTATTTGTAGAGTGCCATCTCAATGGCTGAATGCAGCTCGCGATCATCAAAGGGTTTGAGGATATAACCATACGGCTCGGTGACTTTTGCCCGCCCGAGGGTGATATCATCCACATGGGCCGTGAGAAAAATGACCGGTATGTGATACAGGGTCCGGATCTGCTCTGCCGTATCGATACCGTCAAGGGTGCCGGCAAGGTGGATATCCATGAGCACCAGATCGGGATGGATTCCTTTTAAGATTTCCAGGGCAGATTCACCCGATTGGGTAACCCCGGCTATTGAATACCCCTGATCTTTTAACGTCTGGCGGATATCCTCAGCTTCGATGAGCTCATCTTCGACAATGAAGATGGATGCCTGTTCCATGGATTGACTCCTTGTTATTTAGTCAATGAATGACGATACATCCAGATAATTGTTGCTCCATACTTAAGACAAAACCTGCCCTGTGACGTTAAGGATGTGCATGCAGTGGTATCGTACTGCCTGATCTCCTGCTTCATGCAGCCGGTGATTCCGGTATACCCCTGTTTTTATCTCTGCCCGTCACCCGGTTTTGCTGGCATGATTCTTCTGTATTTCAATAATAAAAGTCGTTCCCTCCCCGGTGCCGAGATCGATAGTGCCGTTCAGCTGATCGACAAGGCTGTTCACCAGCCGGAGACCAAGGGATTCTGTGTTCTTCCAGTCAAGCCCGGCGGGCATGCCGACCCCGTTGTCGTTATAGACAAAGCGGAGCCTGTTCCCCTCCTTAAAGAGACATTCGATGGATATCGCTCCTTTCCTTCCCTCCGGGAAAGCATGTTTGAGTGAGTTGGATACCAGTTCGTTCATGATAAGCCCGACAGGAATTACCGTATCGATATCCGCCATGATGTCACCCATGGCCACCGTGATGGCGATCTGGTGCTGCGGGATGTTATAGAACGAGAGGATTTGTTTTGTTAAATAGGCCAGGTATTCTCTGAGGTTGATCTCCGCTATATTGGGGGAGCGGTAAATCCTCTCGTGGACAAGGGCCATTGCCCGCACCCGGCTCTGGCTGTCCTTGACCGATTCCAGCACATTGGGATCGGTGATGTACCGGGACTGGAGATTCAAAAGACTGGCAATAATCTGGAGATTGTTCTTGACCCGGTGGTGGATCTCGCGGAGCAGGAGTTCTTTTTCTGCTAATGAGCGGGCGATCTCCTGCTCTGCATGCATCCGTGCTGCTATCTCGGCATTCATCTGTCCGTTGGCTTTGCTCAGGGCTTCTGTCCGTTCTGCAACCCGTTTTTCCAGTTCTTCGTTTGCATGCCGTATCGCCTCTTCAGCCTTTTTCAGAGAGAAAATATCCGTAAGTACGTTGAGACTGGCAGGTTTGCCTTCGTATTTGATCATGGCACCGTTGACAAGAACGGGGTGGTAGGTCCCGTCCCGTGCTGCGATCTTCATCTCGTAGGGGGGAAATTCCTCCCCTGCCATGCGCTGTGCTATTGCCCGCTGAGCGGTATCATGGTATTCCGGGGCTATGAACATGAGTGCCGGTTTGCCGATGAGCATTGCTGCATCGTACCCCATGTTTGAAGCTGCTGCCGGGTTGACATAGAGCAGGATACCGTCGCGGTGGACGATCACATAATCCGGGAGCTGATCGATGAGGGTGCGGTACCGCTCCTCACTGTCCATCAGTTCGATACGGGACTCGGCAAGCCGGGAAAACACGGGATCGATTTCCAGCGCGAGCCGGGCGAGTTCGTCTTCACGGTTGCTGCTGGTTGCACCCTTGTTCCCGGTCTCTATGTTCTTCCGCACCGTACTGATGATGGCATTGAGACGGGAGAGGACGATCCGGTCTATGAACAGCAGGACAAACAGGATGATGAAAACTCCTGCTCCCAGCAGGCTCATGAGAAAGATAAAAATCGTATCCCGTCCGGCGTGGTAGAGCGTGCGGTGTTCGGTAACCTTTACATAAAATCCTTCAGGATTCTGCAGGTCGTTCACATGGATATATCCGGAAATGGTATCATAGGTTTCTGGTACAACTGCCACCGGTGAAGACGAAGTGATGAGGGATACCACACCGGCAAGCGATGGGTTTCTTTTAATTTCCTGTGACGGAATGATGGTGACCGAATATCCCGCCCGGGTAGTAAGATCTGCTAAGTAGTGGCGGTCAATCCTGCGCACGATCTGCAGGCTTCCTGAGGCCGGCCCTTCAAAAGTATCATTGAGAACCGGGTGGGTTGAGATGATGAAAAGGCCATCCGGGCTGTCGAAGACCCCGTGGATTCCCTCCGTGGAATTCATAATACCCTCCGCGATATTCCGGTTCCGGATATCGTTCACGAGGGATACCGGCACCGCCTCGAACATCTGTGAACCGGAATTATACCCCCTCTCAAAAACGAGCTGATTTGTACTGTTGAATACCAGCACATAGTCGACATCGAACCGGGTGAAATAATCCTCTACCATGTTCTGGTCGATCCAGCCCGGGTTCTGGCCCTGTGCAAACCGGTAGGTTTCCGACCATACCGCATAATCGCGGGTGATCGAATCGGTATGTTTCAGATCGCTCTCAAAGGAGCTGACCGTACTCTCCAGGGCCCGGTGGACTTCCTGTCTTTCCAGCTGGCGGTAACTCTGTTCCATGGAAAGGTACGAAAAAACAGCAACGAGAGTAAAGGTGACGATCAGCGCAATGCCGATTCCCAGGAGCAGTTTACTTCTCAGGTTCATTGGAACACAGAAATCCGGCTTACCCGTGACTAGTAATGCCTCTTTTTATTTGGACTTAAATATATCCCTCATATACTTTTATTTCCCCCCGTGTGCGGAATACTGCCTATGAAAGAGATCCCCCTGAGACGGATAGCCCGAAATTCGTGATCAGGTCCTGTGACTGCATTTCCCTGCTGTATATCCGGTCTGCAGCTATCCACAGCCGGCCCTCAGAGGATTGCAGTGGTGATGGGGGCTGCACCCCTTCATGAGGGAGCAGGATCCTGCTTCTGCTGGATTGTTATGATAAACGTTGTTCCCTCCCCTGTGCTGCCTTCGATGGTACCGTTCAGTTGATCGACAAGGCTGTTCACCAGCCGGAGGCCAAGGGTTTCTGAGGTCTTCCAGTCAAACCCGGCGGGCATGCCGATCCCGTTATCACTGTAGACAAAACGGAGCCTGTTCCCTTCCTGCGGGGTACATTCGATGGATATTGTTCCTTCCCTACCCTCGGGAAAAGCATGTTTGAGCGAGTTGGATACCAGTTCATTCAGGATTAGCCCCACCGGAATGATGGTATCGATATCTGACTGGATCTCGTCCATAGTCACCTTGATCCCGATCTGGTGCTGCGGGATGTTGTAGAACTGTAATATCTGTTTTGTTAAGAAGGTCAGGTAATCTTTGAGATTAATCTCCGCAATATTGTGGGAACGGTAAATCCGCTCGTGAACCAAAGCCATTGCCCGTACCCGGCTCTGGCTGTCTTTTATCGAGTCCAGCACGTTGGGATCGGTGATGGTCCGGGACTGGAGATTTAAGAGGCTTGCGATGATCTGGAGATTGTTCTTTACCCGGTGGTGGATCTCCCGGAGCAGGAGTTCTTTTTCTTCTAAGGAACGGGTGATCTCCTGCTCGGCTTTCGTTCGCGCCGCGATCTCGGTTGTCAGCTGTTCATTTGCCTTTACCAGGTCTTCGGTCCGCTCTGTCACCCGCTTCTCGAGATCCTCCTTTGCATCCCGTATTGTCTCTTCAGCCTGCTTTAAGGTAGTGATATCCGTAAGCACGTTAAGATCCGCCGGCCTGCCTCCGTAAATAATCATTGAACCATTGACAAGGACCGTACGGTAGGTTCCGTCCTGTGCAGCAATCTTCAACTCATACGAGGGAAGTTCCTTGCCTGCCATCCGCAGGGAAACAGCCTGCCGCATGGTATCGTGATACTCCGGGGCTATGAAGGGGAGGATGGGTTTGCCGGTGAGCGAGTCCGCATCATATCCCATCCGGGCTGCTGCTGCAGGATTGACGTAGAGCAGGATGCCATCGCGGTGGACGATCACGTAATCCGGGAGCTTGTCGACGAGGGTACGGTACCGCTCCTCGCTCTCTTTGAGTGACTGCTGGGCATGGGTAAACACCGTGATATCTTCCAGTGTTTCAACCGCACCGATAACTGTGCCGTCATTATCAATGATAGAAGCAGCAATGGTATGCAGCCATTTCCCGTCTTTCCCCACCCGGGGATAAAAATCGGTCACCTCGTAGGCGCCTTCAACAAGTTCCGATTTTTTATACTTGTCACGGTAGAGCCGGGGGATCCTTTCCGTTGCCCCGTCCACCAGCAGGTCGGAAAGACAGGGGCGCTCCTTTTCGTAAAACGCCATCCATTGCCGGGTTGTCCCGACGATATCGCGTGCCCTGATCCCGCTGGTCTCTTCAAGCGCTTTATTCCAGGATATCACGCGATGATTCCGGTCGATAACGAATTTCGGTATCGGGGAACTCTGGAGAATGACGTTTAAGGTGGCTTCGTTCTGCCGGAGTGCTTCTTCAGCCTTCTTTCTTTCCGTGATATCATGAATGATCGAGTAAAAGAGTGGTTTTCCCTGTACCGTGATCGGGCCTGAATAGATCTCCACGTAGCGTTTTTCTCCGTCAGCCCGGTAATGGGAGGAGAAAAAATACTTCTCTTTCTGACCTTTTGCCTGTTTGAGGTTTCGGACAACCGTATCTTTCGGCAGCCGGTTGAGATCATAGATCCCCATGGCGATCAGCTGATCGCGGGAATACCCGTAATACTGCACTGCCGCTCCGTTTGCATCGATGATCCTGCCGGTGTCCGGGTCGATGAGAAGCGAGACCGAGTAGTTGTTGGTAAAGAGGGCGCTGTACCGTGATTCGCTCTCCTGTAACTCCTGTTCAGCCAGCCTGCGATCCGTGATATCGTGAATGATCGAGTAAAAGTGTGGTTTTCCCTGTACTGTGATCGGGCCTGAATAGATTTCGACGTAGCGTTTTTCTCCGTCAGCCCGGTAATGGGAGGAGAAGAAATGCTTCTTTTTCTGACCTTTAGCCCGTATGAGGTTTTTGATTACCGTATCTTTCGGCAACCGGTTGAGATCATAGATCCCCATGGCGATCAGATGATCGCGGGAATACCCGTAATACTGCACTGCCGCGTCATTTGCATCGATGATCCTGCCGGTGTCCGGGTCAATGAGAAGCGAGACCGAGTAGTTGTTGGTAAAGAGGGCGCTGTACCGTGATTCGCTCTCCTTAAGATCCTGCCGGGCCATCACCAGCCGGGTGATATCTTCGAGCGTTTCTACCGCACCGATCAGGTTCCCCCCGCTGTCGATTATGGGAGCAGCCATAAAATGGAGCCATTTCCCCCCCAATCCCAGGTGGGGGAAGAAATCAGTGACCTCAATAGCTCCCTCGATATTCTCTGATTTTTTCCATTTACCGGCGTACAGTTCCGGAATCTTTTCAGGAGTGTTGTCAAGCAGCAGGTCGGCCAGGCAGGCGCGTTCTGCCGGGTAAAACGCTTTCCAGTGCAGGTTTGTCCCCAGCATTTCCCCTGCCGCAATACCGGTGGTACTTTCCAGGGCCTTGTTCCACGAGATTACCTGATGGCGATCGTCAATGACAAACATCGGGATCGGGGATGCCCGTATGATCGCATTCAGCTGCGTCTCGCTCTTCATGAGTGCCAGTTCTACCTGTTTACGGGCAGTAATATCCTGGATCAGGCCATCATATGCGATCAGGTTTCCGGCTTCGTCATAGCGGGGCACCAGGGTATTCATCACCCAGCGGACTTCCCCGTCTTTATGCACAATACGGTGTTCTATAGCTCCTGCCTCTTTCCCGGCAAGGATTTTTTCTGCCTGTGTGGTTACTGTTGCACGGTCCTCCTCAACCACCATGCGGAGCCATAAACCGGGGTCCCTGCTGAAATCCCGGGTGGAGTAACCGGTAACTGATTTGCAGCCCGGCCCGTGCAGGGTCTTGACAGCACGCCCGGCTTTAACCCGGACCGTGAAGACATAGTCGGTGACCGCTTCGAAAAGATGCCGGTACCGCTCCTCGCTCTGGCGGAGCGCTTCTTCTGCCTTTTTGTGCAGGGTGATGTCGCGTGCAGCGGCAAAGACTCCTTTGATTTTTCCCTGCTCGTCCCGGTAGACTGCTGCGTTATAGAGCACGGGTATGACATGTCCGTCTGTATGACGGATCTCCAGCGGGTAGTTTCGGACATGACCTTCGCGAAATACCTGTTCATATCCTTCGCTGGCTTTCTGCGGATTGGTAAAGTACCGGGAAAAAACAGTACCGATGAGCGCCTCCCTTGATAATCCCGTGACCCGCTCGGTTGCCGTATTAACATCGGTGACTGTTCCCTCCGGGCTGATCGTGACAAGCGGGTCAGGGCTTGCTTCCAGCAGGCTGCGATTGTATGCACTGGCAACCCGGAGGGCCTCTTCCGCTGCCTTCTGGTCAGTGATGTCGATACTAATCCCGATCACGCGGGAAACTTCCCCTGCGTCATCATAGAATGCCTTCCCCTGTACAGACATCCACCGTATCTCACCGGAACTGTGCAGGATCCGGAACTGAAGGGTAAAGGGTGCATGACTGGCGATCGCGGCGTCCCGGTCAGATTCAACCGTATCAATATCATCCGGATGAACACGTTGTCGCCAGTCATCGTACGTCCGTATTGTTCCGGGACTCAGGCCATAATGGGCCTCAAGTTCGGGTGACCTGTGCAGATCTCCTGTTTTGACGATCCAGTCCCACATGCCGATGTTTCCGCTGGTCTGCGCAAGCCTCAGTCGCTCCTCGCTCTCTCGCAGCGCTCCCTCTATCCGCTTCCGTTCGGTGATGTCAGTAACCCCGGCGATTGCACCGAGGTACTCCCCATCCTTTCCGGTTATCGGGCTGGTTTTTAGACGGGCAAAGATCGGGGTCCCGTCCTTTTTTAAGAATTCAAACTCATGTTGTTCCTTGATCCCTCTCTTCCTGCGTTTAATATTTACCTCGCAAATCTGCCTTCTCTCATCATCCATGAATTCACAGAGATTGCGGCCTTTCATCTCTTCGGCTGTATATCCGAGGATCTCTGCCATCTTCGGGTTTACATACGTAGTGAGCGCATCCTTGTCAATGACCCAGATACCTTCGTTGAGCGTTTCGACGAGCAGCCGGTATTTCTCCTCACTTTCCCAAAGTGCATCCTGTACCTTTTCCCTCTTGGTAATATCCCGGGCAATGGAGAGCGCAACCGTTCTTTTCCCTAACGGAAATATATGGGTGCTGACTTCAACCGGATAGGTACTCCGGTCTTTTCGCTGGTGCACGGATTCAAACGTAGCATGCCCGGTTTTTATCAGTAATGCCGTTACTTCCGGCATGAGTCTTCCCCCGGTTTCTTTCGGCACGATGTCCCGTGGCGACATGTCCAGGAGTTCCGTGCGGGTATATCCCAGCCAGCTGAGGGCAATATCGTTGACCAATATATACTTCCCGGGGCCTTCCGGGGTCAACTCGTGTAAAAATACTGCATCGTTTGCGTTGTTGAAGACTTCACGGAAGAGTTCCTCGCTTTCAACCAGCGTCTGCTGCGCCATTATTCGCTCCCGGTTTGTAAACGCAAGGGCGATCTGGTCAGCCAGCTGGCAGGCAAACGTACATTCATCCGGCTCCCAGTGGTGCAGTTTTTCAACATGCTCAAAGCAGATGAGCCCGATGTTCTTTCCTGAACTTCTCACAACCGCATCCAGCATCGAAGTTATCCGCAGGGGTTTGAGATAACCTTCGACATAGCCGGCAGTCCGGGGATCGGTCAACGGGTTATCTGCGTTAATGAACTTTTCTGACCTGAGTGCTTCGAATTCATTCCGGTACTCGCTTTCCTGAAGGATTGTACCGGACGTATGTTTTTTGGGAGTTGATTCAAAGAGATCGATACATGACAGCCGGGTTTCCTGTTCGTCAAAGATCCAGACACCTGCCCGTTCTACCCGAAGCAGGGGTGCCGCCCGCTCGGTGATCATCCGCGCAAGGTCCTCAACCTCGCCCGAAGTGACGAGAGGAGATGCCGATATATCGGCAGTCACCTGCTGCTGGCTATGGCTGCGGGCAAGTGCGCTGCTTAATGAATCTTCCAGTTCTTTGCGCTGTGAGATGTCACGTACAACGGAGATCAGGCGCCAGGGATTGCCCCTGCGGTCCCGCATCAGGGACATGTGAGCTTCGAAAGGAAACACGCTTCCATCCTTCCTTACTCCATGATATCCCCCTATGGCCACTCCCGTTTTTACGATTAAAGCCAAAGCCTGACGGACACGCTCCCACTCCTCAGGTACAATAAAATCGGTGATTTTTCTTCCGATCGCTTCAGTCAGGTCTGATAACCCGAACATGGCGATACCGGCCGAAGAGCCCATCAGGATAGTACCGGAAAGATCCGTAATGGTGATGTTATCCGGGGAGGTATTGATGATCGCCCGGTAATACTCCTCGCTCTCATGGAGTGCTTTTTCTGCCCTCTTCTGCCCGGTGATATCGGTGGCAACAACGGTCAGGACATCCTTTCCGAAATACATTCCCTTGTAGAGGTGGACATCCTTGGGAAAGATCTCCCCGTTTTTGCGCCGGCCCCAGAACTCCAATTGCTGGGGCTCCCCTGCCAATGCCTGCCTTATTTTTTCGTTTATCAGGGAAAAATCATTGAGCCCCGGTGCTGCCAGAAATTCAGGGGTCCGGCCAATGAACTCCTCGCGTTTATACCCGTACATGGCACAGGCCCCGTCGTTCACCTCGACAAATCTTCCCTCGTGATCCTGGATATAGATGGCCTGCTGGATCGTGTTGAACAGACCGTGATAACTTTCCTCGCCCTCGCGGAGTGCTTCTGAAAGATCCTGTCCAGTCACTGTCGCGTTTTTCTTTTTAGGTTTACGGGGGGATTCACCGGATTTCATGATTCACACCAGAAAAAACAATACTGCGGTACGAGAAGGGCAGATTCTCTCTCCTTCGAATGGATAATCACAATCCGATAGCTGCGGTATCAGTGCACCCCTTCCTCCGATCATTTAAACCTCACCTGGTGTAGGTATTCTCCTGATCGTTATCGTAAAAGTTGTCCCCTGATCCCGGTCGAGCACAATTGTCCCGTCAACCTGGTCGATAAGGCTGGTCACAAGGCGCATGCCCAGCGATGTGGTGTTCTTCCAGTCAAGCTCTGCCGGTATCCCGATACCGTTATCACGGACAACCAGCGTGATGAGATCGCCAGTATCTTCGCCACGGATACTGATCGCCCCTTCCCTTCCCTGCGGAAAGGCATGCTTGAGGGCATTGGAGATGAGCTCGTTCATCAGGAGGCCAAGGGGAACCGCAGTGTTTATGTCCACCATGATCTCACCCATGGAAAAATCCAGGTGTACCCTTCGCGTATCCGTACCGAAATAGGAGAAGAGCTGGGTTGCAAGGAATCGGGTATAATCCGCAAAGTCGATCCGTGACAGGCTCTCGGAACGGTAGAGTTTTTCATGAACCAGCGACATTGCCCGCACGCGGTTCTGCGTCTCGGACATGATCTTTTTCACTTCGGGATCATCGGTCTGGCGCATCTGGAGGTTGGTTAAACTGATGATGATCTGGAGATTGTTTTTCACCCGGTGATGGACTTCCCTGAGGAGCAGGACTTTCTCATCCAGAGATGCCCGTATGGCTTCCTCATCCTGCTTCTGGCGGGTGATGTCGTGGGCGGCAACAATGATCCGGTCTTTTCTGCCTTCACGCCCCCTGATCACCATGGCATGAATGGACAACGGCGTTGCGCTGCCATCTGTCCTCTTCAGGTGGACAATATTCTCGATCCTGCCATCCTTTAAAAGACTGAAAAAGGAACTGGCGAGAGTACCGTCTTCGACAAGGTAACCGAAATATGAGGTTCCGATCAGGTTCTCTTTGGGTATGCCGGACAATAATTCTCCCGCTGCATTAATATCCAGGATAATACCCTTCTCATCGAGGACTACTATAAGGTCAGGATTTGCCTCGATAACCGACTGGGTGTAATCGAGCGCCGCCAGCACGTCCTTCTCAGCACGCTTACGCTGGACAACTTCGTCTTCAAGTGTCCGGGTACGTTCCCTGACGATCTCTTCGAGGTTCTGGTTCATCCGTTCAAGTTCTGCTTCAGTTTCCTTGAGACGGGAGATGTCCCGCATGGACTCGATGGCTCCGGTGATCCTGCCCTCGGCATCAAGCAGGGGGGATGCAACAAGCGAGAGCGGAATTATGTGCCCGCTGCCATCACGGTTGATCTCCGTCTGCGCTGTTACGGTCTTTCCCTCCCAGTTGATTTGGGTATAATTCAACCGTGCCGCATCCCTGTCCGGATCGAGAACGAGATCGATTAGGATCGGGCGACGTTTTCCGGACAACCAGATGCTGTACTCAAAGTCCCCTTTACCGATAATATCTCCGGCAGAAACGCTACTGAGCTGTTCAAGGGCCCGGTTCCATGCGAGAACTTTCCCGTCCCTGTCGATAACAAACGTGGGATCCGGCAGGAAACTGATGATATCCATGAAGAGCTGCCGGGACTCCCGGTTCTGTCTCTCACTCTCAAGAAGTGCCCTGTCTGCACTATCTTTCTGGATTGCGAGAGAGATTGCACGGCTCAGCACTTCGAGGATGGCATCCATATCCGAAGATATCGGAAATTTCGTAAAGAGAGCAAAAACACCCAGTACCTCACCGGAGGGAGGTTTCAGCTGATAGCCGGAAAATCCTACGAGGCCGAGTCTTTCTGCCCAGACATGATCATGGACCCGGGGATCATGCTGGGCATCATTCGTGAGGAATTTACTTTCCTCGCCGGATGCAATAAGCCCGATCTTGTAGGCCCCGAACGGTACACGGCGATGTGCTTTTCCGTCAATATGGGTATACCTGCCACTGCTTGCTCTCAGGTGCAGGCACTTCTCGCGGAACCGGCATACATGCGGCCCTTCCTCAACGTCGGCATGCATGCAACCGGCACTACACAGGTCTCCCTTATCGATCATCCAGATGCGGCAGAAATCTGCCCCGAATACTTTGATAACGCCGTCGGTTACAATTTTTAATTTTTCATCCAGCGGAGTAGGTGCCAGAATGGAGGTAAGGATCCTGCTTACCCCGTCATGCCACGACCGGATCTTCTCCCGTTCTTCTTCAGCCTGTTTGCGCGCAGTGATATCGCGCCCGATACCCAGCACGCCGATGAGCATTCCCTGGCTATCGTACATCGGTGTCTTGATGGTATCCAGCAGGGCCCGGTGGCCATCATCTGAAAAGGTGATCCATTCTTCGTTGCTTGTAGGCTTTTCCGCTGCTATTGCCTTGCGATCATTCTCGCGGAAGGAGTCTGCCAGTTCGCGATCTACAAAGTCGTAATCGGTTTTTCCCGCGAGGTCTGTTTCCTTTGCACCGAAAAAGCGCTCGAACATGGTGTTGCAGGAGAGATAGATCCCATCTTTGTCCTTCAGCCAGATCAGGTCGGGGATCGTCTCTACCAGCGTGTGCAAGCGGGCTTCGCTCATTCGCAGCGCCTCTTCCGCCCGTTTGCGTTCAGTGATATCGAGAATTACTCCCTCATAGTGGGTGATGCTTCCGTCTGCAGTACGTCGGATATGCGTGAAATCCGCTACCCAGAATATCTCGTGGTTTTTCCCGAAGATCCGGTATTCCTGCGAATAGTCATCGATATAGTGGCTGCTGTTGTATTCCACTTCCGTGCTCACTCGCACGAGATCATCGGGATGGATAATGGCGCTGTACTGGATCTGACCCAGGAGAAAATCGTCGCGGGTGTACCCGAACTGGGAGATGTTATCGCTCACCATCTCGACCGGCCAGTTCTCTTCGGCTTTCCAGAGGAAGGCGACAGCCGGGCTGGTGTTGATGATCCTTACCTGCTCTTCCTGCTGGCGGAGCAGTTCATTGATGCGATCCTGGATTGCTTTCTTCTCGGTGATATTCCGTATCGATCCCTGGAAACCGATGGTTTTTCCGGTCGAATCCTTTCGGGCAACCGTAGTGATGAGAGCGTTGATTATAGTCCCGTCTTTTTTCTTTAAATCAACAGGATATTCAAACGAATACCCGTTTTCACGAATATACCTGATGTGTGCATCCCGATCTTCGGGATTTGCATATATTTGAGGAATCTGGATCCTGTGCAGGTCTTCCCTGCTGTCATAACCGAACATGTCAACCGCTGCATCGTTAAAATCCACCCATCTGCCCTCTATTGTTGTGATAAAAATGCAGTCCCGCGAAGTGGTAAAGAAAGCACGGTATTTCTCTTCACTCTCCCGCAATGCCATTTCCGCCCGTTTGCGCTCCGTGATATCGAGGAAAGCCCCGATCAGGCCCCCAAGAGTTCCGTCATTATTAAAAAACGGGGCTTTGTAAAAGATAACATCGTGGCGGGAACCGTTCGCGTACGGTACCTGGGTCTCATACTGTTGGGGAACGGGATTATCAAACATCTGCTGGTCAGCAGCAGCATATCTGTCAGCAAGATCCCGGGGTGATATGTCATACACGGTCTTACCCATGAGATCCCCCCGTTTTATCCCGATATACTCCTCAAACGGCGGGTTGCACCCAAGGTATTTCCCGTTTTTATCCTTGAAGAAGATGGGCATGGGAAGCGTGTCGATCATGGCAGCAAGGAAACGCGAACTCTCCCCGGCGCGGAACTCGGCGGATTTCTGTGCCGAGACATCGCGCCCAATGGCAATATAACTGGAAACCACTCCCTGTGTGTTCCGCATACCCCGGGTATTCCAGACAATCGTCTTTTTTGTCCCGTCTGCGCAGCGGATCTCGGTCTCAAAATTTTCAAGGATTGTGTCCCGCCCGATAATTGACTGGATTTCCCGTGTAACTTTTTTCCGGTATTCGTTCTCCGGGTAGAGTTGTTTCCAGACTGTTTTTTTTCCCACGACATCCGTTTTTTTATAACCGCTGATAGCCTCGGCAGCATCATTCCAGATAAGGAGGGTGCCGTCAGGTTCGAGCACCGAGATCCAGACATTGGCGTTTGTTATCACGCTCTCCTGGAACTGCTGCATCTCCCGGAGCGTGTCCTGCGCCCATTTTTCCTGGGTGATATCCTCACCAAATCCAAGTGTTCCCTTGATAGCCCCGCTCTCATCGTGAAGAACGGTATTATACCAGCGGATGATCTTTTCCGTGCCGCCCCGGGTCAGTACCGGATTTTCGAAAACCCGGTTTTGTTCAACCTGTCCGGCAATCAGCTGTGAAAATACCCGTTTCACCCGCTCCCGGTCTTTTTCCGGCAGGAACAGGTCGGCCCAGATCTTTCCATTCACCTCTTCAGGCTGGCATTCAAGGATCTGACCGCCTTTCCTGTTGAGAAACGTTATCGCCCCGTTCCGGTCGAGCACAAGGATAATAGCCGGTGCAAGGGAGAGATATTGCTCCCTGATCTCTGCGGATTGTTGCTGTCTGTGCTGAGCTTTGTACAGCTGCTCTGAGAGATATGCGATGACTGCTGCAATACCCACAAAGACAAAGAACCGGTACACCGCCCCAAGGATGACCTCTGGCTGGTTTGCATCAAAAGCGGTTACCATGGAGAGGTAGGAAAGGGCAAGGAGCGTGGCAGGAACGAACCCTTTCCAGCGGTAGCGATAGGCAAGTAAAACGATCGGGAAATAATAGAGATGCATGAAGATGATGGTGATCCCGTTAGCCAGGCACCAGATGGTTATGATAATGACTGCGACAGACAGCGCGAGGATAATTCCCCTCCACCAGGGTTCAGCGATCCGGAACCGGGATACATCCGGGGATTTCATGACGGGCTCCGCGGTTCCTTTTCATGCAATACTATCGTAAACAGGGTACCTGAAGTCCGGTCGAGTTCCACGGTTCCGTTCATCTGGTCGACCAGCGTATTGACCAGCCGGAGGCCCAGTGAGGGGGTGTCCCTCCAGTCCATGTCTGCCGGAATCCCGATACCGTTGTCCCGGAACAGGATGGTTATGGTATGTTCTTCCTTTTTCACGCTGATGGCAACTTCGCCCTTTCTGCCATCAGGGAATGCATATTTGAGCGAGTTTGAGATCAGTTCGTTGAGGATGAGGCCGATGGGGATGGCGGAATCGATATCGACATTGACATCATAAACCTCCAGCGTGAACCGGATTCCCCTGCTCTTGGCATCGTAGAACTGGAAGAGACCGGTGCCGAGGAACCTGATGTAATCCTGGAGACTGATTTTGGCGATGTCTTCAGACCGGTACAGTTTTTCATGGACCAGCGCCATTGCCTTGACCCGGTTCTGGCTCTCCCGGATGGCAGCAAGGGTCGATTCATCCTTGATGTACCGGGACTGGAGGTTTAAGAGACTTGCAATGATCTGGAGGTTATTTTTGACCCGGTGGTGGATCTCTTTTAAGAGCAGCACTTTCTCATCGTAGGATGTCTGGAGTTTTCTCTCCGTTTCCAGGCGCTGGGCGTTCTCTTCTTCCAGCGCTTCATTTGCTTTTGAGAGAGCTTCTGTACGGTCTTTGATCCGCTGTTCAAGCACGGTGTTTAAGGAACGGATCTCAGATTCCATGAGCTTGAGGTCGGTGATGTCCTGGTTTGCACCGATAGTACGGATAACTTTTCCGTCAGGGCCCATTATCGGGGCGAACCTTGCAATAATGGTATGGACACTTCCGTCGCGGGGGGTGATGCGGGGTTCAATCTGGCCGGCATAATCCGGATCCGTTGTTGCAAGAATTTTCTGAATCGATGCGAGCACAGCCGGGCGATCGTCGGGATAAACAAATTCCTGCATATAGGTCTCAGCCGGCATCAGGTTTCCCCCCTCGCGTTCGGCTGTTGTTTCATAGAGAGCGTAGAACCGGTCATCGAACGTGAACATGCCGGATGCGACATCATACTCCCAGTTCACGAGACCGGCAATCTCCATCGCCGTGGCTAGTCGCGCCTCGTTCTCCCGCAGGGCTTTCTCCGCCTTCGTGCGTCCGGCCTGTTCATCGAGCATATCAAGGGCAAACGAGATACTCACCGCGATCTCTTCGAGAAGGGCGATCTCTGTCTCATTGAAAAAATTCTTCCCGGATGCATAGATCATGTACGCCCCCACCACTTTGCCGTGGTGACTGAAGGGGAATACGGCAGATGAATGGTAACCGCGTTTCAGCGCCTCTTCCCGCCACGGTTGCATTCGGGGGTCGGTCTCGATATCATTGCAGACATCGTACCGCTTTTCCAGCAGGGCAGTGCCGGTCGGACCCTGGCTTTCCTCGTCACCATTGATGCGAATCCTGATCGATTGGAGATACCCCTCCTCATGCCCCGCATAGGCTATGGGACTGATGGAGCCCGATTCGGAGTCAAGCAGGCCTATCCATGACATCCGGAAGCGACCGGACTCAACCGATATCCGGCAAATCTCGGCAGCAAAGGTCTCGAGGTCTTTTACCCGTACAATGGCCTGGTTGATCCGGGACTGGACCGCGTAGAGCCGTTGGGCCGCAAGCATCCGCTCTTCGGCTTGTTTGCGCTGTTGGATCGGGCGTGTTGTGATTACAATCCCGTTCACGCCGGGGACATCCAGGAGATTGACCCCTATGGAATCGACCCAGATGTACTCCCCGTCAGCTTTACGGATCCTGAACTCGGTCGGGATCCCGTCATTCTTCTTTTCATACACCCTCCTGAGATCCATTCGGACCCGTTCGATATCCTCGGGGTGGATATACTCAAAAGGATCTTTTCCCATCATGTACCCGGGCGGATATCCCAGTATTGTCTCAGCAGAAGAGGATTCATAGACTATCAGGCCCTGACGATCAAGGATACGGATGATATCCGATGAGTTCTGGATAAGGGCCTGGAACCGCGTCTCGGTTGTGAAAACAGCCTCTTCAGCCTGTTTGCTGGCCGTAATGTCGATGACGATACCGGTGATTGTTGCCGGTGATCCATCGGGATGGCGCCTGGTGATTCCCCCGACATCCCGTAACCACCGGTAAGTCCCGTCTGATGCAAGGATGCGATAATCTGCATTATATCGCGCCACTTTACCCTCAAGATGGTCTTTCATCGCCTTCATTGAGGGCTCATAATCTTCAGGATGCAGGAGTGCGGTAAAATCCTGGTAATGATGAAATTGTGAGGGAGAATATCCCAGCATTATTGCTTTGCGGTCATCGAACCGTATTGCACCCTCCGGCAGGTTCATCTCCCACCACGCGAGGCGTCCGATTTCCATGGCGGAATCCAGCCGGGCTTCATAAGCTCTCCTGAGATCATCTGCCTTTTCACGATCCGTGACATTTTCATGCGTTACAATGATATTACGGATATTCCCGGCTGCATTACGGATCGGGTAGATATGACCCAGTACCCACCGTTTTTGCCCGATTCCTTTGATCGGACTGGTATCATATTGGACGAGGGGGATCGCAACTGCCTCTCCGGAAAAACCTCTTTTGATATGAGACATTATTCCGATGCGGGTAAGCTCCTCATCCATGAGTATATTGTAATCCTTCAAATCCTCAAGGGTCAATCCCCAGAGTATCTCGAAGGCACGGTTGACCTGTATGGTCCTGCCATCCGGCGACAATACCTGGATGCTTGACGGAGATTGCTCGATTATGGTCCTGAGACGCTCCTCGCTCTCCACAAGCGATTCCTGCGCCTTTTTCAACGCGGTGATGTCGAATGCAATAATGGCCAGCCGGGGAACTTCCCCCAGAGAGTCGATCAGGGGGGTGATAATCACGTCATGATATCGTCCCTCATTTTCATCCTCGTACCGCACCATCTCTTTTTTCCGTATGGCTTCTTCCACCCAGGATTTCCGGCGTTCAGCCATCGGGGGGGAAAACAGGTTCCAGATGGATGTACCAAGGATTTTTTCAGCGGTTATGCCATATCCCTTCAGGACCGTTTCATTGGCATCAAGTAGTATCCCCTCGCTGTCGATGATGAAGGCACCGATAGTGGGGACGTTCATCAGGGTCCGGGCTTTTTCTTCACTCGCCCGTAGAGCCAGTTCTGTTTTTTTTCGTTCAGTGATATCCCTGGCAATCCCCCGGAATCCCAGAAACTGCCCTTCATTTCCGGTTATCGGAACGGAACGGATCTCGATGATACAGGGACTTCCATCACGGCGGTTTGCCGGAACTTCAAGGGTATTGAAGGAACTCTTTTCCTGAACATGTGCAAGGAACCTGTTTTTAATGGCAGGGGCAGATTCCGGCTGGATAAGGGTAAGAAATGATTTCCCGATAAGATCTTCCTGTGCATAACCAAGCTGGATAACGCACTGGGAACTTATATAGGTGAAATTTCCCTGCTTGTCAATCTCCCATATCATATCCGGTGATGCATCTACCATGAAACGGAATTTTTCCTCGCTCTCCCGGAGCATGTCTTCTGCCCGCTTGCGTTCGGTGATATCGTACACGCTTCCAACAAGGTTTGTACAACGACCCGTTGCATCAATCAACGGGGTGACCCTGACTTCACCATATTTTTTTCCCACGGGATATTCTGTAATCTCTTCCCAGGTCACGGTTGTATTGTCCTGAATTGCCTGTTTATACTTCTCAAGTACCAATGTCAAAGACGGTTCCGGAATGACTTCGTGAACGTATTTGCCGAGAACCTGCTCTTGTGTTAATCCAGTAATATCCAGGAATGGCTGATTGACAGAAAGGAAACGATAGCGATTATGTTCTTCGACAGATAAGAAAAACAGGACTTCAGATATATTTCGATAGATTGTTGAAAGTTGGTACTCCTTGGCTTGCAACTCCTCTTCTATCTGCTTGCGCTCGGTCACATCCTCGTAGATCGCGACAATCTCCCCGGATGGAAGTTTATAGACATAATTCTCACGCCAGCCGGCTATGCGGTTGTCGTGATATAACGAGACCGGGTGCGATTCTGCGATCCCGCTCTTTGCCACCCGCTGGAATACGGCAAACAGTCCGAACTCTTTTACACCAGGGAATACTACGAGAACACTTTTTCCGATAATCTCATCTTTCCTGACCTGGTCTATCGTCTCTCCGGCACGGTTGACATCCCGGATTATAAAGTCCTCCCCATCCGGTGTCATTTCGTAGATTACGACACCGGCTCCCATGTTGTTGAAAAGGTCCCGGAACCGCACTTCGCTCTCGATGAGAGCCTTCTCGGCTTGCTTCCGCTCTGAAATATCCCGGCTGATCCCCTGGAAGCCTTCGAGGGATCCGCCCGGGCCGATTATCGCGTTCGAGCTGACTTCAAACCAGCGGGTGCTCCCGTTTTTATGCAGTATTTCAATCTCAAAAACCGTTGCAAGATCCCGGTTCCCACGGGAATATTCCTCCATCCGCTTCCTGAGTCGTTCCCGGATAGCACGGGCCGATGATTCTGTCAGGATGTCAAGGAGCGAGGTCCCGGTCAGGTCCTGGGAAGAGTAGCCGGTCAGGTTTTCTGCCACCGGGCTTACGTAGGTGAAGGTGAGGTCCGGTGTGGTCTGCCATATGATATCCCGGACATTATCTATCAGGAACCGGTATTTCCCCTCGCTCTCCTGCAGTGCGTGTTCTGCCCGTTTCTGCCCGGTGATATCCCGGGCAAATATCGCGATATAATCCACCTTCGTATGTTCCGGGTTGAAGACAGGGAATATCTCGTTGTGAAGATACATGCCTGACCGCTCATCATCAAAAATGGCGGGGATACCGGTATCAAAGACCCGGTCGATATGCACTTCTCGCTCTTCTGCCACATCGGGAGGCAGAAGATCATAGGCACACCGCCCGGCCGCCTCCCTGGCCGTCTTTCCGAGCCGCCGGGCACCTTCAGTGTTGATATCGATAATAATTCCCTGCCGGTCAAGGAGGGCAATGGTATCGTGAGGGGCATTCAGGAGCGTTTCAAGCGTGGCTTCCCGTTTCTGCAGGGTCTCTTCCGCTCGTTTGCGATCGGTGATATCCCGGATCACTTCTATCGCACCGATAGGCTTTCCGGCGGCATCGGATAAGAGAGATGCCGTACCCCACAGGTAAGCCCCTTTCCCGCCATAGAGGGCAGGGATAAACGTCTCTGCGGTTATCTTTCCCTTATCGCGCTGGATATAGTCGTAATTCCTCTCAATTTCCGTATCGTCCCTCCGGACAAGGTCAATGAGAGTCGGTCGCCGTTCTCCATAAAAAGGGAGACTGTATTCATGGTCGCCTTTCCCCAGCATCTCAACAGCCGCAACACCGGTCATCTTTGCTATCGCGTCATTCCACGCAATTATCCGACCATCATTATCAGTCGCGAGCACCGCATCGGGAAGGAATCCGAGGATATCCGCTAAACGTTTCTGCGAGTCCCGTTCCGCCTCTTCCGCCCGGTTCCTCTCGTGGATATTTTCCCAGTCCTTAAGAGCACGCCTCACGATATGGGGAAGATCCCGAAACGCCGTCGCAGATTTGACCACATAATCGATCGCCCCTGACTTCATGACCTCTACGGCAAGGTGTTCGTCCCCGAAACTGGTCATGATAATCAGGGGAATTGTCACTTTGCCATCCTTGTAGGGCAGGATCTCAAGACCTTTTCCTTCGGGTAAAAGCCAGTCGGCAAGGATCAGATCGGGGGGATCGCGCTCAATGATCTGCCGGGCTTTAAGGATATTTCCTGCAATCGAGACCCGGAACCGTTCCGGATCGTCCCTGAATGCCCGGAGGCAGAGTTCCTGGTGGGCGGTATCATCCTCAAGAAGAAGAATATGGGATACTTTTGTTCCCGTTTCGGTCTTCACTGGAGGAAACGTAACTGCATGCCCCCGTAATCAGTCCTTTAGCGGTTTTGCATTCCAGCCCAGCCAGTAGAACCCGAGATCCTTCATGAGTTTTGTAAAGGTCCTGAAGTCGAGGGGTTTTACCACGTAGCTGTTGGCATGGTAATCATAGGATTTGGCAATATCGCTCTCGGCATCGGAACTGGTGAGGATGACCACCGGTATCCGGAGAAGGTCAGGAGTGGTTTTTATCGTCCGGAGCACTTCAAGGCCGTCAACCCGGGGAAGGCGAAGATCGAGCAGGACAAAATTCGGCCGGGGATTCTGTGCCGGATCCGAATACGCCCCTCTCCCGAAAAGATAGTCAAGGGCCTGTTCGCCATCCGATACGTGATGGATCTTGTTTGCCACCTGCTGGTCCCGCATGCCCCGTATCACCAGCTCGGCATGGGCCTCGTTGTCTTCGACCAGCAGTATATGCAAAGGTTCGCCGGTAAGTTCAGCCATAGGAATCTCTCTTTTATTTAACGGGTATTATCCTTATCGGTGTTTGTTTCCACAATGGGGAGCGTAAACCGGAACGTGGTTCTTTTCCTCTGCCCCCTCCGGTTCAGCCCGGATCATTCCTTTGTGGGCTTCGATAATGTGTTTGACGATCGTAAGGCCGATGACTATTCCCACGGTAGAACTGTTCGGTTTCTCGAACCGGTTGAAGATCCGTTCGAGATACGGGATTCAACACCCATACCATTGTCCTGTACAAAGAAGACCGGTGTTCCATCAACCCATTGGCGGCGCCTGGTCATGCGCAGCACTACACGGGTTTTTAAAAATAATATGAGGAGAGTTATGGATAACAATCGTGATGAACAGGATCCTGACAACAATAGTATTATTTCCCTGTCTTTCAAGAATAAACACGTTGGTCCCGTAACGGGGTGTATACGCTGATGGATCATTCTTTCTTTTATCGCCTGCAAAAAAAGCCGAACTTACTTGTTGCACTCATCGCAGCCATTACCGCGATAATCCTGTTCCTGAACGGCTACGGGCTCATGATCGGAATAACGAACGTACTCCCGCACCTCTTCTACATCCCGATTATCCTCACAGCATACTTCTTTCCTCGTCGCGGTATCCAGTTTTCAGTCGCTGTTTCAGCAATCTATTGTGGTATGATATTCTCCTTCGACCCCACCCTCCCCGGGGTACTGTTGTCTGCCGGGGGACGGATCATCATGTTTATCCTGATTGCAGCGGTGGTCTCGTTCCTGACGACCCGACTGAGGGAGAGCGAGACCAGTTTCCGGGGTGTGGCGGAACGAAGTTCCGATATTATCTTACTCACCGATATAGAGGCGCGGGCAACCTATGTTTCTCCGTCAGTTAAAAGAATTCTGGGTTACGATCCAGCCGAAATCATCGGAAAGCTGCCTGCCGATTTTATTCATCCCGATGATCTCAGCAGGTTGCTGGAGTCCATCCCGCATCTTGAGAGAGGAGTTGTCATCGAACAGATCATGCTCCGGTTCCGGAGAAAAAACGGGGAATA
>Ga0074195_1001521_pt1 | contig 32010 bp, 25 predicted proteins | sample EPASupsiteHSE623_FD_64525 | JGI IMG/M metagenome (GOLD analysis project Ga0074195, IMG submission 64525) | Bioremediated contaminated groundwater from EPA Superfund site, New Mexico - Sample HSE6-23 | ecosystem: Environmental > Aquatic > Deep subsurface > Groundwater > Contaminated ... | reverse complement strand
CAAGGCCAGGGACATCCGAATCGACACCGACTCCCTTGGCCGGATCACGCCCAACAGCCGCGAAATGCTCCACAAGGAGTTCGGTCTCGACAAGACGAAAGACATCATCGTTCACGGAACGATCGCCAACATCGAGGGGTTCAAGGTAAAGGGGTTCGAGGATCCCAGCGTCATCGATCCGATCGAAAAGCTTGGCACGCTCGACCTCGAGGTGCTCGTCCGCTGGCAGGGCCAGGACAAGGTGGTGGGCGTCTCCAGACCCTTCAAAGTCGTGAAGTGCGTGATGCCGGTTCTTTCGGAGTGCACGCTGTTCGTGAACAATGCCCAGGTCGACACCTTCGGCTGCTGGCCGTCCGTCTACGGCTACAACCCCTCGAAGTTCCCGGAATCGCAGCCCAGCGTCGTCCTGGACAATGGCTGGCACGGCTACTCCAAATACAACAAAAAAAGCGATTTCACACGATATCTGGAGGATCAGGTTCTGGAGACCGGGAAGGTCCCTCCCGGTCGGGTTTTCATCAACAAGGGGATTGTGCCGATCACCAATGGAGACCGCACCTCCGGCGCTGTCCAAAAGACGTTCTTCTCGGCCGAATCCGAGCTATTGCCGGACCAAGCCGAGTTTCCCATCAAGGACCTCTTGGAGCAGATGGCCAAGAAGTACGGACTCCGTCCCCTGACAACAGCTCGCACCGGACTGGAAGATCGCCGTCCGACATCGACGTCGTCCGGAACGGAGTCGGCCGCCGACGTCGAGGCCTGGCTCAAGCAGAAGCTGGCAACGATGAGCTCCGAGGAGCGCAATCTGCTGATCCAGCAGTACATCTCCCTGTCAGCCACGGAGCGAGAGGGCTTGATGGACAAATTCAAGGCCATGACCGCGGACGAACGCGATCAGTTGCTCAAACAGTTCGAGCACGCGAATGGCGAACAGAAGAAGAAGCTGATCGAGAGTTTTCGATCGCCCCACGCGCCCGACTCCTCCGAAACGTCGCCCCGGGCGCCCGATTCTTCCGACACCTCGCCACGCGCCGCCGAAACGTCCGACGCAGAGACCTGGCTTCGTCAGAGACTCATGTCGATGAGCCTCACCGAGCGTCTGCAGCTCATCCAACAGCTCCAGTCCACGACCGCCGCGGAACGAAAACAGATCCTGTCGATTTTTCAGTCCCTTGGCAACGATGAACGCGAGGCGATGCTCAAGGAGTTCGAGTCCACGACCCCGGATGAGCGCCGGCGACTGATCGAGAACCTCAAGTCGATGAGTCCGGAGGAACGCCAGGAGGCCATCAAACGCTTTGAGGCCGCGACTCCGGAGGAAAGAAAGAAGCTGATCTCCGAGTTCCGGGTGCAGGGCAACCTGTGCATCCGTTATGTCGGTCACGGCCAAGAACTGAAAAGCGAACAGGTGACGGTCGGGGGAAAGAAGGTGGAAGGTTACGGCGCCTACTTCTCCGCGCTCGCCAAGGGAGCCTGGAGCTCCCTCGACTCGAGGATCGATCCGGCCAAGTCGGGTCTCGACCTGTACGGTCGAGTGGTGGAGAAGGACAAGAACAAGGGTGAGGCATTGTCCGGGGAAGGATTCTTCGGAAGCTTGATGGGGGGCCGGCCAGGACCGCCCGGTCAAGGAGGGTCCGGAGGACCGCCGCCAGGGCCACCTCCTTCGGGAGGGCCAAGAGGGCCGCCCGGTCAGGATGGCCAGGGAGGACCGCCGCCAGGAGGGCCGCCGCCTGGACTGCTCCGTCGTGGCGACATTGACGACGCATCGCCCGGCTCACCAAGAGACCCGGATTCGACGACCGCAGGAGCTGAAGGGCGCGACGGTCAAGAGGGCACTCCGCCGGGGCCGCCAGGCCAGGGGGGTCCGGGAGGGCCGCCAGGCCAGGGGGGTCCGGGAGGGCCACCGGGTCGCGGTGGTCCGGGAGGGCCACCGGGTCGCGGTGGTCCGGGAGGGCCACCACCGCCCGGTTCCGGGCTCTTTGGAAGGGTCAAGAAGTTCGGGTCGGATCTTCTGGACAAGCTGTACGGCAAGTATTCCATCCAGATCAGCCCGACGCTGGTCTATGGAGACGTGATCCAGACCTACTTCCGGACGATGGACTTCGTTGAGACCGGTTGGGCGGACAGGATGAAGAGCGCCTTCTCGTTCAACCCCAACCAGTACCCGATGCCGGCCTTTCCGGACAATTTCCTCGATTCGAAGGACGAGGACAAACCGATTTCGGACAAGAAGGATCTGCCCTCTGAGTGGTCGGAGAAGACCAAGGAACGGTGGCTTCTGCTTCCGGAAGAATGCCGCCGTCCGAAATTCCACAAGATCCTCAAGAAGATGTCTTTGCAACCCACCTATGGATTGACCAACGACTTCGCCGCCAAAATTCCGCCCGGAGCGTCCTTCTCCCCCTACAACGAGGGGATCATGAACTACCTCAACCCGGCCGCCAATTCCAAAATCCGAACGTTCTTCTCCGACAGAGCAAAACGGAATCTGGTCTTCCTGAAGAACGAAACCGACCGTGAGACCGCAAACCACGCCGGGCCTTTCTGGAAACGGTTTTCGCTCCCTCTCAGCGAGTTCAATCCGTTTCTGTTCTACGTGAAGGCGACCGACTTCATCTCCGGCCTGACCGATCCGCGCGATCCGAAGAAGAACCTGTTTTACGAGAGGTTCTACAACAAAAAGGACAAGGTCTTCGACTTCAAAGGTGTCATCTACATCACCGGGACCGAGGACCTCATCCTGGGAGACGCGAACTATCGGGGAAAGGCCATCCTCATCACGTTCGGTAAAGTAATCTTCAAGGGGGGATTCACCAAGAAACAGGAGAACGACAAACCCAAAGACCTGGAACAGAACGCCAACTTGACCATCGTCAGCCTGGGAGGGGTCTTCTTCGACACCTCCAAGAGGATCGATGCCCAGATCTACAGCTACATCTACCCGCCCGTGGCCACACCGGGCAACACCCTCAACATTTACGGAGCGCTCGGCACGAACCAGCTCGACCTCGAAAAGGTGAAGGACGGCGGAAAGATCGTGTTCGACTACACCTACCACATTCCGCCGAACGCTTCAGCGACCGATCGAGACCCCTACTACCACGTGGCCATCACCAACGAGATCTCCCGCTACGGCTACTCGATCCGGAGGGACGTGCGTGCGTTCCAGACGACAGACGCTCCATAGCCTCGGCATGACCATGGTCGAGATCCTCATCACCATGGTTCTTGTGGTGCTCATCTTCTCGTCCATATTTCAACTCGTCCAGATCAGTCACAGGCGGACTCTCCGTGGCGGAGACCTGACCATCGCCACCATCTACGCAGCCGACGTGCTGGAGCTCGTCCGAGGTGGTCCCTACGAAGCTTTTTTCAAGGACGGTCAAACGCCCGAGAAGGATCTGGACTTGAAGACAGTGTTCTCTCGGTCGAGCTTCTTCAAAGGATACGATCCTGGAAAGTACGACAGCCGGTTCGACATCCGCGTGGCGATCGGACCGGCCGGAGAGATGCCTCCGTCCAAGCTCAAACAGGTCAGCGTGACCGTGACCTGGAAGGAAAGACTGACCGGTCGGATTCCCCATCCGGTGAAGATGGTGACCTTCTATTCTCCGTCGAACCTGTAAGCGCAATACCCATGAATTAACGGCGTTCATCGTCCTTTCGAAGAAAGACATTATGTTGATGGATCGAGTGAGAAAAGGGCTGCGAGGATTCACTCTGGTTGAATTCATCGTTGTTCTCACTCTCCTCGGGCTCACTTTGATCATCCTGTACCAGATCTTCTACGGCATGGTCTGGAGAACGGTCGCCATCCAAAAACGAGCCGAAGGGCAGCAGGCCGTCCGAATTCTCTTGGTCCGGCTCCGTCAGGAACTCAAGAGGGCTTCGGAGGTCGTCCAGATCGAAAAGTCGAACCAACTCATCCGAATCCCACTGGAGAACCCGGCGTACAAACCCAGCGATCCCCTGCGACATTACTTCACGGAGTACGAACACCTTCCCGACAAGGCGGAGATCGTGGTCCGGACTCTGGATCGGGAAAAGAAGGTCGTGGAGGAGAGGCTCTGGATGGGGGGGCTTTCCCAGATCCTCCGTTTCAAATGCTACGACACCGGCCCCAACGAGAGGATCCTCTTTCAGTACTACCGAGTCATCGTTGAGCTGGACCACTACGAGGTCAAAATGAGCCAGGTCGCCCCTCGACAGGGGCGCGTGGAAGAGGAGAAAAAAGATGTGGTCCATCTCACAACCACCGTGTATCCCCGACGCGTTAACATGGAATTACGGATCGAGGTTCCTCAAGAGGGTGCCTCGGTGATGTGACCCTCCTGACTCCAACAAAGAACGCCCCGGAGGCTTGATAACGTGTCCCTCTGCCTTTCCTTCGAGGCGCCCGCAAGGCCTCGCCTGCGGTCGCTCACGTCCAAGGCCAAGGTTCTGGTGAGCCCTGAGCGGCTCGAAGAGGTGTTGAGCTCCCATCTTGCGGAGCTGGGGGTCTACTTCGATCTGATCCGACGGGAGGACAGCCTCTCGCTGTCTCTGCACCCCGGCGAAGAAAGGATCGTTCTTCACCTCGCCGAGGGTCGGTTCGTGGGGAAAGCGCGAACCAACGGGGCCGGTCCCGGGTTCCACGCCTTCCTGGTGGAGCTTCTCGATTTCGTGGCCCATGAGTTCCACCTGGCTTGGGAAGTCGAGGACCCATCCGGTTATTGGCAGGATAGGGACCGCTCAGCCCTCGAGATGGCCCATGTCGACTTCCTGCGACGGATCGTGGAGAACATCCTCGAGGGGGGCGAGGGTGAATTCTGGACTCTCAACTTCCCGACCCGCAGAACGGTCATTGATGCGCCGTTCGCGATCATCACACCGACAGGGCCGTGGGAGTTGGAGCAGGTCGAGGCGGTCGTTGCTGCCAAGACCCCCGAAGAGATGTCCCGTTTCTTCCCGTGGTGGAACGAGATCGACGGCCGATACTGGTTCGGGGTGGCCCAGGCTCTCCGGTGGATGGAGGTCATCTGGAATTCGTACGACCCTCCAGGACAGCTCGAGGTGCGGCGAGCCTGCCTCTCGGCGTTCGAGAAGAGTAAACAGCTCGACCCAACGCTTTCCCTTCCGATTCCGGAGATCCGTCGGATCGAGCACCTCGTGGCGGGCAGAAGCGTTCGCCCGGTCGAGGCGGAGGGCGACTTCATCGGGGGGTATCGACTCTATCGCCACCGCTGGACCATCGCCAACCGCTGGGACTTGGAGTTGCCCGGGGATTTCACCGAGCCCTCTCCCAGCGAAGGAGGGACCTGGGCCGTCATCGGACCCGACAGCGAACTGTTCCTGACCCCCTACGGATCGCTCGATCCGAGCCCGGTCGCGAGCCGGAAGGCGGCCCGGAACATGGTGAGGCAGCTTGCCGCGGCAGCGGCCCGGAAAGGGGAGTTCTTGAGGTTGATCAAGGGGCGAGACTCCGTCTCGGAGGAGGCGGTGCTCTGGCGCAACAGCGGCGGAGAGCTGTTGCTGCAGGGAGCGAAGCCCGGGCCCGGCACGTTCGTCCTCGTGACGTTCACGTCGACGAACGAGGACCTTCCCGAAACCTGGACAACGGCCTGGGAGAGCCTGGAGGCCATCGCCTAGCATCCGATGAAGCTCTAGGAGCCTGAGGCTCCAGTCCGGAGGCTGGCACCCGAAGTCCGGAGTACGGACTGGAGCCGATCCGTGATGGCCCAGTATTCGAAGAGATCGTGAGGAAAACCCTTCTCACGTTCGAACTCTCTGGCCATCGCCGTGTACGCCTCGCAAGAACGTCGGTAGTGACTGAGCCAATCCCTCGAGTACTCGGCCAGCAGTCCATGCCAGCCTCCATTACGAAGATCCAGCTGCGGGCAACACGCTGCCATTCGGGAACCGTCTTTCGTGCCAAGCGACACCGTGGCACGACCGCTTTTCAGCGCGGCAAAGACGCGCATGAGTGACAGCCAGCGCCAGTTCGCTCTCTGCGGTATGTTCAGCACAATCCTTGCCGAACGAGTGAGCACGTCACGGCTCCTTCTGGAAACGAGCATGTGCGGACAACTGACCGAAAAGCCTTTCTTCCGTAACAGGGCGAGAGTATTGAACCTGTACTTGGTCAGAGCGCCGGTAAAGAGGAAGTCGCAGGCAATCGGCCCCGCCACTTCCTCGCCGCCAGCGGGATCGATCTCGAGATCGGGAAACGGTATGGTACGCGCGGCTACCCCAGGCAGCATGGTTGACAAGTTGCGCAGTTCCGGAAGGTCGCCCAGAACCAAGAAGCATCGCAAAGAGGGCAGACAGTCCATCAGATATCGAATCCGCTCGATCTGAGTCACGGGGTGCATGTAGTCATTGTCGCTCCAGAGCGGCTCACCATGTACGAAGATCTGACCACCCTCGAAATCCAGATGCTCGGTCATGATGACAGCAACTCGCTTCCTGGATGATCTGCAGAAGTCCGTCAGAATCTTCCCGGACTCTGCCGTAAAATTTTCGATCACCACGTTCAGCGACGAGTTCTTGGGCTGTCGCCCAATGGAAACCGGATAGCCATGTTGCCTGAGAGCCGAGATGAAGAACTCCACCTGGTCTGTGATACCGGTGAAGGGATGATTGTATATCCAAAGGTGAATGGGTGGTCTACGAGGATTCATACACACAATACGCCTCGGAAGTCGCCTGGTGGCTCCAGTTACACGCACAACCGCTCTGGAAGTAGAGTTCCAACCTGCAACACGCGGCTCTGCGTGGTTGTGCACCTATCGCTTGCGACAGGGGGAAATCGGTGCCCGGCGGTATGGAAGCCCTTAATCTACATCACGGTTCCAAAGATTGCCACATGAGGGTATACCCGGCTACGAGACTACGGTCTACGAGGTGTGTATGAAATGGTCGGTGCGGACGAGAGGGTCGAGATCCTCCGGCCGAACACGAAGGCTCAAAGTCACGTGGAGGAGCACGGAGAGGTCCTTCGAGAGGGGTCGTTTGGGTTCTTTGAGGAGGCTCTCAAGGAGTCAAACCTCCGTGCGTCTCAGTGCTTCTCGGTGCCTCCGTGGTTGTCCCGGGTCCTGGTGCTCATGGATCTCCCACTTTTCGGGTTTGCTCCGGGCCGCTTGCTGACGCCGGGAGAACCATGCGATGATGCTCTTGCGTCATGCTAGGCCAGGTCTTGTCCGGAGGCTCCCCAAGTGCGCAGTTCTTCGCTGGGTTCGTCTCTCAGAATCGCCGTCGTGCTCGACCGACTCCAGCCTGAGCTCGGGGGGCTCGAGACCTTCACAGCCGGGCTCATCGAGTATCTGATCGAGGCTGGCCACGAGATCCACGTCGTGGCCTTCTCCGGAGACGCCCCCTTACCCGTCACCTTCCACCGGATACCCTGGGATGACTCGCCGCTGGAACGCGCTCGAAGAGTAGACCAAAAGCTTTCGACAATCGATGTCGACGTGATCTACGACACCGGATCAGCACTGAAAGCCGACGTGTTACATCCGCACACCGGAAGCCGCGTCTTCAGCTTGGATCAGTTCGTGGCCACCCACTCGTGGCTTCGACGGCTGCGGCTTCTCCTTTCCCCCGGACTTCGACGGCTCAGGAACGATTTCGACGTACTCGAGCGTGCACAGTTCCGCGAGGCCGGATGCGTGATCGCCATCTCCCGCTTGGTCCAGTCGCTGCTCCAGCGCCTCTACCGTTTGAATCCGCGCTCCATCGAGCTTGTTCCCAACGGCGCCGACCTCACGACTTTTCGTGGACGGATCGAGCCTGAGATTCGCCGGGCCCTTCGACTTCGGCTCGGAGTTGACGAGGGCTGCCTCTTCACACTCGTGGCGCACAACTTCCATCTCAAGGGAGTGGGGACGGTCCTCGACGCCCTGGAATCCATGGAAGCCGACCGCCGCCGGGCCCTCCACGTAGTGGTCGTCGGCAATGGTGACATATCCAGCTACTCTGAAATGGCCCGCGACAGGAGAGTGACGGATTCGATATCCTTTGTCGGAGGGATGGCCAGAGAAGATGTCGCTGAGTACTACGCCATCGCCGACGTCTCGCTGCAGCCAAGTCATTACGACGCATGCAGTCTCGCCATCCTGGAGGCTCTGGCCAGCGGGCTTCCCGTCATCACGACGGCGATGGTTGGAGCTGCCGATCGGATCGAATCCGGAGCCCACGGTCTCGTGCTGGACGTCTCCGGAGATCATAGGGCGCTCGCGCGGGCCATGAGCGAAATGCTCGCCCCCTCAACCCGGGCGCGTATGCGTCAGGCTGTTTTGAACCTTCGCGACAGCCTGGACGCACGGATCGGCTTGAGAAGAATCGAGGGCCTCATCCGGAAAGCGGCCAACGCGCGTCGTTCCTCGAAGGACGCGACGAGAGTTTCAGGACGGTAGACCATGGGGCACAAAGGAACCAGGCTCCGAGTCCTGCTCCTGATCACCGAGTTCCCGAGATGGGCGGCCGCACGTCATTGGTCGTATTCGGTGCAACTGGGGCTCGAGGAGGGTCTGGCTGCGCACGACATCGACGTTTTCACCATTGCGTCTCCGTGGCTGGGGACCGTGAGGGATATCATCGCGGGTAAACGGTTCGATCAGGTCTGGGCCGACATCGTCCATTCGCCGCTCGACCGAGACCTGCTGGAATGGTTGGTCGGTGTCGCGCCGGTCCGGGTCGCTCTCATTGGAGAGTCACTCGAATACACGGACAGTGAGAGTCTGCAGTCTCCTCTGTACGGGAACCGTCGGAGGCTTGTAGAGGAGCGTCTGCAGTTCTGCACCCATGCGCTCGCGGTGGACGAGCACGATGTCGACAACATCGGCCGATGCACTTCGATTGCGGCTATGTGGTGGCCACAGTCGATTCCCGCAAAGTACGTCTCCCGAGAGGCTTTCCCGGACGGGTCGTCTCCGGCGACATTTTGCGGCAGTCTGTACGGCGATCGAGGTGACTGGCTCTGCCATCCTCAACTCGAACCTCTTCTCAAGGAGAGGCACTCGCCGGAGACGGCCACTCTCTACCCGTTCGCGTTCGATCTGCTCCAGTACGCGTCACGCCACATGGGGATCGAGTGGCTCCGGAACCGTGTCGTGTCGCGTGCCTGGCTGGCTGTCCTTCGCTCGATCCGTCGGCGTTGCTTCAGACGCTGGCTGCGGAGCTTGCGGCAAGGGGGCGCCGTCGTGAATCTCCCCACGCTCCTCAAGGCCTACCCGGGGCGCGTCGTGGAGAGCATGGCTGCCGGCAGGCCGGTCGTCTCGTGGCGGGTTCCGAATCGACCGAGGACAGAAGCTCTGTTTGCCCACGGTCACGAGATCCTCCTGTTCTCAAGAGAGAACCCCGATGAACTGGCGGACCACCTGACAAGACTGGCCTCTGACCGATCGTTCTCGCACGGAATCGTCGAGGCCGCCCGGCTCAAGCTGCTGCGTTTTCACACGATGGAACGACGAACACATGAGATCCTCATGTGGATCGCCAATGGTGAGACCCCGTCATACCCGTGAATCGAGCTGACCCCACATCAATGAACGCTCATTCATGAACGCTCATTCCAGAAGACCTGCGCCCTCGTCCTCATTGCTCGAGGCAGGGCTGGGGCTCTCAGGGTCGGTCACCGTTCCTGTCCACGCCGCCTCTGCCGATGCTGAGCACCGTTCTGCGGGCGTTTGAGGTTCCTCGCCTGCCGATCGATCTTCGAACGCTTCTGCAGATGGCGGGCCCGTCTACCCGCAAGATTGGCCCGCCTGACGGCGAGGTGACGACCTGTCAACTCGAAGCCCGATTTTAAGACCGCGTCCGCGGCAGACCGGCTCTGACTCCGACGATAGCGATCCAGCCAGAGCGACAGAACGGCTTTCCGAATCGACCGCCGGAACAGGCTTCGCCCACCGGCAGTCAAAGCCCAGCGCAACAGGGGCCAAGCAGGCTCCAAGTCCATTTTGCCACGAAGCTCCTCGAGAGTCAGCGCGTGGTAACAGACCTGGTAGGATTGCTCCATGACTCGAGAGGCTTCAAAGGGTCCATCACCCTGGAGAATCGCAAAGTAATGACCGGCATGGCGGACCAAGTTGAAGCCTCGATAGCCTTCGTCGACGAGCTGCGGCTCCCGCTTGCCCGGGTTGGCCTTGTCTGTCTCAGCGAAAGCCGACGAGGTCTGGAGATCGAAATCCCCAGCAGCCGGCACATCCGGACTCGACCGTGAGGAGCCTCTCAAGATCCGGCGCAACACACTCTCCTTGGAGTATCCGGAGAAGCACGACGAATAACCGGCAGCACGGGCTTTCTCCAAGGAAAAGGAGCCTTCGTTCTGTGGGATCGCGTAGTACCTGTGGAAGAAACGGATGATGTTGTAGCCAGAAACCCCGTGTGCCACCAACTCCACATCGGGCGCCACGGGGCGATCCGTCCACTTGAACGCCAGATATCGTCGATAACGCCGAAGAAGAACGAGCCAGCCCTTGGCGAAACCGTGCAGAATCGGGAACGGGGAAAGCATTCTCGAGGCAAGTCCTTTCCCCTTGCGGCCCTCGCGTCTACCGCGATCGCTCGGAACCGACAGATACCTCCCCCCAAGCTCCGGCAAGTTCCTCACAAAAGTCGTCCGTGGAGCGACCGAACGGAAATGCTGGGCAAAGACCGACCAGTCATGCAGCTCCATTGCGGGGTTTCCAAGAGAGTGAACGAACGCTCCACCCAACTCCCACACAGTGCTCGTTCCGGTATACAGGCGACGCATCGGTTGAGTGACGCCCTCGAACACACGACTCCAGTCGTCCCGCTGCAGGGTACACTCCCTCAAGGAATGAGCCAGATCGCTTTCGCCACGTGAGCGTCCACACGATCCGGTCTTGTAGCGCAGATACAGGTCAGCCACGGCGCTCCAGAACTGCCGGCTGAACTCCAGTCCGGAGAACTGTTGTGTGACTCGAGACATCATGCGACTTCTCATTCGCTCTTGAGCGCCACGCGCGTTCAGCACAGCGATCACTCGGCTGGTCATTTGTGACACCAGGCGATCATCGAAGTCCGGCGTTCGACGGTAAGACTGTACCGGAATTCCGGTGTTTGGATCCGCGTGCCAAAGAGCTCTCCTTACGCCACTCAGGACGATTCCGTGCTCGTCGTCCGTGACGTAGACGGAGGTACCGATAGTGTCTGTCACCACGGGAATTGCGCCGAGGCTCATGGACTGAAGGATGGACGCGGAATGCAGAGAAAGACTGGGAAGCAAGAAGAAGCTGGCGCTTGCCATCAGGGCATTGATCTCATCGTTGGCCAGATAGTCCTCGGCCCAAATCACGCTGCGGCCGCTCGCGTCGTTCACGAAAGCCGTATCCACTCCATGCTCGATCAGGTCTCTCTCGCAGGGCCTCGTGCAACGCAAGATCAGGAGCCCATCTCGTCCGCTCGCCGCGTACTCCTTCCAGAAACGCAGGACGATATGCCCGCCACGTCGGAAGAAATTCTCCGGGTTCTGGTGCGCGGAATTTATGAACAGAAACTTCGGCTTGCTGCCCGGTGCGGCTTCTCGAAGTCGAGGGTCTCGAACAGCCAACGAACTCAGGCCAATCTTCGAGCTGAACAGTTTTCTGTCGATCTCCGGATCCTGGAAAAACCGACTCAAGCTGCAAATGGTCTCCGGGATGTGCGAGAAAATCCCCAGACACAGGGGGCTCGCAAAGATTCTGCGGTAATGGTCTTTGAGCTTCTGGTGAGCCTCGAAATTGCCGCTTCCCTGTTGAACGAAAGGCAAGAAGACCGGAGCGAACGCCTCGCAGTGAAAAACAAAGGGGCGTTCGAGCGAAGGATAGGGCGCTGTGTGATGGAATTCCAGATCTCCGATGAGCTCACTCGTCAGAACCTGATTCGGCGGCCAGAAGAAGTCCTGATACGTGCGGGCAACAGACGCGGCATCGAGTTGTCCGGAGCCGCGCTCTATCGCCGTCGCAGCACGCAACACCATGTCCCGGGTCTCGGCGTCGCGATCGAATCGATCGTTGAGTCTGATGTTATCCCAGGCATGAAGCCGAACATTCGTGGGTGACTGGTCAAACAGGGCGCGATAGAGCGGATGGAACCCGTTCAGAGGAATGTAGTGACTGAGGCTCCACGGGACAGCGACCGACAGGCTCTCCCCCACGGACGTTGCACGGCCACAGGCTCGCTCGTTCGTCGGTCTCACCTCGTCACAACCAAGAAATAGTGCAGCAAATAGTGCAGTGTTCAGGAAGCTCTGCTAGATCCGCCCGATATTCTCCCCCAGGGTCCAGCCATTCTCGCCGTTTGGAAGACTGATCTGGACCCATTTATCCCACTCCTTGAGGACCCGAACACGGGTTCCCTCGTGGAGGCTGAAACGCTTGATCTCGTCCGAAGCCGGTCCGGACAGAACCTGGACCTCTTTGGCCAGGATGATGGCGCTCTGGCGAACCTCCTCGAGGTAGTACTTGATGAGGCCAGGGCCCAGCGCCACGATCAGGAGCGTGAGCCCTCCGAAAAGCGAGACCTTGAAGAAGTTCTGAACGTTCGGCCTCCGGATCACGAGAAGCCCACAGAGAGAGAGGACGCAGAGCCACAGAGAAAACGAGCTCAGAGTCAACAGCTCGTTGAGCGCCATCCGACCCAGAAGGCTGACGAGGATACGGGTGACGATGTCGGTGTCGTCCTCGGGCATGCTGTCCTTGACGCGAGCCCGCATAAACGCCAAGTTGGCCCGCACATCAGCATCGCGCGGGGAGATCCGGTGAGCCTTTTCCATGGCGAGGATGGCCTCTCCAAGGTGTCCCTGCTTGAACGCCGAGTTTCCCCAGTTGTAGAAGAGGACCGGGTTCCGGATCTTCTCGGCCAGACCGCGGTACAAATTCAGAGCCTTCGAGTACTCCTTGGCTCGGTACGCTTCGGTGGCCTGCTTGAAGGCCACGTCGGGCGAGCTGTCGCCCGCGGCGAACAGCGGCCCGTATGCCAGCCCCAGGATGAGTGGAAACACCTTCGGGGAGATCACGAGAGCACCCCCTCGAGCTCAGCCAAAAGCTCTTGCGTGGATTCGAGGAGCTCGGGCTTCGGCCCTCCGGCAACCTCGGGCGCGTAACGAGCCTGCTCACACAGGCCGAGGAGCTCCTTGAGGCGGGCGAGGGTTTCCGGCCGCAGCGAATGTCCGGCCAGGAGCTCCTCCACTCGATCGACGACCAGCCCTTGGGCGGGAACGTTGAGTTTGTCGGCGAGGAACTCCAGCACCGACTCTTCCAGGCGCCCGAAAAAGGTTCGGGTGTCTGCAGATTCTCCCAAGGCCGCAAGCTGGGCGAGCTGCCTCTTGGCGTTCTGGTGGGCCCGACTCCTTCTCACCCATGGGAGGTCCTGTTCGAGTCGGCGGCGATGCCTCTCCCAGGACCAGACACCCGTGAGGAGTACGAACGGCAAGAGGTTCGACGCCAAAAACAACGGGCTCGCGGCCAGTTCCGGCTCATCGACGAGCGGCCCGGAGTTCTCTTTTATGTACTGAATGTCGCGTCCGAGAACCTTCACCTCGGAGCTCTGCTGGAACTGCGCGCTCGAGAGTGCTTCCTCTTTCTCGCCCGGTGTCACGCTCACTTTCAGAGGTTCGGTACGCAGCGTGCGGTAAGCCCCCCGGTCGACGTCGAAGTAGGAGAACGCGACCCCCGGAATCGTCTTCTCTCCGGCACTCCGCGGGGCGAGGACGAGCTCGAACACCTTCGAACCGGACAGACCCGCCTCGGACACGTCGAGCTTGGGGGTGGATTTGGTCGGATAGAGCTTGAAGTCAGCTCCTACGTCCAGCTTCGGTTCCGGGACCGTCCGGATGTCCCCGTGGCCGCTGATCGTGATCTTGACCGTGAAGACGTCGTTCTCCTTCACCTTGGGCTTATCCAGGACACTCGTCACGACGAAGTCGGATCCGACCGTGCCGGAGAAATCGGCCGGTCGTCCTTCTCCAGGAAGAGGAGAGACATTCACTTTGATCGGTGGAGCCGTCACAAAACGAGTGACGATTTGGCGTCCGAAGAAGAAATCGTCGTCGAAAAGAGATCCCATGGAGCCGAACGGATCGACGGATCGACGGCGCCGGGCCTGGAGAGCCACCTGCATGGTCTCGGGACGGACTTCCAGGAGCCCGTTCCGGGTGGGAATCAGGATCTTGCGGGCGATGTCGGCGACCTGAAACCTCGCTCCTCGGTCGATGATTTCCCTGAGCCGGTTGTCTACCGGCTGGTTCTCGATCAGGAATCCGGGAAAACTGGCTTCCTCCTTCACGCCGGTACCCTGGGCGAGAGAATACTGGGAGTAGAGTTTCGATGAGTAGACCAACGGCTGCCCTTGGAAGACCACCGATTTCGGAGGGGAACCTGGCGTTGGACCGGATCCGGGCGCTCCTTTCGCCCCGGATGGTCCGATCACGCGAGCCCTGAGAAACAACGCCTTGGGGTCGACGTCCGCAGTCTCATCCCTCTTGGGCTTGGGGGGCGGAGCGGGCTCGTCGTCCTCACCGGATGGCTCCGGTCCGGCGTTTGGTGAAGCGCCACCTCCGCCGGCGGCCACCACGTTGAACGTCACGGGATTGGAGCTGTGGACCTGACCGTTGATCTCGAGGTTCACCGAGGGAATCGTGAAAGTTCCCGTCTTGTGGGGGATCAGTCCGAACTGGTAGACCCGGGAGACCGACATCTCTCCATTGATGATCTGGACGTTGTCCGAAGAGCCGCTCCTGACCACCGAGAGGCCATTCACCGCCGGCAATGTCGGGTGGCCACCGCTCAAGCCCGCCCCTGACGCGGAGACTTCCAGAAGAAACGTGATCGAATCGCCCAAAGCGATCGTGTCACGGTCGACGCTCGCCTTCACGGTCACGACCTGGGCGAAGCCCGTACCGTGCATCGTCAGGAATGCCAGGACGAACAGAACGAGCTTAAGCCTTCTCTCGATCTCCCGGACTCCGGCGAAATGGAGACGCTTTCGATTTCCGGCGAAGCGAAAAGGCTCTCGATCGATCACGGTTCTCACCAGTCCTTCTCCACGGGGCGCTCGCCCTCCTTCTTGAGCCGCTCCAGGAGCAACTCCTTGAGATTCTTCTTCTCGTCGTCGTTCATCGAATCGAGGAGGCGACGCGCTGCCTGCTCGTTCATCTCTTTCCCGTCCGGAGAGGGGCTGCCCGCCGGGCTGGGTTGCGCCGCCGGAGACGCGCTCTGACCCGGGCTCGGATTGGGAGAGGGGTTCGGGCTGGGAGAGGCGCCAGGACTCGGTTTCGGCGACGGATCGGGAGATGGATTCGGACTAGGATTGGACGATGGTTTTGGAGAAGGATTGGGAGAAGGATTAGGGGAAGGACTTGGTGACGGCTTGTTCTTCTCCTTTTTCATCAACGCCAGGGCCAGTTCGAGATTGTGTTTGGCATCTCGATCCGTGGGAGCGATCTTGAGAGTGTTCCGGAAGTTGTCCTGCGCCCCCTGATAGTTCTGGCCATCCAAGTCCAGGCAACCGAGGGTGTAGTAGGCTTGAGCCTTCAAAGGGGCAGGTGCGGTCTCGACGACCTTCTGGAGAAGGTCCCTGGCCTTCTGAACATCCTTCTTTCGGGCGAGCACGGTGGCCTCGTCGAGCTTGATCTCCGGAGACTCCCAGTTCTTGGTCTGGGCATCGGTGAAGGCTTTGAGAGACTCGTCCAGCTTTCCCTCCCGATAGAGGCGAATTCCCTCAGACACCCGCTTCTCGATCCATCGTTCTTCCAGAGGACCCGCGGCCAAGGCGACCGTCGCTGTGACCAGGAACACAACCGACGACGGGAGGATGCTATTCAAAGCGACCACCCCATTCTTGGGCCTCGCGGGAACGATCCGACACGAGGATTTCGAGAGTCAACAGCAAGAGTGCGAGGAACACGAACGGCTGGAACCGGTCCTCGAGATGAGACAGTGTCCTGGACTTGAGGTCGTGTCGCTCGAGCCCCTGGATCTCTTTGAGGATTCGTTCCAGCTCACCCTCTTCACGGGTGGCCTGGAAGAAACGTCCGCCGGTCGCGGAAGCGACCCCCTCGAGACTTTTGGGGTCGAGGCGGCTGGTAACCACCTCGCCCTTCCCATTCTTTCTGTAGCTGGAGACCCCTCCACCCTGGTCTTTCATGGGGATGGGCGCTCCATCGGTCCGTCCGATGCCGATCGTATAGATCCGGACCCCCTGCTTTGCCGCCTCCTGCGCAATCTTGATCGGATCGCTGACAGTGTCCTCGCCATCGGTCACGAGGATGAGGACTTTGTACCGGAGTTCCTTACTTGTGAAAGCGCCCATGGCCGTCCGGATCGCCTCGCCGATCGCGGTGCCGCCTACCGGGATGGTCTCCGGCTCGATGGCATCGAGAAACATACGAGCGGCAGCGTAGTCGATCGTCAGGGGGCACTGGAGAAAAGCGGTACCGGCAAATGCGATCAGCCCGATCTGGTCCCCGGTCATCCGATCGATGAGGGCAGAGATCTCCGCCTTGGCCTTGGCCAAACGCGTGGGGCGAATGTCCTCCGCCAACATGGAGTTGGAGACATCCAGAGCGATGATGAGGTCGAGACCTCGACGGTGGACCTCCTCGATGTGGGTACCAAACCGAGGCCGGGCACAAGCCACGATGAGCGACGCCCCGGCCGCGAGCAGCAGACAGAGCTTGACCACCCGACGGAAGAAGCTTGCGCCCCGGGCCAGCTTGGGCGCCAAGACCGGACCGACGAACGCCTCCAGAGCCCTCCTCTTCCGGGCCTGTGAGTAGACGTGAAGGACGGCCAGCACAGGAAGAAGGGCCAGAAGCCAAAGCACTGCCGGATACGTGAACTTCATGGGACGAGCTCCATGGGTCGACGTTATTCAATTTTCGTGCCAGCGTCGTCAATCTGGCGACAAGGCGTACTAAAGTCCCTGCGGAGGACTCCCTCGACCGGGTCGGGTCCTCACAAGAAGGCCTTCTGTGGCTGGGTTTGAAGGAAGTGAACTCCCCGGGAACCGGACAAGCTGGGGTGGACCCAGGGCGGAGCTGGAGCAGATCCAAGCGACCGGTCTTCATCACGGCTGTCAAATTGTCGCCGGCTGTTCACCAAAGAACGACAACATGGCCGTCTCGGGAATTCCCATGATATAGTATCAACTTGGGCCGCCCCAGGGAACGAGGCGCGCTCGAAATCGATCCCGGATGCCTTCCGCTCAAGAACCCATCCTCGACAAGATCCTGAGTGATCTCAAGAGTCCAATCGTCGTCGTCAAGAAACGGGCGATCATGGAGATCCTCAAAGGGTCCCATCATCAGGCCCTTTTTGCTCTCAAAGAGGTCGCTCTCCAGGACGACGATGTGGAGGTTCGCTATTTTGCCTCCAAGGCCTTCCATTTCCTGAAAGGAACGCTGCCCCCGGCCCCTCGCACTGAATCGAAGGTGGGAGATCTGACGGTCGAATCGGCCGCCGAGATCCTGCGAACCGCCGACGCGGATACGAAGATCCGAACGCTCCAACAGATCGTCAACGCCAAAGACACGAGCTTTCTTTCGTTGCTCCTGGAGATCTCCATCGAGGAGTCGGATCCCATGGTCCGCTCCGTGCTTCCCCTGGCCATAGGCATTTTGGGCACCAAGGAGAACCAGAGCTTCATTATCCAGCGATTTCTAAAAGACCCGAATGCTCGGGTGCGGGCCAATGCCATCGAGGCTCTGGAACGGATCGGAAGTCCTGATGCCTATCCCTACATCGTGGGTTTTCTCCAAGACAAGGACAACCGGGTCCGGACCAACGCGGCACTTGCGCTGAACAAGTTCGGGAAGGTGAATCTGATCCGAACGCTGGACGGGATGCTCAAGGACTCGAAGGTCTGGATGCGTGATTCCGCCACGTACGCTCTCTCCGTGATCAAGATACCCGAGGCGGTCCCTCTCTTGGCGAACGCCATGGAAGACTCCTACGAGGGGATCCGGGTCAAGGCCAAACGCGCTCTGCAAAGCCTGTTGGCCAAAGGCGTCACCGGTGCTCGCGACGTGCTCGATCGGCATCCGGACGTGAAGGACGAGGAGAGTCTGGAGGATTTCATCCGTCTTGGAGAGAGGGAGCTGGCTTCCTGCCCGGTTGAGAACAGAGAAGCCGCGGCACCGGCCGAAGGAGGGGCAACCCAGCTCCCCCGTCCTGTCGAGGCTGCCCACGGGGTCGGCCCCCAGGAGACTCGCCCCCAGGGGGTTGGTCCCGGCGGCGGCGAGCCTCCTGACCAGAGTCAGCCTTCCACGGTCGATGACTCGCGTGAGGCGAGCGCTACGCCATCCGACGGAAAGCCGGCGTCGATCGGGCCGGACTCTCCACCGGCCCTTCCACCGCCAAAGGGTCAGTACGACCTTCATTCCTCGGACACCGCGACCCGCATCCGCGAGCTTCAACGGGTCGTGTCCGCTCAAGACCTCGGAATGGGGCCTCTTCTCGTCGAGTGTCTGGAAAAGGAGCAGGATGCGCACGTCCTGGCCACGATCGCCATCTCCTTGGGGCGACTTGGATTCCGCGCGGCGACCGAGTCGCTGATCAAGCTGCTGGAAAGTGAGGACCACCGAGTCCGCGCCAACACGGTCGAGGCCTTGGGACTACTCCAGAGCGAGGAGTCTCAGAAGTTCCTGATCCGCCATATCAAGGATCCCCATCCGCGCGTGGTGGCCAACGCCCTGTGGGCGCTCAAGGACTATCCTTTTCTCGACATCTATCCTCACATCGAGACGATGAGTCTTCACCGCAAGGAAGAATTCCGGCGGAGCTCGATCTGGCTCATCTCCCGTCTCAAGACCCTCGCCGCGATCCGATTCTTGGAACGGCTCGTCCACCAGGATCGTTCGGCGGACATCCGGTCGAGGGCCACCAAGCTCTTGGGGGAACTCAGGGATCAGGGGAATACGTTCGCCCGGTCGCTGTGTGGCAAACTGAAGATCCGGTAGGGTCTCCAAGGGTTGACACCCACCCGGCAATGGCAGTGTTGATCGGCAAGCGCAAGGCATCTTGAGAAGAGGGTCCGTCTCGTGGTGACCGGCGTTGACGCGGCCCCGGTTTGGGAGGATCTGCTGTGAGCTCGGAATGGATCGGAAGGGTCCTGGGCCGATATCGTCTTCTCGCGGACCTCGGGTCCGGCGGTATCTCGTCGGTCTTCAAGGCGGAGGAAACCTCCACAGGGCGAATCGTGGCGGTCAAGATCCTCCCGGCGAACGTCACCCGCAACACCGAGTACTTGCGTCGCTTCCGGCGTGAGTACAAGATCATGGCTGAGCTGGACCACCCGAACCTGATTCGGATCGAAGGCCACGACGAGGCGGATGGGGTCTTCTTCTACACGATGCCGTTCATGGAAGCTCCAACCCTCGAAGAGGTTCTTGCCGACTGCCATCAACGGAAGACAACTCTGCCGGCCTGTCGGGTCGTTCGGATCGGGATTGGGCTTCTGGAGGCGCTCGAATACATCCATGATCACGGCATCATCCATCGAGATTTGAAGCCGGTGAACCTGTTCGTCGGCGACAACGACCACGTGATCTTGGCGGATTTCGGATTGGTGAAGGCCGTCCGACAGACGGCGATCACCGTGACGCCCACGTTTCTGGGAACAATCGAATACGCCTCCCCCGAACAGATCGATGTCAGCGCCAAGGTCGATCACCGGTCCGACCTGTATCAGACCGGACTCATCCTGTTCCAAGCCGCGGCTGGACGGCTGCCCTACAACCGACGCGACATCGAAAACATCATCACCGAGAAGTGCTTCAAAGACGGGCTCATCAGGGTCACCACTGTCAACCCGTCGGTTCCAGCCGCGCTCGACGAAGTCCTGTTGCGGGCAACGCGCTCCGATCCGGAGGAACGGTTCTCGTCGGCCCGGGAGATGCGTGATGCCTTGGAGGGGGTCGGCAAAACTCTTTTATCCTGAGAGCCTGGCAAAAGGAATGAGTTCCCAGGCTTCGAGTCGAAATGCGTGACGGGAGGGATCTGTCTGTTTCAGTGGCTCGTGAACGTCGTTCTCTGTCTTCTCGTCCTGGTCATCGTCCATCGGCTGGGTCGAACCCTCGAGGACTCCGAACTCTGGAATCCGTCGATGACCCACGGGACGGTCGCCTACGTCCTCCTGCTGAGGTTCCTGCCAAAGCATCCGTGGCTTTGGTATGTTCCGGCAGCGCTGTTCGCCTGGGGAGTCGCTCAGGCGCTCCAAAAAACGAAGATGCACGGATCGGTCCGTCTGATCCTGGGTGCGATCGGAAGCGTCCTGTGGTTCGAAGTGGCCTTCTGGAAGGTTCTGGGCATCGTCATGTACTTCTGCGCGGGCTGCATCTTTCCCTAGGAGCCCGGAGTAGCCCGGAGGACGCCAGCCCGGCGGGCTAGGTCACCCCTGCCCGTTCTCGATCGCGGCCCAGCGAGAGTTCAGCTCTTCCAGCGTCAGCTTTCCGATCGACCGATCCTCTGTACCGGCAAGCCTTTCCAGTCGCTTCACCTTCTCAGCGAAGCGACGGTTGGCCTTCTCGAGGCAGAACTCCGCGTTGTGCTTGAGAAGTCGACCTGAATTGACGAGCGAGAAGAGAAGATCCCCGTAGAGATCCGACACGACGTCCGGGTTACCGGCTTCCACGGCCCCGGAAAACTCTTCAGCCCAGCGCTCCAGCTCAGCGGCCACTGTGGCCGGTCCATGAGCGGGAGGCGCCACGATCGAGGCTTTCTCCTGAAGGCGGAACGACTTCAGAAGCGTCGGCAGTGCAGCCGGAACCCCATCCACGACAGATTCCTTTTTCTTCTCTTGTTTCTTGATCGCTTCCCAGTTCCGAATGACGTCCTCCGGAGTGTCGGCCTTGATTTCTCCAAAGACATGGGGATGTCGATGGACCAGCTTCCGCAGGATCGCGCCAGCCACCGCCTCGAAATCGAACCGGCCGGCCTCCTTGGCGACCCTGGAGTGGAAGACGACCTGGAGGAGAACATCGCCGAGCTCCTCGACCAACTTCTCACGGCATCCGGTATCGATCGCCTCCAAAACCTCGTGGGCCTCCTCGATCAGATACGGCTTCAGAGAGTCGTGGGTCTGCTTCCGGTCCCAGGGGCAGCCCTTCTCCGGGTCTCGAAGGCGGTCCATGACCCACAGGAGTCGATCGATGGCTGAACCTTGGGGCATGCCGGGGACTTCCGGAAGCTCCGGAATGCCTGGCGGGGACGTTGGCCCCGATCCCGGGAGATTGAGCCCCGAATTGACCGTGAGTCCGATCGACAAGAGCTCGTCCTGATCGAGCTGAAAACCGTAGTCTGCCTCCGCGTCTCGCGGGGCGTCGTGGTCGAGACCCGGGTAGAGCACCTCCAGAACCCTGGACTGTGCAGCCTTGGAATCGAGAGCCGCGCACTCCCGGCTCAACCGGGCCTGTTCCGGGGCGGCGAGTCGCCGGACCGTAACCCAACGGTCGAGACTCTCACAGAACCTTCGCACCTGATCGCCGGTGCCGTGCATTTCGATCCTTCGGACATCGAGAGAGGGGTTGGCGCGTATGCAGAGGCTGTAAAGCTCCTGCATGATGACATCGGCGAGGATGGTGCTGCACGACGGTGGAGCGAGCAGATCCCGGATTTCGGTCTCGAAACCGGCAACGGCCGCTTTCAACAGAAAGAGGGCGTATTCGCGCTTTGAGCCGGCTTGTACCGGGCGGAGCAGATCGAGCGCCTGATCGGGTGTGAAGACCCGAATCGAAACGAAACGGTCCAGTGACTGACAGAAGAGCTTGGTCGAGTCGGCTTTGGTGTCCACCAGGGTTCCTTCAGTGTGATCCAGCCATCTGGATCGAATCGCTATCCCCGGTGATCGGACTGCGGGCATCCATGGCCACGATCAAGATCCGGGAGGCCTGCGGGCCTTGGTTTCAAAGTGGAGGTTCTGCCCGCCCTCTTGAACAGAAGCCGTGATCTGATCGTTCTTGCGGACCGACGAGTTCAAGATCAACTCCGCGAGAGGGTTCTCCACGAATCGGTGAATGGCGCGGCGCAGGGGTCTGGCCCCGTATTTCAGATCGGTCCCGTTGTCCACGAGGAACTCTTTTGCTTCCTGCGTGAACGTGATCCCGAGTCCCAGGTTGGACAGGCGCTCCCGGACCTCGGCGAGAAGGATGTCGATGATCATGATGTTGTCCCCCCGCTCCAGAGGACGGAAGACAACGATCTCGTCGATGCGGTTCAAAAACTCCGGAGGAAACATCTTCTCGAGCGCTTTCCGCGTTTCCTGTGACCGGAGGTCTTGACTGACCTTCTGCTTCTGGGCACCGAATCCGATGGCGGTCTCGAGCCGATCGAGCGATTCGACTCCGATATTGGAGGTCATGATGATGACGGTGTCCCGGAAAGAGACGATTTGACCTTTCGAATCGGTGAGAACACCTTCGTCCAGGATCTGGAGAAGGATGTTGTGAACCTTTCTGTGGGCCTTCTCGATCTCGTCGAAGATCACAACCGCCTGGGGCCTCCCCTTGACCGCCTCCGTGAGATATCCGCCGTCGTTGTGGCCGATGTACCCGGGTGGAGCGCCGATCAACTTGGCGTACTCGTGGCTCATCGCGTACTCGGAGCAATCGATCCGGACCAACTCGGAATCGGCCCCGTTCAAGCAATGGTTGACCACCTTGGCGAGCTCGGTCTTGCCGACGCCGGTCTGTCCAAGAAAGATGAAGCTTCCGATCGGACGGCGTGGGCTTCGAAGACCGACTTTGGCCTTCCGGATGGCCCGGCACACCACCTGCACCGCCTCATCCTGACCCACGATCCGCTTCTTGACCTCGTCTTCGAGGTTCAAAAGACGGTTGGATTCAGGGATAGACTCGGCCTCATGAGAGGTATCCAAGAGAGGAATCGAGCTGTCAGCCTCCTCGTTCGAGACCGGGATCGTGACCTCTTTGATGTCGAGACCGGGGTTGACCTTGATGCAGAGGTTGTAGAGCTCCTGCTCGATGATCTCACCCAGAAGAGGATACTCGTCGTTTCCGAACACGGTCGGAGCGATCTCATCGAGGTAGTTGACCACCGCGGCGTTGATGATCAGCCGCTTGTACGACTTTTTGTCGTTGATCTTGACGTTCTGAAAGAGCTCGGCGCGCTGCTGGGGCGTGAAGGTTCGGATCGCCACGAAGCGGTCCAGAGACTCACAGAACTTCATTCGGACGCCGGGCGAGTCTTTCATAGGCGAGGGCGCGAACATTGCCTGGTCGCGGATTCGAGGGAGCTTATACCACGTTACAGGCGTTCCGATCAATGATGAGGAGGCCCAACCAGGGAATGGGTCATACGCCCGACTCTCTCGTTGAAGCATAACCCTGGGGAAGTCGGGAGAGCCACACTTCTGGAGCTTTTTTGGCCCGCGAGGCAACCGACCGCGTCGTGGAACGTATTTTGTAGTGGGAGACTGGTGCGATGGCTCCGTGTCCCAGGAGAAACCCGTCGATTGAAACGAACCAAACCCCATTACCGATGGCTCTGCCCTCTTCTGGGCTTTATCCTGGCCCGGGCGCTCGACGCTGCGCCGACCGCGACGGTGGAGAGGCTGCTCGCCGGCCGGCCATCCGACCCCGTGACCGTCAAAGAACATCTCAAAGCGGCCATGGCCCGGAAGAGCTACGAGGACGCGTTCGTCCTGGCACGGTATCTCCACGATATCCAAGGGGTCGACACCCTCAAGCTCCACGTCGTCCTCGCCGAGCTCGGGGAGCGTCTGAAGCGGACCGCCGAGGCCCAGAGATACGCATCGGAGGCTCTCCGGCTCGACTCCGGCGATACGAGGGCGCGAGGTGTACTGGGCCGACTCGCCTCCGGGCGGCCGGCAACCCCCGATACAATACCCACGGTTCGGCCTTCGGTCTCGCTTCGCCCCGACTTTCTGGAAGCCCGACGCTACTACTACGAGGATCGTTTCGATCGGGCACTCGGGGCGGTCAACCGGATCCTGACGAACGTTCGTTCCGATCTGGAGGCTCTCCTTCTGAAGGCTCAGATACTGGAAGCGCGGATGGAGATCGATCAGGCCACGGACATCCTGCTGGAGATCACGAGACTGCACCCGGACGATCCCCGGGCGTTCCTGCGCTTGGGTGAGCTGGCCTTCAGACAGTACCGATACGGAAACCTGCGTGAGCATCTCGTCGTCGCGACGACCTACTACGAAAAGGCTTCGTCTCTCGCGCCCAACGACATCCCAACACTGCTTTCTCTGGCCTCGTTCCACTACTCCTCGGAGCAAACGGAGCTGGGTGACAGGTACTACCGGAAGGTTCGGGGGCATCGTCCGTTCGAGGAGCGGGACATGGTGCTGACCGACGCTTCGATCCTCTTCACGCGAGGCCGGTATCAAGACTCGCTCGACCAGATCAGTTACTACTCTCGGACATTTGGGACCGATTCCCAGAGTCTGCTGACCGAAGGGCTGGTGCGGCTCAAGCTCGGGCAAAAGGACGAGGGAGGAGAGTGTCTGGAGCAGGCGTTTCGACGCAACCCACAGAACCTCGCCGCGATCATGAGGATCGTTCCCGTCCTGGTTACGATGGATCAGTCCGAGCGAGCGCTCAAAGTCATCAGCGCGGCCGAGGCCGCGTACCCGGAATCCTCGCACGTGGCCAGTCTGAAGCGACAGATCAAGCTGCGGGTCGTCACCGACAAAGACCTCGTGACAAGGACACGAGGCCCCTTTGCGTACACGTACCCGAAGTGGCTCGAAACGCGAAAACCGGAAGTCCTCGAGTCGATCCAGTCGATCTTCGACAGGGCCTACGTGGGGGTGGGCGCGCTCTTCGAATGTCGGCCACGCGCGGTCAAGGTTCGCATTGTCCTCGACACGGGCCTCGACAACCCCGCGTTCTACAGCCCGGAGACCGGCATCATCACGATCTCCGCCCAGTGGTTCTTCGAGGGGGACAAGAAGACGAAGGGGCAGCCGTCTCCGGAAGTCATGCGGGCTACGGCCGCCCATATGATCCGCCATGAGTACTCCCATTTCGTCTTCGCGCAGAAGCTGGGGAGCGTCGGACGACCGAAATCCGGAGGCAGCGTTCCCCTGTGGTTGATGGAAGGGATCGCGGACTGGTCGGCCGGCGGACTCGCAGTGCTCGCGGCGACGGGAAAAAACGTCAAGGGGTATTTCGACAATGGGTTCATCGATCAGAAAGCCCTTGATCACGCCATGCTCGTCACCAATGGAGCCAAGGATCCTACCCAGAACCAGAAGGCCTACGTGCAGTCGTTTTTCATGGTCAAATATCTGCTCGCCCTTGGATCACCCTCCGTTGGTGAGGTAAGAGCGACACTCGACGGAACCGACACGATCCAGGCTTCCGACACGGAGAAAGCCGAACGGAACGGGCTGACTCGACTCATGAAGTTCGCGGGGCATCTTCACGAAGGAACCGGGGATCTGGAATCGTCACTCAAGAGCTGCTATGGCCTCACCTCGGACGAATTTTGCGCTGGATGGCAAAGACTCCTCCGACGGGATGTAATCGACTCTCCCACGCCTCGACTCGCGACGCGCGACTGACGCGACAACGCATTTTGTCTTGGTGACGGATGGACTCGTCGGACGAAGGTCCGACAGGCTCCTAGACCGAACGGGTCGAACCGCACGCATAGACCGAGCAGCCGCCACCATACTCCCAGCACTCGCGGTGATGGGGGGTTTGGCATTTGGCGCAGGTGACACAACGATCGAGCAACTCATCGCCGCAGACTCCGCAGCGGACGTCTCGTCGGCCTTCAAGGAGACCGGCCAGAAAAACGAGCTCCGTGGCCGGCAACACAGCAGGAGTCGGGGGGGGTTGATCGAGAGAGACCAAGAGCAGCTCGAGACAAGAGCTCACGAAAGAGTCGATCTCCTCGTATTCCCAGAGGATCGGACGTCGGTTAGCCCTGAATATGCGACTCGTGAACGAGATGGAGAGTTTGTCGAGCCGGGCCGTAGAGGCCATCGCCTGGATGGGATCGGCCAGAAGAGAAGGGAGGTTGAGGGAAATGTCGACCGGCAAGGGCTCTTCGATGTGGAACCAACCCGGGCGTCGACGGTCGGTCCAGACCGTCCGGAGCCTGAGAAGGCGGCGCAGCCAGTCGAAAGCTCGAGGCCTCCGGATGAGGACGGAAAAGCCGGGGATCTTGCGCTCGCTCTCGTCTTCCCCGGCGAATTCGTCTCGACACGGGTGCTTGGTGTGACGAGTGAAGACAAACAGAGAACTCTCCCTCAGCCGTCCGGTCTCCGTGCCGGCCAGGATCTCGAGTCCCCGATGCTGAAAGCTGATCTCGAAATCCTCGGACAGCGCGCCTCCCCGCCGGACCAATTGTCCGCGACGGAATTTGGCGAGCGAAGAGAAGGCGGAATCCAGCTGCTGTCTTTGGAGAGTCAACATGGCATCGAAACCCGATCTATCCGAAAAGCGAAAGCCCAGTCTAGCATGGCTATGGCGGCAAAATAGTCTTGATTTCCGACTCTTCCTGACATATACTGCGCGCCCTAGGCCGGTGGATCGAAAGCTGGCAGTCCAGACCTTCGAGGCTGTGATGACATTGTCGAAACCGTCGTCGACGCCTTCGCAAGAGGTGTCCGACCCTGGGAGTCCGGGTGAAAGTTTCGCATCGGGGGGCATCACGAGCGACTTTCAGTTCGAGGACAGCCAGTTTTTCGTGCGGATGTTCAAGCACGAGTTCGATCCCAACTCGCCCTGGAGGCGTACGCAGGACCACCTCGATCTCGCGGTAGTTTTGACGAGCGAAGGCTGGGGTTCGGGGGATGAGCGGCTGTCCGGACTGTTGCTGAACGATTTTCTGGTCGCGGTGGGAGAGCGTCGTGAGAAACCGAGGTATCTCATCCTGCTGAACTCCGCGGTCAAGCTGGCCGCGCTTTCTGGCCCAGCGATGGAGAGCCTGAAACAACTCGAAGCCGTTGGAGTGCGAGTGCTGTTGAACAAGACCTCTGTGGCCCACTACAAGCTCGAGAGAGAGGTTCGGGTCGGCGAGGTCATCACGATGCTCGACATCGTGGGTTGGCTCTGCAAGGTGGCAAAAGTCATCACCCTGTAGATCCAATGGGCGCTTAGATCAGTGGGAGATCGCTTCCTTGACACGGAAGAGGTCACAGGTTCAAGTCCTGTAGCGCCCACCATCATGAAAGGGCTCCTGGAGCGGATCCAGGGGCCCTTTGCTTTTGCCAAGGAATTTGCCGAACTGCTCGTTTTTCATCGGTTTTTGACCCTTTCGGGAGGAATACGGGCGGAACGGAAAGCGGGGTTTGGACATGCCTTCTGTGGTAGGTGCGGATACTCGGAAGAAGGCAAGGGCCGCGCCCGGCCCCTGACCTCGACGGGGGACGAATGAGTCCGCTCGTGATGATTCAAACGATCGTCCTCGATGGCAGACCGCTCCGAGACACCCTATTCCCCTTGAACGTCTGATATATTCGGCGTCGAGACAGCCACGGATATACCGTGGAGAACCCATCAATTGCGCCCTCCTCAGGGCCCAGGGTAATATGACATCGATGATATCCAAGGCTACGGCAGTCAACCCCACCGTCCTGATCTGGGCTCGCCAGCAGTGCGGACTCAGCGTTGATGACGTCGCACTGTCTCTCAAGCGGGAACCAGAGGAAATCCGCGCGTGGGAGGCAGGCAGGGATTACCCCACCTTCGTCCAGCTTGAACATCTTGCCGATCGGTACAAGAGACCGGTTGCTCTCTTCTTCTTCCCCGCGCCGCCGCCTGAACCGGTTGCCAAGCGAGAGTTCCGTACGCTTCCGACCTTCGAGCTAGCGAACCTCCAGCGGGACACGCTCCTAGCCTTCCGGGAGGCCCTTGCCTTTCAAGATTCGCTCAGCGAGTTAACGGAAGACAAAAATCCCGCCCCAAGGAAACTGTTTGTCGAGCTTCGTGCCTCGCCTACCTCCGATCCCCGCGACCTGGCGCGCCGGGCTCGTGCTCTGCTTGGAGTAAGCCTGGATGAGCAGACTTCGTGGAAGTCCGCTCGACAGGGATTTGAGCGATGGAGAGATGCGTTGGAGCTCGCCGGCGTCTTCGTGTTCAAGCGCGCCCTGAAGCAGAAGGAGATCTCGGGCTTTTGCTTGACCCACGACGAGTTCCCCGTGATTCTCGTCAACAACAGCACCGCGCTCACACGGCAGATCTTCACCATGTTCCACGAGTTTGCCCACATACTCTTCTCTGTAAGCGGCGTCACGAAGAGCAATGACGAGTACATCGATCACCTTCCCCCGAAGCAGCAACGTATTGAGGCGGCCTGTAATCGGTTTGGGGCGGAGCTTCTGGTGCCTGACGCAGACTTTGTGCTTCGCGTGCAGCACTTTTCGGGAATCGAGGCCGAAGTCGGCGCCCTTGCAGACACGTATAACGTGAGCCGCGAGGTCGTTCTACGTCGACTGCTCTCCATGAACCTCGTCGACAGGGACACCTACAACGCGTGGACCTCAAAGTGGAACAGCACCTTCGACCACACGCGGTCCAGCGACGGCGGCGGGAACTACTACGCCACCCAGGCCACCTATCTCGGCAGGAGTTTTTTGCGCTTGGCCTTCACCGCTTACTTCAAGGGAAGATGCACCCTCGAGGATCTCGCGAGCCATTTGCACATGAAATCGAAAAACGTCGAGAACTTGGAGCAGTATGCCCTCGGATGACTCCGACGTGTTGCTCTTCGTTTTCGACACAAACGCGTTCGTGGTGTTGTCTCACTACTTCCCAGACGTCTTTCCAAGCGTTTGGACGGCGATCAACGCCAGCGTTGCCGCAGGTACCATCACCTCGGTCCGCGAGGTGCGCAAGGAACTTGAGACCCAGGCGACCAGGAAACATCTAGCGGACTTCGTTTCCGCGAACCCGGCGCTATTCCCACTTCCCTCGGAGGATGAGCTCAGGTTCGTTCGCGAGATCTTCGCCGTGCCGCATTTTCAGCAACTCATCACCCGAAGAAACATGCTCGTCGGCCTCCCCGTCGCGGATCCGTTCGTCATCGCCGCCGCAAAGTGCCGTTCCGGCTGCGTAGTCACCGAGGAAATACTGAAGCCTGGCGCCGCGAAGATACCGAACGTCTGCCAACATTTCGGCATCCCGTTCTGCAATACCGAGACCTTCATGCGCCGCGTCGGCTGGAACTTCTAGTCGGGGCCTCCCGTCTCCGGGCCGTGTGAAGAATCTTCACGCGATCCTTGACGGAGCGCTCACTCCTCCTCTGACTTTCGAGGATCCACCCGCCAACAGTTGTCCTCCAGAATCATCACCAGATGCGACTTCGAGGACGACGAACAGAACGTGGCCGTACCGGGCGTGGAGGTCTCCAAGCGGTAATCGGCATCGCGAAACTGCTTCCCTGCGCTCGCAAGCTGTTTCCGGCTCATCGCGACTGCGTTCTTCCTGAACTCGGCCCGCGCGGGCTTCACGATGAGCGAGGCGGTTCGCTCGATGTCGCCGGCCTCCTGCGCTTCGATGAACGCAAGAAGAACCTCATCGGGCGTCCCGTTTCTGGCCTTGCTGGCAACCAGGGCGCCGGTGGACTTCTTCCACGCGCTGAACGGGTTGGCCTTGTCGGATTCGGCGGACGTACTCTCATCCGTTCTTGCAGCGGGGGCCATCTCCACGCCCGATCCAGCTCGCGCACCGGGCTCGACACCGAAGCCGTGGACGGTCTTTGACGTGGCGTCCAGGGCGGAATAGACCGCGTACTCGCCAGGCTCAAGATCCTTGACCGGAGTGAAGATGAGAACAGCCGGGTTCCGATCGTGCGCGGACATCTCGAGCTCGATGGCTGCAGGGTTGTGGGCCACGTCCGTCTGGCCGATCTTCTCTGTAATCTGAAACGCCACTACCTCGCGATGCTCCCGCACGGATTGAACCGGTATGAGCTGCATCTGCGGATCGAACGCGACGTTCATGGTCTTCGTGATGAGAATCGGCCGGCGGCACGTCACCCTGGCCGGTGATCGCGCGCCCTGGATCATTGATGAATCCGTCGCTTTCTCTTTGCCCACCAGGTTGCTCCAGCCTCCCGTGAGACTGCCGAGGATCGAGCGCTTCACACCTTCGCTCGTGTCGACGCGGTTCTGAATCCTCGTCTTCTCGAGCTTCACGAGCTCGTTGCCGTTCCACCAGAAGAGCCAGCCCATGGTCGTCGGAATCGGGATATCGGCGTTGCCTGCAAGTCCGTGAACCGGAAACGCCAGAAAGAGAACAACTGCCGCCAGAATCAGAGCAGATCGAAACACCCTCATCACCTCGCAGGATTGCGGCTCTCGGTCAGTTGTTGAACGTGACGCCGCTACCGGAAAGACCGCTCCTCAACTCGTTGACCTGCCGGATGGCCCCGGTACGGCCGTCCAGCTCAAAGACTTGCCAGGTATTCGCGACCTGAGTTGACGAAGTGTTGAGCTGATACCTTGTCAATTCCCTCCCAAGACCCGACAACGAAGGAAGCTGGCCTGGCCAGGCAGTCGTGGCAACATTGTTCGGAATAGCGGCTCCGCCCTGATATACAGTGACGATTGCTCCGGAGTTTGCCAGCGCCGTTGATGTTGTCGAACCGGTATTTGAGAAATCGTGCACGTAGAAACGGTACATGCCCGGGAGTACCTGATTGATCGCCGTGATCTCAAGATGCCGGGGATTGTTGTAGGGAGCATCGTTGAGCACTCTTGCGTGCGGCGCCGACGTCAGGTTGCCCATGTTGGAGTACGAAACATGGAAACGCGCATCGGCGAGATTTGCCGATATGGGGCCGGTTAGATGCACATCCAGGTCGTGCGGGATCGAACCCCACTCAAGAACAATATATATGGGAAGCGTAAGGCCGATGCTTGGAGAGACGAGGCCGGCAAGAATGGTGTTGACGACGTTCTGCAACTGGGCATCCGATCGTATCGCGGTGACGTTGTTCCCCACCGTACCCAGATACGTGCTGTTCTGCTGCACGGAACCTGCTGGCAACCTCGCGGCGAGTTGAACGCCCTGGGCCGAGCTTCCGACGACAGCCGGCGTTGAGGCCACGATCTGATCGGCAACCTGGTCCGCAATCACGTTCTCGACGGTCTCACGTCGGGTGGTCAGTATCGACGAAATCGTGTTGTTGCCCGTCGTTCGCAACGCCGTCATCGTTGTACCCGAGATCGTGAGACCCGCGAGGTGCGAATCAGTCGGGTCGGTGGTGATCCCTGCGGCTGCCTTGATCACCGCCCAGTCCTTTCCCTGTTGGGCCAACCTTGCGGCCACCTCGTTGTTACCGAAGTACACCTGGAAATGAAGGTGGTCGCGCTCCGTACCTGAGTGGCCCATCTGGCCAAGTCCGCCGGCCGGAACGGGCTGGCCCACCCGCACGTTGGCATCGATGCTGGCGAGATGACAGTACGCCGTGAAGTACCCGTTTCCGTGGTCGACGACCACGTAGTTGCCGTTGAGGCCGTCGTTCTCCTTCGCTACCAGCACCGTGCCCGACGCTGCCGCATACACTTGGGCTGCGGTGCCGTCCGGGTTTCGGCCGACGAGATCGAGGGCCATGCGACCAACGTGAGTCTGTATCGTCCGGCCATCGCTCGTCACGGTCGTGGCAGATGGATCGTTGATGTATGTTGTCACCCGGGCCTGGACATTGAACGGCGAGTTGAGCGAGAAGGTCTGCGCCGCACACAAACACGATGCGAGAAGAAGAAGGAACAGAGCCGCACACCCAAGAAAACGGAGTGGTCGCTGAACCACACGAAGCCCCCTTTCAGGCTTAGAACTTGCAAGTTAATCCCAACGAACTGATGTTGCGCGTGAAGTCGTAGAGCGCGATGCTCGATCGCACGTCGTTTCGCATGTACTCGGCGAAGAACGAGAGCTTCCTCGCGGGCAACGTCTTGGTCACCCGTGCTGCGGTGCAGACCCAGCGTCAGGTCCCGCGCAGTCTCGGTGCACGTTGGTTGTCAGTGATGGGCTGATGAACCGGTGGTATGCTCCCTGTGGGGATTGCGGGAGCGACCTTGCCGAGA
>Ga0074195_1001520_pt1 | contig 32051 bp, 24 predicted proteins | sample EPASupsiteHSE623_FD_64525 | JGI IMG/M metagenome (GOLD analysis project Ga0074195, IMG submission 64525) | Bioremediated contaminated groundwater from EPA Superfund site, New Mexico - Sample HSE6-23 | ecosystem: Environmental > Aquatic > Deep subsurface > Groundwater > Contaminated ... | reverse complement strand
GGGGGTGGGGGTGGGGGGGGAGGGTGGTGGGGGCGGGGGCGGGGGGCCCCCGGCCGGGCCCGCCGACCCCCCGCCCCCTGCCCCAAGCCGATGCCGGCGAGCCAGTGGCGGGTGATGGCCGGGGTGTCGAACAGGCCGTGCATGTAGGTGCCGAGCACCCGGCCGTCCTCGCTGCTGCACCCATCGTGATCGTCGCAGTCCTGACCGTTGCGGCGCTGCACCCGCACCAGGCTGCGCTCCTCGGGCGGCTGGGTTTGCCCCATGTGAATCTCGTAACCGGTGCCACTGGTTCCCTCCCAGGAAAAGTCGGTCAAGGTCGTAGTCTTGGGGGCCTTGAGCACGGTTTCCACCGGCAGCAGGCCAAGCCCTGGGGTGGCGCCGGGCGCGCCCTCGATGCCGTCGGGATCGTGCACCCAGGTGCCGAGCATCTGATAGCCGCCGCAGATCCCCAACAAATGCCCGCCCCCCTCCGCATAGCTGAGCAGATGCGATCGCCAGCCGGTTTCGGCAAGCCAGTGCAGGTCGGCGCAGGTCGACTTGGAACCCGGCAGGATGACGGCCTTGAGCCGGTCGAGCGGTTGGGGCTGCTGGAGATACACCAGGCGGCATCCCGGCAGCTTGGCCAGGGGATCGAAGTCGGTGAAATTGGAGATATGAGGCAGGCGGAGTACGCCGATCACCGGCTCGTCACCCTCTGCGGGGAGATAGGGCCGGGGGCTTTCGATCACCACCGCGTCCTCGGCCTCGATGTGGAAATGTTTGTACCAGGGCAGAACGCCGAACACCGGCCTGCCGGTCTGCCGCTCGATCCAGTCGATTCCCGGCTGAAACAGGCTGAGGTCGCCCCGGAAGCGGTTGACGACAAAGCCTTTGATCTGGGCCTGTTGTTCCGGCGGCAGACAGGCCAGGGTGCCGACGATCTGGGCGAAGACGCCACCGCGATCGATGTCGGCCACCAGCACCACCGGCGCCTCGGCATAGGCCGCCATCCGCAGGTTGACGATATCGTTTGCCATCAGATTGACCTCGGCGCAGGAGCCGGCCCCTTCCAGGACGATCAGGTCATGCTGGGCCCGCAGCCGGTCGAGCGCGGCCCGGCTTTCGGCAAATAAAAAATCCTTCTTCGTGTAATAGGATTGGGAGGAGGCGTCCATCCAGGCGACTCCGTTGAGCACCACTTGGGAGCCGACGTCGCTCACCGGTTTGAGCAACACCGGGTTCATGTCGCAATGGGGTGCGATACGGGCCGCCTCGGCCTGGACGATCTGCGCCCGCCCCATCTCCGCCCCCTCGGGGGTGACCCCGGAGTTGTTCGACATGTTCTGGGCCTTGAACGGCGCCACCCGGAGCCCCCGATTGGCAAAGATCCGGCAGAGCGCGGTGGCGACGATGGATTTGCCCACGTCCGAACCGGTCCCGAGCACCGCCAGACAGGCTGCTTTTCTTGCCATATATTCCTCCACGGCCGGAGCGAACAGACTGCCTTGCTCAGCAGCTCCTCCGGCAGTCGTGTTCAGCTTTCGATACCCTTGCGGGCGAGCACGCCCCGATCGTAATAGTGTTTGATCGATCGCATCTCGGTGACCAAGTCGGCCCGCGCCAGCACCGAAGGCGGCGCCCCCCGTCCCGTGAACACCAACTCCACCGCCTCTGGCCGGAGCGCCATCAGGGCGAGCAGATCGTCTTCGGCAAGCAGGCCCAGGGCATGGGCCACGTTGATTTCGTCGGCAACGACCACATCGAATCCACCCGAGGTCAGGGCCCTGCCGATCGTCGCGAGCCCCGCGCGCGCCGCATCGACATCGGCCTGGTCGGGTTCGGTGAGGAGAAAACAACCCCGGCCGTACTGCTCGACGGTGATGGCATCGGCCAAACGCCGCAGGGTATGCAGTTCGCTGTAGTCGGCATTTTTGACGAACTGACCGATGTACACCTTGAGTCCCGCACCGGCGGCGCGCAGCGCCAGACCCAACGCGGCCGTGGTTTTCCCCTTGCCGTCCCCGGTATACACCTGCACGAATCCCTGCATGGCTCCCCCCTGCCAACCGGCGGCATGCACCTGCCCACCGCGGCTTGCCCCCATCCCGAAGCGCCGTCCGCAACGGCCCGCCGACCGGCCGCGACGTTGACTACTGCCTGAATCCGTAAGCGTTTATCCGTGCGTCAGATTCATTGTTTGTGACCGTTCGATTTAAGTACACTTTATCGAACGGTTACGGGCAAGGAAAATGGCGTGCGGACGGACGCCCCGAAGGGCGGCGGGAAGGGCATTGTTTAAAAAAACCACCGCCGCAATGAGAACGCAATGACAACACATATATTCTGCTCACGAGTACCGTCGTCACGGGTTCAGGTAATAGATAATCGGGAAGGAACAGTCAACAGCTTTTCGGCCGGCCGGAGAGATGGGACGGACGAAACACGGCCAATTTGTGAAGAAAAGTTAACCCAAACTCATTACTTGTTGTTTTTATTGATAAAAATAAACAGGGCCAAATGGATTATTTTTTTTCCTCCCCGCCTGTGGCGAAACCATGGAGTGAAAAGGGGTTACGGGGGCACGGCGTCTGTTAAGATGAATTTCGAGGAAAATGGAGATTTATGGAGGATAATGAAGCATTGTCGAAATTTAAATGTGTTGACAGCTTGTTGATAACTTTTTAACCACACGCGCAACATATCAGCATAATTTGATAAAATATAAAATTTTCCAAAACGGACGCTTTTGTGGAGAGTTGCGGGTATCCCGCCCGGTAAACCCCAATGCCTCCAAGGGGTTTTTCTCTGTGTACAACCGGCTTGTTTGCAGAATGAAATCGACCAAAACCGGTTTTGACCGACCGCCGTATTTTCAGTAGATCAAACGCCATTCAACCGGCCGCCCGGTTTTTCGGGAAGCATCTTGGGTCAACAAAGGAAACGTCTTCTATGATGTGGAATACGATCAAGAAATCCCTGCACAGCACCTTATCGGACAGTGAATTTGGTTTATGGATCAAACCACTTGAATGCCGGCGGCAAGAGGGGAAAACCCTGGAGCTGATCGGCCCCGACCGTTTTTTTTGTGCCTGGGTCGAAGATCGCTACCTTGACCTCATCCGCCGGAAGGCATCGGAACTGGGCGAGATCTCCGAGGTGCGCCTCCAGGTCGCCGAACACCCGCCCCTGTCGCTCGACAGCGGCAAAGGCGGCCAGCTGCTCCTGCCGGGCACCGCGGCCCCGCCCCGGTTGCGCTCGCTGCATCCGGCCTTCACCTTCGAGCAGTTCATGGTCGGCGAATCGAACCTGCTGGCCCGCTCCGCCTGCAAGGCCCTGGCAAAAGGCGACTCCACCTTCGGCAACTGCCTGTTCATGAACAGCAGCACCGGGCTGGGCAAGAGTCATCTCACCCAGGCCGTGGTCCATCAGGTGTTGCGCACCGCCCCCTCCACCCGGTTGCAGTATCTGACCGCCCAGCAATTCTCGGCGGAGATGGTCAACAACATCCGCGCCAACTCCATGGAGCGGTTTTCGAAAAAATATGTCAACAACTGCGACATGCTGCTGGTGGAGGATGTCCACACCCTGACCGGCAAGACCAAGACCCAGGAGGAACTCAACACCGTCCTCGATTATCTGATCAAATCGGGACGGCGGGTGATCCTGACCTCGGCCCTTGCCCCCGGCAAGCTCGCGGGCATCGACGAGGACTTCCGCAGCCGGATGACCTCGGGCCTGGTCACCGGCATCGCCTCGCCGGACCACGAAACCCGCTCGCGGATCATCCGCCATAAAATGCGCCAGCATGGGTTGACGGTCGACGACAACCTGATCGGCTTCATGGCGGAGCATCTCCGCGGCGACATCCGGCGGATGGAGAGCGCCGTCATCGGCATCAAGGCGAAATCCTGCTTGCTCGGGGCGCCGCCCGATCTGGCCATGGCCCGCGAGGTTATCTTTGGCCTGTTCGGTGCCGCGATGGAGATCACCGGCGAATCCATCCGCGATCTCATTGGCAACCAATACCGGGTCAGCGCCGAGGAACTGCGCTCCCGTTCCCGCAAACGATCCGTCACCTTCCCCAGGCAGGTGGCCATGTACCTGACCCGGAAATACACCGACAAATCGCTGGCCGACATCGGCAGCATCTACAACCGCGACCATTCCACGGTCCTCCACGCCATCAAGACCATCACCAGGGACATGTCCCAGCAGGCTTCGGTGCGGGAACAGGTGGAACGCCTCTGCGCGAAGCTCAAGCCATAGACTGACGAGGCGGCACCGGTCGACAAACGCCCGCCATCCGGCGGATTCCTTCCTAAAAATAGACGCCCTTCACCTCGGTTTGTTCGGGGACCACGGTCTGGCTGCAAATCGTCCCGGCGATCCGCCGCGCCTCCTTGATCATGTCGTTGAGGCCGATCCCTTTCCAGCCAAAACCGCAGAGGTGAAGGCCGGGATGATCGGCATGCAACCCCTGCCGCCAGGCCAGCAGATCGGTGTAGCCCGCCTCCAACTGGGGAATGCCGGAGCGGGGTCGGAGCACGGCGGTGAAGCAGGGGGGCGGCAACTCCATGAGCTGGCCGAGATCTGCGATCACCTCCTCGATCAGGGTGGCGTCATCCAATTCCAGCCGCTCCGGATGCCTTCGGCCGCCGACCAGGGCCTCCAGAAGCTGGCCGCCGGCGGGGGCGCGTCCGGGAAACATATGGGAGGAAAACAGGGCGCCGAGCGCAAACCGCTGCTCCCGTTCCGGGGCCAGATACCCGAACCCGAAGGGAATCCGCGCCTGCGGGCCGAAGCCAAGCAGCACCGAGAGGATGCGAGCCTCGGGGATGGCCGCCTGCGGCGGCGGGGTCGCGGGCAGCGCTCTGGCCATGATCTCCAGGCACCGGTTCACCGGCAGGGCCAGCACCAGATGGCGGCAAAGGACACTACCCTGCTCGGCCTGCACCTGCCAGCCCTCAGGTTGTTTCTGCACCCCGCGCACCCCATTGCCATAAACAATCTCCCCCCGTGCCGCGCAACCGGCTGCCAGGCGTGTGGGCAACATCGCCATGCCCTCGTTGAAGCTGATCATGGCTGGCAATCCCTTTTTCGCCCTACCCGCTTTTCTCGCCGCCCGCGCCTTGCAGGCAACACCGCGAATCACCGAACCGTGCTTCCGCTCCAACTCCCGCACCCCCGGCATCACCGCGTCGATCGCAAGCCGTTCGATGTCGCCGGCATAGGTGCCGGTGAACACCGCATCGGCAAAGGGCAAAAGGGCCTTGCCGAAGCGGTGGGCAACCCACTGGGCCACCGATGGCTCGCCTGCAAGTGGGGGTTTCCAGAGATCGGCCAGCACCCGCAGCTTGGCGGCCCAGGGAATCAGGGGTTGCCGCAGGATGGCCAGCGGTTTTTGCGGAATGCATTGCAGGCGGCCCTCCAGGCAGACGTAGCGGACAAAACGCGCCAGCGGCGCGGTGGTCACCTCGGATTCCAGACCAGCGAGCCGGATCAGTTCGCGGCTTTCGGCGCAGTTGTCGAGAAAGCCGTGCGGCCCCCATTCGGCCAGATAGCCGGATTCGCCGAAGGTGGCGATGGCGCCGCCTGGACCTGCGGCTTGTTCGAGCATCAGGATCCGCAGGTCCGGCCGCTCGTCGCGGATAAAGGCGGCGGCGCTGAGGCCGGAGATGCCGGCGCCGACGATACACACATCACAATGCAACGATTCCATAGCGTTTCGTCATTCTATTGGCCGCTTGGCAACGGCCTTGGGCTGTCTTGACAGGGGTACAATCGTGCTTACCATGTTGCCCGGATAAAGGGAAGAGCCTTTATCTCCCCGGTATTGTCGGAAAAATTGACTTTTTCCCCGAAAAACGACTTCGCACACCCCCACACTGAGAGGAACCACCCCATGACAGCAGCACAGGTTGAAACCAAGCATTTTCAGGCGGAGACCAGAAAGGTCCTGGATATTGTCATCAACTCGCTCTACACCGAGCGCGATATTTTTGTCCGCGAGTTGGTTTCCAACGCCGCCGACGCCCTGGAAAAATTCCGCCACCAGAGCCTGATCGAGAAGGTCGAATTCGACAGCCATGTCCCGCTGGAAATCGCCATCGACTGCGACGACAAGAAACACACCTTGACCATCGCCGACACCGGCATCGGCATGACCCGGGAGGAGTTGGAAACCAACCTGGGCACCATCGCCCATTCCGGTTCGCAGCATTTTTTCGAACAACTGGCCGAGGCGGCAAAAAAGGACGTCAACCTCATCGGCCAGTTCGGCGTCGGCTTCTACTCGGTGTTCATGGCCGCGAAATCGGTCCGCGTCCAAACCCGCTCCTGGGACGGCTCCGAGGGCTGGGAATGGACCTCGGACGGCGGCGGCTCCTACACCATTGGCCCCTGCCCCGGCCTCCATCGCGGCACCAAGATCATCATCGAACTGAAAGACGACGCCCACACCTACGCCTCCAAGTTCACCATCGAGCGGATCATCCAGCAGTATTCCACCTTTGTCCCCTTCCCGGTCAAGGTCGAGGGGAAAAAGGTCAACACCGTCCAGGCCATCTGGACCTGCTCCAAATCGGAGATCACCGACGAGGAGTATACCGAATTCTATAAGTTTGTCGGCAATGCCGTCGACGAGCCGATGTACCGGCTGCACTTCTCCGCCGATGCGCCGCTGGCGATCAACGCCCTGGTGTACGTGCCCAAGGAGAATTTCGAGGTGCTCGGCATGGGCCGGATGCAGCCCGGCGTCAACCTCTACTGCCAGAAGGTGCTGATCGATCAGCACAGCGAGAACATCCTGCCCGAATGGCTGCGGTTTCTCAAGGGTGTGGTCGATTCCGAGGACCTGCCGCTCAACATCTCCCGCCAGTCGCTCCAGGATAACGCCCTGGTGATCAAACTGCGCAAGGTGCTGACCAAACGCGTCATCAAATTCCTAATCGAGGAGGCCGAGCGCGACGCCGACAAGTACCGCGAGTTCTGGAAAACCTTCGGTATCTTTATCAAGGAGGGCGTGACCTCGGATTTCGAGCATCGCACCGAGCTGGCCAAACTGCTGCGTTTCGAATCCTCGGCCAGCGAACCGGGCGCGATGATTTCCCTCGACGAGTATGTCGGCCGGATGAAGGAGGGCCAGGACAAGATCTACTACATCAACGGCCCGAGCCGGGTAGCGGTCGAGTATGGCCCCTATGTCGAGATGTTCAAGAAGCGCGGGGTCGAGATCTTCTACACCCTGGAGCCGATCGACGATTTCGTTCTCAACCACCTGGGCGAGTACAACGGTAAGAAGCTGGTTTCCGCCGACCGGGCCGACCTGAGTCTGCCCGAAACCACCGAAAGCACCACCGAAACCGAGGCCAAGGAGTCTGGCGAGCCGCTCGCCGGCGCGGTGTTGACCTCGCTTTGCCGCTGGATGAAGGAGGTGCTCGGCGACCGCATTCAGGAGGTCAAGTCCTCCAGCCGCCTTGTGGACAGCCCGGCGATGATCGTCAATGTCGACGGCTACATGACCTCATCCATGGAACGAATCCTCAGGGCCTCCGGTCAGACCGAGGGCTTTGGCATGGGCTCGAAGAAGGACATGGAAATCAACGGGGCCAGCCCGCTGATCAAGAAGCTGGCGGCGCTGCGCGAGAGCGACGCCGAGTTTGCCCGCGACGTGGTCGAGCAGCTGTACGACAACGCCATGATTCAGGCAGGTCTCCTCGTCGACCCGATGGCGATGGTGCGGCGCAACTACCGCATCCTGGAGCGGGCGGCCGGAGAATCGCCAACCGCGGCCTGATACGCGACCATCGCGGCGGCAAGGCGGCGGCGCGATTGCTAAGGCGTCGGTTTTTGGTTCGATTTCTACCGAGCACAAGAGTCTGACCTTGAAAAAAGGTTGTGTTCACGATATATGAACACAACCTTTTTGATTTTGTACGATCTGTTCCTGGAGGATATTTGATGCGGTCAACCCTGTGTGTGCTTTTCCTTGGGCTTCTTCTGCTTGGCGGCTGCCACTCCAAGCAGGTGCGGCATCTTGCCTCCGACGCCGCCTTGATCAAACCGGGGCAGACCACGGTCAAGGAGATCCAGAAATATCTGGGCGAACCCGACGGCCGGCGGGAGGTCGCCCCCGGCATCAGCGAATTCGTCTACTTTGAAAACCGTCCGGGCATGTTCGGCAGCATGCCGGTCCTCGGCTCCATGACCGGGCCCGCCGGATACGAGATGATCATCGTCACCATCGACAACGATGTGGCCACCAACTGCGAATTCCGCACCTACAACCAGGCGGATCGCGCATGGATGGAAGATTTCACCTGGGATCATGAGATCAAGTGAGCCAGCCCTCCACCTTTGACATCAACCGGGAGCGGATGATCGAGGAACAGCTGATTCCGCGAGGCATCAGCGATCCGCGCGTGCTTGAGGCCATGCGCACCGTGCCCCGGCATCTGTTCGTCGAGGATGCGATCCAGGCCCATGCCTACGGCGATTTTCCTCTGCCGATCGGCAGCGGCCAGACGATTTCGCAGCCCTATATCGTTGCCCTGATGACCCAGGCCATGGCCCTGAAGGGAACGGAGAAGGTGCTGGAGATCGGTACCGGCTCCGGCTATCAGGCCGCCATTCTCTCCCGGCTCTGCGAACGGGTGTTCACGGTGGAACGGATCGACGGCCTGGTGGGCCGGGCGCGCAAGGTGTTCGATCGCCTCCGCTACCACAACATCATTTCGCGAATCGACGACGGCACCGGCGGTTGGCCCTCAGAGGCCCCATTCGACGGCATCATGGTGACCGCCGGGGGGCCGCGTATTCCGGAACCCCTCTTGGCGCAACTGGCCGATCCGGGAAGAATGGTCATGCCGGTGGGCAACCAGGGGGTGCAGGAACTGCAACTCGTTGTGAAAAACGAAGGCGAAATCACCATCCGCACCATCGAGCAGGTCCGCTTCGTCGACCTGATCGGAGCGCATGGCTGGCCCAACTGAACCGCAGGGCCAGCCGCATTCCCCTTCTTCTCCCGCCAATCGCTCCACCACCGGTACCCGGGGGGGGTCGCCATTCCCCCTGTCGACGCCGGCCGCGCCTGTCCTCTCCACCCCCTTTGTTCGCTCCCGCGGCGGTTGCCCTGCCCATCGAGCGGATGCCACCGTTGATCGTCCGGTGGCGCGACCGCTTTTTTTTGCACAGGCTCCCCCTTGCCGGTTGGGGCCCAACCCGGATATGCTTGTCAACAACCGGTAAACACAGCGCGGTTACAGAGCTGCCCCGCCTTGCCCCTCCCGGCAAGAGACCTTGCCCCGTAATCGCAGGAGGACCATTTCGACCATGTCTTTGTTAAACAGCGACGCCTTGCTGGATCTGCTTGTCGACGAGCGGCTTTTGACCGCCGAACAACGCCAATTCGTGATCCTCCACAAGGGAAAACAACGGCAGAAACTGCTCAAGCAATTCGGCGGCCGCCGACAGGACGACGACCAGAAAGCGGACCGGGGGTTTCCCGACCTGGTGGATATCGTCGCCTCCCTGGAGTTGGAGACCCAACTTGGCCAGGGCCCGCTGACCGACGAGACGATCATGCGCGCCGTGAGCCGCCGGGTGAAAATCCCCTTCAAAAAGCTCGACCCGCTGGAATTGGACATGGACACCGTCACCAAGACGATCCCCCGGTCCTTTGCCGTCACCCATCTGATCCTCCCGGTGGAGCTGAACAACGGCATCCTCGACGTGGTGACCTATCACCCGGACAATCATCATGTACTCGAAGACATCGAGCGGGCCAACCAGGTCAAGGTCCGGCCCCATCTCTCCACCCGGACCGACATCAAGAAGATCCTCTCCGAGTTTTTCGGCTTTCAACGCTCGATCACCGCCGCCGAATCCCACTTCGGCGTCAGCACTGCGTCCACCACGGTCGACATCGGTAACCTCGAACAGTATGTGCGCCTGGCCTCGACCAAGGAACTCAGCTCCACCGACCAGCACATCAAGGCGGCGGTCAATCACCTGTTCAGCTATGCCCTGGAGCAGCGGGCCAGCGACATCCATATCGAGCCCAAGCGCGATATGTGCCTGGTGCGATTCCGCATCGACGGCGTCCTCCACACCATCTACAAGCTGCCCAAGGTGGTGCACTCCGCCATCACCTCGCGGATCAAGAGTCTGGGTCGAATGGATATCGCCGAAAAACGACGCCCCCAGGACGGCCGGATCAAGATCGGCCGGCGTGAAGAGGGGCGCTCGGCGGAGATTCGCGTCTCCACCGTGCCGGTGGCCTTCGGCGAAAAGACGGTGATGCGTATTCTCAACCCGGACGTCATCTTCCAGGAATTGGACAATCTCGGTTTTTCCCGGCGGGACCGGGCCATCTACAATGGCTTCATGACCGCGGCCCACGGCATTGTCCTGGTCACCGGCCCCACCGGCAGCGGCAAGTCGACCACCCTCTATTCCACCCTCAAGCAGATCGCCTCGCCGGAGATCAACATCGTCACCGTCGAAGATCCGGTGGAAATGGTACATGAAGAGTTCAACCAGATCGCTGTGCAATCGCAGATCGACGTTACCTTTTCCACCATCCTGCGCAATATCCTCCGCCAGGATCCGGACATCATCATGATCGGCGAGATCCGCGACCTGGATACCGCCACCCACGCGGTCCAGGCAGCCCTCACCGGCCACCTGGTCTTCTCCACCCTGCACACCAACGATGCGGTGTCGACCATCATCCGCCTGCAGGACCTCGGACTGGAGCCCTTCCTCATCGCCTCGACCATGCTGGGCGCCCTGGCGCAGCGACTGGTGCGACGCAACTGTCCCCACTGCATCGAACCCTACCCGGTCGATGCCGCGGGCCTGCGCAAACTGGGCTTTCCGGTGACCGGCCGCGAAACGATCGAACTGAAAAAGGGCAAGGGCTGCCTGCAATGCCGCAACACCGGCTACCTTGGCCGCCTCGGCATCTTTGAAATTTTCCCCATGTCGGAGCAGTTGAAAAAACTGATTGCCGGTCGGGCCAACGACACGGAATTGCGTCAGGTGGCAATCCGGGAGGGCATGACCACCCTGCGGGAAGATGCCTGGCGCAAGGTCCAGGCCGGCCTGACCACGGTGGAGGAGGCCCTGCGGGTGACCGGAGAAACGAACGGCATGTAATTTTTCTCCTGGCATTTGCGCCAACACGACCTATAGTGGCGGCATACCGCAATCAGGAGCAAGACGCAGGCAATGGCACAGAAGATCGTCAGTAAAAACAAGAAGGCCTTTCACGACTACCATATCGACCAGACCCTTGAGGCGGGCATCGTCCTCAGCGGGCCGGAGGTCAAGTCGCTGCGGGCCGGCAAGGTCAATCTTCGCGATGGCTATGCCCAACTCAAGGACGGCGAGGTCTTTTTGTACAATGTCCACATCTCGCCCTATTCCTTTGCCACCTACGTCAATCAGGATCCGCTGCGGGTGCGTAAGCTGCTGCTGCACCGCCGCGAGATCCGCAAGCTGATCGGCAAGCTCCACGAGAAAGGCATTGCGCTGATCCCGCTCAAGATATACTTTATTGCCAACGGCAAGGCCAAGGTGGAACTGGCCCTGGCGAGAGGCAAGAAACTCTATGACAAACGGGCTGCTCTCAAGGAGAAGGATTCCAACCGCGAGATCGAACGGACCATGCGGCGCGATGACTGATCGCTGTCAGCAGCTACCAGCACACTATCGACAAGCACATAAGGGGGCGAAACGGATTCGACGGGGATATTGAAGCTTGATGTTGCATGCCGAGTTTCTGTCAGCTCGTAAAAATGGCGGAATTAAATATAATCGCAGACGATTATAACTACGCTCTGGCAGCCTAAAAGCTGCTGAGCCGTTCCACCGGACCTCGCCTGTGGGTCCGGATTCGGGGCGTCGACTCTACGGGCTGGTTCTCCTCGTACGCCTGAGGCGCGGAGAACGAGATTTTTCAGGCTGGTGTCCGAATATCCCGGTTCCGGGTGAGAAGCGGACACGAGACCCAATCCCGGAACTAAGCATGTAGAGACACGAGGGGAGAATTTTCGGACCCGGGTTCAACTCCCGGCGCCTCCACCATTTCACAGTTCGACAACATTTAAAGAAGTCCGAAAAAGCCCGCAATCCTTAAGGATTGCGGGCTTTTTGTTGTCCGGCTCCAACCGGGAAATCCGTTTAAAACCAGATATATTTGTTGGTGATATGATGGGTATTGGCACCCTAAAGGGAGGCTTGCTACCAAACCGATATCCACTCAATGGGAAACAGGTCTCTCGGCATGCGCACCCAGAGGGGTTGCTGGCCGGGGCACTCGCCAGAATGCCTGAAAAAACCCCTTCCACCATCAACTTCCATTTTTCCACTTGCCCTTTCCACCTGACCAGTGTTGTCTTCCTTTATCACATTTTCACAACGAATATCTTCCTAGCGGTGAGATCATGGACCCAATCGATAAATGGCTGACCATTGATGAGCTGGCCAGCTACATCAAGATGAGCCGAACCAAGCTCTACGGCATGACCCAGCGCGGCGAGATCCCCGCCTCCAAGATCGGCAACCAGTGGCGGTTTGACCGGGAAGAGATCGACCGGTGGATGAAGGCGCACGCGACCGGCAAGGGAGAATCCAAGGCATGAATGCCGGAATCGATAGCAAGGAATCGTCCATGACCACCAAAGCCATTATCGACCGCATCTTCAAGGATCCGGCCACCCAGTATGAATTGACCGAATTCGAGAATCTGGGCAAACCGATCGACGCCATCCTCAACATCTTTCCCAAAACCGCCAACACCGGCCGCGATGCAGGCAAAACCAAGTATTTTCTCAAAAGCTTCATCCCCTTTTCCTCGGGCAACGAGGAGGTGCAGGTTCTGGTTGAAGGCGGCAAGGCCAATCCGGAAGAGATTGTCCGCCAGTTGTGGGTGTATAAGCTGATCCATCAATACGGCTACCAGGCCGATGAAATCGAGCTGGAGGCCGGGGTCCAGTTTGGCACCGAAATCGGCACCAAGGCGGCGGATATCATCGTCTACACCGATAACATCAAGGGGACGCCTAAGGTCATCGTTGAATGCAAGAAGCCCAAACGCAAGGACGGCATCGAGCAGCTCAAGAGCTACATGAACGCTAAGGGCGCGCCGGTGGCGGTCTGGTCCAACGGCAGCGACAGCATCATTTTGTATCGGCCCTATCCCAACGACTACGACGACACCCTCTTTGACCTGCCCAAACGGTTGCAATCGCCCGCCGATGTCATGGCGGCGAAGAAGACCCTGCTGCAGCTCAAGAAGGATTTCAATTTCAAAAAGATCATCCAGGACCTGGAAGAACTGGTCCTGGCCGACAGCGGTAAGGATGAGTTCAACGAGATCTTCAAACTGATTTTTGCCAAGATCTGGGACGAGAAGGAGGCCCAGGAGAACCGCAAGGATAAGACGGTCGAATTCGGCAAGGTCACGACCAGAAGAATTATCAAAGGCGAGGAAAAGCTGGTGGTCGATGCCGACCTGACCTTTGACCGCATCAACGGCCTGTTCAAGAAAGCCTGTGAGGAATGGCCCGGCATTTTTCGGGAGAACGAGGATATTGAGCTGGCCAAGCGCCATCTGCAAGTCTGTGTCGGCCCCATTGAGGGCGTGCGCCTCATGGGCTCCAACCTGCGCATCATGGACGATGCCTTTGAATACCTGCTGCCCACCGAGGCCAAAAAAAAGAAAGGCCAGTTCTTCACCCCGCGCCATGTGGTGGAGATGTGCGTACGCATGCTCAACCCCACGCAGAAGGAGTACGTCATGGACCCTGCCTGCGGCTCCGGCGGCTTTTTGCTCCATGCCATGGACTGGTGCTATCCGGTAGGCGACAACGATCAGCGCGAGCTCCGCAAACACATGTACGCTGCCAAATACCTCTGGGGTATCGATTTCGAGGCCCGCGCCGCCAAGACCTCCCGCGCCCTGATGCTCATTGCCGGAGATGGCCACACCAATATCTTCGGCCCGGATGTCAGCAGTCTTGATCCCAAAACCTGGTACGAAAGCGGTTCCGGTCAGGCCCTGATGCACGGCCTGCGCCAGGCCAAGCTGACCGCCACCCCCGTCCCCGAGCATGAAACCCTACGCGACGACGACAAGGCCTGGGAATACTTCGACGAGTTGAAATTCGACGTTATCCTCGCCAATCCACCCTTTGCCGGAGAGATGAAGGACCGCAAGATGCTGGTCCATTATGAGTTGGCCAAACCGGCGCTGAAACGGGCCGGTAGCGACAAATCCCCCAAGGAAGAGCGCGACGTGCTCTTTATCGAGCGTATCCTCAAGATGCTGCGCCCCGGCGGCCGGGCCGCGATTGTCCTGCCCCAGGGCAAGTTCAATAACTCGTCCCTGGCTTTTATCCGCGAATGGATCCTGAAAAAGGCGCGGCTTTTGGCTGTGGTCGGCCTGCACCCCAACACTTTCAAGCCCCACACCGGCACCAAGACCTCGGTGCTCTTTGTCCAGAAATACACGACCCAGCAACTGGCCGACATCGCCCGGGTGCATGACACGGTGGCCACGGATTATCCCGATTATGAGGCCGAGATCCAGGCCCTGCTCAACGGTTATGCGGCCGAGGTGCCGGAAGAAGCCATCACCGAGGCGATAGCCGACCTGATCGCCGAGACCTTCAGCGAACCGGAAACGATTGATGCGGCCGAGGAAAATGGCGACGGCGAGAACGGCGAAGAGGAGACCGCCGGGCCGCCCTCGGATGAGGAACGGATCAGCCTGGCCGAGGAAAAGGTGGACAACCTCAGGGCACAACTGCTCCGGGTGAAGCAGCAGCTGGCCGATCTCGACAGCGACGTGGAGGCCCTAACCAGCCAGCAGCAACAGGAACTCGATGCCCTGGCTCACTCCTGGAACGGCGATCAAGGTGGCCTGCGCCTGGAGGTGCGGGAGATGAAGGCCACCTACAAGGAAAACACCAAGACCCTGAAACAACTCCAGAAGGAAAAAGCCAAGCGCTCCAAGGCCGAGATCAAGCGGCTGGAAAAGGAGATCCCGGTTGCCGAACGCGAGCTGAAGCTGCTCACCAACCGGGGCAAGTTGGAACTGATCCTGGCAGACGCCGACCTCATCGGCACCCTCAAGGAGCGCTGGATCGCCGCCGAGGTGGCCAAGCGGCTCGACTACCCGATTTTCATGGCGGTGAGCGAGCGCGGCGGCAAGAACAACTCCGGCGATTACGAATATGTGCTCGATGCCGACGGCCACCTGGTGGAAGAAGCCAGCGGCCAGCCCAAGATCGACCAGGATCTGGTCAACTACGACCTGACCGCCGACGAGCTCGCCGATGCCGCCGCCATCCCGGACGACCAGCTCTGCGTGGCCGAGGCCTTTGTGCGTTTTGCCCAGCAGCAGGAGTTTGATTTCTGGAGGGGCGAACAGTGATCACGTTCAGCCAAATCCCGCTGTCTGAGATTGAGCTTGGGCGGATGGATGCGGAATATTATCGTCCCGAGCTCGTAATGCTTGCAAAAAGCATATCGACTAATCCACATGTCTCAATCAGGAGAGCTGGAGCGTCAATTGACTGCAGCGCATTTTATCCATCGATTGTGCCGTATTATGACTTTAAGCAGAATGGTGTCCCATTTCTGAGAGTCAACGAAATCCAAAACGGGTTGCTTTCAATAGACGAAAAAACAGCATTTCTTCCTGAAGAAATATTGCATGTTAACCGGTCAACCATTGCTACGTGTGAACCGGGGGATCTGATAATCGCAAAAGGAGGGAATTCACTTGGTAAGGTCGCTCTCTTAACGAGTCTTTATTCAAAGTATTCAGTCTGCCGTGATGTGCTTGTTGTCCGTACTGGAAATCTGTCCCAGATCAACAGATTCTTTTTGTGGCTGTATCTCCATTCCGCATCAGGGCAATCACTTCTAATTCGAACAGCGAGTCAAACTGGCCAACCTCATCTGACGATAGAATCTATCGCCAGATTGAAAATCCCCCTGATTCCAAATCACGAGCAAGAAGAAATCGAACGGAGTTATCTGGCCGCAGAGGCTGCGATGGAGATAGCACGCAGTGCGTACATCCAAGCCCAACAACTCCTCGAATCCGAGCTGGGGCTGGACAAGCTGCGTTTTGACAAACCCGTGGGCTACACGGCGCGGTTTAGTGAGCTGGAGTTGTCTTTACGCTTTGATCCGGAACATTTCTACCCGACCTTTAAGGCACTCTGTGCAGGATTGCCAGAAACCGTTTCGCTTGAACCTCTATATCGGTTTGCTGAACCCCTAAAAACAGGCATTCAGCCAACTTACCTTGAAGATGGCGAATATGAAGTCATCAACTCAAAACACATTGGCGTTAACAAGATCGACACATCGAAACTTCGGCGTGCAGCACCCGCTTCTTATTCGGTCATGGCTGACAATGGTGATGTTTTGCTTAACGCAACAGGAAGGGGGACATTAGGACGCTGTGCTGTTTTGGAAACCGATATTCCTCGTATTTTTGATGTCTGCATAATCCGCATACGACCCATTGGTATTGACCCCTATTTTTTGTCGGCCTTGCTCAATACTCGGTTTGGCCAACTACAGATGGAACTTCATACGCGTGGAACTTCTGGACAACTCCATCTTTACCCGCGTGATGCAAGGAAAATCTTGATTTGGCCTGCGCCAGAATCACTTCAAGCGGAAGTACGAGAGCTGATGACAAAAGCAGCCCGCTCCGCACAAGAAGCAACTCGACTCCTCGAACAGGCCAAATTCCGCGTCGAGCAACTCATTGAAGAGGCGGTGCAAGCATGAACGACAACCCCGTCTCCCTGACCACTCCCCCGGACGGTTACGCTGACTGGCTGGCGGAACTGAAAACCCGCATTCACAGCGCCCAGCAGCGGGCGACCCTGGCGGTCAACCGTCACCTGGTGCTGCTCTACTGGCAGATCGGCCGTGACATTCTGACCCGGCAAGCCGAGCAGGGCTGGGGCGCCAAGGTCATCGACCGGCTGGCCCATGACCTGCGCACCGCCTTTCCCGAGATGAAGGGCTTCTCTCGCGCCAACCTCATGTATATGCGCGCCTTTGCCGAGGCCTGGCCGGACGAACACATTGTCCAACAGGCTGTTGGACAATTGCCCTGGGGCCATAACCTGGTACTGCTGACCCGGCTGAAGCAACCGGAACAGCGCCTGGCCTATGCCAGGGCCGCCATTGAACATGGCTGGTCGCGCAATGTGCTGAATATCCACATCGAAACCCGCCTGCTCGAACGCACCGGCAAGGCCGTGACCAACTTTAGCGAACGGTTGCCCGCGCCGGGTAGTGACCTGGCCAGGGAATCGCTCAAAGATCCCTACCTGTTCGATTTTCTCGATGTGGGCAAGGAGGCGGACGAACGCGAAATTGAATCGGCGCTGGTCAGGCACATCACCCAATTTTTACTGGAGTTGGGGGCGGGATTTGCCTTTGTCGGGCGACAGGTGCATCTGGAAGTCGGTGGCGATGATTTTTTCATCGACCTGCTCTTCTACCATCTCAAACTGCGCTGCTATGTGGTGATTGAACTCAAGGCCGACAAGTTTAAACCGGAACATCTTGGCCAGTTGGGTTTCTACCTCACCGCCGTGGACCGGCAGGTGAAGGCCGAGCAGGACAACCCCTCCATCGGTCTGCTGCTGTGCAAGAGCAAGAACAAGGTAGTGGCGGAATACGCCCTGGGCGACACAACCCAACCCATGGGGATAGCCGAATACAAGCTACTGGAATCCCTGCCGGAACCGTTGCAGACCAGCCTACCCAGCATCGAACAGATCGAAAACGAATTAAAGGATATCTGAGCATAAGCATTCATCAATCAACGAAGCCTCCCCGGAAACAGGAGGATGCAGTTATTCGAAATTTTCGGATAACTGCCGAAGGCGGCAAGTCCGATGAGGAGGAACCATGAATCTGACCAGTGAGGACAAGCGGCTGTTGGAGGAGCTGTGCCAACAGCACGGCGTTGGCGCCGACAAGGTACTGAAGTTGCTCGACACGGTGCGCGACTACGAATTCAAGGAGCGCCGCACCGGGGTCTATGACGCCCTGCGTGAGATTTTGAAATCGAAAACGGGAGGTGCCGGATCATGAGCCATGGTGGGGAGGTCGAGCGCTATGTGAAAGACCCGAGCCTGCTGGTGGAATTGTGCCGGGAAGTGATCGAGCGGCTGGACGCCGGAAGCGACAACGGCGAGACCGCCGCCATGGAGGCGCAGTTGCGGGAGATCGCCCGCGCCATCGACAAGCTCGACAAGCAAAGCGTGCCGGTGCCGGACGCTCTGCGGGCCGAGAAGACACGCCTTGCCGCCGCTTTGGGCCTAAGCGCCGATGCCACCCAGACCCTGAATCATCTGGCCGATGAGCTGGGGGAACTGCTGAAAGATCTCAGGAATCGTATCGGCCGCACTGCCGAAGCTGCGTCTGCCAAGAAACCCCGTACCAAGCGGTCGAAATCCCTAAAGACTGACAAAGCGATTCTGCGCCTGTTGATCGTTGAAGCGCTCCGCCATCTCGGCGGCTCCGCGCCAAAGAATGACGTACTGAAGTATATGGAAGAAAAACTCCACGGCAGGCTCCTGCCCGGTGATCTGGAATGGCGCGAAGCAACACATGACCATGCCTGGCAGAACAACGCCTGCTGGGAGCGAAATGCTATGAAGAACGATGGGATTTTGAAAGCGGATTCCCCACGCGGCATCTGGGAACTGAGCGAGGCCCACCGATGACAAATTTGCAGGACAGGAAATTTGCACGCACGCAGTGCGCCCGTCAGGGTGACATACAGGGAGGTATGTCATGAAATTTATCAAACTGACCATCGAGAATTACAAATCGTTCCAGTTTGCCATCGAGATTGCCTTTCCCATGGCGGCGGACGGTCGCAGCATCTTCTTGATCGGCGGCATGAACGGCGCGGGCAAGACCGCGATCCTGGAGGCGATCAACTATTGTCTATACGGGGCCAAAGTGGACGAGATCTACCGCAACATCAACCGCCGGGAGAAGGCCAAGGGCAACGCCAACGTGGTGTTCGAACTGGTCATGGAGATGGATGACGGCGCGGAGCTGATCGTCAAACGCTCCTGGAGCGCAGGCGCGGTGGCGGAGCCCAAGCCCCGCGATCTGACCGAGCGGCTGGTGGTGGTGCGCGACGGCAAGCGGGTATCGGTGCAGAATCAGGAGATTTGGCAGGACTTCATCCGCGCCGCCATTCCGCCCGGCATCACCCAGTTCTTCTTTTTCGACGGCGAAAAAATTCAGGAGATCGCCGCCGATGACCATTCCGAGGTGCGCCTGAAATCCTCGCTGGAGGCAGCGCTGGGCATCCAGAACATCAACCGCCTGGCTTCGGACCTGGCCTATATCAAGCAGGAAGAGCGCAAGGGCTTTGTGGAGATCTCCGACGAGGACCTGGAGTTCAAGCAGAGCGAACTGAAAAAGGAGAAGAGCAAGCTTGGCCGCAAGCAGCAGGAGCGCAGCGGCTTGCAGGAGGAACTGGACGGGTTCCGCGAGCAACTGGCGGACGCCAAGAATCGCTTTGAAGCCACCTTCCACACCGAGCCGGAAAGCCGCGAGACCATGCGCGAACAGGAGAAGCGGCGCATTCAGGCCGCAAACCGCCTGACCCAGGTGGAGAACGAAATCCGCAACCTGTGTGAAAAGGCGCTGCCCTTTGCCCTGGCGGGCAAGCTGTTCGACGGCATCCGCCAACAGATCGAGCAGGAGCGCGACTCGGCCACCGGCGCGGCCATCAAGGAACACGCCGCCGAACTGGCCAAGAGGCTGGTGCGGGTCGTCGAGGAACCGGAGCCGATCTACCGGGAAAAACTCTCCACCGAAAAAATGACCGAACTGGAAAGGCGCATCGTCCGCCTGCTCAAGGAAGGCGACGGCCGGGGCGATGTGGCCAAGATGCTTGATCTTTCCGACCGCGACGCGGCGCGGGTGCTGAACCAGATGGAGAATCTGGAGCGGAGCGAGGTGTTCCTGATCCAGCCGCTGCTGGAGGAAAAACGCGAATTGGAGGCGCAGGTGCGGGCGTTGACCGGCCTCTCCAGTCTCGGCGGCATGACCGAATCGGAACGGGAGCTGTTCGATCAGCTCCAGGCCGAGATGGAGAGCTGTTCGACCCAGATCGGCCGCAAGACCGAACAGCTGCGACTGCTGGAAGAGGAGATCCTCCAGCTTACAAAACGGATCGGCGACATCGAGCTGGAGATCGAAAAGCTTTACGAAAAGCACAACGTCTCCAAGGAGAAGGCGGAGTTTATCGACGAGTGCGACGCCATCGCCAGCGTACTCAATCAGTTCATGGTGCGCTTACGCAAGAACAAGGTGCATCTGCTTCAGGAAAAGACCTTCGAGATGTACCGCCTGCTCTCCAGCCGCAGCGGCTTGATCAAGGACCTGACCATCGAAGACAAGACCTACGAGGTGTCTATCCGCGACCGCAATGGGCACGAGATTAAGAAATCGGGCCTATCGGCAGGTGAAAAGGAGGTGTTTGCGGTGTCGCTGCTGTGGGGGCTGGCCCAAACCAGCCAGCTCAAGCTGCCCATCGTCATCGACACCCCGCTCTCGCGCTTGGACAGCACCCACCGGGACAACATCGTCAACAACTACTTTCCCAACGCCGGGGAACAGGTGGTGATCCTCTCCACCGATACCGAGATCGATACGAACTACTACCGAAGCCTGAAACCGCACCTGAGCGGCGCCGGTTGCCTTGCCTTTGACCAGCGGCAGGAGCTGACCATCTTCAAGACCGGCTATTTCTGGGAGAACTGAGGCCATGGCGGATCGTCTGTACACATCGAGCGAGGCGGATGAAATCCTGAGCGCCCTGCGCTTTGAAACCAGGCTGGAGAAGGCGACCCTGGCGCGGATGGCCTTTGCGCTATCGCTTTCCAGGATCGGAGCCGAGGTACCGGGCAGCCCCAGCTTCAGCGGCGGCGAGATGAAACGGCCGACTTTTTTTGCCGAGGACGAGACCTTTATCCGCACTTTGCTTTCCTTCGCCTACAAAAGACCGGATATCAGCGAGGACGAACTGTTTTCGAACCGGTCGTTGACCAAGAACCATATCGACCATGGTGCCCTGCTGCTGAATGAGTTGTTTCAGACCTGCGGCCGTAGCGGTGACGGGCTGATCGCCCGGCTGGTGGAAGAGGTCGAGTTTTCCGGCCGCCGCGAGCACTTCGGCCAGGGGTTGGATATTTTCATCGGTCGCACCCTGCTCCAACGGGGCGAAGTGGTGATGGAGCTGAACAACACCGCCAGACATGCCAACTCCCATTTGGCCATCATGGGCAAGCCAGGTGTCGGCAAGACCCAGTTTTTGTTGAAGATGCTGGCCGATATTCGGGTGCAATCAAACTATCAGACCAACTTTGTCTACTTTGACTACAAGGGCGACGTGGTCGATAACGAGCGATTTCTGGAAATCGCCAAGGTTCAACCGTACCGGTTATTGCAGGCGGGGCAAAGTCTGCCGATCAACCCTTTTGTGCTGCCCGCCTACGATGAGCAGATCATCAACGTTTCTGCCCGCGAGAAAGCGGAAAGCTTTGCCTCCATCAATAGCAAACTTGGCGTAGTGCAAAAGGGGGCGCTGACCGAGGCGATTCGGGCCGGATATGCAAAACGGGCAGGATCCCCAACGCCTTACCCTGATTTCCAGGACATTCTGGAGATCGCTGTAGCGGCCTATGAGGAGGACGGGAAAAAGGATGACAGCCTGATCGAAGTCCTCCGCGACCTGTCGGACTTCGACCTGTTCTGGAAGCACGGCAGCGCCGCGCCGCCCATTGAAAAACTGGCCAACCGCACCCTGCTCATCGATATGCACACAATGCCGGTCCTGAAGGAACTGGTTGCCTACCTGGTTGTTGAGCGAATGTACAAGGAAATGGCCGTCATGCCCGACAGCCCGGTGGTGGAGGGACGGCGGGCGATCCGTACCATCCTGGTGATCGACGAGGCCCACAATTACCTCAGCCAGAAGAACATCTTCCTGCAGCGCATTATCCGCGAGGGCCGCTCGAAGGGCGTGGTGGTGTTTTTCGCCAGCCAGTCGCCCAACGACTATCAGCAGGATTTTTTCAACTTCCAGGAATTACTGGAATTTGCCTACATCTTCCAATGTGAGGGCGTGGCTGCCGGATCGGTGCAAAAGATTCTCGGCTGCAGCAGCAAGACGGCCAAGGATCTGCAGACGGAAATCGCCCGGCTGGAACCCTGGCAGGTTGTGAGCCGGAGCAGCGACAAGACCGAGGAGTTCGTCAAGTTCACGGCCGAGGCCTTTTATAAGAACTATTGAGGTTGTCATGTTCCAGCCCAAGATGACTCACTCTCAGTATTCATTTCACGAGGGCCGTATTTTGTGAGATCACGGTTATAGCTGCTGGTTCAAACAGGAATGTACCGTAGCAATGAAAAAAAACAGGAGAGAGGAAAATGCTCAAACAGCTACGAATAAAAAACTTCAAGGGCTGGAAGAATACAGGTGCCATCCGCATGGCCCCCATCTCGTTATTCTTTGGTGCCAACAGCTCGGGGAAGTCCAGCATCGGCCAGTTCCTGATGATGCTGAAACAGACCGTTGAGGCATCAGACAGAAAGACGGTATTTTATCCCGGTGGCAAGAATTCTGCTGTTCAGCTTGGTTCCTTCCAGGAGATGGTCTTTCATCGTGATCCGAAAAACAAAATCGCATTCGACTATCGGTGGTCGTTGTCGGAACCGCTGAAGTTTAAAGACCCCTTGTCGGGTCAAATGTTTTCCGGCGACAACCTGTCCTTTCATGCTGAGGTTGGCTTGGGGGATAAGGATCAGCACACCCTGGTTCTTGATCATCTGAAATATGAGTTGATGGAGGAGGATGCGGCCAGTTTATCCATTGGTATGGAACGCAAATCCGATACCAAGGCCGACTACAGAGTTGATGCGACTCGTTACCCGTTGAAACGAAAGCAGGGACGCGCCTGGTCACCTGGCGCTCCGGTTCGATTTTATGGTTTTCCTGATGAGGTGGTTGCGTACCACCAGAACGCGGATTTTGTTCAGACCCTTAACCTGCGGCATGAAAAGCTATTCAGGTCGATCTGTTATCTTGGACCGCTGCGCACCAAGGCGGAACGTTTATATTCATGGACCGGTAGTGAACCCGAAAGTGTCGGCTACTCAGGAGAAAATACGGTGGCAGCCATTCTTGCGGCGCGAAGCCGCAAAATCAGCTTAGGCTACAAACGGCCAGCCAAACCCTTCGAGGAAATTATCGCCATCAAGCTTAAGGAAATGGGACTGATTGAAGATTTCAAGGTCAATCCCATTTCCGAGCAACGGCAGGAATACGAGGTCAAGGTCCGCACCAAGGGATCGAAAGATTGGGTCGATCTCCCCGACGTCGGCTTTGGTGTATCGCAGGTGCTGCCGGTCCTGGTGCAATGTTTCTATGCACCGGCAGGTTCGATCATTCTTATGGAACAGCCCGAGATTCATCTACACCCGAATGCGCAGTCCGCACTGGCCGACGTGATGATCGATGCGATCAACTCCAGGGAAAACGGGGTAGACAGAAATATTCAATTGGTCATCGAGACTCATTCGGAACATTTCCTGCGGCGCCTGCAGCGTCGAATTGCCGAGGATGTCGTTTCGCAGGAGAAAGTGGCGGCCTACTTCGCCAATATCGATAGGACTCCCGCCAAGCTAGAACCACTGCAAATAGATCTCTCTGGCAATATCTTTAATTGGCCCCCGAACTTCTTTGGCGATGAGATGGGCGACATTACCGCGCAGGCAAAAGCCGCCATGAAGAAGCGGATTCAGAGCGCCGTGAAGCCTGAGGCATCCGTATGAGCCTGCCGAAAAAATGTTTGGTGGATACCAACGTGCCCAAGACTGCCAATCTAGCCACGCAGCCAGACCCGGATTCCGACGTCTCCGACGCATGTGTGTTGGCATGTATTGAGGCGGTTGAGCATGTGATCAAGAAGCGCGGCCTGATTATCGATGCGGGGGACGAAATCTTCGACGAATACCGGCGGCAGCTTTCCATGAAGGGCCAGCCTGGTATGGGTGATGTTTTCATGAAATGGGTGAACGATCACCGCCATAATCCAGAATATTGTGATAGGGTGATTATCACGAAAACCGGTGATTCATACGATGAATTCCCCATGCATGACGGTCTGGATAACTTTGACAAATCAGACCGGAAGTTCGTCGCCGTCGCTAATATCCATCCCGGCAAACCTCCGATATTGCAGGCGACCGACAGCAAGTGGTGGGGATGGAAGGATGCTTTGGCGGAAGTCGGTATAGCCGTCCATTTACTTTGTTCCGTATATGTCGAAGTCAAATACGCCGAGAAGATTGGACCGTGAAAGAGGACTTTTTCAAATTTCCCTCGACTCCTCATCTGGCAACCCTGCCCGGTGTTGACATCAGGGACGATAAGGTGCTGACAGAATCCGAACGCGATGCATTCCTGCGTCATGAGCTTGTTGTTGAAGAAAAAGTGGACGGAGCCAACCTGGGGATCTCGTTCGACTCGGCGGGCAACATCCGAGCCCAGAACAGGGGTGCTTATCTGCAATTGCCTGGCTCAGGACAGTGGAAGAAACTCGGCGAATGGTTGGCGCTCCGAGTCGATGTGCTTTTTGAGCAACTTTCAGATCGGTTCATTCTTTTCGGCGAATGGTGTTATGCACAGCATTCAGTTTTTTATGACCGCTTGCCCGACTGGTTTCTCGCATTTGATGTCTATGACCGGGAGTCACGTCGCTTTCTGGCATCCGAACCCCGGGACCTTTTGTTAGAGAAAATGCGCTTAGCCAAAGTTCCCTGCCTTGCACGCGGGCATTTTTCTTTTCCGGAACTCAAGAATCTACTGTCACAGTCAAAGCTTACTGATCAACCTGCCGAAGGCATCTATCTTCGATTTGATCAAGATGATTGGCTTGGCCAGCGAGCTAAACTTGTCCGTCCAGCGTTCATTCAGGCGGTTGCGCAGCACTGGTCCCGCTCTGTCATCAAGCCAAACCGAATAAGATCGGGGGCTACCAACAAAGGAAGCTGATGTACCGTTTTGCGATGTGTATTTTGTTATTAAATTTTTGCAAAGAAGCCAACATTCGATCTTCTCGTGAACCTGAAAATCACCAGAAACCAAAGGAGTGATTCCGATGCAGTGCTCAGTTGCCCCGCAGCATGAAGACCCGTTTTTCTTTGATCGTGAAGGATTGGCGACGGTGGCCTCTGCCGAGGTGGTCGGCGAGGGGTTGCGTACGTTCAAGGAACATCGGGTGATCAGTGTGGATCAGGATCAGGGGTGGCTCAGGGCACAGGTCGAGGACGATGCCCTGGAGTTTCCGTGCAAGGTCGACCTGTCGGCCACGGATGAGGGTCTTGCACTGGCCTGCGACTGCGGCGATGGGGCTGCGGTCTGCCGGCACATGGTGGCCGCGCTCTACGCCTATGCCGAGCAGAAGGAAGCGACCGGGCAGCTCTTTTCCGCCGCCGACACCGCCATCAGGGACCGGGTCAAGCGCGGCCGAAGCGAGGTGGCGGTCGAGCATCTCAGCGGCACCCCCTCGTTCGGCGAGTGGCAGGCCGAGTCCATCGGTTCGGAGAGCCATTTTCCCCAGCGCTATCGTGTCACCATCCGCAGCCTGAAACGGCGGGCCAATCTCTGCACCTGTCCGGATTTCCAGGTCAACCAGCTCGGCACCTGCAAGCATATCGAAGCGGTGCTCCACAAGATCGCCAAGCGCAAGGACCATGGGAAGATCAAGGAGCAGCCGGCGCCGATCTCCTATGTGCGGCTCGCCTGGGATGTGGACGATGCCCCCCAGATCCGTCTCCACCGCTGCGCTTCGCTGCCGCCTGAATTGGCGGGGCTGCTGGACTCTTACTTTGATGCCGCCGGCCGCTTCACCGGCCGCTTGCCGGATGATTTTTTCCGCCTGGTCGAGCTGGTCGAAAACCGTACCGATCTGCACCTGGGCGACGATGCCCACGATTTTGCCCGCCATCTGGCGACCAAGGCCGCCCATCGGCTGCGGGCCGACAAGATTCGCGGCCAGATTCTGGCTACCAATGGCCGCCTGCCGGGAGTCAGGGCGAAGCTCTACCCGTACCAGATTGAAGGTGTGGCCTTTTTGGCCGGAACCGGCCGGGCGCTCCTGGCCGATGACATGGGACTCGGCAAAACCCTGCAGGCGATTGCCGCCGCCGTCTGGCTGCGCGAGCATGAAGGGGTGCGGAAGACATTGATTATCTGCCCGGCGTCGCTCAAGCATCAGTGGGCCCGGGAGATCGAACGGTTCACCGGCCAGGAAACCCAGATCATCCAGGGCCCGGCGCCGGAGCGTGGTGTCCAGTATCGCCGCGAGGCTGCCTTCTTCATCGTCAATTACGAGCTGATCCTGCGGGATCTTTCGGTCATCAACGAAACCCTCCGTCCGGATTTGGTCATCATGGACGAGGCCCAGCGGATCAAGAACTGGCGCACCAAAATCGCCGCGAGCGTCAAACGCATCCCCAGCCGCTACGTGTTCGTGCTCTCGGGCACGCCGCTGGAAAACCGCCTGGAGGATCTCTACAGCCTGATGCAGGTGGTCGATCCCAAGGTGCTCGGACCGCTGTGGCGCTATCTGGTCGATTTTCATGTCACCGACGAGCGCGGCAAGGTGCTCGGCTACCGCAACCTTTCCCTGCTGCGCAAGCGTCTGGCGCCGGTGATGCTGCGCCGCGACCGCAGGCTGGTGCGGGACCAGCTTCCCGACAAGATCGTGCAGCGGCTCGACGTGGCCATGACCGCCAAGCAGTGGGAGTTGCACGATGCCGCCATGGGCGCCGCCGGCCGCCTGGCGCAGATTGCCCGCACCCGGCCGCTGACGCCCAGCGAGCAGAACCGTTTGCTCGCCGCCCTGCAGCAGGCGCGGATGGCCTGCAACGCCGCCGGCCTGGTCGACAAGGAGACCCAGGGCGCGCCGAAGCTCGACGAACTGGCCGACATCCTCACCGAAATCTGTCTGCAATCCGGACTGAAGGCGGTGGTCTTTTCCCAGTGGGAACAGATGACCCGGATGGTCGAGACGCGTCTGAAGCGGATGGGACTGGGATGCGTCCGCCTGCATGGCGGGGTGCCGACCGCCAAACGGGGCGAGTTGATGGACCGGTTCCGGGACGACGATTCCATCCAGGTGTTCATCTCCACCGATGCCGGCGGTGTCGGCCTCAACCTGCAAAGCGGCGCGGTGCTGATCAACCTCGACGTACCCTGGAACCCGGCGGTGCTCGAACAGCGCAACGGCCGCATTCATCGCCTCGGCCAGACCCGCACCGTGCAGATCGTCACCATGGTGGCCGCCGATTCCTACGAGGAGCAGGTCTTTACCCTGGTGCGCAACAAACAGGATCTCTTCGATAATGTGGTCAATGAAGACGCCACTGAGGATGTGGTTGGCGTCTCGAAAAAGCTGCTCGAAACCCTGGTCGAGGACCTGGCCGGACCGGTTGAATCGGCGCCCCCGGCAGAAGACAAGATTGCACCGGCCGAGGTATCGACCGAGTCCGTTCCGGCAACCGTGTCGGCTGCAACCCCGATCGTGGAAGACAGGCTGGCCCAAGCCATCAGCCGTTGCATCGAGGCCCTGCAACAGACCTTCGGTTCACGCATCGAGCGGATTTTCGGTTCAGGGGGCGGCCTGGTGACGGTGCTGGATCGAGTCGATGCCGATGCCGACCGGCTGGCCGAACAATTATCGACCGAGGTGCCGGTGGCGCTCATCGACCGGTTGGCATTGAAAGGGTTGCAGCGGCTCGGCGCCGGATCGCCCCTGGCCGGGGCGCACAGTTATTTTGACGCCGCGTCCGCCGCGACCGCAACCGGCGAATCGTTGCTCCGGCGGCAGGCCAGGGAGAAACTCACCGCCGCGCACCTGCTCTTCGACCAGCAGTTGTTCGACAGCGCCCTGGAGATGGTGTTCGCCGCCCTGCTTGGGGCCGCGGCGGAAAAGGCCGGGCGGGACATGCCGCTCAACCGGGCCGAGGTTGGCGTCTGGGTCTATGCCGAGGCCCTGCCGCGAAACATCCTTGACCGGGATCAGGTCGGCCTGCTGCTCCGCGCCTTGAGTTTTGTGCAGGGTTCCGGTACCCCTGTCGACCTGGTGCGTGGTCTGCTTGACGACGCGACCACCTTTATCGCCTCCCTGGACGAGTGAAATCGATGTTCTCACGTCTGCCGAGGGTTGAACTTCCATGTTTTCCCACTGCCCAGGGAAAGATGTGAGCTGCCGGCTCTCTAGCATCCTTTATGGTGTCGAGTATTGCGGCCCTACCTCATCCCCCGTTCAGCGGCAAATCCATCCGTGCCAAATCGTGGGGAACGCGGACCATAAAGTATGCCATTGGGAATCCCGGCCGACAATAATCGTTCGCTGGTTCGGCCCGCGATGCGATGGCTGGAGTCCGTAACATTATTGACGATCTGATTGATGACCGCGGAAACCAGGGCGCCGGCCAGTCCTCCACCGGAATTGTTCTGTTCCTCGGCGGTGGAAGCGGTCGCCGAACCTTGCCAAAGCAGGTTGCCGGTCTCGAGATCAACCAATTTCGCATGAGCCGAAACAGTGACGACGCTGTCCACCACTCTATACGAGGCGCCATAGTCTGTCACGGTGATGGAGAGCACGGCATCGGCGCCGAATATTTCCCGCAGCTTGGCAGGGGCGATAGTCTGAATATCCACTGCCGAAGTAAAGCCATTTTGCTTGAATGTCTCATCGACAAGCGCGACGGGAAAGACATAATACCCCGATTCGGCGAGCGGCATGGTTGCATGGGCAAGCAGGCTATACGTGGCATTGACATCCGGCGATTTGTTCAACGGGGGCAGGACCAGGATGGAACGGGGCATGCGTTGCCTATATGCCGTATAATCATAGGGTTGCCCGTGGCGGGGAGCGCATGACGTCAGGCAGAACGCCGTACAGAACAGGAAGCAGGATATCGCGAACGCGGGGTGCATGGCCTATGCTCACTTGGAGTGTTTATTGAGGAGAAAATCCATATAACCGGCCGATTCGGGGAAGAGTTTTTTTTCCTCCTCAAATGCCCGCGCCATTCGGTCGCCTTTGCCGACCTGGGCGTACAGCAGACCCAACTGGGCGTGATAGCCGGGCGGCGGCGTGTTGCCTGCGGCGTTCATTTTCTCCAGGCCTGCTTCCAGGACGATGATTTGCGCCTCCGGCCCCTTTTCTTGCCCTTTCAGGTACTCGTAGACCTGGCCGTTATAGTCTTCCCATTGATACAGTGTCTTCGGCCCTGTTGCGCTGCAACCGGCCAGCAACGCGCTGGCAACGAATCCAAGAAACGGGGAGACGAGGATACCTTGTCTCTTCCTCCTGTTCTGCAGCTTCATTTGGGTTGCCACGTGCCGTTGTCGAGAGCGGTGGCCAATTTGTCGACGGCTTCACGAAGAGCCAGATCCAGCACCTTGCCGTTGAGCGTGGAGTCGTAGCTGGCGGTTCCGCCGAACCCGATGATTTCACGGTTGGACAAGGCATATTCGCCGGCACCCTGCGTGGAATAGACAACTTCGGAGGTCAGCGAATCGACGACATTCAAATTGACTTTGGCGTAGGCGATTTGCTCTTTGCCCCGCCCAAGGATGCCGAACAATTGCTGATCGCCCACCTCCTTACGGCCGAACTCGCTGACATCGCCGGTGATGACATAGCTTGCGCCCTTCAGTTTTTGTTGCCTGTTGGCCAGGGATGCCTCCTGGGACAATTCTCTCATGTTGTCGCGATCCAAAACATTGAAGCGGTTGGTTTGCTGAAGATGGGCGATCAGGATGGTTTTCGCCTGGCTTCCCAGCCGATCGACACCATCGGAGAAGATACCGCGCATGAAACTGGAGCGATTGTCGAATTGGCCGACCGAAACCGGAAGTCGCTGGCCGGAATAGGGAGTTGCCGCCGCTGCCACGTGCTGGTCCGGCAAAGATCGGGAGCTTTCAGTGGCGCATCCACCCAAGGCAAATGTCAATGTCGTCGCGAAGAGCAGTATGGTCAATTTCCGTTTCTTCATATAATTGTCATTGTTTACCGTAACTTGAGACTAAACAACCACCGACTTCAAGTCGGTGGTTGTTTAGTCCATTCAATTGGGCAATTCGATGATCAGTTCACTTCCAATGGCTCGCGGCATGTCGATAAATCGACGCCAGCCAAGCAAAGCGACCTTGTAGTGCGATAGCGGACAAGACCAGATCGGCCATTCTGGGCATTCACCAAATACAGCGTGTTCGAAGGTTACGGTGTCGCGAGTCAGTGAGTGGCAAAAACCTTCTCCACCCCATTCTGCTACTTCAATTTCACCGCGCTCGATATGAGCAATATCATCGATAGCATCATCCGCAAGTTCAGGATGGTGGCTCGGGAAATCCGTGCACAACGCCGACAGCAAATATTTGTTGTACAGGCGGACGATTTCGGGGGATGCGTCCAATAACTCGGACGCACGCCATAAACGCGGCTCATGGCCATATATGTCTTTTCCAGTATGAGACCAGACAAAATAGAATCTTATTTTCACTATTTTCCTCCCCGGTAAACAGGATATGCAGTAGTGCGTGGCACCTTGTACCCTTGAATTTCAATGCCGCTACTGCTTGTGCCTATCCACATATCGGTTTTTCCATTTGGATGAGGTCTTTGATTGGCCCAAGCCGAATCAATTTCTGCCTGGATTTTCATTGCGTCCCAGTCTTTTGGGAACATGGTGTTTATCTGCGGCCGGTCAGTCCGCCCCACAGTTTTGCTTGCCCATTCACCATATGGGGTTTGTATTTCGACTTTGGCTTCATATACACCAAGTACATCCGGCGGTGATACCATCTCAGTCACACGGACATCACCATTTAGTAAGGTATGCCCACCCGTCACTTTGCCAGTACGCGGATTGTAATCTGCACCGATCGTGTGAGCAATATCCACAGGGCTCTTGGCCGAATCTGCTAATTTCGCTGCCTCCTCAACCTTATCTGCAGCCTTGACGACGTCCTCGACCTCATCCAATACCGTGGCATCCTTGACCAAGACCTTTGCCGCATTTCCCGCAACGTCTCCTGCCTTCCCCCCCGCCTTGACCAGTTTGATACCGCCAGCCATGCCGCCGGTGTCAAGATTGTTCAGGAAGTTGAACACCTGCTCGCCCATGATGCGGCCAACCGCATTACCGTCTCCCTGCTCATACGCCTGGGCCAGCTGCTCGCGTTGGCCGGGTGTCATCGCACCGAGAAGATACGGCCAGTTATCAGGGTTGCCCACATACTCCCAGGCAGCGCCCGCCCCCTGCACAACTGCCTGTTGTGCATAGGAAAATCCTAGCAGGGCGTTGACCAGGGTGGCGGCTCCGGTGGCCACGTCCAGCGCCGCTCCACCTGCGCCTTGCACCATACCCAAAGTCTTGTCTTCAAGCGTTGCTTTGGCATAATCCAATGTTTCGCCATGCTCATAGGCGTAGATGCCGATGAATTGCAAATCAGACGCCCAGTTGCCTTTACGGATGTATTCCGCCGCTGCAGAACGAACCTCCTGGCGGGCATTGTTGCAACTTGAGCTATCAATACCCTGGCAGGCTGCAAGTTCGATATTGCGATCTCTGTCGAGCCGTTCCAGGTCTGCGATTTCGCGCTCACATGCGGTATCGCATTGGCCCATGAGCTTTTTGTTTTTCAGGTCAACGAGGCGATGAGCTTCATCGTGCTTGAGATAGTTATTCGCCACCTCGTTCAACGCCGTGGCTCCACCCGCCATTACTCCAGCAGAGCCGCCGGTTGCGCCGCCGGCAATGGCGCCCGCTGTCGTGCTGGCCAGACCGGTGAGAGTATCGGCCAGGGTACCGGTGATGCCGACCTTGGCGAGTTGCTCGCCAACCTGAGCGGCGGTGAATGTCCCCACTACGGCTCCAGCCGCACCGCTCACGCCGCCCGGCAACCCGCCCATGACGGG
>Ga0074195_1001519_pt1 | contig 32067 bp, 34 predicted proteins | sample EPASupsiteHSE623_FD_64525 | JGI IMG/M metagenome (GOLD analysis project Ga0074195, IMG submission 64525) | Bioremediated contaminated groundwater from EPA Superfund site, New Mexico - Sample HSE6-23 | ecosystem: Environmental > Aquatic > Deep subsurface > Groundwater > Contaminated ... | reverse complement strand
ATCCTTTTATTCTATATTTATTATATAATTGGATAAACGGCTAGTGCCCCTTCAGGTAACGTTGACCTCGTTTTATGTGGGCTTAGCAGGGGAATGGTATAATAAGCGAGTGACATTGCGCAGCAAGGTAGTCCTGCTTAACGAACGCCTGTGGATAAAGGTATGGCCGCTCCCGATACTGCTGCTGAAATATGCGGAACAGACCTTTATCCACAGGATGAGTATTAGCAGGACTACGCAGCGGAGCATTAGTCACGAGCTTTTATACCATTCCCCTGCAAAATGGTAACAAACAAGATTAAGGTTACCTGATGAGGCACTAGTCAGCAAAGGGTGAACCTGATGGACAGGGTATTTATAATGGGTGTCGGTATTGACAATCTTGATCTGCATGAGGCGGTTAACCGGATCGACACTTGCATTGAAAAAGGAAAGCCGAGTCTTGTGGTAACTGCCAACCCGGAGATAATCCTGCGGGCAGTAAAGGACAGGGATTTTGCCAAATGCCTGCGGGGAGCCGCATTGGTAACGGCCGACGGGATAGGCATAGTCATTGCTGCCGCTATCCTGGGCCGGCCCCTGAAACAGAGGGTGACCGGTATCGACCTGGTGACGGCTTTATTTGCAAGGTCGGCTCACAGGAAGTACCGGTTTTACTTGGTGGGCGCCAGGCCGGGGATAGCCGACAAAGCCGCCCGGAACATAGTCGCCCGTTATCCCGGAGTTGAAGTGGTCGGCATCCGGCATGGGTATTTTGACGATGATTCAGAGATTATCGAAGATATCCGCCATAAAAAACCCGACATTGTGCTGGCCGCACTCGGTATGGTCAGGCAGGAGACGTGGATCCGGGACAGGTTACAGGGATGTGGGGTCCCGGTCGGCATAGGGGTCGGCGGCAGCTTTGACGTTTTCGCCGGGGAGGCCAAAAGGGCCCCGGAATGGATGCGGCGGACCGGGCTGGAATGGCTCTACAGGCTGATTAAACAGCCTTCCCGCATCTGGAGGATGATCCATCTGCCCAGATTTCTCCTGGCCATTGCAATATCCCGCTTACTGGGCATTAAGCACGAATACTAGTAACGGGTAAAAACGACCGTGGAATTTTACCGGGGGTAGCGTAATGGGGCGGATAAAGATACTGCATATAATCGGCGGAGGTGAATACGGCGGCGCCGAGGAGCACCTGCTGACACTGTTCAGGCATATGGACAGTTCAACATTCGAACTCCACGCGGCCTGCCTGTTCCGGGAACCCCTGGCCCCCCTCATCGTTGCAGAGGGCTTTCCGGCTCATGTTTTCCCGATGCAAAACAAATTTGATATCAAACCTGTCGGTGATATAGCCTCCCTGATTAGAGCGGAAGGTTTTCATATTATTCACACCCATGGCGTGCGGGCCAACCTTATCGGCCGGCTGGCCGCCGGCAGAGCCGGGACCAAAAATGTGGTTACCACGGTGCATAGTGTCCTGTCCTTTGATTATAGCAGGAGGCTGGACCGGTGGGTGAACAGGTTATGTGAAGAATGGACCAGGGGGAAAACCGCCCGGTTTATTGCTATTTCCGGCATGCTGGCCCGACAGCTGAAATCTGAAGGCATCCCCGGGGCAAAGATCACCGTGGTCCACAACGGTCTCGAACTGCAAAAATATAAACCGGAGATATCCGGCCTGCCGGTGCGAAAGGAATTTGGGATCACGGCTGACCGGGTCGTGATGGGCATCGTGGCCCGGCTGCACCCCGTGAAGGGCCACTCATGCCTTATTGAGGCATTGGCCGCGGTGGTTGGGCAGCTGCCCGGGCTGATGCTGCTCATCGTGGGGACAGGCCCTGACCGGGATAAACTGGAAAAATTGGTCCGGAACCTTAATCTCGATAATAACGTCATATTTACAGGTTTCCGGCAAGACATCCCCCAGGTACTGGCCGCCCTCGATTTTCTGGTGGCGCCATCCGTTTCCGAGGGGCTGGGTCTTACAGTGATGGAGGGAATGGCTATGCAGAAACCGGTTGTGGCGTTCGGTGTCGGGGGGATCCCCGAAATCATCACTTCCGGCGCCGACGGCCTGCTGGTTCCGCCGCAGGATGCAGCGGCTCTGGCCGCTGCCATTGCAGAGCTTGCCGGTGACAGGGAAAGAGCCCGCCTGCTTGGCGAGGCCGCCCGCAAAACGGTAGAGCAGCGGTTTTCCGCAGAAAATATGGCCCGGGCAACGGGCCTGGTTTACCAAGAATTAATAGGGGACGTAATCTGATGATAACAGGAAAGTCCATCGCCAGGGGAGCCCTGGTTGTAATGGCGGCGACTTTATTAAGCCGCCTGTTCGGTTTTATCCGGGAAATGAAAATTGCTGAATACTTCGGACTGAAGGGGATTACCGACGCCTACCTGGTGGCCTTTGCCATTCCCAGCGCCGTGGGGCTGGCAGTCGCCGCTTCTGTAAGCGCCGGGTTCATCCCCGTGCTGAACGGCTACCTGGTTGCCGGCGACCGGGAGAACGCCTCCAGGGTGGCCAACACATTGTTAAATACTATCCTGACGGTTCTGCTGGCCGTAACGGCTGTGGGCATGTTCCTGGCCCCCGCACTGGCGTCACAGCTGGCGCCGGGTTTCGGGGACGATCAGACCCGCCTGACCTCGGAATTGATGCTTATAATGTTTCCGGGCCTTATTTTCGTCAGCCTGACAGGGATAGCTGCGGGGTTCCTCAACTCCCGGCAGCACTTCCTTTTCCCGGCCCTCGGCCCCATGGTTACCAGTCTGGTGATTATCGGGGCTCTGGCGCTCTGGGGCCGGTCATGGGGCATTAAAGGCCTGGCCTTTGGCACCCTGGCCGGTTTTGCGGGCCAGTTGCTGATTCAGGTCCCGATGATGTACAAAAAGGGTTACCGTTACCGGCCCGAATTTGCTGTTTGCCACCCCGGGGTGGTGCGGGTTTTTAAGCTGATGATGCCGGTGCTGGCAGCTTCCATGGTCCCCCCGCTGATGCTGCTCATTGAGCGGGGCCTGGCCTCAAACCTTACCACCGGCAGTATTTCGGCCCTGAATTATGCCTTCAGGCTGATGCAGCTGCCCCAGGGGCTTTTTGTGATGGCTGTCTCGGTACCGCTGTTCCCGGCCCTGTCGTCCTTTGCCGCCCAAAAGGATTTCACCAGGCTGAGGGAGACCATGATTAAAGCGGTCAGCGTGCTGGCCCTCATCATGGTGCCTGCCGCCGCCGGGCTGATCGCCCTTGACGAACCGATCGTAAGGCTGCTTTTCCAGAGAGGCGCTTTTGAGGCCAAGGACACGGCGCCTACGGCCTATGCCCTGGCCTTTTATGCCCTGGCCCTGCTGCCCCTTGCTTTAAGGGATGTTTTCCGGCGAACCTTCTATTCACTGCAGGATACCCTCACGCCGGTGTTAATTACCGTGGGCGGTTTTGTCCTGAATGTTGTCCTCGACCTGCTGCTGATAAATGTCATCGGCATCGGCGGGTTGGCCCTGGGCGCGGCCCTCAGCGTCCTGGCCGAAGCTGCTGTTTTGTATTTTGTGCTTAACGGTAAACTCCGGGAGCTGCCGGGCAGGTCGTTTCTTGCTCTGCTGGTCAAAATCACTATCGCTTCGGTTGTGATGGGATTTGCGGTCCACTACCTGGCCGGTGTGGCCGGGGAAGTGACAGACCTGGCTGCTGTAAGAGGGCGGATGACCCAGGTAGGGATTTCGGTAGCAGCCGGATTACTGGTTTATATATTGGCTATAATTATACTGAAGGTCAGGGAAGTAAGGGAGGCCCTGGAGTTGGCCAGAGGCCTTTACAGACGGAATTAATACAGGTGATTGGAGGATCCGATAATGCTGGATATCAACGAAATTCAAAAAGTACTGCCCCACCGCTACCCGTTTCTGCTGGTGGACAGGATTCTGGAATGCGGAGAAAACAGGATAGTGGGACTAAAAAACGTCAGCGCCAATGAATACTATTTCCAGGGGCATTTTCCCGGCCATCCGGTCATGCCCGGAGTGCTGATATTGGAGGCGATGGCCCAGGTCGGGGCGGTATGGATTCTCAGCAAACCCGAATATCTTGGTAAAATAGCGTTATTTGCCGGTATTGACAATGTTCGGTTCCGCCGCCAGGTGCTGCCCGGCGACCAGTTGAGGATAGAGGTGGAGGTTGTCAAACTGCGCAGCCGGATAGGGAAAGCCCATGCCCGCGCCTTGGTGGACGGCGCATTGGCCGCCGAGGCTGAACTGATGTTTGCCATCGGTGAATAAACGCTTTTGAGTTCGGCGTAATTTTGAAAATATCGATGACATACAGCAACATTTATGATATAATAATTAATCGGGGACAAGGGATATATCCTGGCCCGTATCAATTTAGAGATAAGACGCACCGGAGAGGAGAGGAAAGGATGGCGGGACTCTTAAAAGGCTTCATAATTGCATTTATCATTTCCTTTGTTATTACTCCTGTAATCAAGAAAATTGCTTTCCGCGTAGGCGCCGTTGACCGGCCTGATATGCGGAAGGTTCATTCCGGTTTAATGCCGCGGCTGGGAGGACTCGCTGTTTACCTGGCCTTCACCGTAACCGTGCTGGTATCCGGACCCCTTTCCAAGTCGATGTTCGGACTTCTTGTAGGCGGATCACTGATTATGCTTATCGGTATGGTTGACGACATCAGAGATATTTCACCGCGAGCAAAACTGTTGGGGCAGGTTATGGCTGCCGGCGTGCTGGTGGCCTTCGGTATAAAAATAAGTTTTATCACCAATCCCCTGGGTGGGTTGATTTACCTGGACTGGCTTGGTATTGACTGGGGAATTCCCCTGACGATTTTTTGGATTGTCGGTGTAACCAACGCCGTTAATCTGATCGACGGCCTTGACGGGCTGGCAGGAGGACTCGCCTCTATTGCGGCCCTAACCCTCGGGGTAATCGGCTGGTTCGAAACTGAAATGTCTATTGTTCTGCCTGCCGTTATACTGAGCGCAAGCATCATGGGTTTTCTCAAATACAATTTCCACCCGGCCAAGATCTTTATGGGTGATTCGGGCAGCCTTTTCCTTGGTTTTATGCTGTCCGGGCTGTCCGTGATAGGCCTCACCAAGGGTGCGGCGGTAGTATCCATATTTGTGCCCATCCTCATTCTGGGCATCCCCATTTTTGACACCCTGTTTGCCATAACCAGAAGGTATTTCAACAACCAGCCAATTTTGGCGGCCGATAAAGAGCACCTGCACCACAAGCTGCTGGCCCTCGGGTTGTCCCACCGGCAGACTGTTCTGGTTATGTACGCTTTCAGTATTGTACTGAGCGTTAGTGCGGTGTTCCTGACCTTCCTGTCAACGGCCCAGGCCTTCTTAGTATTCCTGGGGATTACGATTCTGGCCCTCGTCGGGGCCAACATGGTCGGTGTTTTCAGTACCAGGGCCGCAAACAGAATGCAGAAATCCGAAGCACCAAGTAAAAATTTAGGTATGTAATTAGAACAACGGGGGCTGCCTCAAAAGCAGCCCCTAAATTATTGTCATTTTGGGAATAGATGGGATACTAATACCCCTTCAGGCAACGTTGACCTTGTTTTTTCCGTTTCGCGGGGGAATGGTATAATAAGCGAGTGACATTGCGCAGCAAGGTAGTCCTGCTTTTACGAACGCCTGTGGATAAAGGTCTGGCCGCTCCCGATACTGCTACTGTAATATGCGGAACAGACCTTTATCCACAGGATGAGTATTAGCAGGACTACGCCGCGGAGCATAAGTCACGAGCGTTTATACCATTCCCCTGCGGGAACGGTATAAACAAGGTTGACGTTACCTGATGAGGCACTAGTCGAGACGTTTCTTCATCCGGACTACGGACAGAGTCAGTATCGCCACACCAAACGCCGTCAGCATCAGGACATCCTTCCACAGGTAGCTGAGACCTACCCCTTTGAGGATAATGCCCCTCAGGATGCGCAGGAAATACGTTAACGGGATGACGTATCCTATAATCTGGATTATCTTGGGCATTGACTCCCTGGGAAACATAAAACCTGACAGCAGGACGCTCGGCAGGATGATCATAAAACTGACCTGCATAGCCTGCAGTTGGGTCTTGGCGACGGTTGAGACAAACATGCCCAGGCCCAGGGCGGCCATCAGGAATACGAATGAAAGACTGAGGAGTAAGACTATGCTGCCCTTGACAGGCACGTTGAACCAGAACATGCCGAAACCAAGAATTATCAGCACATCGATAAATGCTATCAATATATACGGAACGAGTTTGCCGACTATCAGTTCGGCCGGTTTTACCGGTGTGATAATCAACTGCTCCAGGGTTCCCCTCTCGCGTTCGCGCACAAGGGCAAAAGCTGTCAGCATCATGGTAATATTCTGCATGATCAGTCCGATGAGTCCGGGGATGTTAAATTTCATGCTTTCCATATTGGGGTTGTACCAGACCCTGTGCCGGAGGTCTATACCGAGATTAAAATCTGTAATGCCGGCCTGTTTAAGGGTCCTGGCCTTGATATCAAAGGATTTATTCTGGGCAACTACCTGGGCTGCCGACAGGGCTGTCCGGGCTACCAGGGGGTCGGCGCCGTCGACGAGCAGTTGAAGCTGTACCGGCTCGTTTCTATGCAGTTTCCGGGCATAGTCGGGAGGGATGATAATACCAACCCTGGCCCGGCCGCTGTCAATCAGGCCGGTCATATCACGGGAGTTTTCCACATAGATATCGGGGTCAAAGTAACCGGTGTTTCTGAACGAGGAAACCAGCTCACGGCTCTGCTGGCTTTTTGACTGGTCAAACACAGCGGTACTGATATGGTCTACATCGGTCGTGACCGCATATCCAAATATCAGCAGCATCATAATAGGCACAAAAAATGCCATCACCAAACTGGGCGGATCACGCCTGATCTGGATAAACTCCTTTTTGATGATGGAAAAGAGCCTCTGTTTATTCAATGTCTTCACCTCCGGCAGCGGAGGTTTTTTTATCGGCATCTATTGAGCTGTGGGCAAACAGGGTTTTAACCCTGTCGAGATCCTCTTGGCCGACAAACGAGATAAATACGTCTTCCAGTGAGCCGAATCCATACTGTTCCTTCAGCTGCTGCGGTGAACCGAAGGCTGCCAGGCGGCCGGCGTTGATAAACCCGATGGTATCACAGAACTCGGCCTCATCCATATAATGTGTGGTCACAAAAACGGTAATTCCCTCCCGGGAGAGATACCTGATAATCTCCCAGAATATCCTCCGGGATACAGGGTCAACCCCGGCTGTCGGCTCGTCAAGGAACAACAGAGGCGGCCGGTGCAGCAGGGCACAGCCAAGGGCCAGGCGCTGTTTCCAGCCCCCGGACAGGTTGCCGGCCCGGAAGTGCTCCCTGTCTTCAAGGTTGGCCAATTCTATTATTTCGCTGATTCTCTGCCTGGTCCGGGCCGTGTCAAGGCCGTAGATGCCGGCATAGAACTCCAGGTTTTCCCTTACTGTAAGTTCCTCATACAGGCTGAATTTCTGGGACATATAGCCGATGTTCTGTTTAATCTTTTCCGTTTCTTTGTATATGTCGTACCCTAAAACTGTCCCGGCGCCTGCAGAAGGGGTTAAAATACCGCAGATCATCCTGATGGTCGTTGATTTGCCGGAGCCGTTAGGTCCCAGAAAACCAAAAATCTCGCCGGTCCTGACCTCAAATGAAATTTTATTTACGGCCAGGTGGTCACCGAAGGCCTTGGTGAGTTCTTTGATAACAACGGCAGCACCCAATTTCGCTACCCCCTATCGGGTTAAGATATTTATATCTGCCGGCAGCCCGGGTTTAAGTTTGTCTTTTCCCTCCAGAAGTTTGATTCTGACCGCAAAGACCATGTTAACCCGTTCCTCTTTGGTCTGCAGGTTTTTAGGAGTGAATTCTGCTTTCGCTGAAATAAATGAAACGTTACCCGGAAAAGCCTTGCCGGGGTATGCATCAACGTAAACTTCAGCCTTCTGCCCGGTCCGGACGGCAGGAAGGTCTGCTTCCGATACATAAACAGTGACCCACATATCATCGGTGTCCGTAACGGTGATTACCGTGGCCCCAGGGGAAACCAGTTCACCTTTGGCGAAATTCAGGGAAGTCACTGTTCCGTCAGTCGGTGTATATAATACGGTTTTAGCCAGCTGAGCCCTGGCTATGGCAAGGGAGGCCTGGGCCTGGGCTACACCTGCGTCGGCAATGTTTATGGTCTCCGGTGTGGCGCCGCTCTTCAGCAGGTCAAGCTGTTCCTGTGCCGATTTCTTTTGGGCTGAGTATGCATCATACTGAGCCTTCGCCGTTTCGTATCTCGTCTGCGCGTCAGAGAGCTGCTGGGAGGTGGTTCCGCCTTCATTGAACAGTGCCCGCATACGGTCAAGGTTTTGACTGGCGTTCTCCATCGTTTGTTTTGCGCCTTGCTGTAAAGAGGCTATTTGGCTCACCGATTCCCCGGCCTGGGAGACCAACTGCTGCCGGGTGCCTGACCGGGTTTCTTTTGACTTTTCCTGGGCCGCCCGGAGCGCTGCTTCAGCCTGCTGGACCTGGAGAGCCTGGATGGTGGAGTCAATTCTGACCAGCACATCGCCCTCTTTTACCCTTTTCCCCTCTTCCGTAAGTACTTCCGTTATCTTCCCGGAGGCTTCGGCATGTACACTTATCTCGGTAGCCTCAACCGTCCCGGAAGCTGATACAGGGCCGCTTTTTCCCGTGGCGCATCCGGTAAGAGCCAAGGTAATTACCAGTATAAAACTCAATAAGGTCATGTATCTAGAATTCATCATCCCCGGTTCCCTCCCTTCTCCTGTCGATAACCCTTATTCCGTTAAGGAAAATATCCACCACATGATCAACAACTTTTTCTTCATCAAATCTAGGTGACCTGTTGCTGAACAGGAACTCGTTCCAAAAGAAGAAGATGCTCCCCATACCGGCCAGGATGCGGGCGGCTATACTAGGATCAATATCTTTATAACTGCCTTTTTTGATCCTCTTTTCTATAAAAGCTTCTATAATGCCGGCGACCTTCATAATGACGTTGTCAGCAAGATATTCCTTGATTTCGGGGTGAAATTGGGCTTCGGAAAACAGCAGCCTGGCCAGGTCAATATTTTTTCTGATCAGGTTAAACCTGTTGCGGAGTATCGTTTTTAAGACTACTTCATCATCCTCACCGGAGACATCGTCCATAATCTCGGCCAGAGAATCCACGACATAGGGTCCCACAAGGCCGAGCAGGATGTCTTTTTTGGTCTTGAAATACCGGAATATGGTCCCTTCAGCCACCCCCGCTTCCAGGGCAATTTCCCTTGTTGTGGCGCCATTGAAACCTTTTCTGGAAAAGACCCTGATGGCTGCGTCAAGAATCTGGCGCTGTCTTTTCAAAGTCAGTCTTTCTTTGGAGCTGCTCTCGGTTATCCCATGTAAATAAACCCCCTTTTCCGGAGAGTCCCGGACTGTCTACCAGAAAAATGAGTGAGTACTCACTTATATGTTAAGGTATTAGGGTTAAAATGTCAATAATCAAGTCTCTTCAGGGAGGCAGTAATATTTTTATTGGAAATGTAATATTGTTGTAGAAACAGTTTAAATGGGATAGGAGGTGAAAGCGTGACTCTTAAACTTTCGACTTCGATTAAACCGCAGGGAAACATCAATTGGCCGGCTATATTATACGGCACCCTGCTAGCTGTTATTGCGTCCATAATTTTTATGGCCATCGGTGGAACGGCGATGTATTACACTGTTTTCAATGAGCGGTTGGTTCCCGTGTTGGGCCTGGCAATCTTATTTATCAGTATTTTTATGGGAAGCTATGTTTCAGCCAAAAAAGCAGGCAAAACCGGTTGGATGCACGGACTGGGTGTCGGACTGTTTTTCCTGGTCTTGACAGTACTATTCAGCATCTTTATGCCTGGCGGAATTTTCGGGTTTTCGGTCTTTAAGAAGATAGTTGCCTCCGCTTTGGCTGGCTGCCTGGGCGGCATCTGGGGCGTCGGGCAGGGGTAGTGGCTAGTGCCTAGTGCCTAGTGGTATGAGTATAAACACCCCTCATAAAATCGAGGGGTGTTTATATTTCGTATTTGACTAGCACTCTGTGGTTGGCAGGTTAACGATAAATGTGGCGCCATCACCGGGACTGGATATCACTTCCAGTTTGCCGCCGTGGTTTTCTACTATCCGGTATGAGACGGTTAGGCCAAGGCCTGTTCCGTCCTCTCTGGTCGTGAAAAAGGGATCAAAAATAAGCTGCTGATGCGAAGGATCTATGCCTATACCGGTATCGGCAAAATAAATCCTGACGGCTTTGTCAAACCTGTCATATTTAGTGGAAACAGTGAGAGTTCCCCCATCCGGCATTGCCGCAAGAGCGTTGGCGACCAGATTCAAGAAAACCTGTTTTATTTGCTCCGCATCAACCGTTACCTCAGGACACTCTGCATCATATTCCCTGACAAGTTTTATGTTCTTGAGGTGAAATTCCCCTTCGGTAAGCAGGAGAATTTCGTAAAGAACTTCGCAGATATTGGTGGGGCGCTTAATCGGTACGGTAGGCTTGGACAGCAGAAGGAATTCGGAAATAATACGATTGATGCGTTTTATTTCATCCAGCATAATTTCGATGTACTGGTGTATCTGGTCGGATTGGTCGAACTTCTTATCCAGCAGCTGCAGGAAACCTTTTACGGAAGTGAGCGGGTTCCGCACCTCATGGGCGATACCGGCTGCAAGCTCACCGATAACCGAGAACTTTTCGGCTTTGATGACTTTTTCTTCGAGCTGTTTCTGGCTGGTAATATCCCTGATGCTCAATATACTGCCGATTATCTTGCCGTCCATATCCCGGACCAGGGTGGTATAAGCCATGACATTCATCAGACCGATCGGAGTTTCAATATTTGCCTCGACATGGCTGTAAGGTTTACCGGTCCGCAGGGTATTCAGCAGTATACTGTCCTCAGTTCCTGATTTCTGATCAAGGAATTCGGAAAAAGGTTTGCCCAGCACATCCTGTGCCGGCAGCCCCATAATATCTTCCGCCATCTGGTTGTATAATACGATGTTTTCATTGAGATCAACGGCAATAATGGCCGTTGATGAATTATCGATATACTGTTCGGCAAAATACTGTTTTGTCAGCAGTGAAGAATTCTTTGAATCGGAAGGGTTCATAAGTGGCCTCCGGCGTCCAGAATAGTAATTGTTATATGTTTTTCGACATAATACCAACTGTTTCCTGCTGAAAAAATGCGAAATTTGGTTTACCGGTTAATTACTGCCTTTTAAATATGACATAATTATCAATACCAGCCCGGTGAATAGTAACCCCCAACCAATATACAGGCGCATCCTTATTCTCCCTGTTTTAGCCAGGGAGACCGCGTGTGTCCGGACTCTGGCCATTCCCATACCCATAATAATTCCCCCGTTTAAAATTAGTCCTATAATTTTATATGCGGGACAGCAGGTATAGATACTTAAATGTAAACAGGGACCACTCTTAAGGAGTGGTCCCTGTTGCCGGTCGCATTTTAATATTCAGGCGGCAGTTGATTTATTTGGGCCAGGTTAAATACCGGTCCGTCAACACAGATGTATTTCTCACCGATGTTGCAGCGGCCGCATTTACCTACACCGCATCTCATGTTCATTTCCAGAGTAGTGATAATTTCCTCAGGCTTGAAGCCCATTTGTTGGAAAAATCTAAGCACATTTCTAATCATAATCGGCGGTCCGCAGGTTACCGGAACGGTGTTTTCTACAGAAGGACCGTTTTCCTGAAGCCACTCCAGGGTAGGAAAGCCCACGCGACCGTCCCATTTTGGATCTGGCGCATCTAAAGTAATATGGATATGGGTATCTTTGATTTTAGTCCACCTATCAAAGAGATCATACTTGAAGCATAACATGTCATAACTCCTTGCGCCATAGAAGATATCTACCCGGCCGTAATCATCACGATTATCCAGCACGTAGTCAATCAGGGAACGGAGCGGAGCCAGACCAACACCACCGGCTACGAAGAGGCAGTTCTTACCTTTCATCGCTTCGAAGGGGAAGTTGTTGCCATATGGACCACGGACGGCTATCTTATCACCTTCATTCAACTCACTGATTACAGTGGTCAAACGTCCAACCTTGGCGATGGTAAACTCCAGAAAGCCTTTCCTGGTAGGTGATGAAGTAATTGAAATCATCCCTTCCCCAACGCCGAGGATTGAAATCATACCACAGTTTCCCGGTAAGTTCCCGAAGTTTTCAAGAATTCCTGGCTCGTCGAATGTGATCTGGTAAGTCCTGATGGCTTCATTTTCCTGGATTATTTTATTTACCGTGGCGATATGAGGCAATAAAGGACTGGCTACTTCTCTGGTTTTGCATTCACACATCTTTTAGCCAACCTCCTTTACTTTATTTATGATTTGAGCTATATCGAGGTTGACAGGGCATTTCTCCAAGCAGCGGCCGCAGCCTACACAGCCGAAATCACCGTAGCGGTCAACGAAATACCTGAGCTTGTGCATGAACCGCTGGCGGGTCCTCTCCTTCTTGGTAGGCCGTGGTTGGTGACCGCCGGCAGCCCTTGTAAAGTTGGCGAACTGGCAGGAATCCGCGCAGCGGTACCTGTAACCGACAGAACTCTGGTTATTGAAATCTACAATATCAAAGCAGTGGCAGGTCGGACAGACAAAGGTACAGGTTCCGCAGCCGATGCACCTGAGTGATTCGGAATCCCAGATAGGATGGTCAAACATATTATCCAGTTTGGCCTTGACACCATCCAAATCAATCTTCATCTGTTTTTCTTTAGCCGGAGCAACAGCTTTGTCTTTGGCGGCCTGACCACTGCCATCATCATCGCTGAACAGGTCAGCACAGGTTGCCACCAAAGCTCTGCCTTTATCGGTAAGCACTTCAGCCAGATACCTGTCTCCTAAGTCAGTCAGCAGGATATCGGCGCCTTCTGCCAGCCCGGGAGAAATCCCAAATGCCCCGCAGAAGCAGGTATGCCTGCATTCATTACAGCTAATGGCTACTATTGTAGTCTTGTTTCGCTTATCAAGGTAGAAGTCATCCCTGAACTCGGCGTCAAATACCTTGTCGAGCAATAAGATACTCTTTACATCACAGGGCCTTGCCCCAAACAGTACCCTGTTTGGAACCCCTTCTTCCGGTTTGATGGCCCATGAGGGATCGTTCAAATCATAGCTGAACATTTTCTCACTCTGGGGAAAGAAGAAGTCCTTCGGAGGCACAACAGCATTCTGGTAACCCAGCACAACGCCTTCGCCTGACTGTACAGGCTTAAACAAGGTGATACCGTCACTTTGGATGGGGGCGATAAGCTGATTGCTCTGGGCGATCTTGTTTAACAGGTTTGTAATCTGGTCTTTCTTAATTGATTTGTCCGCCATTTATAATCACCTCTCCATCCTACATGAATTCTTCGGGGTCTTCCAGACGGTAGTGGCCTATTACAGAACCGCCTTCTTCGGTAGAACCCGGAGTTTGCATTTCAAATAGTTCTTTGCAATCCTTAAGCAGCTTTTTGTTTAGTAACCTGATAGGGATATCCATCGGGCAAACCCTGTCGCACTCGCCACAGTCTACGCAGCGGCCGGCTAAGTGCATGGCCCGGGTCAAGTGGAATACTTCGTTTTCCGAAACATCAATCTCCTTACCGATCCAATCCGGCTTGATGGCATCAAAGATGCATTCCCGGCAGGTACAGCCCGGGCAGGTGTTCCGGCAAGCGTAGCACCGGATGCAGCGGCTGAATTGAGCAAGCCAGAACTTGGCTTTTTCCTCAGTGGACATAGCCTCATACTTTGTAATCTCATCATAGTTATCCGGTGTCGGGCAGGCATTGATGGTATCACCGATAACGTAGTCGGCAACGACCGGGTTATGGTGCTCACAAGTGGTACATTTGTCTAAGAACACTTCACTTTTCTTGACCGTAAAGTCACCCTTAGATGTCTTAATAACTACATCTTCACCTTTAACCTCGACATCCTTGAGTTCACCTGAAACATCCATCTTGGAGGCGAGTTTGGTGTAAGACAGTTGGCCTTCACAGGGAATGCCTATGATAACAACTTTATCTCTGGGAATAATGTTATCCTGAGTCAATCTGAAGATCCCGCGGGAATCGCAGCCTTTAACAACCACTGCTATTTTCCCGGGATGGGTTTTTAAGTCTGACAGGTATTTGGTTAAACCGTTCACGCAGAACGGGTTCCAAACTAATTTTTCAATATCATCGGGGGAAGTAATGAAGACCGGTTGGGTTCTTACGGCCTCTGAACCGAGTCCGTAACCTATAACCATATCCACCTCTTTATCCTGTAACAACTTGGCCGCTATTTTTCTTAAGTTTTCTGTTAGTTTACTCATCTCGCACACCTCATCCTTTTATTCATTTCGAGTATCTCTTGTTCGGGCCAAGGGGCTTGATTTTTTCTGTCATTTCCTTGGTGGTGTCAGCCCATTTTTGGCCTTCCGAACCGGAGATCCAGCGTGCGTTAAAACGGCCAGGTTCATAACCGACATATTCCAAGAGGCGCTTCATTACTAAGAATCTTCTTCTGGTGAAGTAGTTGCCACTAACATAGTGGCAGTCACCAGGGTGTCAGCCACCCACGAGAACACCATCAATCCCCCGTTGAAATGCTCTCACAATAAAGTGCGGGTTAACCCGTCCGGAACATGGTACACGGACTACTCTCATGGTAGCCGGATGCTGGAAACGGCTGGTGCCGCAGACATCCGCACCGGCGTAACTACACCAGTTGCAGGCAAAACCGAGAATCTTAGGTTGCCAATTTGACAGGTCTTTTTCGTTTACAGACATGCAGCATCCACCTCCGCCATCAATTGTTGGTTGGTGAAGCCTCTGAGATTAACTGAGCCTGAACGGCATTCCGAGCAACAGGTGCCGCAGCCCTGGCAAAGAACTTCGTTCACGCTGGCCACCGTACGGGTAACAGTTTCACCATGTACCCTTTCGGTGATTTCTTTGGCCTCAATGGCTTTATACGGACAAATCGGTTTACAGAGCAGGCAGCCCACACAGGTTGCTTCGTTAACAGAAGCGATCTGCGGGTTGGTAGCCAGCTGGTCTTTGGAGAACATGGCCACAACCTTAACGGCAGCAGCGCTGGCCTGGGCAACAGTGTCAGGGACGTCTTTCGGACCCTGGCAGCAGCCTGACAGGAAGACACCGCCGGTATTTGTCTCTACCGGGCGAAGTTTCGGGTGAGCTTCTGTAAACCAACCGTCTTTATCATAGGAGAAACCGACGGTTTGCGCGGTTTTAATGGCGTCGGGCTTGGGAACCATAGCTGTTTCCACTACTACCATATCGGCGGTAATTTCCACACTCTGGCCAACCAGGGTGTCTTCACCGCGGACAATAATCTTTTTCCCGTCCTGGAACATCTTGGAAACCTGGCCGCGGATATACTTGGCCCCATCAACTTCCCTGGTCCGCATGTAGAACTCGTCATACATCTTACCGGGAGTACGTACGTCCATATAGAAGATATAAACATCAGAGCCCTTGATTTTCTCCAGCACCTGGTGGGCATGCTTGGCTGTATACATACAGCAGGCTCTGGAGCAATAGGACTTAGCTTTTAGGACATCACGGGAACCAACACACTTGATGAAGACCACAGTTTGCGGAATCTCATGGTCTGACGGACGTTTAATCTTACCGGCTGTCGGACCGCCAGCATTGACCAGTCGCTCAAACTGAAGACCATCGATGATGTCAGGAATTTCGCCCCCGCCGTATTCGGGATAGCATTTACCCCAGTCGATCAGGTCAAATCCGGTAGCCATAACTATAGCCCCAAAATTCTCGGTAATCACCTCATCTTGATCCTCGTAATTAATAGCGCCGGTGGGGCAAACCTTGGCACAAACGCCGCATTTACCTTCGATGAGCTTCTTGCATGTATTCTTATCAATTGTCGGTTTAGCAGGAACAGCATTGGTGAAGGGTTTGTAAATAGCAGTCCGCGGACCCATATTGACATCAAATTCACTGGGTATCTTCTTGGTGGGACATTTGGTTTCGCAAACCCCGCAGCCGGTACACTTGCTGTAATCTACAAATTTTGCTCTCTTTTTGATAGTCACTTCAAAGTTACCAAGATAACCACCTACTGACTCAACCTCAGAGCAGGTGTAAAGGGTAATGTTAGGATGCTGCGCCGCAGCAGTCATTTTCGGCCCGAGGATTCAAGTGCCGCAGTCCAGCGTCGGGAAGGTTTTATCCAACTGGGCCATTCTGCCGCCGATAGTTGAATCTTTCTCGACGATAACGACCTGATGACCGGAGTCGGCAATATCCAGAGCAGTCTGGATGCCGGCAATCCCCCCGCCGATGACCAGAGCGCGTTTTGTTACGGAAATGTAACTTTCAAATAACGGCTCCAGTTTGCCCACCTTGGATACAGCCTTCCTTACCAGTTCAATCGCCTTTTGCGTGGCGTTTGCCGGCTCGGCTGTGTGAACCCATGAGCAGTGCTCCCGAAGGTTAGCCATCTCAATCATGTAAGGGTTCAAGCCAGACTGCTGAACAGTCCTTTGGAAGGTTGGCAGGTGCATCCGCGGTGAGCAGGAGGCAACTACCACTGCATCGATTTTGTGCTCCTTAATTGCCTGAATCATGGCCGCCTGCCCATTCTCTGAACAAGTGTACTTGTTCTCCTGGACAAACGCAACGCCGGGGAAGGTGTTAACGACTTCCGCTACTTTCGGGATGTCAACAACCCCGCCGATGTTGGAGCCACACCAGCAAAGAAACACTCCTATCTTTTTCATTTGCATCGCTCCCTGTTTGAATTTTTACATACATTTATATAGAAAAATGTGTTCTTTTAACCTATCTTTGAAAAAGCCGATTCATAGGAAGTATAGTTCTTACCCAGGCCCAGTTCATTTGCTGAATAACCCATGGTATAGGCCATCAGTTGAGTGAAGTAGCAGACCGGGATGTTAAACTTGGAGCCAAACTTCTTGTTAATCTTGGATTGATACATATCGAGGTTCATCTGGCATAACGGGCAAGCTGTGACAATTAAATCGGCTCCGGACTTAACCGCAAAATCCAAGACCTTTTTACTCATCATAAGAGTCGTATCAAAGTCTATAAAGCCTAACGAAGCTCCACAACATTCGGTTTTATACGGCCAGTCAATTGCTTCCGCACCTAAGGCAGTCATCATGTCATCAATTAAGTGCGGCCTTTCCGGGTGATCAACATGGGCAATTTTCGGTGGTTTAACATAATAACAACCGTAATATGAAGCCACTTTTAACCCATTTAACGGTTTCTTAACCGCCTGAGTTATCTTATCAATACCTGCACTGGCAACAGCCTCCATAATGGACAAAACTTTACTGGTGCCTTTTAATTCGGCTCCGATAGCCTTGTTGATCTTATCCCTCATATTGGGGTTTGTAGTTACTTCATGGTTAACCCAGACCAGTCTCTGCCAACAGGCTGCGCAAGGAGCTACTACGTCCAGCCCCTCTTTTTCGGCGGGGACAAGGGTTTTGGCCGGAATGGCAAGCCCTAGCAAATGCCCGAGGCTATGGGCTGAACTGGCCCCGCAGCATACCCAATCAGGTATTTCCCAAAGTTCTACGCCTAAGGTTTTACATACAGCCCGTACCGACATATCGTAAGCCTTTTGTGTAGCGTGGAGAGAGCATCCTGGGTAGTAAGCATATTTCACTATTTCTCGCCCTCCATTCGCTTAATGTTATCAACAATCTCCTTGATTTGACGGGAGTTTTTCAACTTGGCAGGGAAAAACGGTAAATTGCCTTTAAGCAAGGTTGAGGGCGCAAGATCCAGTATGCTGAACATATATCCGGTTTTTAAGGTCATGCCTATGGCAAACGCCATTTCATACGCTCGCCCGAAAGTGGCAATATTGTTGAAGAACGTTTGATGGAAGTCTGTGGCATTTTTAGCATACTGCAAGTAATTTTTCTTATAGGCCAAAATTCTGAGGGCGTCCATCACGCGACCGATATCGATGTCGCGCGGACAGCGTGCCGTACAGGTGGAACAAACGACACAAACCCAAATGGTTTTGGTTTTCAAAACCTGTTCTTCCATACCCAGTTGGACCATTCTCATGATACGGTTGGGTGAGACGTCCATACCCTTGCAGTTGTGGATCGGGCAGCCGGCCGAACACTTACCGCACTGGTAGCATTTACGCACATCCTGACCGCTCATCTGACGGACTTTTTCCACAAAATCCCCGTGTTCTTTCTGAATTGCAGATAGATTTAAAACTGTGCTCATCGCATAACCCCTCTTTGCCTAGAATTAAAAATTGACATGTAAAATAATAGGCTGTCAGGACACCTCCCCGATAAAACTTATAATTTAGAATAAAATCCCATGTGAAAAACGTTGCCAAAGATTTTATGCAAAAAAAAATTACACGGTATGTCCCGTATAATTTTATTCTATGTGGAGCAGATAATTCCTTTTTTAAATACTAATAATTTTGCGAAAATTAAATAAAATTGTAGACTCCAGTAAAATGTCTAAAAATAAAAAGAGGAGCACAATACTCCTCTATTAACCCGAGTCTATGTAGTATATAGACTTCCCATATTTTTAATAAAACACCTTTATCAGCATCTTTCTAAGAAACTGAGGCAGTCTGATAAAATAAACGCGCAAGACTTCTCACCCCTTTAATGTATTGAATCTGTTTTTATATTATTACGAAAAAACGAATATGTGACTGTCTTGCTAAAATTTTTCCTGGTCCTTTATGGTCTTGATTTTTCTCTAGCCAATCGCCACTCTCCACTCTCCACTCGCCACTAACACCTAACACCTATCACCTATTTCAGTACTTTGGTATCTTAATATTGCTGACCATGAGGTAGGCCAGAATTACCATAACTGCCGGATAAAAGAGATCGGGCAGCCTGTTACCAAGTAGGGCCATTAGCGCGATAAGACTGCCGGCTGCCGTTATCGGCACACCAATAAAGTATGTGGAGATGTTTAGGACATTGAACCTGGCGAGCCTGATGGCTCCGCACAGAGCAAAAGCCACACAGACCAGGAGCCCGAATATCCCCATATCCTTCATTTTAAGGGCGTAGATAAGAATCGCCGGGGCAACTCCGAAAGAAACCAGGTCGGCCAGCGAGTCCAGTTCCTTTCCGAAAGGAGAGGCGGCGTCAAGCCGTCTGGCCAAGCGGCCATCCATCCCGTCGAGAACCATGGCAAAGAGAATCATAATGGCTGCCAGTTGAAAGTTGTTGTCCATCGTAAAGATGAGGGATATAACTCCTACCAGAAGGTTGGCCAGAGTAAAAATACTTGGTATGAGTTTAGTATTCATTTTTAATCCTCCCAATGACCGTTTCCCCTCCAATAACCTTATCCCCCTTTTTGACCAGGATTTGACAATGGACCGGCACAATAATTTCCGTACAGGAGCCGAATTTTATCAGGCCGAAAATCTCTCCGCGAGATACCGGTGCGCCTGTATTAACCCAGCAGACTATCCGGCGGGCTATAAAGCCTGTAATTTGTGTAACCATGACCCGCAGGCCGTTATTTTCTATACCAACAAAGTTTTTTTCATTGATGTCCGAGGCGTGACTTTTAAAAGCAGGAATCATTTTGCCCGGCCGGTAATTACGGTACCGGACCGTTCCTGTCATCGGGCACCTGTTGAGGTGAACATTGAAAACAGAGAGAAAAATGCTGACCTTTATCGCTTTTTCCTTAAGGAACATGTCTTCAAAGATTTCCGAGATATCCATAATGGTCCCGTCAGCCGGGGAAACCAGGATACCCTCTTCAGGAGGAATGGTCCTGGCGGGATTTCTGAAAAAAAAGGCCACAAAAATGAACAGAATCAGTGGAATAAGGGCCAGCCAGGTCCAGGGAACAAAAAAATACACCGTGACTGTTATGATGATGAGCAATGCAAGATAAGGAGTTGCGTCACGGGCAATAATGAAGGTGGGTTTCATAAAAGCGGCTACCTCCCAGGTTATAACTTAATTCATTCTACCATTTTTTTCTTCATAATTAAAGAGCTATTGGTCTGGGCCTGATCCACTTTCCCTCTTCTTTTGCCTGGCGGTGCGCAGGAAGTTATCCAGGTCACTGCGGCTCTCCATAATATTTAAAACGGGGACCGCCGGTCTTTCGCCCTGGGTCCAGTCCGCAATTTTTTGCAGTACAGTCGCAGTATCTCCCCGGAAGTGGGTTTTTATGGGCAATGAGTTCAAAAATTTACGGCCATATCTTTTATCTACAATTCTGCGGTCCAGGACCACGATTATTCCCTCGTCTCCCTCGGTCCGGATCAGCCTGCCAAAGCCCTGCTTCAGCCTGATCACCGCTTCCGGGACAATATAACTATAAAAGGCATCTCTGGACACTTTCTGCAATTCCTCCACCCTGGCTTCAACGATTGGGGATGTAGGCGGCGCAAAGGGCAATCTTACCAGAACCACACACTTCAGCAAATCCCCCGCCAGGTCCACACCCTCCCAAAAACTGCTGGCGCCAAACAACACGGTTTTATTATTCTTTCTGAACTCCTCAATCAGCCTTGACCTGCCACCGTCAATTTTATGGCCCAGCAGGGTGATGCCTGAGGTTTCAAGATCAGGCCGGACCTTAAGATATACTTCTTTAAGCATCCTGTGGGAAGTAAAGAGAACCAGGGTGCGGCCTGCAAATATTCGGCAAAGGTCGCCGATAATCGGAGTTATATATTCGATAAATTCGGAGTCCTCCACAGCTGCGGGGTCAGGGATATCCCTGATAATACACAGCAGGGCTTGCCTGTCGTAATCAAAGGGAGACGGGATCTGGCGCTGCACCAGCTTTTCCTGGGGAAAACCGTCAAGCCCCACCCTGCGGATAAAGTGTGCAAAATCACTGTCCACGCTGATGGTGGCCGATGTAAGCAGAGTGCTGCGCTTGGTCTGAAACAGGTATTCATTTAAAAGTTTACCTACCGAAACAGGAGCGCTCCTTAATTTGACATCCGCGACCGGCCCTCTGTCGGCTTCGATCCAGAAAACATGGTCACAGGGACCGTCAAAGAAGTTATTAATATTAGTATTTACCTCTTCAAGGTAATTTAAATGGTATTCGAGATCTTTCTGCAATGAGGAGAAAAGCTTCGGCCGTTTGCAGCCGCCATCCTCTATCAACGCGCAAATCTTCCTGACATTCTGTTTGAGCGAAGCAGCCCTGCCGGTAAAGTTATCCTTGGCCGACATGAAATGAACCCAGGCGCCGGAAGACCTGTGGATGTCTTTGACCCTGACGGCCAGGCAGCTGTCAGGGTCTGCTTCGCCGTTTTCACCTGAGGCCCATGTTTTAGCAAAATCTGCCAATTCGCTGACTGATTCCTGAATTTTATGGACCCTTTCAAAAGCCTCGTTGACCAAGAGGTCAAGCTTTTCGGTTTCCGTACCGGCGAAAATATCGGAGTTATTTCTCACTGCATGTTTTAACTGGTTGAAAAGCCCGGGACTGTGGCCTGTTTTGAATCCTCTGGTCAGGCTAAAAAGGTTCTGTCTGAGGCTGTTCATTGATATTACCCAGCCGAGTTGTTCGGTGGCACTGTCCTCCAGGTGGTGGGCTTCATCTATAATGAGGTATTCAAAAGCAGGAAGCAGCCGGTTTTGCAGCTTTACGTCGGTCAGGAGCAGGGAATGGTTTACCACCAGTATGTCTGCCAACTCTGCAGCCCTACGGGCCTTCGACACGAAACACTGCTTGTTGAACCAGGGGCATACCGGACCCAGGCAGGTATCCTGCTCTGAACTTATACCCTTCCAAAAAGGGTGCTGGGATGGCTGGATATTGAGTTCGGACCTGTCACCGGAAGTGGTTTGCGTAAGCCAGACCAGCACCTTCATGTAAAAGAGTATTTCCCTGTCTTCAAGGGCGGCCGCATCTTTGAGTATTGACTCCCAGCGCCGTAGGCAGAGATAGTTGTTCCTTCCTTTGACGAGGGCTGCGGAAAAACTAAGTCCGGTAATATCCCTGATGAGCGGCAGGTCTTTGTTCCAGAGCTGTTCCTGGAGGTTAATGGTATGGGTTGCCACCACCACTTTTTTTCCATTGGCAGTGGCCCAGGATATGGCCGGCAGCAGATAGGCCAGGGATTTGCCGGTACCGGTCCCGGCTTCGATGATCATGTGCCTGTTTTCCTGAAAACCTTCGGCCACAGTTTCCATCATGTCAACCTGGCCCGGACGGAACATATAGCCGGGAATCTTTTGAGCAAAAGGCCCCGCGGGTTCCAAAAAACGCTTCAGACTTAATGCATCCCACACAGGTCTGGGACCGTCTGCCCTGCCCCCAAACAGGGAGCCTTCACTGGGCATCGTGTCCCTGAGATACGCGAAAGGAAATGCGGACTTGGAGCCGGGAAACCTGGACAAAACCCCGGTAATATAGTCAGCCAGGTATTGCGAAAATTGCCAGTCACGGCCGCGGTTCAGTTCATATAACCTGGACAGGATCTCGCTGTCAAGGCTGTCCAGGAATTCATGGCACTTATAGAAAGCCAGGCAAGCGGCTTCGGCGTCATTTAACGCCCTATGGGCCTCTCCGGTGTTGATTCCCAAAGAGATGCTGATCCCTGCCAACCTATACCCGGCAGCCCGCGGCAGCGTAACCTGGAAAAGGTCCATGGTATCCAGAACGGGGTTGTATAGGGGGATACCAAGTTTTCTGTTTAGAAAAGAAATATCAAAGGAAACATTGTGGCCTGCTATGGTAAGTTCGCCCAGGAACTCCCTCAAAGGAACTGCCACCTGGTCGAAACCGGGCGCTGTTGACAGCATTTCGTCCGTGATGCCGGTAAGCCTGGTAATACGGAAAGGGACGCTGCCCCGGGGTTTGACCAGGGTGCTGAAACGGTCAGTGATCTGCCCGTCCCGGGCTATTACGGCCCCAATTTCTATAATTTCATCAGTTTCAGGATTCAAACCTGTGGTCTCAAGATCCAAAAATACCAGGGCTTTTTCCATAGCTCACACTTTCTTCCTGCAAGTCTCTATCCTTCTTTTTTATTAATTATCTCTGGCTGTTTTGACCAGGACTTTTCTCACCCTCGGCCCGTCAAATTCGCAGAAGTATATGCCCTGCCAGGTTCCCAGCAGCAGCCTGCCGTTTTCCACCAAAACCGTCTGGCAGAAGCCCATCATGCTGGCCTTGATGTGGGCCGCCGAGTTTCCTTCAATCCAATATCAAACACCCCCGCTGTTTTGGTAATATTATATCATATATTACACTGCCGACGGGATGCTGAAAGTAAACCTGGTCCCCTGACCTGATTCACTGGTCACGTGGACGCTGCCGCCGTGGGCCAGGACAATGTTTTTGGCAATGGCCAGTCCGAGGCCCGTGCCTCCGGCTGTCTCCCTGGTGCGGGCCTTGTCCACCTTGTAGAAACGATCCCAGATATGGCCGAGTTCCTCCCTGGGAATACCCGGTCCGGAGTCTTCCACAAATATATCTACCATCGTACCATTCAAAACAGCGCCGACTTCTACCCGGCCGTTTGCGGGGGTGTACTTGGCGGCATTGTCCAACAGGTTAACCAGCACCTGCTGCAGACGGTCCTCGCTGCCCCTGACCATGGGCAGCTCGGGTGGAACGGAAACGATAAGGCTTTTGTTCTGCTCAACAAAAAGCTGATTAAAACGGTTGGTAACCCTATAAATCAGGTCATTAACCGAAAGACTGTCAAACGTCATACTGACGTTGCCGGTCTCCAACTGAGTGAGGTCCAGCAGGTCATTAACCAGTCTCCTAAGCCTCAGGGTTTCATCAAGGAGAATATGCAGGTATCGCCGGCGTTCATCTTCGTTTTCAGCCAGGCCGTCTGCCAGGGCTTCCACGTAGCCCTGCAGGAGGCTTAACGGGCTTCTCAGCTCATGTGAAACATTGGCCACAAATTCCCGTCTCAGAGACTCCAGCTGCTTTTCCTTTGTAATATCGTGCAGCACCGCCACTACGCCCATAATTTCACCGTTATCATGACGGAGTGGGGTCATGCCGAGTTTGCAGGTCCGGTCACCGATGGCAATTTCAGTTCGAACTTGGCGTTTTTCAGATATCACTATCTGGAAGTATTCCCTTAACCCGGGGATATCGGAGAGATTATCCGTGTTATAACCTTTATTGCCCTGACCGGGACTGAGCAGTTCCCGCGCCGGGGGATTTATCAGCAGGATATCCCCGTTTACACCGAAGGTGATAACGGCGTCCGTCATGCTGGTAAGGATGTTCTCCAACTGTTTCTTTTCAGTTGAGAGGGCATCCATATTTTTTTGCAATTCGGTAGAAAGGAAGTTAAGGGTATTGGCCAGCAGACCGAATTCATCCTCGGTTACGGCGCTGACCTTTTCCTTAAAATTACCCCTGGCCATTTCCAAAGCCACCCGGTTCATCTGTGAAATAGGCTCGGTCAGCCTTTTGGACAGGATAAAGCCCAGGACGGCAGCAAGAAAAATGGTGCCTACTGCTCCGTAAAAAATGAAGCTCTGGACAGTCCGGACGGTCTTCGTTACCGGCTCTACCGGAGAATGCAAGAAAACCCCGCCGATTACCTCATCGCCGTGCTTAACGGGTATGCCGACCGACAGAACCGTCATATCAATACCGGGGTAAGTGCCCCGCTGGGCTGCTGTCTCCCCGTTTAAGATTCTTTCCGCGCCGGGATACGCCAGCTTCTTTCCCCTGTTCATGCCCCTGCCCTGCATGGTGCTGGCCCGGATTAATCCCGCCCTGTCAGTGATGACAATACTGGCCTCCGTATACTTACTCATAATCTCAAGTTCCGTGGCCCAGTCATCCCTGTCAGGAGCGGATGTGATCAACTCGGCTATTTTTTCGCCGTTCTTTTGTAATTCCTGTGTCTTCAGGGAGAAATAGAAGTCCTCGAAGAACTGGGAAAGGAAAAAGCCCAGTACAAACATAACCACGATGACAAGAATAACCATTGTAAGCCAGAGTTTTCCTACCAGGCTGCGGTTTAACATGGTTTCACCTCGGACCGGTGCGGCACCGGTATGTTATTTGGGCGCCTCAAACTTGTATCCGACACCCCAGACAGTAGTAATGTATGAAGCAGCGTCGCTATAATGGCTGATCTTCTCTCTTAGTTTCTTTACGTGGGTATCAACTGTCCTCAGGTCACCATAAAAATCGTAACCCCAGACATGTTCAAGCAGTTGTTCTCTGGTAAAAACCCGGCCGGTGTTTTTGGCCAGAAATGCCAGGAGTTCAAATTCCTTAGGGGTTAGCCCTACCCTGTTACCGTCAACCTCCACCTCACGGGCATCATAACGGATTACCAGGCCCGGAAAACGCATGGCAGATTCATCTGCCTGGGCTGTCCTGGCGCCGGTTCTGCGCAGGAGGGCCTTGACCCGGGCCACCAGTTCCCGGGGGCTGAAGGGTTTGACCACGTAGTCATCCGCACCCAGTTCAAACCCCAGTACGCGGTCTATTTCCTCACCCTTCGCCGTTAACATAATTACAGGAATATCATAAGTCCTTCTGATTTCTTTACAGGCCGTTAAGCCGTCGATTCTGGGCATCATTATATCGAGGATGACAAGGTCGAAACTGCCGGCTCGCAGATAGTCAAGGGCCTGCTGGCCGTCACCTGCCTCGGATACATGAAAACCCTCTTTTTCAAGGTAAAGCCGTACCAAATCCCGCATTTTGGGTTCGTCATCGGCTATCAGGATATTTCCGGATTGGTTCATAGTAAGACCCCTTTGTCAGATTTAAAAAAATCTTCCTAAGGGTTTTTTAGGAAGATTTTAATGTATAGGGACAACCAGTCCCCTGAAACTTATCTAGCCTCAACCAAACTTCGTCCCTGATCCGCAGCTCAAATCACATGAATGACCCTGACCTGATTTAACTGATACCGAAATAGGGGTAAAAATCTGCTGTAGACTGGAACTATTACACTGGGGACACTTTACCTTGTCTCTTTCACTGATGGATATCCTTACGGTAAATTTATTGTCACATGTCTTGCACTTAAAATCGTATGCCGGCATGTAGTTGTCACCTCCTGTTTCACCTGCAGGATTCTATAACTGTGGAAATTATACAAAACAATTGTCGCAATGTCAATTATCTTCACCACTCACCACTCACCACTCGTCACTATCATACCATGGTAATTGCTTTGCGGGGACAAACCGCAACGCATTTCCGGCATCCCTGGCAGTATGAGTTGACGTGGTAAGGATCGCTGGCGTCCTCCCTCTCTATAGCTCCGGCCGGGCATACCCTTTTGGCCGGGCACCGCGGCGACCTGTCACATTTGGCTGGATCTACAACTGCTCTTTGATCTGGCATTTTTGCTCCCTCCCTGTAGGTCTTAGTATATACCCCCGGTTAATAACCAAATACCCCCATGGGGTATGATGATTATATTTTAACCCGGAATGGAAGGCATGTCAAGAGGCATCTAGCGGCCTATGTGGCATCTATCGGCCTATGTTCAGGATAATTGAAAAACCCCAACATCAAATGCAGGGGTTTTTAATCGTTAAAAGAGCACTCAGTTTTGCCACAAGTCACCTAACACCTATTTTCCATGCTCAATATACTCATCTGCCGCAACAGCGGCGATAGCGCCGTCAGCTACAGCCGTTACGACTTGTCGAAGGGGTGTCTGCCTGACGTCACCGGCCGCAAAGACACCGCGGCGGGAGGTTTGCATTTTGGCGTCAGTAGGAATGTACCCTCTTTCATCGATATCGATAAAGCCCCTGAAAAGCTCGGTGCTGGGTTCTTTTCCGATGTAAACAAAGACCCCGTCTACAGCCACGGCCTTTTCTTCCCCGGTGCTGACCCTTTTGACCCTGACCGCTTCAACCTTATCTCCGCCCAGAATATTTGTGACAACTGTATCGAGGAGGAACTCAATCCTGGGATGAGCTAATGCCTTTTCCTGCAGCACCTTGGTCGCCCGGAGTTCGCCGCGGCGGTGGATAATGTACACCTTTTCAGCAAATTTGGTCAGGTATATACCCTCCTGGATAGCTGAATCCCCTCCGCCTAAAACCGCTACGGTCTTACCCTGGAAGAAGGCCCCGTCACAGGTAGCGCAGTATGAAACACCCCTGCCCCTGAATTGTTCCTCACCGGGGACCCCGAGGGATTTGGACTGGGCGCCGGTGGAAATAATCAGCGTTTTACCCGTAATGTCACCGTCAAAGGTTATGACTGCAAAATTTCCGTCCTGGGTCTGGCTGACGGAAAGCACTTCGGTAAACCGGACTTCCATACCGAAATTCCGGGCCTGCTCATCCATCTTCAGCATCAGGTCCGGCCCGGGGATTCCTGCGGGGAAGCCGGGGTAATTCTCGATTTTGTCCGTAGTTGATGCCTGCCCGCCAGGCATGCCCTTTTCCAGCAGGACTGTCTTCAACGCAGCCCTGGCCGCGTACATGCCGGCAGATATTCCGGCAGGCCCGCCGCCGATAATAATCACATCATAATCTGTCATTTTCTTCACCTCTTGTTTAGTTTCACGTTATTTGTCGTAATTCAATTGCAGAACTGTCTACCATGGATACGGTCAGATGTTTCATTTCCAAAAGGCGGTGAGCCTCTTCTAAGCTGGTTTCTTTAAAAGATATCAGGTCACCTGCCACTGCCTGCCCGACCCGCCAGAGGTCAGCAGTAATCACTGTGGCGATTTGGGGGTAACCACCCGTGGACTGCGCGTCATTAAGCAGGACTACCGGTTTTCCGGATGGCGGGACCTGGACGGTACCCGGGGTGACAGGGAACGACTCAGCCACAGCCGGGGTCTTGGTTATAACGGCGGCGCCGGCTTCCAGGATGCAGCCCATCCGGTTATAACGGACGGTTACCTTAAAACTTTCCCTGTAAAACTTCTCGTATTCTTCCGCAGAGAAACAGTCAGAGTTTATCCCCTTAATTACCCTGACCCGGATTTCGGAAGGATATGCCGGGCGCAGGTGTGCCGGGTATTTTTCACCTGAACCGGCACATTCCTCACCCGGATTAAATATTTCTATAATATCCCCTGCTATTAGGCTGCGACCACCGTACCCGCCAAAACCGGCTGCAAGCAGTGTAGAACGGCTGCCCAGAACAAGAGGGACATCTATCCCGCCGGCGAAGGCCAGGTAAGAACGGCAGCCCCTCCGGCAGTGGCCGAAGGTCAGTATATTGCCGGTCTTTAAGAAAATGCATTCCCACATTGGCGCGGGTCGTCCATTTATTTTTGGCTCTATATCGGCCCCGGTTATAGCAATAAGGCAGTCCTGCAAAAAGCGCAGGGTCGGACCCGTCAAAGTCATTTCCAGGCAGGCCGAGCCGGGTTTATTCCCTGTTAGCAGGTTGGCTGCACGGAGGGCCCACGTGTCGATGCTGCCGGAAACGGGTACCCCCAAGTGCCGGTATCCGAATCTGCCCAGATCCTGTACTGTTGTTAAAAAACCGGGTTTTTCCACAATGGCCGCAGGCATATTAATCACCCTAAATCAATCAACAATGTTCACGTTTGGAATGCTTGGCAATATCAACTTTATTCTCGATAAGAATATTCCTGATGGCTTTGAGTATGTCAACAGCATGCTGGTTGTCACCGTGAATACAGATAGTATCTATATTAATATTCAGTTCTTCACCGGCCAGGCAGGAAACCGTACGTTGTGTCACCATTTGCAGCGCATGCTTGGCCGCTTGGTCAGGACTGGTTATCACGGCGCCGGGTAGCTGCCGGTCAGCCAGTGTCCCATCAGGATTGTAGCGGCGGTCGGCAAAGCCCTCAATTATTACCCTAACCCCTTTTTCAGAAGCTGTTTTAGCCAACACAGAGCCGGCCGGCGCAACCAGGGCCGGACCGTTCAGCAGCCCGACTGCTTCAATGACTGCCAGAGCTGTTTCCGCATTATGAAACGCGGTATTATAGAGTGCCCCGTGGGGTTTGACATGCTCAACCCTGCCTCCCAGCGCCCCCGCTATGGCCATCAGGGCGCCGACCTGGTATAAAATCATATTTCTGATATTGCGGCGGCTCATCTCTATCGCCCGGCGACCAAAACCGGCCAGATCGGGATACCCCGGATGGGCGCCGATGGCCACACCGTTCTTTAAACACATTTCAGTTGTTTTTAACATCTGATCAGGGTCGCCGGCATGAAAGCCGCAGGCTATATTGGCAGATGTGATCAGGCGGACGATATCACCGTCCCGGCTAATAGTGTATATACCAAAACCCTCTCCGATATCCGAATTTATATCAATCGTGAACATAAGCGCCTCCGAACTGAACAAATTTCACCCTGTCTCCCGGTTTGAACAGACCCGGGTCATCTCGCGCGAGGTCAAAAATATTAAGCGGCGTCCATCCGATGATATGCCACCCGCCCGGCGATTCGAACGGATAGATGCCTGTCTGGCCGCCCGCAATGGCTACGGAACCGGCTGGCACTTTGGGAGCGGGAGTCTCTTTGCGGGGAAGCCGGATTTTTGATGAGAGGCTTCCCATATAAGGGAATCCAGGCAGGAAGCCTATAGCCAAAACGGTATAAGTGACATTTATGTGTTCGGTGATCAGTTCCTCCGGGGAAATCCTCAGGTGCTCGGCAGCAAGCGCCAGGTCGGGGCCATATCCTCTGCCATAATATACCGGTATAGTCATCAGTTGTGTAGGTTCAATACCTGTGTCCGCGAGGTTACCAGTACTGCGGTGACCAATCGCTGAGTCAATAAAAGCCATTACTTCTTTTGTCGATATCCTGACCGAATTGTAATAAATCCCCATGCTGCCGTAACAGGGGACGATATCATAAATACCTTGCGGCGCTGCAGCTTTTAACTTAAGATAAACTTCTCTTATCTTTTGGTAAGAGTCTTGGAAACCGGAAGTTGCAAAATTGATTACCAGGGCATTGTCCCCCAAAGGCAGGATTTCCACAGGCTCACCCCCATCCTCGAAAAAAAGCCCCTTTTAGCTTAACCGCCAAGGGGGCCTGATAAATCTTTCCCACATTTTGCACTCACGCGAATATTTTTATCCTTTAAACCAGATTATATGGTTGAAAGAAATGGTTGTCAATGGAGAAACAGTGCAAAATAATATGATATTTAGTATAATATGGATAAAGTCAAATTAAAGAGGTTTCTTCCCATGCTCAATTTACCGAACATGATAACGATAGCCCGAATTCTCCTGGTCCCGGTTTTTCTGGCCATATTCTGGTCCCCCGGCCCCAACCGGGTTGCCATGGGGATGGGGGTTCTGGCGCTGGCCGGCCTTACCGATATCCTTGACGGTTACCTGGCCAGAAAATATGATATGATTACGCTGCTGGGCAAAATTCTGGACCCGGTTGCCGACAAGCTGATGATCATTGCCGCTATGACATCGCTGTTTATGATTGACCGGCTGCCTTTATGGCTCGTGGTACTGGTTCTGGTCAAAGATGTTATTCTTGTTACAGGGAGCTTTTTTGTCGTTGTCAAGGAAAAGCATGCAGTCAGCGCCAGCGTATACGGTAAAGCTGCCACCATATGGGTGTATACGGCCCTTTTTTCCGGCGCTTTCGGTATCAACGGCAGCACTGTGATTGCCGTTATCGCGGCTGTGGTGTCGGTTCTCGCCCTGACCAATTATATAAACAGTTTTGTCCGCCGCCGCGCTTAATCTATTTTTTTGGTGTCCAGCGTTGAGAATCCCTCTGGCGGTACTTGTCCATCATTTCTTTAAAAGCCGATTCAAGGTCAAGTTCCAGGGAATTGGCAAAGCAGATAATAATAAAAAGGATGTCTGCAAGTTCGAGGGCCAGGTTGCCTTCCTGCTCTGCAGATTTTTTTGGTTTCTGGCCAAAATGGTGGTTGATTTCCCTGGCCAGTTCCCCCACTTCCTCTGTCATGCGGGCCATCATCGAAAGCGGGTGCCAGTAGCCTTCCTCAAACTGGCTTATCCAGTTATCCACTTCTATTTGCATTTCTTTTATATCCAAGTTTTTATCCCCTCCCCAAGATGTTAGCGTCTACCAAATATGTTAAAACAAAGCTACGCTGTTGTAAAGGAATTTACTGGGTATTGCCGCGCTGGTAGAGGGCTATTACAGTATACCGTCCTTCATGGTTATGGATCCTGATAAACTCGTTGGGCAAGATCAGCCTGTCAATCTGGTGCAAAGACAGGCCTTTGGTTTCAATCAGGAGAAAGCCTCCGGCGTTCATTTTGCGGGCCATCGATGCGATAAGATTTGGCCTGTTATCTGGACTCACCAGGTTCAGGACGAAAGTACAGATAACCAGATTAACCTTTGTTTGCATGGTATGTAAGTCTTCCGGCCAAATACAGGTTAACCTGGGGATGGAGTTTAGTTTTATTCTGTGGGGCAGGTCGACTGCAAAAACTTCGTATCCTTTTCTATAAAGGTAAACGGAATTTCGCAGGTTTCCTGATCCATAATCAAGAACTACCTTTCTCTTCAGCTTATTGAACAGTGGAAGGTACTTTTCCAGGCTGCGGGCGGGTTTTGGGAACATATAAACCTCCTGGCTGTCTTATCTAAATGGCCAAGTACGCCGTGGTTTTTTTCTCTATTTATTTTTGGGCCAAGAACGTGCCGATTATACATCTGTTTTACTGTATCTTATCTTAACATCGTTGAGATGGTTACTAGAAAAGGAAATGTAAGCCCTTTTGAAAAAGAAGGAGAGGCAGTTAACCAGTCAAAACCAAAACTCCGCTAGGGTCGTGACAACGGTAAAAGGTGGAAGAAAAATCGGCTCCCTCGCCGATTTTTCTTCCACCTTTTACCGGTCACGATGCACCGAAAAGCTGGGATTTAGTGGAACTAGTGCCTCATCAGGCAACGTTGACCTTGTTTTTTTCTGTTTCGAGGGGGAATGGTATAATAAGCGAGTGACATTGTGCAGCAAGGTAGTCCTGCTTTACGAATGCCTGTGGATAAAGTCTGGCCGCTCCCGATACTGCTACTGTAAT